>WNFG01001340.1_pt1 | contig 20692 bp, 17 predicted proteins | sample 5400431 | NCBI WGS metagenome assembly WNFG01 (sample SAMN13153346, study PRJNA577476) | soil metagenome | isolation source: 120 cm saprolite under Douglas fir tree site 2 hole 3 replicate 2 | place: USA:California | collected 2015-04-18 | reverse complement strand
CGGCTGCCGTGGCGGGCGGTCAGTTCAGCGGCTGCCGTGGCGGGCGGTCAGTTCAGCGGCTGCCGTGGCGGGCGGTCAGTTCAGCGGCTGCCGTGGCGGGCGGTCAGTTCAGCGCCAGCACGCTGGCGGCCGCCTCGTGCCTGGAACGGACCGGCTTGCGCATGACGAACTGGTCCAGGGGGGCGTACACGCTCGACCCGGCCGCGGCGCCGTAGTGAGTGACCGTGATCGACGTCGTCCCGCCCGGCTCGGCGGGAACCACGTCGAACGAGGCGAAGCCGTAGGGCGTGGCGAGGTCCCGGTAGGCCGACCACGGCGCGGGCTCCGTGGTGATGACCGACGCGTGCTGGCTCTGCGGGCTCCCGGGGCCCACGCCCACGATGAGGACCCCGTCGTGCGGCATGTCGAAAGCGGTCAGCGGGGTGGGCGCCGAGTGGCCGCCGCCGCCGATGATCATGTGGACGAAGCCGTCACGGGTGTCGATCTCGGCCGCGTTGCTGCCCTGCGGTGCCGGGGTGAGCAGGGTGCTGCCCGGCAGGACGCCGCGGACCGGGAAGGTGCGCTCGAAGTGATGCTCGTGCCCGGAGACCACAAGGTCCACGCCGTAGCGGTCGAACAGCGGGACGATCTCCTGCCTGATCCCGAGGTCCGCGCCGTTGAAGTGCGCCGACGACATCGCCACCTGGTGCATGCAGACCACGATCCAGTCGATGCCGGCCGTCTCCCGCGCCGCGGCAAGTTCGCGTTCCAGCCATTCGCGCTGCAGGCCCTGACTGTAGCCGCGGATGTAGGGGTCGTAACCGGCCGCCTGGTAGCCGGGCACATGATCGCGGCGATAGCCGCTGAACGCGCCATCCTGGAGGCACACGTCGTCGTTGTTGAGCGACACGACCCGGATCGATCCCACGGTGAACGCATACCAGTTGCCCTGGAAGTCTTCCGACCCGTTATCCGGCAGCTCAAACCTGGTCTGGTAGGAGCGGTATCCCTGCGGCCCGTTGCCGACCTCGTTCTCGTGGTTGCCGGCCGCGGGCATCCACGGCCGGTATCGCGCCGACCGCATGTTGTTGGTGAAGAACGACGTCCAGGTCTGCACCGGCACGTCGCTCACATTGGCATAGCACAGGTCGCCGTTCAGCAGGTGGAACAGGGGATCGAGCGCATCGACCGCGTCCACGATGTACCCCGCGTTCGCGGTGGCCGGGCCGAGCCCGAGGCCGATCTTGGCCGGGATGGACTGGTCGCCGAAGCTGGTGAAACGAAAGCCCTTCGAGCGGCCATGGGGCCCGGTGCGGAAGGTACCCGGCACCGGCGGCGCGCCGTCGTGCAGTACCTCATAGACGAACGCGGTGTCAGGTTCGAGGTGTCCGAGCCGCGCGTGGTAGGTGTACACCGTCTCGCCACTCAGCGCCTCGGTGTAGACGCGCTCCTCGGCCCGCACGTTGTGGCCGAAGCCGCCGCCGGCCCGGCCTACCCGCAGCCGTGGCCTGGCCACCCGGGCCGGTGCCGCCCAGGAGACCGCGATCTGCGTGGCGGCGTCGGCACCAAACTGGAGGTGGACCTGCTCAGGCGGCGGTGCGCCGGCCACGTCCGGCCGGCGGACCAGGGCTGGCGCGGTGCGCGTCCCGGTCGTGGCCGGTGCGTTCCGCGCGCCGAGCAGCAGGGGCGCCGTGGCGACCAGCCCGCCCGACACCAGAATCTGCCGGCGTGACACCCCCGGCGCGTCGCTGGCGGCACCCGGCACGTTGTTGGCGGCACCCGGTCCGTCGCTGGTGACACCCGGTCCGTCGCTGGTGGCACGCGGTCCGTCGGTCACGGCAGCCCTCCCAGGTGACGCGCTCACATGACGAGGGGCCGCTCGGGGCCCCACATCCCCATCGTCCAGCTACCCGCCTCCACGGGGGTTCACGCCGGGTGAACATGTCTGGTCGTGATCGTGAAGCTTGGCCCGGGCGGGTCCCGGCCACCGCAGCGGCCGGGACCCCGCGTCGTACTGGGTTGACCGGTCAGCCGTGGCTGAGGACGAGCGCCTGATCAGCGCTGTTGATGCCGACAGCCCACTCGTTCGCTGCGCCGGATCACGGCTGCGCCCCCGGCTCAGGTTCAGCCATGGCATCCCACGGAGTTTGATCAGCCGCGCCCGACCTGCCCGGCCAGCCGGGCGAGCAGCGATCTGCGCCACTCCTCGGTCTGCCGGACCTGGTTGAACGTAAACAGGTGCAGGCCTTCCACGGCCGAGGCGGGGGCGGCGAGCGTGGCCCCGGTGCGGTCAAGCAACCGGTCCGGGCGGTACCCGCCGGGGGTGCCGAGGCGCAGGAACCACTCGGTGTGCCCGGCCAGGAACCTGGCCGATTCCGCGACCCCGGCCCGCGCGGCCATCCGCATCAGCCGGGCCCGGTCCACCGGCCCGGCCAGGCCCACGAACAGCGGCAGCGTCACTCCCCGCGCGCGGATCCGGCCGATCCAGCGGCGCAGTACGGCCGGGTCGAAGCACAGGTTGCTCACGATGTAGGCGGCGTGGTGGCGCTTGTCCCACATCGCCTGGATGGTGATGTCGTCGTCGATCCGCGGGTGGCTCTCCGGGTACCCGGTGATCCCGACCCGCGCGAACGGGCGGCCCATCTCGGCGAGCTGCTCGATCAGCGACAGCGCATTGTCGAAGAGCCCGGCCGGCGGGTCCGCGTCCCCGGCGGGAACGAACACGTCGTCAACCCCGCAAGCCAATAGCCGCCCAACGATCTCCGTCAGGTGGCTGTCGTCGGTGACCAGCCGGGCCGACACGTGCGGGACCACCCGGTAGCCCCGGGCGGCCAGCCGCTCCGTCAGGTCCAGCGTCGCGTCGAGGCCCCGGGCCGGCGAGGCGGTCACCGTCACCGTCATGCCGGCGGGCACCCACTCGGCCACGGCGTCCTCGACCCCACCGGCCGGGAAGACCTCGTAGCGCGGGCGGGAAAGCAGCGGCGCCACCCTCGCCAGGCCGCTACCCGGCAGCTTCCCCGTCAGCAGGCCCCTGCCAGTCAAACCCAGGCGCGTCATCGCCATCACCCGCCGCCTTCGGCGACCAGCCGTTCCAGCTCGCGTTCCAGTCCCCCGGTGCCGGTGTCGATGACCGTGAGGGGGAGGCCGAACATCGCGGCCACGTCCGCCGCCGCCGCCTCCAGGTCGGCGCTGCGGCTCTGCGCCAGCCAGACCACCCGCCGGTAGTGGCCGAAGTAGTCCGCCCACAGCTCGGGGCGGCGGTCCAGGCCCAGCTCGGCCACGACCGACCGCTGGAAACCGCGCACCAGGAAGTCGGTAAGCACATACGTGCCGGGTTCGGCGTCGAACAGGGCCCGCAGCCGGTCCGGGCCCGCCAGCACGTCATAACAGTGCAGCCCGCCCATCCGCCGCAGGCCGAGCCGCGAGCACAGCTCATCGAGCGCCCCGTAGGTCCCGCAGTCCGAGTACGCCAGTGCGACCCGCAAGCCGCGGGCTTGAGCCGCCCGCGCCATTCGTTCAGCGGAAGGGGTTATCTGGCCTGGGCGGTTGTGCAGCAGCGAGGGCATGAAGTGCAGCTCCACCGCCCACCCCCGGCGAGCCACGATCTCGCGGACGTGACTGCCGAGAGCGCCGCAGGCGATCACCGCGATGTCAGGGCGGGAACGCGAGCTGGTCGACGAAGCGGTCGTTGAAGTCGGCGCGGTCGGAGAGCTCGACATACCTCACCTCCTCCAGCAGCGCCAGGCCGCCGGCCCGCTCGCGCACGCTCAGCAGCGCCATCTTGGCCCCCTCGCCGGCCACGTTCCCCGCGCTCACCACCCGCATCACCGGCAGCGACGGCACCAGGCCAATCCGGATCGCGTTGGCCGGGGAAAGATAGCTTCCGAACGATCCGGCCAGCAGCACCTGCTGGATATCGCCCGGGGCCAGCCCCGCTTCCTCGCACAGGATGCGCCAGCCGGTGGCGATGGCCGCCTTGGCGAACTGAAGTTCGCGCACGTCCCGCTGGGACAGGTAGATGGAGCGGGACACGTCGCCTGGCTCGCCGAGCCAGTGCAGCACGAAGACCCGTTCCTCGCCGAGCTTGGTCAGCCGGGCCGCGAGCCCGGGCGCCAGCACCGCGGCGTGATCCTCGGGGACGAGCCGGCCCGAGCTGTCCAGCAGCTCCAGCCGGACCAGCGAGGTGACCGCGTCGACCAGGCCGGAGCCGCACAGCCCGGCGGGCTCCGCGTCGCCGATGACCTTCAGCTCGATCGTCTCGGGGGTCATCGAGACCACCTCGATGGCCCCGTCGGCGGCCCGCATCCCGCACCGGATCGCCGCCCCCTCGAAGGCCGGGCCGGCCGGCGCCGCCGTGGCCAGCAGCCAGTCGCGGTTGCCCAGCACGATCTCGCAGTTGGTGCCGATGTCCACGAACAGCCGGGTGCGGGAGTCGCGGTCCATCCCGGAGGCGAGCAGGCCCGCGGTGATGTCGCCGCCCGCGTAGGCGCCGAACGCGGGGAAGACCACGGCGCGGGCCCGCGGGTGCGCCCCGATGCCCAGGTCGGCGGCGAGCACTTCGGGCAGCAGCCGGGTGGACATGATGAACGGCGCGACGCCGAGCGGCTCAGGGTCGATGCCGAGGGCGATGTGCGTCATGGTGGCGTTGCCGGCCACCGCCACCTCGTAGACCTCACGCGGATCCACCTCGCCCTGCTCGCACACGGACCGGGCCAGCCCGGCGAGTGTCTCGTGCGCCAGCCCGCTCAGCCGACCGAGCGCGGCCGGGTCCATCATGACCGCGCTGATCCGGGTGATCACGTCGGCGCCGAACGGCTGCTGCATGTTGAGCATGGAATCGACGGCGACCGGCGTCCCGGTCGACAGGTCGAGGAGGGTGGCGACGACCGTGGTGGTGCCGAGGTCGAAGGCGATGCCGAACAGGCGGCCGGACGTGTCACCGGGTTCCACGTCGATCAGCACGTCGTCCACGATGACCGCGGTGACCTTGTAGTCAGCGGCGCGCAGCACCCGGCCCACCGACCTGAGCGCGTGCAGGTCGACCCGCAGTTCCAGGTCATCGATCCGGGCCAGTACCCGTTCCATGTCGGTCATCTGGTCGCTCAGCGACGGCTCGTCCAGTTCCAGGTAGCGCTTCTGCACCGCTGGCCGCAGGATCACCTGCCTGCCCACCCCGACGGTGGCCGCCTTGGGCCGGGTGACCAGCGGGGGCACCTCCACCCGGGCGTCGGCCTCGGCCAGCACGCGGCAGGCGAGCCGCCACCCGCCGCGCAGCTCGCCGGGGGTGAACGCGCGGACGTCCAGCGGGGTCACCGGCACCGTCCCGTCGATCACCCTGATCTTGCATTTCTTGCACGTGCCGTGCCCGCCACAGGTTGAGTCGATGGCGATGCCGTTCCAGCTCGCCGCGTCGAACAGCGTCACTCCTGAGGGGACCCGCACCCGCCTTCCGTTTGGCTCAAAAACCAGGTCTATCCGGGTGGAGGCGGCCTCGTCCGGGCCGGTACCGTCCGGGCCGGGGGCCACCTGCGCGCTGCTGGGGCTCGTCATGCGCCAGCCTGGGCCTGCTGGGCTGGTGCCTGCTGGGCTGGTGCCTGCTGGGCCTGTCCTTGGGCGGCCTGGGCCTGCTGGGCCTGGGCCTGGGCGGCGGCTTGGGCGGCCCGGTGCGCGGCGATCCACGACGCGCCCCAGGGGTCGCGGTCCAGCAGCAGGTCGGCGGCCTTGACGGCGCGGACGATCTGCGGCGACCGGGCGTCCAGGATGGCGCTGGTCAGGCCGTTGCTGATGGCGATGGGCAGGAAGGCAGCGCCGATCGCGTGCCGCTCCGGCATGCCGAAAGACACGTTGGACGCGCCGAGCGTCATGTTCACCCCGAACTCCGCGGCGAGCAGCGCGATCGTCTCCAGGGTCTTGACCACCAGCGAGGTGTCGGCGCCGATCGGCATGGCCAGCGGGTCGATCAGGATGTCCTCGGCCGGGATGCCGAACCGGCCGGTGGCGACCTCGATGACCTTGCGGGCCAGTTCCAGGCGGCGGCGGGGGTCCTCGGGGATCTCCTCCTCGTCGTTGGGCAGCGCGATCACCGCGGCGCCGTACTTCTTGACGATCGGCAGGATGGCCTCAAGCCGCTCGTCCTCGGCGGTGACCGAGTTGACCAGCGCCTTGCCCTGGTAGGCGGCCAGGCCGGCGTCGAGCACCTCGACGATCGAGGAGTCGATGCACAGCGGCAGGTCGGTGAGGCGCTGGATGAGCGTGACCGCCTGCACCATCAGCCCGGCCTCGTCCACCAGCGGGGCGCCCATGTTGACGTCCAGGACCATCGCGCCGCCGGCCACCTGCTGCGCCACGTCGATCTCGATGCGGGACAGGTCACCGCGTCGCAACTGCTCCTGGAAGATCGTGCGGCCAGTGGGGTTGATCCGCTCCCCGATCACGCAGAACGGCTGGTCCGGGCCGATCACGACCTCACGGCTGGCGGACCTCAGGACGGTGTGCACGGGAGGCCTCCGCTGCTGTGGCCGGCGTCGGGCCGGCGCTGTGTGGCTGGCTGTCTGGGTGGGGCGCTGTCCCGGTGGGCGCGTCCGATCCGGTGAATGTGCCATCGTGCGGGTTATAACCCAGGCCATGTCACATTCATCGGCTTCAGCGGGGGCTGGGGAGTGATCCATGGGAACGAACTAGGCCGATGCCACGGCGGCGCGGCGTCGCTTGATGAGTTCCTTGGCCCGGACGACCGCGGCCGACGCGTCGGCCGCGTACCCGTCGGCGCCGACCACGTCGGCGTACTCCTGGGTCACCGGGGCACCGCCGACCATGACGATGACCTGGTCGCGCAGCCCCGTCTTCTCCAGCGCGTTCATGTTTGCCTTGAACATGGGCATCGTCGTGGTGAGGAAGGCGGAGAAGCCGACGACGTCGGGCTTGTGCTCCCTGATCGCGTCGATGAACTTCTCCGGGGAGACCTGCACGCCGAGGTCGATGACCTGGAAGCCGGCGCCCTCGAACATGATGTTGACCAGGTTCTTGCCGATGTCGTGGACGTCGCCCTTGACGGTGCCCATCACGATGGTGCCGATGGACTCGGCGCCGGTCTCGGCGAGCAGCGGCCGGAGCACCTCCAGGGCGCCGGCCATGGCCTTCCCGGCGATCAGCATCTCGGGGACGAAGAAGTCGCCGCGCTCGAAGCGGGCGCCGACCTCTTCCAGCGACGGGATCAGGGCGTCGTAGAGGAGTGTCTCGGGACCCAGTCCCATCCCCAGCCCGGCGTTGGTCAGTTCCAGCACCGCGGGAGCGTTGCCCACCAGGGTGAAGTCATATAGCTGGCGGAGGAGTTCGTCGGGTGTCACGCGGCACCTTCTTCCGTGCTCTGGCTTTTAGTGCGCCGGTTCTTTCCGTGCTCTGGCTTTCAGCGCGCTGGCCGGTGTCTCTGGGACCCCTGGCCGGTGCCCCAGGGCCGCGGACAACGCGGCTGCCTGCGCCGCGCACTCCGCCGCGACGCCGGCTATCCGGGCGGGGGTGAGCCGGGTGGCCGGGGCGGACACCGACAGCGCGGCCACGACCGTGCCGCCGTCGCGGCGGACCGGCGCGGCGACGGCGACCAGCCCGGGCTCGAGTTCCTCGTCGGTGATGGCGTAACCGCGCCGGCGTACCTCGGCCAGGTGGGCGTCCAGGTCGGCCCGGCTGGTGATGGTCCTGGCAGTGCGGCATTCCAGGCGGCCCGGCGGCATCTCGACGGCGCCGTAGGCGAGCAGCACCTTGCCGAGCGCCGCGCAGTGCAGCGGCACCGGGCGGCCGAGCCAGTTGGTCCCGCCGATCAGGTACGTGCAGTCCACCTGGGCGATCTGCTCGACCATGCCGTCGCGCTCCACACCGAGGTTCACGGTCTCGCCGGTGGCCTCGCCGAGCCGGTCGAGATAGGGCTGGGCGACATCGACCAGTCCTGCCTCGGCCCCGCCCCGCCAGGCGTACCGGACGAACACCTCGCCGGGCCGGAACCGGCCCGCGCCGTCGCGGCGCACCAGGCCGCCCCGCTCCAGCGCGAGCAGCAGCCGCGATGTGGTGCTCTTGGCCAGCCCGGTGGCGGCCGCCAGTTCGGTGAAGGTCACCGAGCCGGGGGAGTGCACGACCTCAGTGAGCAGCCGTGCCGCCCGGTCGACCGCCTGCGTTCCGGTGGGACTGGTCACCACGCGCGACCTCTCTTGACCACGGGAGTTCCATGTTACGGAACTCTGTTCTACGATGTGATCCTACGTTCGGGGTGTTTGGACGGTCAAGGCGGGCATGTCGTCAAGCACGGGCATGTCCGAGCACGGGCCTGTCCAAAGCACCGGGCCTGTCCAAAGCACCGGGCCTGTCCAAGCACCGGGCCTAAGCACCGGCTCAAACCGGCTGGCCCGGCCCGGCTGGAACGCGAGGTGGCGATGTTCCGCAACACGATGCCGCGGTACGAGATCCTGTCTCCCGACGCCATCAATGTCCTGGACCAGGGGTGGCGCCGCATCGTCTCGGAGATCGGCGTGCAATTCGCCAAGCCCGAGGCGGTGGAACTGTTCCGCCAGGCCGGCCAGAAGGTCGATGGCGAAGTGGTCTTCCTCGACCCGGACTTCGTGCTTGAGCAGGTGGCGCAGGCGCCACGGGAATTCGACGTCCAGGCCCGCAACCCGGCGAACACTGTGCACATCGGAGGAGACCAGATGGTCTTCAGCGGCGTATACGGGTCGCCCTTCGTACGGGAGGGCGATGTCCGGCGGGACGCCACCATGGAGGACTTCCGGCGGCTGACCAAGCTGGCCCAGTCGTTTCCTGAGCTCGACTCGGCAGGCGGAGTGATCTGCGAGCCGAACGACGCGCCGCTCGACTCCCGTCATCTCGACATGATCTATGCACTGCAGACGCTGACCGACAAGATCTACATGGGCAACGTGGTCTCGGGGCCCAACGCCGCGGACACGATCCGGATGACCGAGATCCTGTTCGGCGGGCGTGCGAACATCGAGGCGACCCCGGCGACGATCTCGCTGATCAACTGCAATTCCCCGTTGCGCTGGGATGATCGGATGCTGGATGCGCAGTTCGAGTACTGCGCGGCCAACCAGCCGGTGGTGACGACGCCCTTCCTGCTGATGGGCGCGATGTCACCGGTGACGATCCCGGCCGCGCTGGTGCAGCAGCTGGCCGAGGCGCTGTCCGGCATCGCGCTGGCCCAGCTGATCCGCCCCGGCTGTCCCGTGATCTTCGGCTCGTTCCTGTCCAACATCGACATGCAGTCCGGCTCGCCTAGCTTCGGCACCCCCGAGTCCGCCATCGGCCTGCTTTGCACGGGCCAGCTGGCCAGGCATTTTGGCCTGCCGTTCCGCACCGGCGGTGGCTTGAATTCGAGCCAGACCGCTGACGCGCAGGCGGCCTACGAAGCCCTGATGACGCTGCTGCCCACGTTCCTGGCCGGCACCAACTTCGTGATGCACGCGGCCGGGTGGCTGGAGGGCGGCCTGGTGAGCTGCTACGAGAAGTTCATCATCGACGTGGAACTGCTCCGGATGCTCCGTGTCGAGTTCACGCCGCTGGAGATCGACGAGGCCTCACTCGCCTTCGGTGCCCACGAGGAGGTTGGCCACGGCGGCCACTTCCTTGGCGCCCAGCACACGATGGAACGCTTCCGCGAGTGCTTCTACCGGCCGCTGCTGTCCTCCACCTCGAACTACGAGCGCTGGCTGCGGATGGGCGGCAAGGACACCGCGGCCCGGGCGGGCGAGATCTATGCCAAGAAGCTTGAGGAGTACGAGCAGCCCCCGCTCGACGACGCGATCCGCGCTGAACTCGAGGATTACGTGACCCGCCGCCGCGCCGAGCTAGGCGACTAGCCCGTTCCCGCGTCCACTAGCCCGTCCCCGCGTCCACTGGCCCGTTCCCGCGTCCACTGGCCCGTTCCCGCGTCCACTGGCCCGTCCCCGTGTCCACTGGCCCGCGTCTACCTGTGTGACTGCGCGATGTGCGCCGTGGGCGCGGGCCAGACACCAAGCGGACAGATGCGCTGACAGTTGCACTGAAGCTTGCGAGATACGTCAGCTGACCGATGTCTCGCCGGGCGGCGCGCGCAATTGTCTTATATGGCACGCCGGTCCCCAGACAGGCCGCTAACCGCGTGCAGGGGTCAGCGGCCTGGTCGGCCCCCCCTGCCTGGGGACCGGCTGCCTACGTGCTCCGCGCTTGTTGTAGTTGCCTGAACGCATTTCCCGCCTGCCGCAGTCGCGCCGAAGCCCTCAGGCTGTTCCAGGTGGCGTTCGATATCAGGCCGATGCTCCGCTGACAGCAGCCGCGTTCACCCGAGGTCTCGTGCTCACGCGGCTGCGGTGAGGCGAACCCGGCGCCGGACACGTCCAGCACCCTCATCCCGCGCACCTGCCAGCCCGGGGGACAACCCCCGGACCCCCGCGCATACCCCACCTCCGTGGGAGAAGCCCGCGTCCGTGCCGTGTGACGGGTCGTCCCCGCGCTGCCTACGTGAAGGGGAATGCCGCGCCGGGAGCCTCCGCAGAAAAATCCCGAAAAGTTGTTGGCTCTCCGGGGGCCCGGGACTCCTACCTGTGTCACGACGGCAACCGGCACACCTCGCATACAACGACCGGGGGCCGCGGGAGGGATCGGCAATGAACAGGCTCGCCCGGGCATCGGGGATCGCGGTCAGTGGGCTGACCGCAGCCACCGCGACCGCCTTGCTGCTGGTGCCAGGTCACGCCCGGCTTGAATATCCCGGCAACACCAACGGAACGGCCGACGGCGTGGCCACCTCGCCCGCCCTGGGACCCGTGGGGGGCGGGTCCCGGGGCGGGTCATATGCGGGTCGGCACGCGCATGGGCTGACGGTGAACGGCAGCGCCAGCCCGTCCGGGCTGTCCGGCACCGGGGATGGACCGGCCGGGGCCGGGTCCAGGGGCGGTCATCACGCGCTCTCGGGGTGGCTCAGGCCGGCGCTTCCCCCGCTCTCTTCGCAGTTGCCCGTGGTCACCTCGGTGCCTGGCCCCGCTGGCACGATCGGCGATCCGGGCGCGCACTGCCTGCGGGGGTACGTGTGGCGGCAGGCATACGCGGGCGACTACGTGTGCGTCACCCCGGCTAGCCGCACCCAGGCCGTCATCGACAATGCCGCGGCGGCCGACCGTATCGCCAGCGGGGGCGGTGTTTTCGGCGCGCACCCCTGCCAGCAGAGCTACGTGTGGCGCCAGGTTGTCCCGGCCGACTACGTGTGTGTCACCCCGGGTACCCGCACCCAGGCTGTCGCCGACAACGCCCAGGCCAATAACCGTGTCGCGCTGCTGAGCCTGTGGCTCAGTGACTGGACGCCACCGGCCCAGCCGTCGCAGGAGAAGTGCTCAGGAGGGGTCTGCACAACCACCGAGGGCCGGTCGGACGGCCCGAAGTTCCAGATCAACGGAGATCATTTCAACTTCGGCCCGGTTGTGCTCCAGATCCGCCGCAATGACGGGACCGTGCTCTGGTCCACGACAGTTACCGCCACCTCCTACCCAGGTTTTGCCGGGGGCGCATTGTATGCGCGGACGCCTATTGGTGATTGCTCCGGCGTTCCCGGAACCGTCAAGAACGACTACGTCATCGCCTATGACACGGTCGCCCGCCACTGGTCGAACGCGATCCAACTCGACTCTGACTGCGGCTCCCAATGACCATCTCGAAACGGGGGACGGTACCGGCGGCGCCTAGCGCCGTCGGTGCCGCCTATACAACCGCGAAACCGAATAGACGCCGTCACCGGACACATTCTCATGGAGGACACGATGCAGTCGCTTACCCGTCGCCTGCGCGGGCGGCCGGGTGCCCCGGTCGCTGTCGGATTCGGCCTGCTCACCGTGTGCGCCTGCGACGCGAACCGGTCCGCCGCGATCCCGGCGCACCGGGCGAGCACCGTATCGGTCAAGTTCGCTGACCACTACGCGGGCCCGTTCTACCAGGTCACCTCCGGTGTCGACGGGCTGGTGACCGCGAACCAGGTCTTCGAGCCTTGATCGGGCCGGGAGGCACGAGCGCCATGTTCGGCCGGATTATTGCGCCGTCCTCTGTCCTAAAACACCCTGGAAGCCCTACCGTATGCGCATGTATGACCGCGAGATTGTGGCCGCCATTGTCGAAGGCGACCCGGCCGGCCTTGCGGCGGCTTACGACCAGTACGCCCGGGGGCTGCACGCGTACTGCCGGACCATGCTCAGTGAGCCCGCCGACGCGGCGGACGCTGTGCAGGATACCTTCGTCATCGCCTCATCCAAGGTGGGGGGGCTGCGCGAGCCCGAGCGGCTGCGGGCATGGCTGTATGCCGTGGCCCGCAACGAATGCCACCGTCGGCTGCGGGCCAAGACCTCGTCCGCGCCGCTCGATGAGGCGGCCGAGATGATGGACTACACCGAGGATGTCGGCGTCGACGCCGAGCGGGCCGAACTCCGCGCCCTCGTGTGGGCCGCGCTCTCCGGGCTGAACTCCGGCGAGCGAGAGATCATCGAGCTGAACTTGCGCCATGAACTCGACGGCGCCGACCTCGCGGACGCCCTTGGCGTGCCGCGTAACCAGGCGCACGCGCTGGCCTCGCGGGCCCGTTCCCAGTTCGAGACGTCACTGGGCGTCCTGCTGGTAGCCCGCTCCGGGCGTGAGTTCTGCATGGATCTCGCCAACATCCTGGAGGGCTGGGACGGCGAACTGACGGTCCTGATACGCAAGCGGGTCAACCGGCACATCGACCGTTGCGAGGTTTGCGGCGAGCGTAAACGCCGCGAGCTCAGCCCCGCGATGCTGCTCAGCCTGCTTCCGGTGGCCATGCTCCCGGCCAACCTGCGGGACCAGATCTTCCGCCTCGTCGCCGATGTCTCGCCGGGCGCGGCCACCTACCGCGCCCGGGTGGCGCACCGGGCGGAGCCGTTCGGCGCCAGTGGTTTCCCGCAGCCGGTCAGCACGCCGTCAGCGGCACGCTGGCAGGGCAACTACGCGCTGGCCGCCGTGGCCGTGGTCGCGGCCCTGGCCCTGCTCGGCGGCGGCGGCGTGTTCTTCACTGACTTCGTCACGCACGGCGGGTCGCCGGCCGCGGCCGGGACGCCCGCTCAGCCTGGATCGACGGGCTCCAGCGGACCTGGCGCACTCGTTGTCACCCCTTCGGCGTCGCCCCTAAAGACATCACACAAGCCGTCGCCCACTCCGACACCCGGCCTCCCGGCGCCGCTTCTGACCGCACCGATCCCGGCCGTGCAGCCCCCGCCCCCGGCCCCCATCGTGCACCCGTCCACGTCCCACTCGACCAAACCCCCGCCACCGCCGCCGACGACGGCGCCGCCGACAACCTCGCCACCAACAACCCCGCCAGCCCAGGGCAAACTGACGCCGTCCGCGACACAGGTGGTGCTATCGCCAGTTGTGGGCGCGGCGGCTCAGCAGTGGGCTGGGACCTTCCAGTTGACCGCCACGGGCGGCCCGGTTGACACCTACAGCGTCTCGGTTCCCAGCACCTTGGCTTCAAACATGACGGTCACTTTGTCGACGACGGCGCCGCTTGCAGTTGGTCAGGTTGTCACAGTGACAGTCACCGCGAACGCTGCTGGTCTCGTTGGGGCGCTCACGGTGAACCCGGGCAATATCCCCATCACCATCGCGTATCAGACACCTACGTAGCGGCGCTGGAACCCCTGACCGCGGGGACCGGCCCAGGCCAGGCCCGGCCTCGGCCGTGTTCCGTGCACCCCGCCAGGTCGGTTAAGCCGCCAACCGCGGCACCGCGGTACCCGTGGTGGCGCCCGGCCCGTGGTTTGACGGATCGATAAGGCAATTGCGCCACGCAATTGACTGAACGCTGTTCTATTGAAACCTGTTCTAGCGTGAGCGCGCACAAACTGGCCGGCTTATTTCGCAGTCCCCCTGTCGTAAAACCCCATAATCGTCCTACCGTAGGCCTATGCGCGACCGCGAGATCGTGGCTGCGATCGTGAAAGGCGATCCGGCCGGCCTGGCCGCGGCTTACGACCAGTATGCCCAGGGCCTGTACGACTACTGCCGGTCCCTGCTCGGCGAGCCTGCTGACGCGGCGGACGCTGTCCAGGACACTTTCATCGTCGCCTCCGCCAAGGTGTCGGGGCTGCGCGAACCCGACCGCCTCCGGGCGTGGCTGTACGCGGTGGCCCGCAGCGAGTGCCATCGCCGGCTTCGCGCACGGGCCCGTGTCTCGTCGGCGCCGCTCGACGAGGCGGCCGAGACAGCCAGCGATGCGGAGGATCCTGAGGCCGACGCCGAGCACGCGGAACTGCGCAACCTGGTGCGGGCGGCACTCGCCGGGCTGAATCCCGGCGAGCGCGAGATCATCGAGCTGAACCTGCGCTACGGGCTGGCCGGTGCCGACCTCGCGGACGCCCTCGGCGTGTCCCGTAACCAGGCGCACGCCCTGGCCTCGCGGGCACGTTCGCAGTTCGAGACGTCGCTCGGGGTACTGCTGGTGGCCCGCTCCGGGCGTGAGTTCTGCCCAGATCTGGCTGGCCTCCTGGAGGGCTGGGACGGGCAGTTGACCGTGCTGCTGCGCAAGCGGGTGAACCGGCACATCGAGCGCTGTGACGTGTGCGGCGCCCGCAGGCGCCGCGAGCTCAGCCCGGCGATGCTGCTCGGCCTGCTGCCCGTGGCCCTGCTTCCGGCGAGCCTCCGGGAACAGGTCGTCCACCTCGTCGCCGACACCACGCAAGGCTCGCTCGCCTACCGCGCGAGAGTCGGGCACCGCGCCGGGACCTTCGCCAATTCAGGGTTCCCACCGCAGGTCAGCCCGGTGCACCTGCCGCGCTGGCGGGGCAATTTCGTGCGGGGAGCCGGGGCCACGGCCGCTGCCGGCGCGCTGCTCGGCGGCACCCTGCTCTTCCTGCCGCACCACACCGGGCCGGCGACGGCCGCCGGCCCGCAGCCCGGGTCGTCCGGCTCGGTCGGGGTGGGGCCGCACGCCTCCGCCTCCGCGTCCGCGTCCGGGTCCGGGCCCAAGTCCAGGTCCAGAACCGGGTCCGGACCTGGGTCCGGGTCCAGGTCCAGGTCCGCGTCGGGCACGTCGGCCGGCGCACCAGGCTCAGGGCCGCAGCCGCGGTCACGGCTTGTCGCCGTCTCGGCTTATCCAGCCCCGAACCTGGCCCTGACGAGCCCGGCGGCGCCTCCGGTCGTCTCGGCCCCGGCACCCAGCGCGCCCGCCCCCCAGCGCCAGCCGTCCCAGCAGCCGCCGCCCCCACCGCCCCCACCGCCCCCGCCGGGCACGCTGCTATGTTCGCCGACGCTGATCCAGGTGGGCCAGGCGATCACGCTGACCGCCCAGGGCGGCCCGGTCAACTACAGCATCAGCGTCCCCGTGCTCCTCACGGTGAGTTCATCCTCCGGCTCGCTGAAGGCCGGGCAGAGCGTGAACGTGACGGTGAGCCTCGCCCCGGGCCACTTGCTAAGCGGCAACGTGACCCTGACTGTCTATCCCGGCCCGACCACGGTCATCGTCGTTCCGCTGGGGCTCTGATCCGCAGCAGGAGGGCCCAGACCACTGCCTACCGGCCCGCCTCCGCGCGTAGCTGAGCGGCGGCGGCGGTCATCGCGGCGAGCTTGCCGAAGGCCACATCGCGCGGCAGGTACTTCATCCCGCAGTCCGGCGCGAGCACCAGGCGCTCCGGCGGCACGTACGGCAGGGCCCGCCGGACCCTCGCGATCACCTGATCGGGGGTCTCCACCGTCAGGTCGTCCAGGTTGAGCACGCCCAGGATGATGGTCTTGCCGGCCAGCGCGGCCAGCACGCTGCAGTCCAGGCCGGACTGCGCGGTCTCGATCGATATCAGATCACAGCTGCACCCGGCCAGTTCGGGCAGGAACGAGTAGCCGTCCGGGCGGTCGTGGATGATCGCCGCGTAGCCGAAGCACAGATGCACCGCGGTCGTCCCGGTCACCCCGTCCAGCGCCCGGTTGATGACGGCCACACCGTAACGCCGTGCCTCGTCCGGCCGCGCCTGCAGGTAAGGCTCGTCGAGTTGCACGATGTCCGCCCCGGCCGCGAAGAGATCCCGGACTTCCTCGTTAACAGCCTCCGCATAGCCGAACGCAAGTTCCTCCGTACTCCCATAGAAGTCGTTCTGCGCCTGCTGGGCCATCGTGAACGGCCCCGGCACAGTGATCTTGATAGTCCGGCTGGTGTTGGCGCGCAGGAAGGCCACATCCGCCACCTCGATCGGGTGGCGCCGCCGGATCGGCCCGGTCACCCGCGGCACCGGGTTCGGGTGGCCGCTGCGGTCAAGCGCCGTGCCCGGGTTGTCGATGTCGACGCCGTCCAGCGCGGTCGCGAACCTGTTGGAGTAGCTTTCCCGGCGGATCTCGCCGTCGGTCACGATGTCCAGGCCGGCCAGTTCCTGGGCCCGGATGGCGAGCACGGTCGCGTCCGCCTGCGCCTCGTCCAGGTGATCGGGCGGGACCCGCCACAGTTCGGCGGCCCGGACGCGCGGCGGGAAGCGCTGCCGCAGCCGCCCGCGGTCGATCAGCCAGTCCGGCTGCGGATAGCTGCCAACCAGTGAGGTAGGGAAGAGCATGCAGAAACGATGCCAGACCGGCGGCGTCGGCGCACCCCCCGTGAGCACGGGAATGCACCGTTATGCCACCGCTGGCCTGCTTGTGACCTGGGTGCTGACGTGTCGCCTGGTCACACTCAGCGGGCCGAGCCCGGACAATGCCCGCGTGACCTGGTCGGCCAGCCGGGGGCTGGCCGAGGTCGACTCCGCCAGCCCGATCGCGGACGTGCCCGCCAGCCAAGAAGGGAGAATCTCGGTGACGTCCGCGACGACGTGCGCCTTGGCGTGGCAGGACCGGGCGAGCCCGGTCAGGTATCGGGTGTCCGCATCGTCCTCGGTGCCGAGCACCAGGACGACGTCGCAGGAGGTAGCGACGGTGCGAATGGTTTCCGTTCGGTCGGAGGGGGCGTAACAGAAGGTGTCGGGGTCCGGGCCGCGGGCGGCCGGGAACCGGGACCGCAGCGCCGCGGCCACCGACGTGGTGTCCTCGACAGGAATGCCGGGCAGCGGCAGGTAAGAGACGTGCCGGGGATCGGCGGCGCTGACTGCCCCCGCGCTGGCCGGGCTGCCTGCGATGATAGAGCGGCCGGGTGCCTGGCCGAGTATTCCTGGGACCACCGGATGGCCGGCCTGGCCGATGAGCACAACCTGGTCGCCACGATCGGCGAACCGCTTCACTTCCGCCTGCGCGGCCGCGACCAGCGGGCAGGTCGCATCGATGACGTCCAACGCGCGCGCGGTGGCCTGGTCCAGCACATCCGGCGCGGCACCGTGCGCGGGGATCAGCACCGTTGCTTCGTTAGGTATCTCATGGAGGGAGGTGGCGAATACGGCGCCCTCCTTCTCAAGCTCGGCGCGCACCTGAGGGCTCACGGCGAGGTGCCCGTAGACGTATACCGTCCCGGTGCCGGCGAGCGCCTGCCGGACCCGGCGCAGCGCCTGCCTCGCGCCGTGGCACCACGGGCTCACCGCGTCCATCAGGCGGCGGGTGCCGACGACCGCCGACCATTCCTCGACGGCGGCGCGGGCCGCGGCGAGCGCGACGCCGTCCACGCCGCTGGCCCCGGCGCCGATGGCCGTGCCGACGCCGTTCCGCTGCAGAGCCGAGGTGACGAAGAGGGTAGCCCCGGCGTCGGACGGCGACGCGTCGCCGCACCGTGGCACCGCGGCGTAGCTGACCCGGATGCCCCTGCGCCGCAGCGTCCCGCCGACCAGTGGCGCGGCCGGGCAGGGCAGCAGGCTGCCCGAGGGATCCCCGATCTCGGTCGCCACCAGCACCTCGCCGGGCCCCACGGTGGTTCCCGGAGCCAGGCATTCACGCGCGATCGATCGGCTCATGGCCTTATATCCCCCCGTGCCGATCCCGGGTTCTCCCGGGTGCCCAGTCCCGTTATCCCCGGTAACCGGGCCGCGATTCAGTCTGATGATCACGGTTCGGGAAACACGTGGCCCGCTGCGGGGCTGGCCCTGGATTGCACGCGGGCCCGCTGCCGGGGCGGCCCCGGATTGCACGCGGGCCCGCTGCCGGGGCGGCCCCGGGTCTTACGTCAGGCCCGGACCGGATAAGTGTTTTGATATTCCTAGTGGATTAAGAGGGATATATCGGGGCATCCTGTCCCTGCGGCAGCGGCGCCCGGTGCGCGCGTACCCCGCAGTTGTCGACCCTCTCGAGGAGGACTGGCGCGATGACCGTTACTGACGAGCTGCTGGCCAACAACGAACGCTACGCCGCGACCTTCAACGGCCCGCTGCCGCTCCCGCCGGGCAAGGGCGTGGCCGTAGTCGCGTGCATGGATGCCAGGCTCCACGTCCACGCCCTCCTCGGCCTCGCCGAGGGCGATGCGCACGTCATCCGCAACGCTGGCGGCGTGATCACCGACGACGAGATCCGCTCGCTCACCATCAGCCAGCGCCTGCTCGGGACCCGTGAGATCATCCTCATCCACCACACCGACTGCGGCATGCTCACGTTCACCGACGACGATTTCAAGGCGAGCATCCAGACGGAGACCGGCATCAAGCCCCCGTGGGCCGCCGAGGCATTCCCGGACGTCGATGAGGACGTGCGCCAGTCGATGGCACGGATCAAGGCGAGCCCGTTCATCCCGCACAAGGACGCAGTCCGCGGCTTCGTCTTCGACGTGGCCACAGGGAAGCTCCGCGAAGTGGTCTAGCGCCGTCTAAAGGCGGAGCTGGCGAAGGGCGTCCTTGCCGACTGGATCACCGCGCGACTCGGCATGTCTGAACCCTTTGCGTCCCGCGGGTGGCCAGAATCGGCCCATGCTGCGAATAGGGACAGTTGTCATGGGTGTCGGTGAGATGCGCCGGGCCCGCGAATTCTGGCAGCGGGCGCTTGGGTACGTGCCGCGAGACGGCGAGCCCGGGCCCGAGGACGACTTTATCGTTCTAATGCCGGCCGACGGCCACGGCACCGCGCTGGCCCTGGGCACCAGCGAGTCCCCGGTGCAAGACCACCCGCGAGTCCACCTGGACCTCTATACCGACACCACCGCAGAGCAGGCCGCCGAGGTCGCCAGGCTGGTTTCGCTCGGTGCCGAACCGGTGGAGTGGGATCTGTACCCGGAGTCGCCGGACTTCATCGTGCTCGCCGATACCGAGGGCAACCGGTTCTGCGTCATCAACAAGAACCACCACCAGGAAGCCGCTGCCGGCTGAGCCCGGCCTCGACACACTCCTCAGGCGTCGGGGGAGTCGGTGCGGCCCTGCTGCTCGGCGAGGAACTGCTCGAACTGGGCGCCGAGTTCGTCGGCGGTCGGCATCCGGTCCTCGTCATCGGCCAGCAGGCCGTCGCGGCCTGCGCCCTCGGCGTAGGCATCGTACTGGCGTTCCAGCGCCTGGACGACCTCGGTGATCTCCTCGGAGCCCTCGACCTGCCGCCGGATCTCCTCGTCGGTCTGCTCCGCGGCTTCGCGCAGGGCCTCGTCGGGCAGTTGCAGCCCGGTCGCCCTGGTCACCGAGTCGAGCAGGGTCACGGCCGCGGCCGGGTAGGCCGCCTGGGCGAGGTAGTGCGGGACGTGCACCGCGAAACCGACCGCGGGGCGGTCCTCCTCGCCCAGCCGGAACTCGAGCAGGGCGGCCGCGCTCCCCGGGACCTGGAGCCGGTCCACCAGCGGGGGGTAGCCGTCCGTCAGCCCGGACCTGGTCCCGTGAGCGGTAACGCCGAGCGGCCTGGTGTGCGGGGCGCCCATCGGGATGCCGTGGAATCCGACCGTGAGCCCGGTCCCCATCCGCCTCGCCAGGTCGCGCACGCCGGTGCTGAAGCTCTCCCACTCGTGGTCGGGCTCAGGCCCGTTCAGCAGCAGGAACGGCGTGCCGACCGCGTCCCGCACCAGATGTATCGCCAGTTCAGGAACGTCGTAGTGCTCCCAGTGATCCCTGGAGAAGGTCATCGGTGGCCGTCGGGACCGGTAGTCGATCAGGCGGTCCACATCGAACCTGGCGACCTCTTTATGCTCCAGCGTGCCCAGCAGGTGCGCGGTCAAGAGCTTGCCTGCCGCACCCGCGTCGATGAAGCCGTCCAGGTAGTACAGCAGGGCCGCTCCGTCAAGTTCCGGCGCCTCGGGGCTGACCTCGTAGAGGTCTCCCGGGTCTCGCACTATGATCACAGCCCTTCCGGGGTGTCCGCCCGCTGTTTACTGACACCAACCATTACAGACACCAACCATCAACGGCCGACCATCCATCCCGTGTGGCCAGATCGTTTGTGCCACACGGTACCGGTGCGGGCGCGTTTTACTCCACTTCGGCCGACCCAGTGAGCCGGAGCCTGCGTTGTGCGCGCTGGTAGAACGTGGTGCGGCCGAGCCGGACCACGTTCGCGGCCCCGGGCAGCAGGGTGAGGTCGATCGTGTCGCCGGTGCTCATGTGCCCGACCACGATGCCATCGGCTTCCACCGCCAGTTCGCTGCTGAGCTGCAGGACGCTGAGCGCTAGCTTCTCGCCGCTGGACAGGAACAGGGACCGGTTGAAGGCCGAGTGCGGGGCTACGGGGGTGACGAGCAGGCCTTCGGCCATGGGGGAGACGATGGGGCCGCCGGCGGAGAAGCTGTACGCGGTCGACCCGGTGGGGGTGGCCACGATCACGGCGTCGGCCGAGTAACGGACGAACGGATTCCCTTCCACCCACAGTTCGACGGCGG
>WNFG01003223.1_pt1 | contig 20693 bp, 18 predicted proteins | sample 5400431 | NCBI WGS metagenome assembly WNFG01 (sample SAMN13153346, study PRJNA577476) | soil metagenome | isolation source: 120 cm saprolite under Douglas fir tree site 2 hole 3 replicate 2 | place: USA:California | collected 2015-04-18 | reverse complement strand
TGGGCCGAAGATTCTGAGCAGGCCTGCGCTTACGTCGCCGATCTGGCGACGCGACACAACGTCAAAACCGTAGTCAAGTCCAAGTCCATGGTCACGGAGGAGATCCATCTCGCTCCGGCGCTCGAAAAAGTGGGAGTCAAAGTCTGGGAGACCGACCTGGGCGAATACATTGTGCAGCTTCGCGACGAGCCGCCTTATCACATCGTCACGCCGGCCATGCACCTTAACCGCCAGCAGATCGCGCAATTGTTTCGCGAAAAATTCGATGAGCCGAACCTGACGGAAGATCCTCAGGAACTGGTGGCGGCTGCGCGCCGCAAACTGCGAAAGGCATTCTTCTCCGCTGAGATGGGAATCTCCGGCGCGAACTTTCTGGTGGCGGACAGTGGCGTGATCGCCATCAACACCAACGAAGGCAATGGACGCCTCTCCACCAGCGTGCCGCGCATACACGTTGCTGTCACGGGAATTGAGAAGGTGATTCCCAAACTGGAAGACCTGGCCGTACTGTGGCCGGTGCTCGCGACCTCGGGTACCGGGCAGCCCATTACGACTTACGGCACACTGATCGGCGGACCACGGCGGCCGGGCGAGGCTGATGGCCCGGAAGAATTTCACGTCGTGCTGGTGGACAACGGTCGCAGTAAACTCGTGGCCAACGCCGAAGAGCGCGAAGTGCTCCACTGCATACGCTGTGGCGCTTGTTTGAACATCTGTCCGGTGTTTCGCAACGTCGGTGGACACACCTACGGCACTACGTATCCCGGGCCAATCGGCAGCGTGCTCACGCCGCACCTGCGCGGCAAAGAGTTTGATCATCTCTCCTACGCGTCGTCGTTATGCGGCGCATGCACCAGCGTCTGCCCGGTGCGGATTGATCTCCATCATCACCTGCTGCATAACCGCCGCGATTTTGTCGCCGCGCATGACACCACAGCCGGCGAGCGTCTGGCGTTCCGGATGTGGCGCGCGGCCGTGCTGCATCCGCGGCTCTACGCCCTTGGCGGATGGATGGCCCGCCACTCCCTGCGCGTGCTCTACGCCATGGGACTGGCCGGCTCGATGCTCGATCCCGCGCGCGCGTGGAACCGCCGGCGCACGCCGCTGCCGCTCCCGGCAAAATCATTTCGCGCGCGTTGGAGGAATAGCCTTGGGATCTGATAATCCAGCACGGGAGCGCATTCTCGAACGCATACGCACCGGATTGGGTGTGCCCGTCCCGGAACCGCGTGCCGTGGCGATTGGCACGATCTTCGCGCCGGTAGAGAATCCTCTGGAGCGTTTTCAGCAGGAAGCCAAAGCAAATCTGATGGAGTGCCTGACGGCCAGCGACGCCGTCGCCGCCACGCAGCAACTCAAGAGTGTTCTGGACTCACTTCCTGACGGCGAAATTTACGTTCAGGACGACCCCGCCCTGCGCCGAATTATCGCAAGCACCGGAACTTCGCGGCTCGTCCGCTGGTCAAGCCAGGGCGCGCCTCTCGAGTCGTCACAAGCCACGGTCACGCTGGTGGAAGCGCTGGTGGCGCAGACCGGCTCGCTCTTCGTCACTGCTGCTTGCGGAGGACGGGGGGCATCAGTGGTCGCGCCGTGTCACATCGCGGTCGCCAGCGCGTCACAACTGGTGCCTGATCTGCAGACCGCACTTGGCAACGCTTTCAAAGAGGGCAAGCTGCAACAGAACTCGTTCGCCTGCCTCATCAGCGGCTCCAGCCGCACCGCCGACATTGAAAAAATCCTTGTGCAAGGCGCACACGGACCGAGAAGGCTGATCGTGATTCTCCAGATCGGCGACTGATTCCTCTATTCACGCCGCGGCAAATCGACTGGTCTGGTGAACCCGTTCTTGTGGCTGTTGTACCAGATCTCTTTGCAGGTAGCGCTGTCAACGCCGTCTTCCCATCTCGAGCCGTCCGCGAACAGAATGCTGGTCAGCACCAAAGCGACTCCGCCGCCGTGCTCGTGCTGCAGGTCATATCCCCAGGAAAGCTTCTTGTCTTCGCCGTCCTTGATCCGTTTGTTCCAGCCAAATTCCTGCAGGGGCCGGGTCAGGTCATAGTTCCAGTGCAGCCACTTCTAACGCTCGGTTGCGCTGTGCCAGCGCCGGATGGAGATACCTGTCCTCCGGCAAGAACAGAAAGTGCGAAAACTGCGACCATAGACCGAATGAACAAACTAATCTTCACGGCCTTGCCTCCGATTCAAATCCAGAGCAGATTTAACTTCAGAGACGCAGAACTTGTGCGTCTTGAATCGTGAAGGTTTGTAAAAAAATGTCGGGAGTTGGGATATCCCAACGCACGTTGGTCCCATTCGTTACACTAAACATATCCACCGTGGAGCCCGGGTAATGGTCTTTGTTCTCGATAACTACGATTCCTTCACCTACAACCTGGTGCAATACCTGGGCGAATTGGGAGAGAAGGTTGGAGTACGGCGGAACGATCAGGTCACTATCAGCGAGATCGAGGCCATGGACGCCAGCCACATTGTGATCTCGCCCGGGCCATGCACGCCGCAGAAAGCCGGCGTGAGCATTGAATTAGTGAAGTATTTTGCCGGCAAGCTGCCTATTCTTGGCGTGTGTCTGGGACACCAGGCCATTGGCGCCGCTTTTGGTGCGAATGTGGTTCGGGCGGAGAAAATCATGCATGGAAAGGTCAGCCAGATTAAGCACGATGGCAAAACGATTTTCAAAAACGCTCCCGATCCCATGACCGCTACGCGGTACCACTCGCTGATCGTGGCGGAAGAAGGGCTGCCCGCCGAGCTTGAGATCAGCGCGGAGACCCGGGACGACGACGGAGCGCGCGTGATCATGGGACTGCGGCACCGGCGTTATCCGGTGGAGGGCGTGCAGTTTCATCCCGAGAGCGTGCTCACGGACTCGGGGAAGCTGTTGCTCAGAAATTTTCTTGAAGTTTGATCGGGGAAGAAGCCGCTTTCGAGCCGCTTTCTCGTTGCTTTTACGGCGGTTTGCGATAGAATCAGGCCGCCTACTTCATCCGGAGGCCTGCCATGGCACAGCCGCAAACGGAACAGCGTTCTGCACGGCGTTTCCGTCTGGATCTTCCGGTCGCGGTGACGTTTCCCACCAGCGACACGCCCGGCATCATTGCCCGCACTCGCGACGTAAGCTCGCGCGGCGTGTTTATCTACTCCGACTCGGGCCTACAAAAAGGGTCGGCGCTGGAGTTTGTGATGACCTTGCCTCCTGAGATCACGCTGGCAGCTCCCATCCGCGTCCGCTGCGAAGGAACGGTCGTTCGGGTGGACAAATCCGCCAATTACTGCGGCGTGGCCGTGGCCATTGGCAGGTACGATTTTCTTCATAAGGAGTAGGCCGGGATTTCGGTCCTTTCTAACCATGCAGTACAAGACCTTGGGACTTAGTGTGGCCGCTCTGGCGCTGGCGTGTTCCATGACAGCCCGCGCGCAATCGCCGGACGCGCCGATCGGCGAGTTGTTTCCATCCGAAGCCGATGCTCGCGGCCTTGCCGTGCAGGCGGGAAGCGGCATGATGGTTTCCAATGGCTCGCAGCTGACCGCGGGAACGTCTTCTGCGCTTTTGCGGCTGGCGCGCGGAGGCCAGGTGCGGCTGTGTTCGCAGAGCGCACTGGGTGTGAGCACGGTTCCCGGCACGCAAGGACTGCTTCTTTCCATGAATGCAGGCGCGGTCGTGGTCAACTACGCATTGCGGGAGTATGCCGACACGCTCGTGACTCCCGACTTTCGCATCCTGCTCGCCGGGCCTGGGACCTTTCATTTTGCTCTGGGAGTAACGAACAAGGGCGATACTTGCATCAAACCAATGCCGGGAAATACTTCGCGGCTTATCGTGTCGGAAACTTTTGGCACAGGAACGTATCAGCTCAAGGAAGATGAGGCCGTGCTGTTCCCTGGCGGCCGGCTGAACGGCCGCACTGCCATTGCATCAGAATGCGGCTGCGGCGCGGCGATCTCAGTCCAACGAGCTTCAGTAGAGACAGCAAAGCCGCCGGCAACACAGCCCAGGCCGGGAGATCCGGGAATTACATCTTCGGGCGAACCCGTAAAGCCGGGTCCGGTCACGGTAGACACTCCTTTTGTCTTCAGCGCCCGCGGATCGGCCGAACCTTACAGCGTTTCCAGAGTGCAATTCTCGAACCTGCCCAACGTGTTTTCATTGCAAGAAAAGGTCAAACCGGGCGTTCTTATGGAGAGGCCGCCAGAAGTGTCGGCGACGGTGCCTGAAGCAGCGCCTGCCCACCAGGAAAAGCAGGAAAAGAAAGACAAGAAAGAGAAAAAAGAAAAGAAAGGCTTTTTCGGCAAGATGAAAGGGATGCTCTCGGGCCTGTTTCGCTAATTAAAGCTGTTCCAGGAATATAAATTTAGTAAACTATATGAAGATCCAGCGGCAATATTAAAATTCAGGATTTTGGGCAGCGCTGCTGCGACCCAAGTCCTGCTCCAGCTTTTTTGGAAACTTTTAAGGGCCAAAGCCGTCTATAATTTCTAAGGCATGTCTTCGATGCAGACCAACGATCCACGAACTCCCCAAAGCGGTCCCTCAGCGGACCAGACTAAGGTCATGAAATTTGCCAAAGAGTCGCACCCTCTGCCGTCACTCATGGGAGGCGGCTATGGGACGTACCAGGTGCATCCGGAGAACTTCCTTATCTCGTTTGTGACCCACGCAGCCGGGATTCTGGCATTGCTGTGGGTGTTCCACGTTGCCGTGATTGGACCGAAGATAGAGGAGACGCATGCCAGCATCATGCCGCTCAGCCCGCCGCCCAATCTCTATCACATCGGAAAGAACGGTAACAACGCAGGAGGCGGCGGAGACGCCAGCAAACTGAAAGCATCCACGGGAACGCCTCCGCGGGCGGCGCTCAAGCAGTTCACGCCTCCCCAGGTATTGCCTCCGCGCGAGAGCAAGCTGCAGGTGGAGCCGACGATCATTGCCGACTTGAAAATTCCGCAGTCGAACCAGATCGGCGATCCTCTGTCCAAGCTGATGACTGCATCGAATGGCAGCGGCACCGGTGGTGGAATTGGCAACGGCAGCGGCGGCGGTGTTGGCCCCGGCCGCGGCCCCGGAGTTGGTCCGGGAGTCTTTCGTTGCTGCGGATCTGGTGTCTCAGCGCCCAAGCCGCTCTATACGCCTGAGCCGGAGTTTTCCGAAGAAGCCCGCAAAGCCAAGTATCAGGGCGTGGTGGTGCTGGAGATCATCGTAGGTACCGACGGCACAGTACACAGCCCTCGCGTGGTGCGTTCGCTCGGTATGGGGCTGGATGAAAAAGCCAGAGAACGCGTGATGGTTTGGAAGTTCGATCCTGCGACCAAAGACGGCCGTCCTGTTGCCGTGGTCATGAACATTGAAGTGGCTTTTAACCTGTATTGATAACGTCTTTCTTCTTGAAATTCCGCAGCTGGTTCTTTTTCTGAAATCCCGAAGCGTAGCGAGGGATCCATATAATTTTCAGTGAATATAGGGGTGGGCTTAATTCCCTTAAGAGTTTCGTAGCGATATATATCCCTCGCTATGCTTCGGGATTTCAGAAAACGCTACACTCCGGGATAGAAAAAGACTTAGTCGTTCACCGATTCCAGCTGGCCCTTTTCCAATTTCTCCTGGCACGCGATGCAGTACCGCGTCCACGGCACGGCCTCAAGCCGTTTGGCATTGATCTCGTTGCCGCAGCTCACGCACTCGCCAAACGCGCCCTCGCGGATTCTCTGCAGCGCGGTCTCGACCATTTGCAGCAGTTGCCGGTCGTTGTTGCTCTGCGAGAACAGGAATTCTTTGGTATAAGAACTGGCAGCACGGTCAGCGATGTCCTGGGCGGTGTCCTGGTCGGCGATGCGGCCATCTTCCTCCGTCCTGCTCACGGCCCGGCGCAGAGCTATCTGGCGCTCTTCCAGCCGCTTCTTAAAGGTGTCGAGCTTCTTCTTTTCCATGTTAGGTGATAAACCATCAATCTTAGTCGCCATGGTGATAGCCGTCAATTCCTCCAGAATGGGGATTAGATGCACATCGACCCCTTCGCGTCACATGACGCGTGTTCGATCGCTCATGAGAATTTCTCTGCAAATAAAAAAGCGGCCCGTTTGGGCCGCTTCGTTAAAAGAGGCAAGGGAGGAAGGGAAGCTTTCAGGAAAGGCGATGCAAGTTGACAAGTCGAGGCAAACGCCAAGACGCTGAGAAGTTGAATATCGTTGGAAGAGGGGAAAAAGTCATGTGTTTTAGTTTACGGCCTCTTTTGATTGCTCATACAAGAGCAACTCACACGCCAAAAGGCTCTTCTCAGCTGTGTAAACCCTGGCTGTGGAAGCGTAACTATCTTTTTTTTGTGTGGCTTATGTGCTATTGTGTGGCTGTTTTTTGAGCTAGTCAAGAGGCACGTTTGGAGAGATCTGATATGGTACTTAGATTCCACTTCTATTGCGTCTCGTGCTTAGCATGGCGCTTGCCATGCTCCTCCATGAGTTTTAACTTGTTGAGCAGGGCCTTATAGCTGACCTTCAGGATCTTTGCCGCTTGCCTGCGATTCCATCGAGTCTGCGCCAGGACTCTCTCTATAGCTTCACGTTCAGCCTGCATTGCGGCGCGGCGCCCGATCTCCAGCAACGACGGCATTTCAAATTCGCTACCGTCTTGCGCTGGCTGAATTGCTGGAACTGACGGCATCGGCGCCGCTGTCGCGCCAACTCCCCAGGACACCGATGAAACGATCGGCTTGTGCGTAGACAGTTCACGAATGATCTGCGCCTCATTGCCTACGATCACATAGCGCTTCACCAGGTTCTCCAGTTCGCGGATATTTCCCGGCCAGGCATAATCCATCATGCGCGAGATTGCCATCTCGCTGAAATGAGCAGGCTGCTTGCGATAGTACTCGCTGTATTTTTCCAAGAAGTAATCCAGGAAAACCGGAATCTCTTCACGACGCTCACGCAGCGGAGGGATGTGGATCGTCACCACGTTCAGCCGGTAGAACAAATCCTCGCGAAACACGCCCTCTTCTACCGCGCGCTCCAGCGGCTTGTTGGTTGCGGCCAGGGTCCTGCAGTACGTGCAGCAGTTTGGCCTGCAACGCCGGATGCATCTCGCTGACTTCGTCGAGGAAAATGGTTCCGCTGTTAGCTTGCTCGAATTTGCCCAGCTTTTGCCGGGTTGCGCCAGTGAACGCGCCGGGCTCGTAGCCGAACAGTTCGCTCTCCAGCAGTTCGTGGGGAATGGCCGCGCAGTTGACCTTGACGAAGGGCTTTTCCCGTCGCGATGACTCGGAGTTAATCATCCGCGCAACCACTTCTTTGCCGGTGCCGCTCTCGCCGCGGATGAGCACGGTAGCGGTAGTGTCCGCCACCTGCTCAATCGTCATCTTGACCTCGATCATTCTCGGACCAGTGCCGAAGAGCATGGTAAAGTCGCTCTCCCGCCGGACCTGTTCGCGCAGTTGCGTAACTTCGGAGTACAGCCTCTGGCTATCGAACACTTTGGAGATCCGGATGTCGAGTTCCTTGGCATCGACCGGCTTGCTGATGTAGTCGTCAGCGCCGAGCTTTGAGGCTTTGAAGATGGCCTGTGGTTCCTTGTCGGCCGAAAGCACCAGAATTGCGACCGTGGGCTTGATCTGCTTCAATCGGGGCAGAAGGTCGGTGCCGGCCACGCCTTCCATGGAGAGGTCAAGCAGGACTAGTCCCGGATCAAAGCTGCGGAAAACACGGAGCGCTTCCTGGGCACTTGACGCCAAAGTGACCTCGAAGCTGCGGCGGGAGAGATGACTGGCAAGGTATTTCGCCAGCTCAACATCTTCGTCCACGATCAGAACACGCGTTCTTTGGTTCATCAAGATCTCCGGCACGCTTTCGCTCTCAGGAGCGGCATCGGGCACAGACGGGGTAGGACTCCGGTCGTACCAGCGGAAAGTACGCCTTAAATTGTACTCCGATTCCATTTTCAGGTATTTGGATGCCTAGCGGATGTAATTGAGGATCAAAGAAAGCACAAATCTGCCCCTTTTACAGGCAAATAGGGTGGGGTTTACGATGTGCGGCGGAAAACCTAGGAAGATCGCTTTCCGGGTATGAAGTGATACGGCGGCCAGGGACCGCTCATGACCACTTCCACTCCGGGCAGATGCCGTGTCGCCATCTGATAACGGTTCTGGTATTTCTGCACTTGCTTGTGCTCGATCAGATGCGCAATGTCAATGAGCATTCCACCCTGTTCGGCTTTACGGCAACAGACGTCCTGATCGAGCGGGTCAAAAATCTTGTGGACTTGAACGGAGAGAGCACGGGCCTTGGTCTGGCGTTCCCGTTGTCGGACTGCCTTTTCGCGGAGCTTGGTGAGGTAGTCGCTGCCAACCGTCATGGGAAGCACAATTTCTTCAAGGGCTTCGCGCAGCGAGCCGTCTTTCACCAGCAATTTCAGATGCATTTCCGCCTTGCCCTTCAGTCGGGCCACGCTTTCGAGAAATGCCCGGCGATTCAGGCGAACGGCGCGGCGAAGAGCTTCGTCGGTATCAAACACCGTGCCGAAACGGAACGGCAGGACGGTGGTCATCTTGAAGCATTCACTGACCACATGAGCATGCTGCAATAAAGCTTTTTGACCCAGGTCGGCGGTCGAAATGTATTCGCTGACGATCACGGCAAACTCGCCACTGGGATAGCCAAACGCCTGCGCGTCTCCTATACCTTTCAGGCCTTCCACGGGAAAAGGACGACGTGCGCGGGTATCACCTTGAAACGCCTGTTGCTCAGTAATGCAGTACGCGTACCATGCCATGAGGATGCTTCTCCTAGTGGAAAAAACATTACGGGCCGGTTGAATTTCGTCGGGCGAAGACTACGAAGAGCAGGAGGTGAATTGCAGTGTCGTCCAACCCCCATGCCGATAGGTTTCTCGGCAACTTCTCTATCCTATTCCGAGCAGAGTAGAAATGCAACTGCTGTGTTGCACTTGTGCTCCGGAATAGCGATATTGTGTTGAGCGGCAGAGCAAGAGACTTGTTTTCAATGGCTTGTAATGGTCGGATCGGCTACTCCCAGCGTGTGACATTGGCCTCTCAGACCGCTCTCAGCGCGAAAGCGTACACGTCCCTCGGATAAGTTGCTCCAGAACGGCAAACGGCATCTCACAAACATTGGGCCGCATTGTCCTTCGTTTGCCTACTCCCGGGGAGTCCTCTCAAATGGCGACACTCAAGCTATCGGAATCCATACCGTTTCCTCCGGAAAGATTTGTGGTGGAAGTGTTCTCGGATCTGCCGGAGCAGACGGTGCGGGAGCGTTGGAACCACCTGAACGTGATCCTGCGGCTTAGCATGCTGACCGGGTTGCAAATGCAACTGGACGCCACGCTGAACCTGCTGGGAGACATGGCCGCGGAAATAGTTTCGTTCGAAAAGGCCCTGATTTACTTCTGGGATGAAGGCCGGGAGCAGATGCAGCTTCGCATCGCGCGTGCCGCGGGTGTCGCGGTCTCGGCGCCGGAAGAGTTGGCGGCAAGCAACGTTCTGAACCATTGGGCGGTCAAGCACGGACGGCCGCTGCTGGTCGGCAAATCGCATCATCCGCAAGCAGACGCGCTGCTGCAGGCCGTAGGCGCGGGCTCAGCACTGGCGGTGCCTCTGTTCGTCAACAGCCGGGTGATGGGGTCGCTCCAGTTCTTTTCTCCGGCGGAAGCAAACTTCAGCAAAGAAGACGCGCAGCTCCTGTGGATCATGTCCCTGGTGGCGGAGAACCTTCTGACGCGGGAATACGCGAATGAGGGTCTGATGCGGTTTGCCTTCACCGACTACCTCACCGGGCTCAAGACGCGCGGATATTTCGAACAGCAGCTTGAATTGGAATTTAAACGCGCGGAGCGCCGCAGACAGAAATTCGCGCTGCTCATGATCGATATTGATCATTTCAAGCAGTTGAATGACACTTTCGGCCATCACGTCGGCGACCAGGTGCTGCGCGACGTTACCTCCATCCTGATGAAGGACATGCGCGAGGTCGACACTGTTGCCCGCTACGGCGGCGAGGAGTTTGTCATCATTCTTCCTGAAACCACCGAGGCCGGGGCCGTTTATGTGGCCCAAAGATTGCGCAGGGCGGTGGAACAAACGAAATTTTTTGCTGGCTCACCCCACGCCATCCAGCATCTCACTATCAGTATTGGGATCGCTGTCTATGACAAAGATGCCCAGTTCAAGCGCGACCTGATCGAGTTTGCCGACGCAGCCCTTTATGCCGCGAAGCGTACGGGGCGCAACAGCGTCGTATGCTATTCGCAACTCCAAGGACAGGAACGGGAAGTTTCGTAGGCCTCATGGCATCACAGCAAACCCCGGTGACGCGGGATCCCCATGAGGGCCGCACGCCGGAAACAACTTCTCAGGTGGGGACCGGGCCCAAATCAAAAGCCTGGCGGATCATCCACGCGTGCGAGAATGCCCGTGAGGTGCTGCCGGTCATTGAAGCGCAGCTCAGCGCCGGGATGCGCCCTTACATCGTTACGCCGGGCGGCGCGGGCACGGCCGAAGCGTATCTCTCTGGATACGACCAGGACCAACAGCGCACGCTGTCATTACTGAGCGCCTGGCAGGACGTTCGCACCTGGCGCAGGTCCCTGCTGGAGTGCGATCCGGAAACGCGCGCAGACCTGGTCCATGCCCATGCATTCTCGGCAGGAATGGCCGGAGTACGAAACTGCTCCTGCGTGGTCTATGATCTTGCCGCGTGCGTTGAAGAATTTGCCATCTCCTCGAAACAGTGCGAGCCCGGAAGCTGGATCGGCCGTTCCTTTCGTGTCGCCGAGCAATTCATTTTGTCGCGCGCGGCGGCCGTCGTGGTCCACTCCCCGGGGATGAAGACGGCGGCGGAAGAGCGCGGGGCCAGTCCCAAAAGCATATTCCTGGTGCCGGAACCGATCGAATCGGAACACATGCTGGGCATTCCCGCAGCAGATCTTCCTGATTGGGCAAGCAATCCCGCTCGCGAGGCGGTCACATTCTTCGCTCCACAACTGGCGCTTCCCGATAGCACCGAGCTTTCCGCGGAAGCCATCACCATCCTGGAGGCGTTCACTTTGGCGCTGGGAGAGCTTCCCGACGCGAGATTGCTGGTTGAGATTCCAGCTTCAGCAGCGGGCGCGTTGCAGGGCCACGCCGCGCGGCTCGGAATCGAGAGCCATATTTCGGCGATTGATCAGGCACAGGCTAATGCGGCTTTCCATGCAACTTCGGTTGTGATTGCCTCAGGAGAAACGCCGGAAGACCCGGTAAACGCGCGCAGGACGAGCGATGCGTGTATCAAGAGTTTGTCGATTGGCCGCGCGCTGCTGGCTGCGGATGTTCCGCGCAATCGCGAAGCCTCGCCGGACGGCCACGGCTGCCTGTGGTTTACCGCAAATGATGTGCGGGACCTGGGCAATCGCATAATCCATCTGGCACAAAATCGCGGGTTCTGCGATGGCCTTGCGGCTGCGGGAAAGAGCTACATGCTGGAAACCCGTGGTCCAGCCGCGATTGGCCGGAAATATGACAGCGTCTATCGTTACGCCATCAGCCATAAAAAACCCCGCAACCCTGGCACCGGCGTGACCGCTTTGCAGCCCGCAGCTTGCTGGTAAGTAACGCGCCCCTTCCCTCGCACAAGTGTCACGGCCCAAAAAATACAGACCTGCTACTATCTCTTTTTCATCATTCCCGCTAGAACTTTTCTTCAGAGATATTCATGAAAGAACCCGCGCCGATAGCGGCATTGCTGAAAAGCGCACTGCAAGACGATGCGGCGCGCATCGAGAAGTTCATCGCCGATTTCGTCCAGATGCCATCGGAGAACCCGCCAGGCAACTATTATCGCGAGTGCCGCGATCTTCTCGCTGAGCAGTTCCGCCAATGCGGACTTGAGCCGGTCATTCACACATTGCAAACAACTGGACAGGAGCCCACCTATGCTGTCCAGGCATTTGTGGGAGCGGAAGGCCCAACCGTGTATTTCCACGGCCACTATGACGTGGTTCCTGCATTTAGCAACGAGCAGTTTGTTCCGCTAGTCCGAAACGGCAACATGTTCGGACGCGGCACCGCGGACATGAAGGGTGGCCTGGCCCTGATGTTCTATGCCGCAAAGGCGATTAAGGCGTGCGGAATCCCTCTTCGCGGACGAATTGGTCTGCTCTTTGTTCCGGATGAAGAGACCGGCGGAGCACGAGGCAGCAACATTCTTGCGCAGCAGGGGGTCCTGGGCAAGGACGGTGTCACCATGTTCACGGCCGAGCCAACCGGTGGCATTGTGTGGAACGCATCGCGCGGAGCGCTGTCGCTCAAGGTCACGCTGGCCGGAAAGTCTTTTCACGTGGGCCAACACTATAAGGGCGTCAATGCCTTTGAGGCCATGGTTGAACTTTCCAACCGGCTGTTGGCGCACAAAACAAAGATTGAGAAACGAAACACCAATTTTTCCATTGCCCCGAATGCTGCGCGCTGTTCAGTGATATTGATCGGCGGCACCGTAGCCGGCGGAACTAATTTCAATACGGTTCCCGATAGTTGCAGCTTTACCATCGATCGTCGGACTAATCCTGAAGAGTCACTCGAAGCTGAGGAAAAGGAACTGCTGGAGATTATCCAACAGCCGCTCGCTTCAGGCGCGACCGTCCAAATCGAAACACTGCAACGGGCATCAAGTTCGGCTTCAGCTTCAGATTCAATCCCCGCAAGGAAGCTAGCAAGAAATGCTGCTCTGGTATTGGAGAAAGAGCCGGAGTTCGAACTTTGTCCGGCCCTTCTGGAAACAAGGTTTTATGCGCAACTGGGGATTCCGGCGTTTGCTTATGGCCCGGGACTTCTTTCCGTGGCTCACGGTCCAAACGAGTATGTGAATCTCAAGAAGGTGGAAGAGTTTGCGCTGATTTACGCTCTCACAGCGTGTGACATTTTGTCATCGGGCTGAGTCGCGAACTAACTTACTGCTTCAGTCTCTTCAAATCTTTCTTAGCGCCCTCAAAGTCTGGCTCCAGACGAACGGCCATTTCTATTTCGGAGATCCCTTCGGGCTTTCGTCCTTGTTTCTCGAGCGCCTGACCTAGCCTCCAATGCGCCCGCGAGAGCGACGGCGCGTGGCCTTCGGGTTCCTGCGACAGATATTTGCGGAAGTAGCGTTCAGCGCGTGCGGGATCTTTTTCGGCGGTCAATAGCTCTCGCCCTGCATAGAAGTAAGGGGCCAGATCGTCGGGGACATTCTTCTCTGCCTGTGGAAGGAGCGAATCCAGATCTTTCCACCATTCCTGCCGGACACATATCCTGGCAACCGCCGAGTACCCAGAGCTGCGTCCAGGATCAAGCGTGATGGCTTGACGCGCGTACTTCTCCGCCAAGTCATACTTCTTCTGGTCTTCCAACAAATAGAACCACGCGGCTCCTACTTGTGCTGAATAGTTTCCGGGACCAGCTTCCGCGGCCTTGCGATAGTAGCTCTCGGCCTCTGCCGGCTGCTTGTCCGCCGCTGCAACTTCTGCCCACGCGAGATAACCGCGCGCACCGCATTGAGACGCATGATCTCACCGGCCATGGCGCGGGCCTTCCTCCGGTCACCGCCGGCAATTCCGGGGGCGTGAATATAAAACTCCATCATTTCCCAGAGCGCGTCCGGATTCTTGCCGTCCAGCTCAATTGCTTTCTGCACTTCGCCCTTGAAGCGGCCTCCGAGCTTCATGGCCGAGAAAAAAGATGCCTTGCCGGCTTTCTCGCCATTCACCACCCCTAATTGAAGGTGATACTTGGAATTGCCAGGCTCCAAAGCAACGGCGCGTTCCGCGAGCGCCAGCGCGGCATCCAGGTCGCCGAATGCGGATCTTACGCATGACAGCAGGACCGGAAGACAAAATGAGCGAATCGCGTTTTGAGCCATAGGAGCTTTCTCCGCCAACAATTGCGATTCCCCTACTCGTGCCGAAGCGTGATCATCGGGTTCACGCTGGCGGCTCGCCGTGCCGGGACGTAGCTGGCCAGCAGCGCTACAAACGCCAGCAGCACGGTGAAGAGCGCGAAGGTCATAAAGTCCAGCGCGATCATGCCAAACATCACCTTCACCATCGCCCGACTCATGGTGTACGCACCCAGCAGGCCCAGAGTGATTCCGACCGCAGTGAGCCTTACGGTTTGTCCCAGGACCATGGTCAGGATGTGGCTCGTCTGGGCGCCCACCGCCATGCGTATACCGATTTCACGCGTGCGCTGTTCGACTGAGTAGGCCACGACTCCATAGACTCCGATCGCTGAGAGCAGCAGTGCCAGCAACCCTAGAAAAAGCATGGTCACGGCTCCCACCCGCACGCCGGAGACCTGTTCGTTGATGATTGTCTCCATGGTCTTCACTGCAAATACTGGCTGACCCTTGTCCACTGCCAGGAGTTGAGCGCGAATTTGCGACGCAATGCGTTGCGGATCGCCGGACGTGCGGACCACCAGTCCCATGGCAAGCAAAGGAAACTGCGCATGGGGCACGTAGACGGTCGGTCGCTGGCCGCGATCGAACATGAAGCGCTTGACGTCTCCTGCCACGCCCACGATCGTGGCTGGTTCTGCGGGCGGCGAACCTAACCGGATATGCTGGCCCAGCGGATCAGCCCCGGGAAAGTAACGCTGCGCAAATTCGGCGCTGATAATCGCCACTCGCGGCGAGTCCGCGCGGTCAGAAGCGGCAAAATCCCGCCCCTGCATAAGGGGAATCTGCATCGTGTGAAGGTAGTGAGGCGCGGCAATCTGGAAATTGGCGGCTTGTGATGCCCCGGGAGCAGGGCCGGGCCGCCCTTCAATCAGGAATTTTTCCGTTGACCAACTGCCTGTTGCCGGAATGTGGTGCACCGCCGAGGCCGATACTACTTCCGGAAGGGCGCTAATGCGGTCCACTGAATCTTGATAGAAGGAAATAACGCGATGGTCCTGGCGATAGCGCGTTGGATTGAGCGAAACACTCAACGTCAGCACCCTATCCGGGTTATATCCTTGCTTCTGCGTTTCCACCAGATGCTTGAAGCCCTGCACCATCAGCCCGGAACCAACCAGCAGGACCAACGCCAGAGCGACTTCAAAAATCACAAGTAGGTTACGCAAGCGGTGACGCGATCCCAGCAATGAGCTTTTCTCGCCTTCCTTCAAGGCTTCTGTTAAGTCCGGCCTGGAAGCACCAAGCGCAGGCGCTAAACCAAAGACAATACCGGTAGCGAGCGCAATGGCAAAAGTAAAGACAAGCGCGCGCGTATTGATGGCCAGCCCATGCCAACCGGGAATCATTCGAGTGATTTCCGCTGGCATGCCAATTTTGAAAATGTGAAGCAGCAGCTTGGCGACGGCGATGCCGGCGGTCGCGCCGAGCAGAGCCAGCATCACGTTCTCCGTCAGAAGCTGGCGGACCATTCTCTTGCGAGTAGCGCCAAGCGAGGCACGGACGGCCATCTCGCGCTGGCGGGTTGCGGCGCGCGCCACCTGCATATTCGCGACGTTGACACACGCAATGAGCAGCACAAATAACACCGCGCTCATGGATATCCAGAGAAACATGGGCGTGAAGTCTCCGGCTACCTGGTCACGCAGCAGGACGACCGACGCCCTGCGGCCGGTGTTGGTTTTCGGGTAGAGCTGCTCCAGACGTGCGGCTATGGTGTTTATCTCCGTCTGCGCGCGGGCCGGTGTGGCCCCGGGTTTCAGCCGCGCCAGCGTCAGCACGGATTGGCTCTCGCGCTCCCGCACAAACTCATTCGAAAGCGGCAGCGGAACCCAGACTTGAGTAGCTCTGGGAAAGCTGAAATCCTGCGGCATGACTCCCACGACCTTGTAGGGGACGCCGTTAAGATTGAGGGTCGCATCCAGAACGCGCGGGTCCGCGGAAAAACGGTTCTGCCATAGCCCATAGCTGATCACTGCCACTTGGTCCCGGCCGGGCTGTTCTTGGTCCGGGGAAAATGTCCGCCCCAGAATGGTTGTCACTCCGATGATAGGAAAGAAACCCGGAGAGACGCGCGCGCCTTCCAGATGCTCCGGTTCACCCACATCAGTCATGTCTGGTCCCCAGGATTGATAAGCAGCCATACCATCAAAGACTGTGGACTGCCTGGTCCAGTCGAGATAGTCCGCGGGCGCCACTGTCTCGGTTCCGGTAATACTGTGCGGCATGGTTTCTGAAATCGCAACCAGCCGTTCGAGCTCAGGAACACTGAGCGGATGCAACAGCATCGCGTCCATGGTGCTGAACATGGTGGTGTTTGCGCCCATACCCAGCGCCAGAGTCACCACGGTGACAAACGTGAAACCCGGACTTTTGCGCAACATGCGCAGGCCGTAGCGGACGTCCTGGAGAAGGGTCTCGACCGTATGCACGCGGCGCGATTCGCGGCACTCTTCCTTTACACCTTCCATTCCGCCGAACTCGAGCCGGGCTTGCCGTCGGGCTTGGTTCGGACTCATGCCGTCGCGGATGTAGTCGGCCGTCCGCTGTTCCAGGTGGAAGCGCGGTTCGGAATCAAGCTGATGTTCAGTCTTCTCTTTGCGAAAAAGCCGGCGAAACCAGTACATGAGAATCTCCTACTCTGCTGTACGTAAAATCAGGGCCACCGCATCGGAAATTTGTTCCCAATTCTTGACCTCAGCTTCCAGTTGCTTCCGGCCCTGCCGTGTCAGGCTATAGAACTTGGCTTCACGGCCGGTCTCGGTCTGCCGCCACGCGGCCTGAAGCGAGCCACGGTCTTCCAGCCGGTGCAACGCGGGATAGAGCGAGCCCTGCTGGACTTGAAAGCAGTCCTTGGAAATCTGCTGGATCCGCTGCGAGATGGCGTATCCGTGAATTGGCCCCAGCGCCACGACTTTCAAAATCAACATGTCCAGGGTGCCCTTAAGAAATTCGGTTTTGGGATCGTGAGTCATAGGTAGAAGTTCTTCATATTACGCCTAGAAGTCCTACATATGCAATGGACGAAAGCTGGCCGGAAAGGTTAGCGAAAGGGTGGGAAATGGTCTATTTGCGGGTCTTTTTCTTTTTGGCCGGTTTCTCGTTGCCGTTTTTGGCGGCGGCCGCGCGCTGGGCCAGGACAAAGTCCACTACGCGCTGCATTTCGTGCAAGGGCGCGGGCTTGCCGCTCCATATTTCGAATTGTCGCGCACCCTGCTGCACGAACATCTCCGATCCCAGGATCACGTGCATGCCTTTGGCGCGCGCCATCTTGACCATTTTGGTTTCAGCGGGCGTGTAGACCATCTCGAAAAAGTAGCGGGCCTTGAACTCCGATTCGCTGAGGGGTAGTGGATCGCGGTTGCCCTCCATGCCAGCGGGGGTCGCATTGATGATCACATCAAACTCCAGCTTCTTGAGCAGGGTCCGGTTGATGGCTTTGGCTTTCGCCTGCTTGGCGAGCTTCTGCGCGGGACCAGCCGTACGGTTCAAGATGTAAACGTCAGCGCCGCGCTCTTTGAGTCCAAACACTGCGGCGCGCGCGGCTCCGCCCGCGCCCAATACGAGAATCCTTGCGCCCTGAATGCGGATTCGCTGCTCCAGAGGACGCACGACACCGGCAACATCAGTATTGAAGCCGTAGAGCTTGCCATCCTGGGCGCGGACCACCGTATTGCAAGCGCCAATCTTGGCGGTGAGCGGGTCCGTCTTGTCCAAATGCTTCACCATGGCCTCTTTGTAAGGCATGGTGACGCTAAGGCCGTGGATGGGTATATCACGCACGCAATCCAGCAGGTCGCGCAATGTCCTGGCGTGGAGCGCCAGGTAGACGGCGTTCACGTTCTCCCGCCGGAAGGCCGTGTTCAGCATGATGGGCGAAAGCGAATGCGCAATCGGATCGCCGGCCACGCCATAGACGCGGGTTGCTGCGTCCACCTGCTCGATGCGATAAGTCTCGCGCAAGGTGCGCGCGGCAATCTGTCCCGGAGCCGTTTCTTCCCCGGGATTGGCCGCGGCAAAAGTAAACTGGCTTCCGGCGCGGACCGCCAGCAGCCGGCTGATCACCCCCTGCTCGCCCATGCACAGGCCAATCATGGAATGCGCATGGCTATGCTTCTCCAGGAACTTCATCATCACCACGTTGTCGTAGAGCGAGTTGGCCGTGCTGACGATCTTGAAAAAGTCCGCCGGGTATTTCTTCATCTTCTCGAATGTCTCTTCCAGCTTCCGCGTGGCGCGAAAATCGTGGAACGAAAGAATCAGCTGAGCTGAGCGGCGCAGCTTGGCAAAGTCCTGAGGCTTGAGATGAGCGGCCGTCTCCAGTTCCACATCCACCAGATGGCAGCCCTGAAGGGCCGCTTTGGCCAGGAGGTCAATCTGGGCCGCAATGGTGCCTCGGAACTTTCCTCCGTTCGCGGCACGCCGGCAGGTGGCCACGATCAGGGCTTCGGGATGATATTCCGTAAAAGCCTTGATTTTGGCCAGGGCCAGGGCAGGCTTGGCCAGATAGTCCAGCCGAAACTCGATGAACGAGTTCTCGCGGACAATTGCGTCCGCCTTTTCAACCATTTCCGCGGGATTCCCAGCCACAATCGCCACACAGATGCGTGGTAGCCGTGCAGGCAGGAACCGGGGCGTATAGCCTGTTGTATTTACATTCATTTAGGAAAGGCGAGCAATCATACGTGAGCGAAAATCACAGATGCAAGCCCAGAATACAAGCAGGAAGTGGACTTTCGTACCCAGGCGTATCTAGCGAGTAACTAAGAGTTTAGTTGAACTGGGGCCGCGTCCCTGCTATGTTCCACCCGGAGTCGTGCGTTTGGGGCATAAGTGTACCCCATAAGGGCTTTAGGGAGGTAGTATGAAAAAATATGGGTTCGCGCTGGTGTTTTTCTCGTTTTTGGGGATGGCGCAACAGCCACCGCAACCGTCCGCACCCGCGCAAACACCGGGATCGGGGATCACTCTTGCCCGTGGCGCCACAAAGCCGGCGGCCAGTGATCTCTATTGTTCCGGTTTTATTACAACGGAAAAGATTCCCGACGCCCGCTACGTCGTGGGTGGCGCGGAGACTCCCGAGCAGAGCCAGTACGCCAGCTGGATCGATAGGATTTTTGTCCATGGACAAGGGATGAAGGAAGGCGATCGCTATGAATTTGTCCGGGAGGTGAGGAGCCCGAACCACTATGAGGCCTTCCCCGGTCAGCAATCGGCGGTACGGAGGGCCGGACAGCCCTACTTTGAGCTGGGCTACGCCAAGGTGGTTGCCGTCCAGAAGAACATAGCCACTTTGCAGCCGGAATTGAGCTGTGCCAGCATCCTGCCGGGAGACCTTGCGATTCCCTTCGTGGAGCGTCCGTCACCGTCTTTCCGCAAGGTGACGCTTGAGCGTTTTGCTCCGCCGAATGGAAAAAACGTGGGCTGGATCGTGATGGGAAACGAGTTTGACGTTTTCCTGAGTTCCACACAGAAAGCTTATTTGAGCATCGGCGCCGACAAAGGCCTGCAACCCGGAGACTATCTGCGCGCTACGCGGACCTATAGCTACGCCAAATGGATGCGGTCGAACTCGCTGTCGTTCAAGGCGACAGAACTGGAAGATACCCAGAAGCACAAACGTGGCGTCAACGCCACGCTTTCCGAACTGCCACGCCGGATTTTGGGGGACATGATCGTCCTCCACGTGCATCCGAAGAGCGCCACAGTCATGATCCTGGACGCGCTCGAAACTATCGAGGTTGGCGATGCAGTGGAAGTGATGGACGTAAAAGAAGAAGCGCCTGCGGCCGCCGCCACGCCGGCTCCGGTGGAAACGGCCGTGGCCAGTCCGCCGACCATTACCTGCAACGCCTCTCCGGCCAACATTAAGCTCGACGAAAGTTCCACCATCACCTGCGATGCAGTCAGCCCTGACAACCGGCCCTTGACGATTACGTTCTCTTCGACCGCGGGAAAGCTTTCGGTCGACAAGAATGTGGCAGTCCTGAATTCTTCAACCACCGGTCCCGGACAATTCACCGTGCGCGCGACCGCGCTCGACGATCGCCAGTTGAGCGCTTCAGCCAGCACAACCGTGAACGTGGAGCCTGCCCCGGAGGCACCGGTAGCGCAAAAGATGAATGACCTGGACTTCAAGCCCAACAGCGCTTACGTCAACAACCGTTCGAAGGCAATCCTCGATGATGTTGCGCTCAAGCTACAACAGGATCCCGCAAGCACGGTGCTTCTCTCCGGCTCTGCGGCCGGAAAGGAACCAGAGACGTTGAGTTGGAAGCGCGCCCAAAATGCTTCGGATTATCTAACCAAGTCCAAAGGCATTGACGGCAAACGTATTCAAACGCGGGTATCGCCAAAAGCAGGACAGATCGTTGAAGTATGGACACTACCCGCGGGAGCAAGCGCGCCGCCGCAGTGAGTCCCGCACAATCCAGACAAGTGACGCCGATCAACAATGATTGGCGTCACGTTATCAAATCACTTTTAAAGTGTCGCCATTCTTAGCTCGATTAGAATGTTCCCTCTTGAGCGCTACGTTACGCGATCGCCGCCCTGTCCTGAGCTTGGCGAAGGAACTTCCACATCGCCGCCACGTCCGCGCGGATCAACGCATCGCGGGTTTGTCTGGCTAAGTACTAAATACTAACTACTAAGTACTCTTCCGTTACGATCTTGAACAGAGATTAGATTTCTGTTAGATTGCCGACTACACGTTTAGGACGTCCGTCAATCTCTCCACGCAAGACGGAACGACATTCACC
>WNFG01001337.1_pt1 | contig 20715 bp, 20 predicted proteins | sample 5400431 | NCBI WGS metagenome assembly WNFG01 (sample SAMN13153346, study PRJNA577476) | soil metagenome | isolation source: 120 cm saprolite under Douglas fir tree site 2 hole 3 replicate 2 | place: USA:California | collected 2015-04-18 | reverse complement strand
GACATTTGCCTGCGGAGGCGCTGTTGGCGTTGCACAAGACGCTACCGCCCCGCAATCGGCGAATAGGCTGAACTGTTCTCCGACAATGCCGGGTGCCGCGCCACCAACCCTAATTCCGGGAGAAAAGATGGATCCGTTGCTTATAGTTACGAAGGGTAGAGTGCCTGCAGCATTTCCCCACGGATCAAGATTCGGCACAATCCACGGCTTCACGCACCGTGGCTGGACCGGGGTCACGGTGTTGGACGTGCTGCCATTTCCAACCGTATCCGAATTCGAAGAGTTGAAAGCCTCGGCGGTCGCAGTGGCGCTTACGCCTGCCCCGCGCCGTCCCCATATACGGGCGAAGAAAGTCGGCAGGTCCGTGCGCTGGACTTGCACAGTCACCAGCGGATTCACCCCAAAAGCGGCGGTGGGGCCGCCGCCTGAGCAGGTGGCGGTGTCAGAATTGTTAGGGTACGACACCGTGACGGTGCCGGCTTCACCGCCCACAGTATTCTGTTGAGACAGTTGGCCCACCGACTTGGCGACTTGCGTCGCTGCTGCACAGGCTAATTGCCAGTTCTTGCTCGCGTTCGTCGGATCGCCAGTCATCCCGGAAATAGAAAGAACACGCGCCGCCGCCAGCGCAGCCGCATCTGCCGACCGCTGTGCCTCTGCGTTGGCCAGGTAGAGCGTAACGATGTCGATGGAAAGGGCCGCCATCGCCATGATCGCCACCAGCGCAGCGGCCACCAGCAGAATCGTAACTCCAGCTTCCTGGTCATGCCGCGGCTGAAACTGGATTGACCTTCGGATGGCGGGTGGTTTCATAGGCTCTTCAATTCTCGTTCAACGCGGCCGCGGAGCTGGAAATATCCGTCACTCCCTGGTAGGTTGCCGGCACCAGCAGCGTAATGACGCTATTGAACCGCCACTTGTACGAGTACTTGAGGACGACACAAGTGCCAACTACATTCACCGTGATTGCCCCCACGCTTTGTGTGACACAACCTCGGTTGATGGTTAACGTGACTCCATTTCCGTTTGCAGGACAGCCATTGCCCTTCGCCGAGTAAGTCCACATCATGCTCGATGCTGTGTGGGTGGGGGCAGAGGTCGTACTCAAGCCACAATCATTGATCTGCTCCGAGTTTAGATAATTATCGACAACCCAGAACGCATCCGTGACCGAGGCCGGCACCCCAGTTGCGTTCAACAGGTCGTTAGCGGGACCGGCTGCGGCGACTCGCGCCCCTTCACGGGCTGCGTTGGTTAACTTCTGTTTCAACGTGAATGCGCCACTGAAATCGAAGATTCCTACCACAAAGACCGCAAGCAAAGGCAGGGAAACTGCGAACTCCACGATCTGCGACGCGGCGTCATCTCTGCGAAGCCGAGCAGCTAGCATTTTGTGCCAGGCATGAGGCTGCAGAGTCATTGGGTTTCAACTCTCATCTCAGCCTGCGCTCGCAAGAAAATCTGGCGTTTATTCAACGAAGTGCCGGGCAGCCAGAAGGTATATGGATACTGAAAGCTGACGGAAAGCCCGCACACTCCCGCGCCGCCGTCACTGGTAGAAGAGAGCTGAACGTTGTCCTGATCCGGAGGGCCTTTCTTTCTACTATTGGAATCGACGCCCTGCACACAGATCGTTTTCTGTCCGACGTCGCACTTCACCGCACCACTGGTGCAGGTCGTGCTCTTGCTCGTGTTGCCGCAGACGCAGAGCCCTGGCGGAGTAGTGGGCGGTTGCAAATTCTTTGGATCAAGTTTCGCAGCCAGCAGGGCGCTACTAATGGCGTCATATGCGTTCTGCGAGGGGTTGTTTATTCCGCCGCAGGTCGTGCAGGCTGGAGCCACCGCTGCCCGCGCGCCCTCCCTGGCCGCGTGTGTGATCGTCCCATAGATGCTGAAGGCCTGCCCAAACCAAAAAATTCCCAGCAGGATCGTGAACATCAGCGGTAACACCAACGCCGCCTCAGCCAAATCGGAGCCAGCTTCGCCTTGCAACACCTCGCTGAACAGACATCGCATTTTCTTAACCCAATCCCCAACCCGATACCCGCGCCAGTCCGTACAGCACGACCGTAAACGCCAATGCCACTCCATAAGGAACTTTCAACGACTGCGGATTGTCCAACGAAACTTCCGACCCCGGCAAACGAAACGTGACCAATGACATCAGCAAATTGACGATGTTGCGCAGCGTTTGCCGCACCCGCCGTTTATAGATTACCAGCGCAACTGCCATGATTCCCGCTACAAAAACTGACCCCAGCAGCAAGTTTACCAACACTCCTGCGCCGACAAACGCTCCCAGCGCGCCTGCCAATTTCCAATCTCCAGCGCCCAGGCTTCGCAATAAAACGAACGGCAGCAACAACAACAGACCTAATCCCGCACCCAGCAGGGAAGTCTTTAACCCGCCCCATCCGGCTGCGGCAACATTGATCCCTATTCCTATCGCCAATCCCGGGACGGTGAGCCAGTTTGGAATGCGCCGGCAGCGGTAGTCCGTCCAACCCGCCACGATAGCCAAAAGCACAGCGCCGCCCAGAATTGCCGCCTTCAGAATGTCCTCAGTCCTGGGCAGCGCAGTCCCAGGCTCCGTGAAATGAAAGCCAACTTCATACGCTCGCTGTGCTGTCGAAAAAAATCCATTCGTCTGGCGCTTCGGGAACTGCCCGAGGGAGGATGGTTGGTCCCGACCATCCTCGCTAATCTGGCAAGAACGGCCTATGGGGCGGATTCTCACACAGCCGGAAGTTGAAGTCAATGAAACCCGCGACATGAAACCCGCGAACCGGTAGTGTGCCGTTTAAAGTGAGATTCGTATCAGGGCATGCCTTCAGGCATGCCTTCAGGCATGCCGCCAAAAGCAGGTAGAGTCCACAGGCTTTAGCCGCTGTGCCGTGCAAGACCCTGTGGCTTAAAGCCCTCCAGAATCGATGCCGTGATACGAATCTTTCCCAAAAACTGCTCCACCCACGCACCGGCCCAAGAAACAAAAGGCCCGGAACATGTCCGGGCCTCAGAATACACTCCTGACTCTCTACCGGTTGAATGCGGGCGCTGCATTGTGCTCAGCGACAATTTTTTTCGCGTTTTCCGCCAGCGCCTTCGCCTGGGGCAGAAGTTCGAGACCTTTGACCACCTGCGGGTCGGACTCGGCACGGACTTTCATGCCTTCATCCTGTCCGAAAGCATCCACAAAGATTTCGGCCTTGATGTTCGACCGGATCCAATCGTTGTTGTCGACCAAGTCAGCTTGCGTGTATGCCACATTAGCCTCATCGAGCGACTTGCGGAAATCCTGCATCGTGGCGTCGTCCACTTCGAAGTTCTTGGAGGGATGGTGGCTTACGACGTAACGCTTGGCGAAGTTAAAGAACGCATAGTGCTGCAGCAAAGTATCCTGAAAGTGATTGCTCTTCAGCGGAGGAACGGTCACATCGGGCGTTATGCCACCCCCACCGTAAACCGTGCGGCCGCTGTCGGTGAGCTTCACTTCGCGGTTCGCATTGCCGGTGCTCTCGGTATCGCGGTTGTAGTAATAATCGTAGAGCGAGACGTTGCTGTAGTCCCTTTGGATCAACCGTCCGCTGGGCGTATAGTAACGCGCTGTGGTTAGCGCCAGACCAGTATTCTCCGACAACGGATACACCGTCTGCACCAACCCCTTGCCGAAAGTGACTTCGCCGACAATCAATCCACGGTCATGGTCCTGGATAGCGCCAGAAACAATCTCCGCCGCCGAGGCTGTCAGCCGGTTCACCAGCACAACGACGGGATACTCTTTGCCGCCATTTCCGTGCTGTGCCAGGTATCGCTTCTCAGCCGAAGCCCGGCCATGATGCGAAACGATGACTTGTCCCTTTTTCAGGAATTTGTCGGCCACGCCCACGCCTTCGCTGAGCAGGCCGCCGGGGTTGCCGCGCAGATCGAGGATCAATCCCTTCAAATCCCCAAACTGATCGAGCGCATCCGAAACCTCGTGCTCGGTGGTCTCGTTGAACCCGGTAACGTGCATGTATCCGATTCCCGGCTTCAGCAGAAAGTGCACGTCGACGCTGTAACGCGGAATCTCGTCGCGGATCAGCGTGAACTCCATCGGCTTCTCCACGCCTTCGCGTGAGATGCTGATGTGCACAGTTGTCCCCTTGGGCCCCTTCAGCAGGTCGGCCACGTCCCCGGTGCTCATGTTCTCGGTGGACTTGCCATCGACGGCAACGATCACGTCACCCGGATGAATGCCGGCCTTGTACGCCGGAGTCCCCACGAACGGAAAGATCACAATAACTTTGTTGTTGCGCGGTCCGACGGTCATGCCCACGCCGTAATATTTTCCGCGCTGGTCCTCGCGCATCAGGGCGTACGATTTCGGATCGAAGAAATTCGAGTGCGGATCGAGCGCGTGCAGCATCCCGGGAATGGCCCCGTTGTAGATGGCCTTGTCCGGATTGACCGCCTCGGCGTAGTTGTCCTCGACAATCGAGTACACGTCGGTGAATTGCTTCAGGCTGTCACGGACATCGGAGTCGCCCGTAATCGACGACTGTTGCCCGGTGCGCTGGGCGAAAAGAATACCCAGGAATCCGCAAGCGAGAAGAAAAAAAACTACCAGGAAGAGTGAACGGCGAGAACTACGTGCCATCTTGGATATATCCTTCGATTTGAGGGTGCGAAACTGGACCCAGCTGCCGCCTTGAATATACAACAGTATATCACTACGTTAGATGCCCAAGAGGCCGAATGGTTACCGCCGGTAACCCGATTGTTTCGCAGTGTTCGCGATTAAAGGTTCGCCGTTGAAATAGGCTTGCGATTTTGTCCATGCCTCGAAGGCCACCAGGCGGCCGAGCAGCCGTCCAGTGAGGTCGGCAGCGCGAAAGTGGAGGCCGCCGTAGCGGCGGGAGATTCCAGCCTCGTTGGCGGCGGTGGTGAAGGTCTCCCAGTGCAGAGTCACGGGATGGGCCGGCGTGATTCCTGGGTCGATTTTTGAACTTCCTGCAGGAAGAGTGACGGCGTCTCCGAAACGATCGCTTCCGGTCCAGAGTTCCAGAATCCTGGCGGCTGCTGCGCTGTAGGTGCTGTGTCCGGACACGTAATCGGGAAATGGAGGCGTTGGGAACGTCGCCGCCTGATACGGAATCCATTGCGAACCGTCCATCTCGACCGTGCCTTTGCCCGGCCCGCCCCAGGAGCGGACGGTTTTGCCGCGGAACAGAAATGGAATGGCCGTGACCGGACGAACTGAGTCATAGGTTCGTTTTGTATCCCATGCGGCGATGCCAGCGTCGAAGATGGCGTTCGAGAGCACGAAGAACATTTTCACGTCGTCGTCAAGCGTGTGATGATCCCGCTGGGAAACGAACTGCGTGAACAATGCCCAGTGGCCCGGGGGCTGCTCCGAGTTCGGTCCATCGGACCAGTACTCTGCAATCATCTTCTGCCGGTCGGTCAACCCAGCACTGATGTCAATCAACTCCTGAGCCTGCTCCTGATACTCCTTCGATCCGTACTTCGCCGGTCCCAGGAGTTGCACCAGCCAGCGATATTCGTCTCCCTTGGACATGGCGAATGGAGTCACGTCGCACCACTGGGCGCCGACGAAGCGCTGCGTCATTAGGTCACCGGTCGAATTTACGTAATTGAGTGGCTGCCAGTGATTGGGATCGGAGGGTGCGGCTCGCGAAGGGACGGGGCTGGGAGTGTTAAGGGAAGCATAGCCAGTCCAATCCGAATATGGGCCCTGAGCTAGATCACCCAGCTGATTTGACTTGTCATGATGGCGAAATTCGAGCACAGCGGCGCAGGCGACGTTGCCGATACCGGTGGGCGTCTCGATATCGGTGGAGCTGTCGTTTGGATCGTAGCCCAACCGCTTCATCAGGGGCACGTAGACCGAATTCATGTCAACTGGAAGCACATCTGCGAGCGCGCGGTAAGCGGCATAGCTGATGGCTTGTTCCTTGTTGGCGAGCGTCCGTTCAGAAGCAGGCCGCCGAAGCGCCCCGCCCAGCTGCGTTCCGACGGCGCGCTCATCATAGGCGGTCCAAGCGTCGTACATGCAGGTATGGACGATGGCGAGCGCGCGCGCCACGACCGGAGCGCCGAGTTTGGCGTCGCGGATGCCTTGCAGCGCGGCGGAGTTCCAGCGAGGAACAGTTCCCAAGTCCTGGGCAACTGTTACGCCTGAAGACGAAAGCGCGACGACCATCCAGAGAAGGACATCCCTCGGTCCCGAGCAAGCCTCCCGCGTAATCGACAATCCACCCATGTTTACTGCGCTCGATCCTTAGCCCACTCTTGCCAGTGGCTCAGATATTTTTGCGCATGTTCATGGAACTCGGTTTCGCTCGGCCCTCCCCAGCCATATTCATTTGCAATATCAGAGAGACCACGAACCGCGTAAAACTGTACCTTTTCATCTGGGTCTTCCAACTTCTGAACTAAGGCCGGAACTGCAACCGGGGCGGCTATGTGCCACAACGCTTCGACCGCTGTTTCCCGAACGGAGTCGTCAGGTGAAGTCAGCAGCCGCTGAAGAGCGGAGACTGCGCGTGCGTCCTTCACGTGATTTCCAATTGCATCGAGCAGCCATCGCCTTCCGTTCGGCGATGCGGAGTTCCTCAGTAACAGATCCCTCGCTGCGGGCAGTTGACTCAGATCGCCGGCACGAATCAACTCACCCAGAAGGTTCTCGCTCAACTCACTATCTGTAGAGACACTCAAAGCTTTTCGCAGAGCGGCTATCGTTTTCTCGTTGCTCGGCAGAGCGTAGTCGACGTGGAGAATTTCATATTTTTCCGAACTCGATGTCGAAGCGGAAGCGAGGACAGCGAGCATGTTGGTCAGAACCAGCTGTGCGTACGTCTCCGACACTGTGTTTTCTTCGAGGGGCAACAACGTGGCGGGAAAGTTCGAGTAGTAAGGGTCAGCAAGGCGGTATTCGTTTTTCTCCCGACGCAGGAAGACCATGCGGATACCACGGTTCAGATTCATGTACCCGAGGAAGGTCAGCGGAAGCGAATACCTGACGCTGATCTCGTTGAGCATTGGACCTTTGAGGGTCCTTGTAATGGACACATCCGCTGAATATTCCTCCGCCTGCAACATCTCGTTCCGAAACTGAACAGGCTTGCCCGGACCAAGATCTCGAACTTGCTTCACGTCTGCGACCACGATCAAGTCCGCGGCATTAACGGCTTCATCTAAATTGAAGCGCGGTATGCCAATCCCTTGTGACCGGCAACACCAGAAACCTGCCAAGACCAGCACACACATCCAGTATCTTGTTTTCATAGCTCTCCAAATCCACTACTGTGGCGGTTTCTGAGGATGAACCGCGCCTGTCGCAGGAGGCCAAGCGGAAGCTTGTGAGCACAGCAGCCCGAGAGTTAGGCATCCTACCACCAGTGCCCTTGAGAAATAGTCCCCTCGATGCATAACATTCCCACGTTGGGCCAATTCAATTTTTCCCGTTCGATCGCGTTGCCGAGAATTGAGACCGTAAACCGTCGCTCACGGACTTTATTTTTGACTTCGTATTAGAGTCTTCTGTGTGCTTGTCAAGATAGTCAAGCAGCGCGAGGGAATTCGTTGGAGTTCTATTAGAAGCGTGCCTAATTAAATTTGGATTAGCAAATGACATTCTCACCAATGAGAGCGGGGTGAGGGTATCGTGGTTTGAGAGCGGTCTTGAGCGCACGTAGCTCATTATCTCGGGAGCCGCACTGTCGCCGAGTCGTGCAAGATACTTCTCGCTCCACGACGTGCTTAAACCGTCGGAGACTTCGTGGAAGGCGCGCACAACCGTTTGCTGCCTCCACTGCGGATCGTCTTCAGCTAGCTTCCTTTGGCTAACTGCTATGACTGAACAAAGTGCGATTACTGATGCCACTGCTATTGTTTTCATATCGCATCCTAACTAGCGCGTTTGAACTATGTCAGAGCCGTTACTGATTGACCCGTGCCCAGAAGACGAGCCGCTAATCGTGAATGAGTTTGTTCGGACGTTGTAGTAGCCCCCGTTGACATCCATTCGTACCGCCTGAGTTTCGATCACGTTGCTAAAGGATGACGCTGAGCACACGCCAACCGGAGCGTCATCATGGGTCCCGTCGCTATTGGTGAATGCTGTTGTCATGACTGCGTTCGGACCAATGTCCCCCCATGCGCTATTGTTAACGCTCTCCTGAGGGGCCATTGCAGCTGATTGGATTGCCGATCCGTTCTGATCTTTCACCCGATATCTCGCGTCAATATGGATGCCATAATTCTGGGCCGTAGTACATCCACCGTTCGCCCCGGTAGCAATCGTGCTGACCGACAAGACGCCGAGCGAAGTTGGTACCTGCACGAAGAAGGTCTTGCTATTGCTCGTTTGTCCCCCTGACGTTACGCTCACGTTCCAGTTGGGGGCTGGCCCACCTTTGCGCTACCACAACTGAGGCCGGCCTCCACGCTTTTGGCTTCTCCAGTCCCCACCTTTCGAAAACCGCGAAAAGTGGGGCAGCCTCGCTCTATTCGCGGGGTAAAAGGTGAGCCAGCCAAGCCGAAGAGGATACAAAATTCATTTGAGATTCGGCAGCGGCCATTGCTCTCATCGTTGCCCGCCAGCTTCCTTGAACTGGCCGCCCTTCTCAGGGCTCATCGGCGGCGCATTGGGTTGGGCTTGCCTCCGATGGAAGTAACTTCATGCCTTCAATCCCATGGAACCACTCCAGCAGGCTCCGCAAGGCGGCTTCGGAGTCTCGCCAGCGTTTCTTGACCTCGGCAGCGACGACGGGAGGCCCAGTAGTTCCTTCCTGCCAAGTCCAGTACCCCACTTTACGACCCGAATCTCCCGATCCGATTCTTACCGCGACGGAGGAAAACCAGGGAACATCCATCGAAACCGGCGGCGCAGAATATTCAGGCAGCGTGCTTATCTCTCCGTGATCAACAATAGCTTGAATCCGCTCGAGTTGGGCCGAGTCGAGTAATGATTCGAAGATGCTGAGCGTCGCATTCGGGCTTGGTAGCGCCTGCTGTCTGCGCTCAAGACGAAACCGCCCGTCAGCCGAGACGAGCAGGCAGTCGGTGCTCGTCACTCCGTGTTTGTTGTCCACCCTCGCCTCACTGATACTCACGACGAACGCACTCTTTTTATGCGGCGGGTCGGATTGCACATCGACTGCGGCGTGGAAGGTGGTGGCAAGTGTTAACAGAAGAGCAAGCGCAAACGAGCGAAGAGCGGCTCGCGCGAATCCCGCTGTCGAGTCATTTCGGCGTTTGGTCATGGAAGAATCAGCTCCTTCAAGAACGAGCCTACATCAGTTACAACCAGCCGGAAGCTTGCTTACTGTGTATCCGTTTTGATCCAGAAACTTCGTGCAAGCTGAATCCGCTAGCCTGTTGTTGACGACACAGTACGTGGTTGAGCACCCGTTGATATTAGTCTGGTAGCATTGCTTTGGCGTTCCTTGGGGTGTAACTCCGCTGTTCACACATACTCCCCCGGATGGGACTGGAATTGCTGAATTCAAAAAGCAGCTCGTAACTCTGTTGTTATAGTTCCCACTATATGGATAGCTCGGATTTGCCAGGCAGTTAATGCCGACGAGCGTCATCGACTGGCCCACCGTGGCTCCCCCTTGCGGATTTCCGCTCGCAACAGCGCAGCTCGGCGTGCTGTTGCTACAGATCGTCCCTTGATAGAGGGGTTGGGAGAAGTACGCAACAGCGTTGGCAGACCCAGGGGACACCCCAGTCGCAACTCCAGTGCTGCTAGCCACGGTTGTCACCGCAGTCTTGCTGCTGCTCCAATTCGTGCCCACACTGTACTTTGTGCCCGAAGAATACGTGCCGATGAACTGGTATTGTTGGGTACCCTGCACCGCGAAACTCGCGCTTCCCGGAGTCATCGCAAAGGTTGTATAACCATCGCAGTACACACATGACGAACCGCAAGTAGCCTTCCGTACATTATAGGTTCCCGAATCCATTGCGACCAAAATGTGCTCGACATCGCCATGAGTTCCACCCAGTGTGGCACTTCCCTCATGCACCGTTGTCGGGATAATGTTGCCCTCCGCGTCAGGAAGCTGATTCTGCACGATCTCGGAGATATTGAAAGTGCGGGTTGCACGCGGACCGAAATGCATAGGAAGCAGGTAATGACCGCCGGAGAACATCAGCCGAAACACAAAATCCTGCGCTTCATCAGCCGGATTCCACACTGTCACCATGGTGTCTTCCCCGTTTGCCGTGCTCCAGTGACCTAGCGACTTCGAGGCACTTTCGCCGATGCCCCGAGGCATCACCTCGAACACATAGTTGTTGCTCTGATCCACGCTGCCTGCCGCCAGCAGCAATGCTCCCTCTTTTCCTTTGACGTCAAACGCCAGATTTACGGTTCCGTTGAAATTTTCCAGCCCAGCCGCGGAAACCAAAGACATCACATCTAAACTTCGGCTCTGATTGGGCGACAAGGTCAGCGCCTTCAATTGGGCGGAGCGAGCTATGCCAGCCTCCATCCACCAGAATGTTGGCGTCACGGACAGTTGAGTATCAGACATGTTGCGCAAGACGGAGTAAGGCGTAAAGGTCGTGCCCGCCGGGAACAGCATCATCGGATCGGCAGCGCCTACCATCAATCCTAGCTCGGCAATGTTCAACTCCGATATCTTTGATGACGCCGAAGGTGCTTGGGCAAATCGCAAATTGGCGGAATAGCCAACGCTCAGGTCTTCCATTCCTCCGTTCACCTCAAGCGCCCCTGCCAGGCCAACGTAGCTCACATCAATTCCGCCTTCGTTGGCCGGCGACGATTGCAATTCCGACAGCTGCACAATCTTTGTTCCATGCGGCGAGACGGAAATGCCGTGCGTTCCTAATGCAGTCCCGCGATTGTCCGTTACCGCAATGACCGCCGGAAGAGCCTTGGAGGTCGTATTCGACAAAGCCACGAAGCCACTCACAGCGCTTTCCTGCTTCCACCAGAGTCCTTTAGCGACGGTCTTCGCTGACGGCTCAGCATCTGAATTCTGATTGGCCATCTTAGCCGGCCGCATGCCATAAGTGAAAATCACGCTGTGTTCTACGTCCACGACACGAATTGTTGCACAGAGCGGCGCCCACGCCCAGTTGTATTGGATTTCTACATAGCCGGAGAGCGTTGCGTAGGAAGCGATGCCTAACTTCTGCAGTTCGGCATTGATATCGACGACTGTAGTTCCCAACGGCTCCAAAGTAACGTCCGGCAGTCTGAACTGTTTCCCGTTGCTGAGGTACAGGAGGGGCGTAACCGTGATCGGAGAAACCTCGAGCACATTCTTCAGATAAATCAACGATTTCAGGTTGGGGTCGGTCATCCATAGTCCGCCAACAATGGAGCCCGCCTTTGCAGGCGCCAAGGGGAGTTCCTGCGACTTGGCTATGCGTTGAGGGATCGGCACATGGGGAGCTAAGACTTTCGGCTGTTGCGCAGACAGGGTGAGATGTAGGCGAGCCAGGCAATCAGGGTTACGAGACACCTGCGCATCAGAGTTTCCTCCTCAGTCACATAGTTTTCGGTAAGGATTCCCAGGGGCCCGGGACATACGGCGAGTAGCGCGCGATCTTGTCTGAAAATTTGAGAATTGCAACATGAAACGTCATTCTGTTCTGAAAACCGGACGGCATGCACGCGTTCGCGCTCACCAAGGCAGTCGTAACTCTTTCTAACATTTAGCTTAAGACGGTGTGAGCGCGTTGGGAGCTCGATCAGAATGAATCTGGGATAAGTGGTCAGAAACCCGATGTCTTTTCCTGAAATCCGAAAATGCCTTCCCGGCCTCTCACGGCCTTCCCTCCTTCGCGATTCTGACCATCGCCCTCAAGCTCAGTGCAACATCTTCTTCCGTAGTCGCCCAGTTGGAAACGCTGATGCGCATGGCGGTGTGACCTTGCCATTGCGTCCCGCCGCACCAGCAGGTTCCTTCGGCCTGAATCGCGGCGATGACGCGACGCGTCTCCTCGGGGCTGCCGAAGGATACGAGCACCTGGTTTAGCACCACCTCATTCAAAATACAGAAACCGGCCTGGCGCAGGCCATCGGCGAAAACCTTCGCCAGACGGCAATTTCGTTCAATCATCTCTCTCAACCCATCGCGTCCGAGTGAACGCATCGCGGCCCATAATTCAACGCCCCGGGCGCGCCGGGACGACTCCGGCGTGTAGTGGCATGGTTCGCGCGCCGCGCTCGGTTGCAAGTAGGCGGCGCTCATAGCCATCGCGCTGCGCAGATGTTCGGGCTCGCGCACCACCGCGACTCCTGAGTCTTGTGGCACATTCAGCCATTTGTGACAATCGATCGCCCAGGAATCGGCGGCGCTGGCGCCGTTCAGCAAAGGTGCGAAAAGCGGAGAAGCGGCCGCCCACAGACCAAAAGCTCCATCCACGTGAACCCACGCCCCAGCCTCGTGCGCGCGCGAACATATTTCCCCTGCTGGATCAAGGGCTCCCGTATTGACGTTTCCAGCTTGAATGCAAACAATGGTCCGGTCGTCGATTGATGGCAGAGCGTCCGGCCGCATCCGCCCCTGCCCATCCGCGGCGACGGTGATCACGCGCGAACGTCCCAACCCCAGCATCGACAATGCCTTGAGTACCGACACATGAACTTCCGCCCCCACCACAACCTTTATTGGAGGGGCGCCGAACAACCCGTCTTCTTCGACGTTCCACCCGGCGCGCTTAAGCAGTGCCGTGCGGGCGGCGGCCAGGGCAGAGAAGTTGGCCATCGTGGTGCCTGTGACGAAGCCCGCACCACAGGTCGAAGGCAGTCCCATCAAATCTATGAGCCACGCCAGCACAATCTCTTCGAGTTTCGCCGCCACCGGCGACATCACATAGAGGGCCGCATTTTGGTCCCACGCCCCGGCAAGCCAGTTTGCTGCCAATGCGGCGGGCAGAGTGCCTCCGATAACAAATCCGAAATATCGGCCTCCGGGTGTCGCTACCGTGGCCGGCGATCCGATTTCATCCAGTAGGGCCAAAACTTCGGCAGGATGGCAAGGTCCCTGGGGCAACGTCCCCAGTGCCGCCAGACGCGCAACATTTTCGGGCAATGGCGAAACTCGCCGGCCGCCAATCGCTGCCGCATATCGCGCCGCGCGGACTGCCGTTTCCGCTAACAAGTCCTTCACTCTCGCCTCCTCTTCCAAACTGCTCTGCATGGCCCGTTTATCTTAATTGCTGCGGAGCCCGGAGCCTTTGTCAAAACCTTGTCACGGCAGCGATTGCCGCTTTTCCGGCTGCGGCAGTATGATGGGCGCATGAGTTTTTCTGAGACGATCTTCCTCTTCTTTCTGGCCCTGATCATTTTTGGGCCCAAGAAATTGCCGGAGATCGCCCGCCAGGTGGGCCGCGCCCTCAACGAATTCAGGCGTGCCTCCAACGAGTTCAAGGCCCAGATCGAGCAGGAGATCGCGCATCTGGAGCGGGAAAATACCCAGACGATTCTTCCGCCGAGTTATCCTCCCGCAGGTGCGACCAGCCGCAGCCAGGAGACGGCGCCACTGGATCTGCCTCTGCCCGAGCCATCTGCCACGTTAGCTATTTCCGCCGAAGCCGGTGCGCAAGACGCGAACGCCGAATCCGGCCTGAGGGCTACGGAAGCCATTCCTTCCGACGATTCGGTGACGACCGCCGCCTCTCAGGAGTCGCATGCCTGAAATGATGGCCGAGGCTCCGCCGGACGAACGTGAACCCGAAGGTCTGCCCGCCATGGGCTTCCTCGATCACCTAGAGGAACTGCGGAAACGCATCATCTACTGCATCATCTCTGTGGTGGTTGGTTTCTTTGCCTGCTGGGGATATCGCGAACAGATCTACGCGATCATGCAGAGGCCGATCATGGATGCCCTGAAATCGAACGGGTTGACCGATAAGCTGGTCTACCTGAATCCCACGGAGCCTTTCAATCTTTACTTGAAGATCTCCGCGCTGGCGGGACTGTTCCTAACCTCTCCGTTCATCCTCTACCAGGTTTGGATGTTCATCTCGCCCGGCCTCTATCGCAATGAAAAACGCTATGTGGTCCCATTCATGGCGTCGACCATCGCGCTCTTTAGTGCCGGCGGCTACTTCGGATACAAGATCGTTTATCCGCAGGCATTGACTTTCCTGATCGAGTTCGGCAAGCAGTTTCAGCCCATGATCACCATCGGAGAGTACACGCAACTCTTCCTCAGCATCATTCTGGGCATGGGACTGATTTTCGAAATGCCGGTCCTGGTTTTTTTCCTGGCGCTCATGGGCATCATCAGCGCCGGCTTCATGTGGAAGAATTTTCGTTATTCCATCCTGGTCATCTTTATTATTGCGGCCATCATTACACCGACCACCGACATCCTTAACATGTGCATCTTTGCCGCGCCTATGATCGCGCTGTACGCGCTCAGTATCGGTGTGGCCTGGCTGGTGCATCCCAAGCAGCGCCAGGCGCGGAAAGAAAAGCAGGCGAAGTGAAGACCCGGCCCGCGAAGTGAGCGGAGGAATCGTTCCGACGTGAGGAAGAGATTTTCAATATTGCTGCTGTCGTGTGCGCTGGCATGGATGCTGCTGGCCTGCGACCGCGACAACCAAGCAGCCCAAGCCAAAGGCCAGAATCCGCCGCCGACTGCTGCCTCCGACGCAACGCTCCCAACGCTGACACTTCCCTCTGACATTGGCCCGCCGCCTGCGTTTGACGGCAACCGGGCCCTGCAATACGTGAAGGACATCGTAGCCTTCGGCCCGCGCCCCGTCGGCAGCGCCAATCACAAGAAGGTCGAGGACTACATCATCTCGCATCTGAAAGGGGATGCGGTTGAGCAGGATACCTTCACCGCGGATACCCCCGAAGGAAAATTCCCAGTTCGTAACTTCATCGCAAAGTTTCCGGGTACGAAAGACGGCATTGTCGTGATCGCCAGTCACTACGACACGAACTATCCGCTGCGTAATACCTCGTTCGTGGGCGCCAACGACGGTGGCTCTTCGAGCGCGCTACTGCTTGAGATCGCGAATCAGTTGCGCGGCAAACCTCGCGACGGCTACAGCGTCTGGCTAGTGTGGGACGATGCCGAAGAGGCGATGAAGCCAGATGGTTCTGGTGGCCTTCCGGAGGAAATGCCTTTTACGGCTGACAGTTTGTACGGCATCCGCCACCTGGCGGAGAAGTGGCAGGCCGACGGAACGCTGAAGAAAATCAAGGCATTCCTGCTTGCGGATATGATCGGAGATGCGGATCTCAACATCGATCGTGATCTGAATTCAACTCCCTGGCTCGAAAGCGTGATATACGAGGCCGCGATTCGCGTGGGATATCAGTCGCACTTCTTCGGGCGTACCAACCAGGTCACTGATGATCACATTCCCTTCAAGGAACGCGGCGTACCTTGTGCCGATCTCATCGACTTCAGCTACGGCTACAACAATGTCTTCTGGCACACGACCCAGGACACGGTCGACAAGCTTAGTCCCAAGAGTCTGGAAATTGTTGGCGCGGTGATTCTGGAAACAATCCATATCCTCGACAAAATGGACTCGCTCCCGCCCAAGTAGAGAGTTGTTCTGCACTCGGTGCTCACTCCTTTTTGCTCTTTTGTACATTTTCATTTCTAATCCCCGGATATGCGAACCGCGAAATCGCCGTGATTGATCGTCACCTTCAGTCTCATCTGTCTGGGCTGAAAGCGGCCGTCATCTCGGACGATTAGGTCAGCTCGAAACAGGGAAGACAGAAGTAAATAGATTTTAAAATTCCCACTGTCAATTTCCATTGGCACCATCCGAGCCGGACGTTTCCGTCTGGCATCGGCAAGACGATCGGATTGTGATTTGCTCTATTTCTGGATCCTCTTCAACCTTTTCGCGCTGGGCATGCTGGTGCTGGATCTGAAGGTTTTCCATCGCCCCGGCCATGCTGTAGGGTTTCGTGAGGCCATGGGCTGGAGTGCAATGTGGGTCGCTCTGGCCGCAGCTTTCGCCGCCATCATCTATTTCTGGCAGGGACACCAGGTCGCCCTCGAATTTTTCACCGGATACGTCCTCGAGCTGTCACTCAGCGTCGACAATCTGTTCATCTTCCTCCTCGTCTTCCGTTATTTTTCCGTCCCAGAAGAGCAACAGCACCGCGTGCTGTTCTGGGGAATTCTGGGCGCGCTCCTCATGCGTGGGATCTTTATCGGAGCCGGTGTCGGGCTCATTCACCGTTTCCACTGGATTCTGTATGCCTTCGGGATACTGCTGGTCTATAGCGGCATCCGCGTCTGCGTCATGGGGGATCATAAGATTGACCCCGCCAAAAATCCGCTCGTGAAGGCCGTGCGCCGCTGGATCCCGGTTACCGAGAACTATGAAGGCAGCCGATTCTTCGTTCGCGACAAGCAGAAGAACTCGGCTCTTTATGCCACGCCCCTATTTGTGGTTCTTCTTGTCATCGAAACTACAGATGTTCTTTTCGCGGTGGATTCCATCCCCGCAGTCCTCGCGGTTACGCTTAACGCTTTTATCGTATACACCTCGAATGTATTCGCGATCATGGGTCTTCGTTCCATGTATTTCGGCGTATCCGGACTGATGAAGGCCTTCCGCTTCTTCCACTATGGGTTGGCTGTGATCCTGATCGTGGTCGGTCTAAAGATGCTGACGGCGGACTATTTCCACGTCGGAACCGCGGCGACCCTCGGTACCGTCGCGGCAATATTATTTGTGTCGGTGTTGGCCTCGGTACTGTTTCCCGGCAAACCCGATTGACCCCATGCTATATTTCGCTCTTCATGGCATCTTTGCTGTTTTTCGCCTTCTCCTGGTGGAGCATTCTGCTCCGGATCGTGGCCATTGTTCATTTCATCCGCCGCCGCCCTGATTTTTTCTGGTTGTGGATCATCCTTTTCCACTGGGTGGGTGCTCTCGTCTACATCGTCGTAGAAGTCATTCCAGACGCCGGCCTGCTTCGCACTTCAGTCCAGGTGTTTCCTCGCCGGCGCCGTATCCACGAACTCGAGCGCGCCATCCTCGACAATCCCTCGGCCGGTAACTACGAAGAACTCGGTCTCCTTTATCTTGATGACGGAAACTTCTCTCGCGCGCGCGACTGTTACGACAAAGCCATCTCCTCGCGCACTGACTCAGCGGATCCCTTCTATCGCCGAGGCATTGCCGAAATTGAACTCGCAGACTTTGCCGCGGCCGTCCCCGACCTTGAGCGCGCGGTCTCCGCGGATCCAAATTATGACTTCCACCGCGCCAAAGGACTTCTCGCGCATGCCTACGCGAAAGTCGGACAAGCCGACAAGGCCGACGAGCTCTTTCGCCAAGCCACGAAAATCTCAACCAGCTCTGAGACGTACTACAACTACGCGATTTTCCTGCAGTCGCAAGGTCGCAGCGCCGAAGCCCGTGAGTGGGCGCGGAAGATACTCGACAAGAAACCCACCATGCCCGGCTATCTTCGCCGCCGGGAACGACCGTGGTTTCGCAAGGCCTACGCTCTTCTCGCTCGCCTCCCCGCCTGACACTATTCGGCACATCTGTTCCACCCATCGAGACGAACCTTTTACAAACCACTGACTCCACCGTGACACCGGTAGATGCTCTCCCGCCTATGCTGTGCCTACGCTGATTCGAAGTCCCTGCCTCGGTCGCGCAAACGTCATCCCACAAAATTAGGAGCGTAGCATCATGAGCAAATCAGAAATCTCTTCCACTGTTGCGCCGTCTGACGCAACCCAACGATCAGCCAGCGAAGAAGTTGATTTTCAATGGGAGCGCGTGGTCAGGCGCCGCTCTTTCCTGAAAGGTCTCGGCATGGCCGGAGCGACGCTGACAGCCGGCGCGCTCCTGACGGCGGAAGGTTTGGCGCAAGCTGGACAAAGCGCTCGCAGAAAGAAGCTAACCCCCGGAGACGCCGCGATCCTGAAGTTTCTTGCGGCCGCCGAGATCCTCGAGACCGATCTGTGGACTCAATACGCCGAACTTGGCGGCGCCCAGGGAGGCAATCCAGCCTATATCCTCGCGCTGCAGAATCTGGACGGCGACATGCCCCAGTACATCACGGACAATACCGATGATGAGATGAGCCACGAGCAATTTCTGAACGCCTATCTGATTTCGAGGGATGAGGATCCGGTCGATCTGGATGCGTTTCGAACCTTGCCCAGCAGTCAGGCGACCGGCGCCAAAGACATTGGCCGCCTTACAAACCTCATGAATCTCAACGTCGACACGAGTTTCTACACTCGCTACCGCAGCAGTCAGAATCCGGACTTGGGCGCCAAGATCACCGGACCGTTCACGATTGCCAACGAACCCGCCATTCCGTTGAACGACACGGATACTCCTCCAAACCAGCCCCAGCCCGTCCCGCCGGCGACGCCCCAGGAAGCTCGCATGCAAGCTATCGCCAATACCGCGGCCTTTCACTTCGGAATGATCGAACAGGGTGGATCGAGTCTCTATACGACGCTGGCTCAGCAGGTACGCGATGTTGAAGTTCTGCGCGTTGTCCTCAGTATCGGCGGAGTCGAGGTGGACCACTTCGGCCTGTGGCACGACAAGATGGGCAACGCGGTCGCTCAGCCGTTAGCAGGGGTCACTGATCCAATAACGGGGCTTACGTTTCCCGACCTCAATAATCCGGCCACGGAGCTTACCCAAACTAACAAGATTCTGCCGGAGCCGTGCAGCTTCATCAGTAAGAGTCTTCCACTCTGCTCCGTGATCCGGCCGTCCACGACCAGGAATTCGGGTGCTATGGCGGCAGTCAAAGGTCTTACCGCCGACAATTTGTTCCAGGGCCAGTCGAACGCATTCTTTGCCCTGATCAGGAAATTGGCACACGACGCGGACTCGGCAGAGCGCGGGTTCTAGTTGGAGTGGAAATTTTTGGCTGTCAGTTGTAACTGGGAGGGCGTTGCAAGCATCTTCAGGAAGGGCACGGTTTTTTTGGCCGTGCCCACCGGAGACAAGTAAATGGTGTCTCGAAATCCCGCGCCGCAAAAAATTAAGGAGAATCCATGTTTGAAGGATTGTTTCAGCCCATGCACATGCTGGTAATTTTCGGAATCGCGTTGCTGGTTTTCGGCCCCAAGAAACTCCCGGAACTAGGCAAAGGACTAGGCGAAAGTATCCGAGGTTTCAAGTCGGCCATGTCGGCAAAAGAGAAAGAGGAAGAGAAACCATCCGATACCAAAAACTGAGAACTGAGACTGAGAGGAGAGAAGCCAAGAGCCAAGAGCCAAGAACCGCCCTTCCCCTCTGCTAAACTTTCAGTTCCATGCCTCGCCTCACTCACCTGGAATGCACTCGTTGCGGCGAGCATTTCCCCGCGGACCGCCCGCAAACTGTCTGCCCCAATGACGGCGGCGTGCTATACGCGCGATACGACCTGGACGCCATAAAGCGCACATTTTCCTCAGCGCGCCTCACCGGGGGCGCTCCCACCATGTGGCGCTATGACGCGGTTTTGCCGGAGGCGGTCCCCGTCTCGCTCGGGGAAGGTTTCACTCCGATGTTGCCCAGCCGCGAGTATCCCAACGTCTTCATCAAGGACGAAGGCCTCAATCCCACTGGCTCCTTCAAGGCACGCGGCCTTTCTGCCGCTGTCACCATGGCCAAGCACTTTGGATTGAAGAAGCTCGCCATTCCTTCTGCCGGCAACGCTGCCGGGGCCCTCGCCGCCTACGCTGCCGCTGCAGCCCTCGAAGCCCACATCTTCATGCCACGAGACGTCCCCATCGCGAACCGGATCGAGTGTGATTATTATGGCGCCCAAGTCACGCTCGTCGATGGCAATATCAGCGACTGCGCACGCAAGGTCGCCAAATTGAAAGAGAAAGACAGCTGGTCGATAGAAGGATGGTTCGACGTAAGCACAACTAAAGAGCCCTATCGCGTCGAAGGTAAGAAGACGATGGGCTATGAAGTAGCCGAACAATTCGGCTGGAAAATGCCTCGGGGAATAATCTATCCGACTGGCGGCGGCGTCGGACTGCTCGGAATGTGGAAGGCTTTCGAGGAGATGGAACAGCTAGGATGGATCGGCAATCAGCGCCCAAAAATGGTCTGTGTACAATCATCCGGTTGCGCGCCCATTGTTAAAGCATGGGATGAAGGTAAGTCCACATCTGAAATGTGGCCCAACGCAGCCACTCTCGCTTCCGGCCTCCGCGTCCCCAAACCCTACGGCGACTATCTGATTCTCTCCATCCTGAAGAAGTCCCGCGGCACTGCCCTTGCCGTCACGGACGAGGAGATTCTGACCGCCACTCGTCACTGGGCTAGGACCGAAGGGATATTCGCCGCCCCGGAAGGAGGTGCCGCGCTGGCTGCCTATCGCCAACTCCGCGCCAATGGATTTTTCAAACCCGAAGATACGGTAGTCCTGTTCAACACCGGCACAGGACTGAAATATCTCGATGTCCTCGATGCAGATGAAAGTGTGGCGCGAGCGCCCTCGCTCGCGAGACCAGCCTCCGCGAAGCCCGCGCCACGCCACATCGGGGGTATCATCGGTCCCTATTGATTGCAGAATTCCATGACTGAGCGCCTCTACTATCACGACTCTTTCCTCTACGACTTCGACGCCGAAGTCCGCGAAGTCCTCGACACTCCGCGCCCGGCGCTTATCCTTGACCGCACCGCCTTCTATCCCACCAGCGGCGGGCAGATCTTCGACACCGGATGGATCACCTCCGATTCGGCCAAGCTCCGCGTCTCCGA
>WNFG01005230.1_pt1 | contig 20716 bp, 20 predicted proteins | sample 5400431 | NCBI WGS metagenome assembly WNFG01 (sample SAMN13153346, study PRJNA577476) | soil metagenome | isolation source: 120 cm saprolite under Douglas fir tree site 2 hole 3 replicate 2 | place: USA:California | collected 2015-04-18 | reverse complement strand
ACCCACAGCCGAAATTTCGAGCCGAGCGCTGCCCCGCTGGGCGCGCCCTTGATAGAACGTATCATGAACTTATATCCGGAGGTTGCCGCGCCACCGGAGCCCTGCCGATGCCGCTCATCATTGCCGATCCGTCCTCGCCCCCCTGTTATTCCCCTGTTCTTGCAACCGGAATCGCGGAATTTCAAACGCTTGATCCTGATCTCTTCGTGCCTCGCGCGCCGCGCGCGCGAGGGCGCTTCGGCAAGGTCCGGTCCGGCCACCCGCCCGGCCGGCCGCGCGGCATCCCCAATCCCGGGCGGCGCCTGCCCGATCTCTTGGCGCGCCCGCGCCGCCCCGCTTCGCTCTCGACGGGCGGGATCGGGCCCGCCGCGGGGGCCGCGGCGCGAGCTGGCGCCTGTTCAGTTCGCGCCCTGGACGGGTTGGTCCACGGCTCGCGCCAGCGCGCAAAATTCCACGATCGACAGTTCCTCCGCGCGCGCGGTCGGCGCGATGCCGGTGCTGGCGAGCAGCTTCTCGACCGGAACGCCGAGGGTCTTGAGGCTGGAGCGCAGCATCTTGCGGCGCTGGCCGAAGGCGGCTGCGGTGACCCGTTCGAGCACGGGTTTCGACGCCGGTGCCAGTGGGCTGGCGCGCGGCATCAGCAGAACGACGCTGGAGGTCACCCTGGGCGGCGGCACGAAGGCGCGCGGCGGCAGGTCGAAGAGGATCTTCGGCTCGGTCAACCACTGCACCAAGATGGACAGCCGGCCATAGGCCGGGCTGCGCGGCGGCGCCACAAGCCGCTGCGCGACCTCGCGCTGGAACATCAAGACGAGGCTCTGATACTCGCCGATCCGGTTGAGCCAGCGTAAGAGCAGCGCGGTGGCGATGTTGTAGGGCAGGTTGGCGACGATCTTGCGCGGCGGCTCCGACAGCGCTGCCGGGTCGAGCGCCAGTGCGTCGCCCGCCACCAATTCGAGCCGTCCGGGATAGCAGAGAGCGAGCTCGCCGAGGGCGGCAAGGCAGCGCGGATCGCGCTCGATCGCAATGACCCGGCGCGCCCCTTCGGCGAGCAAGGCGCGGGTCAATCCGCCCGGGCCGGGGCCGATCTCGATGACGCTGGAATCGTCGAGGGGTCCGGCGGCGCGCGCGATGCGCCGGGTCAGGTTGAGATCGAGGATGAAGTTCTGCCCGAGGCTTTTACGCGCGGCGATGCCGTAGCGGGCGATGATTTCGCGCAGCGGCGGCAATCCGCTCGGATCGGCGGCAGCCACCAGCGGGTTCAGGCGCCCTGCCGCCGCGCTGCCATCGCCGCGGCCAGAAGCAGCGCGGCGATCAGGCTGTCGGGCCGCGCCGCCCCGCTGCCGGCGATGTCAAAGGCGGTGCCGTGATCGGGCGAGGTGCGGATGAAGGGGAGCCCAAGCGTGACATTGACCGCGCCATCGAAATCGATCGTCTTCACCGGGATCAGTGCCTGATCGTGGTACATGCACAAGGCGGCGTCGTAGCCTGTCCGCGCCGCGGCATGGAACATCGTGTCGGCGGCCAAGGGCCCTCGTGCGTCAATGCCGGCGGCGCGCAGCTCGGCAATGGCCGGCATGATGATGTCGATATCCTCGCGGCCGAGGGCACCCGCCTCGCCGGCATGCGGGTTGAGCCCGGCACAGGCGATGACCGGCAGGGCGACCCCGAAATCGCGCACCAGCGCTTCATGCGTGACCCGTCCGGCATGGACGATCGCCGCGCCGGACAATTGCGCGATCGCCTCGCGCAGCGCGAGATGGATCGTCACCGGCACGACGCGCAATTCGGGGCAGGCGAGCATCATCACCGCGCTCGCCCCGGTGCCGGCCAACTCAGCGAGGTATTCGGTATGCCCGGGATGCCGGAAGCCGGCGCGATAGAGCGCATCCTTGTTGATCGGGTTGGTGACCACCGCGGCGGCCCGGCCACCGCGCACATCAGCCACCGCGGCATCGATCGCGCCGATCACCAGCGGCGCATCGGCGGGATCGGGGCGACCTGGCTCGGCCCGCGGCGAACCGCCGATCGCCACCACCGGCAGCGAATGGGGGAACATCGCCGGGGCATCGTCGGGGGCAGCAAGAGGACTGATCGGCACGCGCCAGCCGAGGCGCTGCGCCAGCGCCGCAAGGCGGCTAGGGTCGTCGATCACATAAAAGGGCGGCACGCCCTCGCCGCGCCGCAGCCACGCCTTCAATGCGATCTCGCCGCCGATCCCGGCCGGCTCGCCCATCGTCAGGGCGAGCGGAAGCGTCATGCTCTCACACCCTCACATCGACATAGGCATTGCGCCGCAAGTCGCGCAGATAGCGCCGCGCCACGGTGTCGAGGCGCTGACGCAGCAGCGATTCGGTCACATCCTCGCGGGTCACCCCGCCGCCGCTCGAGTTCGACTTCGCGCACACCATGATGACGCCGACGCCGTTCTTCTGGACGATCGGCTCCGACGCCTGACCGATCGACAGGCGGTTCACCAGACTGCGCATCTCCGGCGAGATGCTGCTGGCCTTCAGCTTGCCTTCGCTCGACAGTTGCGGCGCCTTTTCCTTGCCGATCTTGAGTAAGCTCGGGCAATCCTTCGCGGCTCCTCGCACACTCGCGGCTTCCCTTATTGCCGCCTGCCGCAGCGCTTCGCTGGGCCGGGCCGGCAACGGAAACACCACCTGTACGATATCGAAGACCGCGTCCTGCTCGCCGCCGCTATTGCCGGTGCGTCGGTCGACGACGAGCAGCAGGTAATAACCGCCGCCGACCCGAACGGGCGCCGACAACTCGCCGGGCCGCAGGGCCGACACCGCCTTGCCCAGTTCGGGCGAAAGCTGGTCGGGACGCAGCCAGCCGATATCGCCGCCGACCGCGGCGGTCGCCGACTGGGAGAATTGCTGGGCGATCGCGGAAAACCGGGAGCCCTGGCGCATCTGTTGCGTCAGGCGTTCGGCGAGAGCCCGCACCTCGCCATCCTGTGCCGGGTTGTCGACCGCGAGGAAGATTTCGGCCACCCGGCTTTGCGGCTCGCTGGCATGCTCCTTGGCGCGTTTGACCGCTTCGTCGATCTCTTCATCCGAGATTTCGGTGGTTTGCGCGGCCTGCCGCCGCACCAGCTTGGCCCAGACGATCCCGGCGGTCAGCTGATCGACCAGCGACCCGCGGTCGATGCCGCGCGCCTTCAGTAACTCGTTCAGCTGGCCCGTTTTCATGTTGTTCTGTTTTTCGATCTGCTGCAGCCCGTTGGTGACCTCTGCATCGGTGGCGGTGACGCTCTGGCGCTTGGCTTCCTGCAGCTCCAGCTTCTCGTCGATCAGCGAACGCAGGACTTGGGGACCGATGCGCTGGCGTATCTCGGGCGAGTCGACAATGTTTGACGAGATCATCACCATCCGCATCCGCGACACGACGTCGAAAACCGAGATGACCTCGTCGTTGACGACGGCGGCAATGCGCATCTCCGGCGATGGGCCGGCGGGCGGCTGCCCCGGTGCCGCCGGCTGCGGCGGCTGAACCGCGGCCTGGCGTCCGTGCAACTGGGCGGTGTATGCCGCGCCGGAGCACAAAGCCAAAGCGAAGACGCCCGCGCACAACGAACCAAATGCCGCCATTGAAAAGTCAACCCGATTGCCTCGACCGCCGGGCCTAACCTACACCCTCGCGGTGGCGATGTCGCCGCCGCGCTGTTTGGCAAGTGCGCTGACGCCTGGGCTCAGAGCGAACTGCCGGCCACGGACAGCAACGTGCCGCCGATCTCGCCGAGATTCTTGAACACGACGCTGAACATGACCGACACACCGGGCGTTACGTCGCCGCTGCGGATCCCGGACTGAGTGACCGAGCTGATGAATGCCATGCACTCGTCCTGGTAAATGGCGGCCAAGGTCGCATAAAGGCTCGTGCTGTTCGATTGCGGCGTGGCCACGCCATTGATCAGGTTGCTGGAATTGGTCAGGTTGACGGTCTCGCTGCCGGCCAGCGACCAATAGCGCGTGAGTTTGCTCGAAACGTTGACCGTGAGTTGCTGGCGCTTGCCGAAGAGGACGCTCTGGCCGGTCACCGGGTTGGTGGCGACCTGGTTTTGCTGCTGCGCCGGCACCAGCAGGTAGTTGAGCCCGACCCGCAGATTTTCCGGCCCCGCGTTGATGCCGATCTCCTGGGTTCGATTGCTCAGGCTGCTCTTGTCGAAACGGAACCGGTAGATCAGGTCGAGATAAGAATTGGGCGACAGGACGACGCGTCCGACCACGTCCGACAGGCGCTGCGCCGCGCCGGATGCCGGTGGCAAAAACGGGTTGGTTTCGGCGCGCAGGCTCTGCCCGATCAGCATGCGGTAGTTGCCGCCGTCCTTATTGTAGAGGCCGAGCTTCATTCCGTAATCCACCCGCTGGCCGGTATCGAGCAGGTCATAGCCGGCCAGCCGGTTCGCTCGGAACAAATCGGAGTCGCGGAATTCATAACCGAGGCTGTCTTCGTTGGGGATCCGCCGGTTGTTGCCGCTCGAAGGGCCGGCGAACACACCGGCGATCGGCTCGATGATCGCGGTGGTCTCCTCGCCGCGATGGGCAAGCGGGTAGCTCCAGGTCAGCCCGACCTGCGGAAAAGCGCGCGCGTCGACAAAATTCAAGCCGATGCGTTGCGTCGGCGGCGCACCGTTTACCGGGAAAAAAGCGCTTGGCAGATCGGGGTTCGATTTGGGGCTCAAATCGCCGACCGAATAGCCGTCCCCGCGCAGGCTCGCGCTGAATTTGTATTCCCCGCCGATGCCGTCGCGAAAGGTCTTGTCCCATTCGCCGCCGAGCGAAAGCCGTCGTGATTGCGTCCCGACCTCGCGGACGATGTTGAGCAGATTGGCGTTGAGCTTCCACACGCCGCCGAACCCGTCGGGTTCGCTCTGCCAGGTGCGGTTGGCGACCGGGAGCACGATCGGCTGCGTCGAATCGCCGAGGCCCGGCACCAGCGGTTGGAATATGTACGCGTTGACATCCGTCGCGGCGCGCGGCTCGAAGCCTTCGAGATAGGCGCGGCTGATCATCGCGTTCAGCAGCGGGTTGCCGAAGCCGAAGCGCAGCAGGTAGGTCTGGTCCGACACGCGCTGCACCGCAAAACCGGTCCGGTAGGTGTCGTCGAGATGCCAGACCCCGGAGGCGTTGATGTGGCCGCGCATTTCGTTGCCGATATTCGTATTACTGCCGGACCCCACATTGCTGTAGTTCACACTGCCGATCGCATCGAGCATGCCGTTGCTGAAGCGTTGCCGGTACTGGGCGGCGAGCAGCTCGCCGGCGCGGGTCGTGAAGCGCGGCGCCAGGGTCAGGTCCTTGTCGGAGTCGATCACCCAAAAATACGGGATGGCGACGTGGAAACCGTTGGTGTTGGAATTGCCGAGGGTCGGCGTCAGAAAGCCGCTCGCTCGTTTGACCGACGGATCGGGCTCGGAAAGATAGGGCGTATAGAACACCGGTATGCCGTCGACCTCGAGTACCGCATCGCGAAACTCGATCAGCTTCAGCTCCTTGTCGTCGGTGATCTCGCGCGCCTTGAACTGCCATGCCGGGGGAGCGCTCGGATCGTTCTTGCACAGATCGCAGGGGGAATAGATCCCGCGCCGCAGCTCGAAGCGGTTGCCGTTGACGCGCCGTGCGGCATTGGCGGCGAGCCGCGACCGGTCGGCGAGCAGCCTGCGCACGTTCTGGGCGAAGACATTGTTCATCGAATCCCGCAGCTCCATGAAGTCGGCGAAGGTGACCTCGCCGGTCGACTCCAAGAGGCTGACATGGCCGGATGCGGTGATCGTGTCGGTGCGCTGGTTGTAGCTTACCGTGTCGGCGAGCAGGACCTCGCCGCCTTGCGAGATTTCGACGTGGCCTTTGGCGACGGTGAGGGCCAGCTGATCGTCGTATTGAACCTCGTCGGCCTGGAAGACTACCGGTGCGTTCTTGTCCTGCCTTTTTTGGCTGCTGATCGTCAAGTCCGCGAAGCTTGGCGCGGCGGCGAGCAACAGCGCGAGGATCGCGCCGACCAGAGCGCGGGTGGCGCGTTCGGGCAGCATTCGGTGTCCAGGTCGGGGAGAACCTGTCATGCGCCGTCTTCGAGCCGCAGCGGCGTAGGGGGTCGGGATATCGCGCGAAGGACCTCCGGCGGCAATCCGAGATGGGAAACCGGGGTGGTCATCCGTCCTCGAGGTGAAGCAGCATCGAGGTACCGAAGATCATGCTCACCCCAGCGGGGGTCCAGGCGGCCAACAAGACCGGGATCTTGGCCGACAGGCCGAGGGCGAACACGATATCCGACAAGAAATACAGCAGGAAGCCCGCAACGACGCCGCTTACGATCAGCATCGTGGCGCCGCCGCGCCGCTGCATGCGCAAACTGAACGTCGCCGCGACCAGCACCATCGCACAGAACAGGAACGGCCGCGCCAGCAGAACATTGAAGTGCAGGCGGTGGCGCTGCGCCGAGAACCCGGATTGCTCGAGCAGGGTGATGAAACCGGGCAACTCCCAGAACGACATCGTATCGGGCGAGGCGAGGCTTTCCTCGATCTTGCTCGCGGTCAAGCTCGTCGGTAGCCGCAACTCCGCGAACGGTTCCGGCGGTCCGCCCAAACGAAACCGCTGACCATCCTCGATCACCCAAAATCCGCCGTCGAGCCGGGCCGCGCGCGCCTCGATCCGCGAGGTGAATTCGGAAAACCGGTTCAGAAAATACACGCTCACGTTGCGCAGCAGCAATTCGCGTCGCAGCAGCAGGTCCGGCGATATCAACTTATCGCCATGAAAGACGATTTGCCCGCCGGCGGCGTCGGTTTGGCGTAGCCACAGGCCGGCGTTCGACAGGCTGGTCGGGTCGCCGGCCTGGCGCAGGATCCGGTTGTCGAGCTTCTCATAACTCGCTTCCATCGCCGCGGCGATCGGGTTGAACAGCGTGACGGCGACAACCCCGACCAAGAGCGCAACGAGGATCGCGGGGGTCAGGAAGCCCCAAACCGAAACCCCGGCGGCGCGGGCGACGACGAGCTCGTTGCTGCGGGTCAGCCGCCAGAAGGCGAGCATAGTGCCGAACAGGATCGCAAACGGCATCACCTCCTGCGCCGTGTGCGGCAGCTTCAACGCCGCCATCTCGAGCAACACGCCCCAACTGGCCTGGGTTCGCGTACCGCCGCGTCGGATCAGCTCTATGTAGTCGAGCAGGAAGGTGACGCTGATCATCGCGCCGAATACCGCGCAAAACCACGCGAAGTACTGGCGGGCGATATACGCGGAGAGGGTCTTCGCGAGGTACACCGGAAACCGCCCCCCGATCCCTGGTTATCGTGTTGCCGGCGCAAGCCGCCAGAAGCCAATCCTGATCCCGCCGAACAGCAGGATCCCAAACCCTACCGCCAACGGCAAGAGGTCGGTCAAATAGATCAGCGGGATCGCCGCGACATGACGACCCGCCAGGTTCTTGACGCCGAGATCGAGCGCCTGGAAGAGCAAAGCAAGCCCGATCGCCAGCAGCACGCGGCTCAGCTGGCCCCGCCGGTTCAGTTCGCCGGGCAAGAGGCAGGCGAGCGGGATCATCACAAAGCTGAAGACTGAGAGCGGTATCAGGAGGCGCTGGTGTCCTTCGACGAGAAAACTGTCGCGGGTCGACCGGTCCAAATCCGCCGGCGGCCAGAACAATTCGCCCAGAAAGCGCTCCTGTGCGTCGCGAAAGCGGACCACGGGAGCGTCGCGCAACATCGCGAGATCCAGCGTGTAGCGGTCGAAGGTCAGTAACGAAAGCTTCCCGGTTACACGGTCGAATCGTTGCCGGCTGCCGTTCACCATGATGACGCGCGAGCCCTCGGCCGTGTTGGCAAAGGCGCCCCGCTCCGCGAGGATCGTGATCGGCTGCTGCGGGTCGCGGTCGTCATTGATCAACAGACCGATGACCTCGCCGCGCTCGTTGCGGCCTCCGATATAGATCGTCAGCTTGTCCGAGATCGTCGTAAACGCCCCCTCCTGCAGCAGGGCCGACACGAAACGGTTGCGGATCTCGAATTGCAGATCCTTGAATTCGCGATTGGAGGCGGGCAGGAAATACGCGGATAGGCTCATCAAGGCCACGAAGGCGAACCCGGCGAGAATGAACACCGGCCGGGCGAGCACGAGCGGGCCGAGGCCTGCGGCGCGCATCACGACGAGCTCGCTCTCCGAGGTCAGCCGGTTGAAAACAAACAGGACCGCGATGAAGGCGCCGATCGGCAGGACGATGTCGAGGAAGCGCGGCAGGATTAAGAGCGCCATGTACGAAAACAGCGCGACCGACAACCCGCGGTTGACGATCAGGTCGACTAGGCGCAGCGACTGGGCAAGCCATACCGCGGCACTGAGCGCCGCGGTGACAAAGATCATCATGGTGAGACATTGCCGCAGGATGTAGCGGTCGAGGCTGGTCATCGGCGGCGGATCATAAGGGCGCAACTACAGCATCGCCATAGGTTTCGGGCCGCCGCGCCTCGCCGCACGGCACCGTTGCGCGGCTGGGGCGTACGGCGGCATTGACTCCCGGCTGCGCTGCGTCTATCGCGCCAGGAGATGCTAAATCGCTTGCCCGGGGTGGCCCCATGAAGATCAGCTTCGCCGAACTTGCCTTGCCGCGGTCGGGCGCCGTTGTCGTCGGCGTATGGGAGGAGCGGGCGTTGACCGCCTCGGCGCGGCGGCTCGACGAGGCGACTGGCGGCGCGGTCAGCCGCGCGGTCGCCGCTTCGCCGCGGTTCCACGGCAAGAAGAACGAGCTGATCCCGATCATCGGCCCGGCCAACCTGCCGCTCAGCCGCATCGTCGTCGCCGGCCTAGGCAAGCCCGATAAGGTCGATCAGCGGCTGTTGCAGGATCTCGGCGGCAGCCTCGTCGCCCATCTCAACGGCGCCGGCGAGAGCGACGCAACCTTCTCGATCGATCTCGGCGACGCGGCGCCGCTGAAGCCCGCCGATGCCGCGGCGCATCTCGCGTTCGGCGCCGAACTGCGCTCCTATCGCTTCGACAAGTACCGCACCAAGCAGAAACCCGAGCAGAAGCCTTCGCTCACCGGCATTACCGTCGCGACCGACACGCCGGGTGCCGCGAAAGAGGCCTATCGCGCGCTCGGGGCTACTGCGCAGGCAGTCTTCTTCACCCGCGATCTGGTGTCCGAGCCCGCCAACACGCTCTACCCGGAGACGCTCGCCGAGCAGGCCGCCGGGCTGACCGAATTCGGCCTCTCGGTCGAGATCCTTGACGAAGACCGCATGGCCGAACTCGGCATGGGGGCATTGCTCGGGGTCGGCCAGGGCAGCGTCCGGCCGCCGCGGGTCGTCGTCATCGAACATCGCGGTGGGGCCGTCGGCAGCCCGCCCCTCGGCTTCATCGGCAAGGGGGTCACCTTCGACACCGGCGGCATCTCGATCAAACCCGCCGCCGGAATGGGCGACATGAAATGGGACATGGCCGGGGCCGGCGTGGTGATCGGGCTGATGCGTCTCCTCGGCGCGCGCCGCGCCAAGGTCAACGCGGTCGGCATCATCGGCCTCGTTGAGAACATGCCGTCCGGCAACGCGCAGCGCCCGGGCGACATCGTGCGCTCGATGTCGGGACAGACGATCGAGGTCTTGAACACCGACGCCGAGGGGCGGCTCGTCCTCGCCGATGTGCTGTGGTACTGCCAAGACCGCTTCAAGCCGAAGCTGATGATCGACCTTGCGACGCTGACCGGCGCGGTGATCGTCGCGCTCGGCCATGAGAATGCCGGGCTGTTCGCCAACAACGACCAACTGGCCGACCGCCTGATCGCGGCCGGCAAGGCCGTCGGCGAGCATTTGTGGCGGCTGCCGATGGGCGACACCTACGACCGCGCGATCGACAGCGACGCGGCCGATGTCAAGAACATCGCTGGCGATCGCGCCGCCGGCAGCACGATCGGCGCGCAGTTCCTCAAGCGCTTCGTCAACAACGTGCCCTGGGCACACCTCGACATCGCCGGCGTCGCCTGGTCGAAAAAGGACGCACCGACCGTGCCGAAGGGCGCCACTGCCTTCGGCGTGCGGCTGCTCGACCGCTTTGTCGCCGATCATTACGAGAAGGGCTGACCCGCCGGAAGCCCCCACCGGAAGACCACCGTGGCCGAGATCGGCTTCTATCACCTGCTTGCGACGCCGCTCGAACGCGCCTTGCCGCGCCTCCTGGAGCGGGCCCGGGCGCAAGGCTATCGCATCGTTGTCCGGGCCGCCTCGTCCGAGCGCATCGAGCATCTGAGCGCCTTGTTGTGGACCTATGACGACGCGAGTTTTCTGCCGCATGGCTCGGGGCGCGACGGCAACGCCGCGAACCAGCCGATCTGGCTCAGCGAGCGGGTTGAGAACCCGAACGGCGCGGCGATGCTGGTCCTCGTCGACGGGGTCGAGGCCGAGGACCTCGCCTCGTTCGCGCGCTGCGCCGACCTCTTCGACGGCAACGATCCCGCCGCGGTCGAAGCGGCGCGCGAGCGCTGCCGCCGCGCCGCGGCAGAGGGGCACACTCTGACCTATTGGCAGCAGGGCGAGGCGGGCTGGGAGAAGAAGGAATAATACCGAACTCCCCGTCATTGCACGGTGGGGGAACTAAAAATCCGCATTCCCGGCGAAAGCCGGGATCCACTTATCCGGCGACGGAACCGTTGAACAGTGGATCCCGGCTTTCGCCGGGAATGCGGATTTTTTTGGAATAATGTCGTCGGTATAACCCGGCCCTTCCCGCCCCCTGACCGAGAGAGATCATGGCGATCGAGCGCACCCTGTCGATCATCAAGCCCGACGCGACCCGGCGCAACCTGACCGGCGCGATCAACCAGCGCTTCGAAGAGAGTGGTCTGGCCATCGTCGCGCAAAAGCGGATCCGGCTGACCCCGGAGATGGCCGAGCGGTTCTATGCGGTGCATGCCGAGCGCCCGTTCTACCGCAGCCTGGTTGGCTCGATGATTTCGGGCCCGGTTGTCGTGCAGGTGCTCGAAGGCGAGGATGCCGTCGCGAAAAACCGCGAGGTGATGGGCGCCACCGATCCCGCCAAGGCCGCCCCCGGCACGATCCGCAAGGATTTCGCCCTGTCGATCGAGGCCAATTCGGTGCACGGCTCCGACTCGCCGGAGAACGCCGCGCAGGAGATCGCGTTCTTTTTTGGCGATATCGAGATCTGCCGCTAACCCGAGCGTCCCGGTCAGAGCAGGAAGATCGCCATCCCGGCGAGGGTGATGACGATCACCAGGATCGAAATCTTGATGAACCAGGTAAACCCGATCCAGGTACGGCGGTGCCGTTCGAGTTCTGGATCTATTGCCGCCATATCCGCCTCGCCGATTGGGAGCCTCGGCTGCGAGGTATAGCCTAACCGCCCGCCGGGTTGAACAGCGCGATTTCCGGCGGCACCGCCCCGCTAATCGCAACCGTGTCGCCGTGGATGCTGAGCCGGCCCTCGGCGAAGAGGCGCACCGCCATCGGGTAGAGACGGTGCTCGGCGGCGAGGATGCGCTCGGAGAGCCGCGCCTCGTCATCCTGCCCATGCACGGGCACGACCGCCTGGGCGATGATCGGCCCGGTATCGACTTGCGCGCGGACGAAATGGACTGTGCAGCCGGAAAACCGGACCCCGGCGGCGAGCGCTTGGCGCTGCGGGTGGAGCCCCGGGAAAGCCGGCAGCAGCGAGGGGTGAATGTTGACGAGCCGGTCGCGCCATGCCTCGACGAAAGCGGTGTCGAGGATGCGCATGAAGCCCGCCAGCGCGACGAGTTCGACGCCACTTTGCCGCAACCCCGCGTCGGCCTCGGCCGCGAAATGCTCGCGGCTCGGCTCGGCGATGGTGCGATGCGCGATCCCGACACGGGCGGCACGCGCCAGCCCCGGCACCTCGGGCCGGTTGCTGATGACGTGGACGATTTCGGCCGGATAGGCCGGGTCGGCAGCAGCGTCGATCAGCGCCTGCAGGTTCGATCCGCGGCCCGAAATCAGAACGCCGACTCTTAGCCGTGCCCTGGGCCGTGCCATGGCGCCTCCGCATCGATGGCCGGGATATCCCCGTCCTAAGCCGTGCTGTCGATGGCGTCCCCGCGAAAACTGCGCTATCACCGGGTAGGTGCGGTGCGGGGAGCCGCGAACATACGGGATCGGGGCCATCTTGCAATGAGTTTGCAATGACCTTGCCGCTGATGCCGGCGGGGGCCGGCCGTCAAGGCGGGTGGCGGTTGGCCGGCTTGGCTCTCCTCGTTGTGCTGGCGCTCGGCGTGCTGAGCGCGCCGGGCCGGGCGCAGGACGCGGACCCGTTTTCCACGACGGTCGCAGTCGATGCGACCGCCGGCACCGCCGCCCAGGCCCGCGAGATGGCCCGCACCGACGGCCAGCGCCGCGCGCTTGCCGCGGTCGCCGAGCGCGCCAGGGCCAAGCTGCCAAAGCTCGACGACAAGGCGATCACCGACCTCGTCGCGAGCTTCGAGGTGGCGAACGAGCGCATGTCCACGGTGCGCTATGCGGGCGACTACACCTTCCATTTCCGACCGGAGGAAATCCGCCGCATTCTCGGTAATCCGGCGATGGGCAATCCCGCGGCGGGCAATCCCGGGCCCGTCGTCTCCGAGGAATCCGGCAAACCGCTGGTCCTGATCCCGGTCTACCAATCGGCTGGCCAAGCGCGGCTGTGGGAGGATCCCAACCCGTGGCGCCAGGCCTGGGAGCAGCAGCCCGCCGGGACCGGCGCGGGTCGCCTCCTCGTCCCGCTGGGCGATGCGGGCGATATTGCCGCGCTCGATGCCGACAAGGCGCGCGACGGCGCGGCGCTTGCCGCGATCGCCCGCCGGAACGGCGGCGACGAAGCGCTCGTGGCGCTCGCCGTAATGCGCGGGCCGACCGACCGACCGACCGGGTTGGACGTCACGGTGCGGCGCTATCGTGGCGACCGGCTCGTCGACAGCCATGCCGAGCCGCTGACCGCCAACCCCGGTGAACGCGAAAGCGACTTGCTGCGCCGCGCCGCAGCCGCAATCGTGTCCGATATCGCGAGCGGCTGGAAGAACGAGGCGGCTGCGCGTAATGATCAGGAGGGCAGTCTGACCGCGATCTTGCCGATCACCGACCTCGACGATTGGGTGAACGCCCGCGAGCGTCTGACCAAGCTCCCGGTGATCCGCAAGGTCGCCCTGATGGCGTTGTCGCGCCAGGAGGCGACGATCGAGATCGGCTATGGTGGAAGCATCGATCAGCTGAAGGCGGGACTCGCCGAAATCAGCTTCGACCTGGTTCGCGGCGACCCGTTGTGGCGGCTCGCCCGCCCGGGGTCGGCGCGCCGGCCGTGATGCGGTCGGCACCGGCAACCGGTCGCGCGATGATCCCCGAGATTACCCCTGGACCCGAACTGTCGGCGCCGCGCGCGATCGGCGGGCAGGCAGCCGCGCGCCGGTTTGAGCTGAACCTGCCCAACTTGATCACGCTGGCGCGGCTATTGTCGGTACCGTTGACGATCTGGCTGATTTTCGGCGAGCGATACGGCACCGCGTTCTGGGTCTTTGTCGGGGCCGGGCTATCGGATGCGCTTGACGGCTATATCGCCAAGCGCTTCGACCGCCGCACCTGGATCGGCGCGGTGCTTGATCCGACCGCCGACAAGGCGATGCTGGCCGGGGTCTATGTGAGCTTGGGGCTCGCCGGGCAACTGCCGCCTTGGCTCGTCGCTCTCGTGGTGTCGCGCGACTTGTTGATTGTCGTCGGCTTTTTCCTGATTCACTTCACCGCCGTCCCCAAACAGCTCGACCCGCTCTACATCAGCAAGCTCAACACCCTGGTGCAGATCGCCCTGGTCGGGTTCGTGCTGGCGCGGCTCGGCCTCGATATCGAGACCGGACCGGCGACCTGGCTGTTGATCGCCGCGGCCGCGGCGACGACGGTGCTGTCGGGCTTCTGCTATCTCCTGCGCTGGGCGCGCATCCTTACGGGTCCGGCCCAGGCATCATGAGCGTGTGGGCATCATGAGCCCGCGAGCATACCGGTTGCTGTTCTGGCTCGGCCTCGTGCTGCTCGCCATCGTGGCGCTCGGCCTGGTCCAGCCCATCCTGATGCCGTTCGCGACCGGGTTCGCCATTGCCTATGTCCTGGCTCCCCCGGTGACCCGGATCGAAGCCTGGGGCGTCCGCCGCAGCCTGGCGAGCCTTTGCGTCCTCGCCGTCTTCCTGCTCGGCCTCGCTTTGATCCTGTTGATCCTGGTACCGCTGATCCAGGGCCAGATCGTCCAGCTGATCACCCGGGTTCCGAACCTCGTCCGCGCCCTCCAGGACCAGCTCGGCCAGCTCATCCTGCTGTTGCAGGAGCATTTGCCGGCCGAGGACGTCAGCAAGGTACGCGATGTGCTCAACGCCAAGCTCGCCGAGGCGATGACCTGGCTTGCCGGGCTGGTGCAAGGGATGATCACCAGCAGCCTGGCGATCCTCAATATCCTGTCGCTCGTCGTGGTGACGCCAATCGTCACGTTCTTTCTGCTGCGCGATTGGGAGAAGATGGTCGCGCAGATCGATTCCTACCTGCCGCGGCAGTCGCTGGAAACCGTGCGCGGGCAGGTGCGGCTGGTCAGCGACACGCTGGTCGGCTTCGTTCACGGCCAGGCGCTGATTTGTCTGATCCTGGCGATTTACTACAGCGTCGCCTTGACGCTTGCCGGTCTCGCCTCGGGCATTGCCCTCGGCTTGCTGATCGGCATCCTGGGGATCATCCCGCTCCTTGGCGTGACGACCGGTTTTATCCTGGCGATCGGGCTCGCCGCCTCGCAATTCGGCACGTTCTCGGCGATCCTGACCGTGTGCGGGATCTTTGTGGTGGGCCAGCTGGCCGAGGCCAACATCCTGACGCCAAAGCTCCTCGGCGACCGCGTCCACCTCCACCCGGTCTGGGTGATCTTTGCCCTTTTTGCCGGCGGCACGCTCTATGGATTTGTCGGCGTGCTGGTCGCCGTGCCGGCCGCCGCGGTGATCGGCGTGCTCGCGCGCTTCGCGCTGTCGAGCTATCGTCGCAGCAGCCTCTATGATGCGCACCCGAGCGAGAGCGAGGGTACGGGCGAGGGTAACGGCGAGAGCGAGAGCGTGGCCAATCTCACCCGGATCCGATGACCCAGCTCGCGATCGATCTGCCGCACCGCCCGGCGCTCGGCCGCGCCGATTTCCTGGTGTCTGGCTGCAATGAAGCCGCGCTCGGCTCGATCGAGCGGTGGCCCGACTGGCCGGCTCCGGCGCTCGTCCTCCATGGCCCGGCGGGTTCGGGCAAGAGCCATCTCGCCGAGCTTTGGCGCAAGCGCAGCGGCGGGGTGCTGATTGTCGGCGAAGAATTGACGCGATCCGACCCGAATGAGCTGGCGGGCCGCCGCGCCGTGGCGCTCGACGATGCCGCGGGTGCTCCCGAGCGTGCCTTGCTGCATCTCTACAATTGTTGCAGCGAGGCCGGCGCCAGCCTCCTGGTGGTGGCGCGCGAGGCGCCGGCGAGCTGGCCGATCGCGCTGCCCGACCTGGCCTCACGGCTGCGCGCCGCGCCTTCCGTCGCGATCGCACCGCCCGACGACAAGCTGCTTGCCGCGGTTCTGGTCAAGCTGTTCGCCGACCGCCAGGTGCGGGTCGCACCCGGCGTCATCGGCTTCCTGTTGCGCCGAATGGAACGCTCCTTCGCTGCGGCCGGCGCGCTCGCCGAGCGCCTCGACCGCCTCGCCCTCGGCGCCGGGGGCCCGATCAACATTGCGCTCGCCCGCCAGGTGCTGTCCGAAGCGGGCGACCCGCCCTCCGTCGTGAACGAGACCCCCCTACCAAGGATACGCGAGTAGGCGTTGGATCGATGGGCGGGTTCGTCGGATTGGGATCGCTGGACAAGGTCGCTCTGCCTGAGTAACTCTCGATCGATGGACAAGAGAGCGTTCAGCGTGCGCGGGATCCTGGCCGACGAGGCGCCAACGGACGCGCCGGTCACCGTCAAAGGCTGGGTGCGCACGCGGCGGGACTCGAAGGCGGGCATTTCGTTCGTGCACCTGTCGGACGGGTCGTCGTTCCATCCGCTCCAAGTGGTCGTGCCGAACACGCTGCCCAATTACACTGGTGAGGTGCTGAGGCTGACGGCCGGTTGCGCGGTGGAGGCGACTGGCACGATCGTGCCGTCGCCGGCGAAGGGGCAGCCGTTCGAGATGCAGGCGAGCGCGCTCCGGGTGATCGGCTGGGTCGAGGACCCGGACACCTATCCGATCCAGCCGAAGCCGCACACGCTGGAGTTCTTGCGCGAGGTCGCGCATTTGCGGCCGCGGACCAACGTAATCGCGGCGGCGACCCGGGTGCGGCACACGCTGGCAAAGGCGATCCATCGCTTTTTCGACGAAGAGGGGTTTTTCTGGGTCAACACGCCGATCATCACCGCCGCTGACGCGGAGGGGGCGGGGGCGCTGTTCCGGGTGTCGACGCTGGACCTCGCCAACCTGCCGAAGACACAAGAGGGAGGAGTGGATTTCGCGCAGGATTTCTTTGGCCGCGAGGCGTTCCTGACCGTGTCGGGGCAGCTCAATGTCGAAGCGTACTGCCTCGCGCTGACCAAGGTCTACACGTTCGGGCCGACCTTCCGCGCCGAGAACTCGAACACCAGCCGCCACCTCGCCGAGTTCTGGATGATCGAGCCGGAGATCGCGTTCGCCGACCTCTCGGACAATGCAAGTTTGGCGGAAGCGCTCTTGAAGTACACCTTCAAGACGCTGCTGAACGAAAGGCAGGAAGATCTCGCCTTCTTCGACGAGCGGATCGAGAAGGGGCTGGTGGCGAAGCTCGAGGGGATCGTCGGCTCGGAGTTCGTCCGCATGGATTACGGCGAGGCGATCGAAGTGCTCGAGCGGGCGAAAGGGGAGAAGTTCGAGTTCCCGGTCAAATGGGGCATCGACCTCCAGTCGGAGCACGAGCGCTACCTGACCGAAAAGCACGCCAAGAAGCCGGTCATCGTGATGAACTACCCAAAGGACATCAAGGCGTTCTACATGCGGGTCAACGATGACGGCCGGACCGTCGCGGCGATGGACGTGCTGGCGCCGGGGATCGGCGAGATCATCGGCGGCAGCCAGCGCGAGGAGCGGCTCGAAATGCTCGATGCGCGCATGGCCGAGCGCGGCATCGACAAGGAGCACTACGCCTGGTACCGCGACCTGCGCCGCTACGGCACGGTGCCCCACGCCGGCTTCGGCCTCGGCTTCGAGCGCACGATCGCCTATTCGACCGGCCTCGCCAACGTGCGCGACGCGATCCCGTTTCCGAGAACGCCGGGAAACGCGCGGTATTAGGCATGCCCGTTCAGCGCTTGCAGTAAAATTTGGAGCGCTCGGCGGCCGTACCATCTCGCGCTCAGGTCAGATCGTCGAGATCGACATCGAGCGCGGCGGCGATCTTCTTTAGGGTCTGGACAGTGCCTTTGCGCTCGCCGTTCTCGATCTGCGACAGATAGCCGATACCCATCCCGACGCGCTCTGCAAGCCCGCGCAGCGAGTGGCCGCGGTGCTCGCGCCATACGCGCACGGGGTTCTCTCGGGCAATCAACCGGTCGACTACGGCGATCGGCACGGACTCCTGGTCGTAGGTGCGGTGATAGGCGGCAGCTGCCTCGGTATCTTCGATCAACTCCGCAAGGTCCTCTGGGGTCATCACCACGAGTTCGGCACGGTCCGGATCATCGACTAGTTCGGCGCCGGTCAGCGCGGCGAGACGATCGCGCACCTGCGCGGCGTGCTCGCCGAGCGGGCGCAGTCGCAACGGGTCGTTCATCGGTATGCTCCTCCTCTCGGGGCAATCTCGAAGACTCTCATAACGCCGGCTCGGCGATCGAGCGTATATGAGACGCGCCAGTCGCCGACCCGAATGCGGAACCCGCTGGGCACGGCCTTGAGCGCGCGCAGATTATTGTTCGGCGCGGTTGGGTCGGCGGCCACCTTATCGATCGCTTCGCGAATATCTTTGGCTTTTGCCGGCTGCATGCGCGCAAGGACCTTTCCGGCGTCGCGAGTGATGACGATTTCCACGCCTTATGTTCGCATAATGCGAACAGGACCGCAAGCAGGCTGTGGTCGCCTTCGGCCGACGTTCCGGTTGCCACCCTTCCGGCGCTGGCTCATCATGCGGGATCCCCACCGGCCCGGAGGGACCCTGCCCATGCAAAGCCTCTCGCCGAACCTGCCGCCTGATACGCAGCGCGAAATGCTGCGTCGGATGCTGACGATCCGCCGGTTTGAGGAGCGCGCCTCGGACGACTATGTCGCCGGCAAGATCTACGGCGTCGTGCACTGCTATATCGGCGAGGAGGCGGTCGCGGTCGGCGTCTGTTCGGCGCTGGGGCAAGGCGACCGGATCATCTCAACCCATCGCGGCCACGGCCACTGCATCGCCAAGGGCGCCGACCTCAACCGCATGATGGCCGAGCTTTACGGCCGGCAAACCGGCTATTGCAAGGGCAAGGGCGGCTCGATGCACATCGCCGATTTCGGCATCGGCATGCTCGGCGCCAACGGCATCGTCGCCGGCGGCATCGCGATCGTCACCGGCGCGGGTCTCGCGGCGCAGATGGAGGGCAAGGGCGGCGTCGCGGTCTCGTTTTTCGGGGATGGCGCCTCGAATGCGGGGCCGTTCCACGAATGCCTCAATATCGCGGCGACCTGGAAGTTGCCGATGCTTTATGTGTGCGAGAACAACATGTATGCGGCGAACACCGCGGCCGCTGCGACGCACGCGCTGAGTGATGTGGCGGCGCGCGCGGCCGGCTACGGCATTCCCGGCGTGGTCGTCGACGGCAACGACATTTTCGCGGTCTATCAGGCGGCGAACCGGGCCGTCGAGCGGGCGCGGGCGGGCGAAGGCCCGACCCTCATCGAGTGCAAGACCTACCGGTGGCGCGGCCATACCGAGCGCCGGGGGCAGGCCGATGTGCGCGAGCAAGGGGAGGTGGAAGCGTGGAAGCGGCGCGACCCGATCGCGCAGCTCGAACGGCAGCTGAGGGACCAGGGCTACCTCGACGATTCCGGGCTGCAAAGCATCGAGGGCGACATCAGGGGCGCCCTCGAAGCCGCTGTCGCTTTCGCCGAGGCAAGCCCATTCCCCTTACCCGAGCAGGCGACCGACGACGTCTTTTCGGTGTGAGAGGCCAACCCGTCATTCCCGCGAAAGCGGGAATCCGGGGGCCAAATGTTCCGTCGCTTGCCCTGGACCCCCGCTTTCGCGGGGGTGACGAGGACTTTGATGCGAGGATCGGACGATGCGAGAGCTGACATATAACGAGGCCGCCCTCGAGGCCATCGCCGAGGAGATGCGGCGCGATCCCAAGATCTTCTACATGTCGACCGATGCGCTGCCGCCGCTCCTCAAGGAGTTTGGCGACCAGCGCGTCCGGGCGACGCCGATCACCGAGGCGGCGCTGACCGGGATGTCGATCGGCGCGGCCGGCTGCGGCTTTCGCCCGATCGTCGACTGGCGCCAGGTGACGTTCTGTTTTGTCGCAATGGACCAGATCGTCAATCAGGCCGCGAAGATCCACTACATGTTCGGCGGCCAGGTGAGCTTCCCGATCCTCTATCGGGCGGCGGTCGGAGGCGGCGGCCTCGTTGCGGCGCAGCATTCGCAATCGCCCTATTCGATGTTCATGAATGTCGCCGGGCTGAAGATGTTTCTGCCCTCGACGCCCCACGACATGAAGGGGCTTTTGAAGACGGCGATCCGCGACAACAACCCGGTCATCTCGTTCGAGTCGAGCCGGCTGATGACGCGCAAGGGGCCGGTGCCCGAGGAGGACTACGCGATTCCCTTCGGCCAGGCCGACATCAAGCGCGAGGGCAGCGATGTTACCGTCGTGGCCCTCGCCTGGCTCGTGCACGAGGCGCTCGCTGCGGCCGACGAGCTGGCCAAAGAGGGGATCTCGGTCGAAATCGTCGATCCCCGCACGCTGGTGCCAATGGATACCGAAACGATCCGCAGCTCGGTGCAGAAAACCGGGCGCCTTGTCATCGCCGACGAGGCCGGGCCGACGGCCGGCTTCTCGGCTGAGGTCGCTGCGATTGCCACCGAGGATGCGGCGACATTCGCGCGCCTCAAGGCCCCGGTGAAGCGGGTCTGTGCCTTGCAGGTGCCGATCCCCTATAGCCCTGTCCTCGAAAACGCAGTCTTCCCGGACCGCAATCGGATCATCGCCGGGATCCGTGAGGTGCTGCGAGGGCGCGGGTCCGCCGCGGCGGCGTGAGAAACGGTTCCGACACCAGGTAATTCCTCTGCTACCCGAAGGACCTTGAAAGCCGGAGCGGCCTGCACCGCCGGTTTTGACCTGGTGAGGAGAGAGCTCATGGACCTCAACGGCGCGGTTGCCCTGGTGACGGGCGGCAATGGCGGGCTCGGGCAGCGCATCTGCCACGCGCTGGCGAGGGAGGGTGTGCATGTCGCCGTCATGTATGCCCAGAGCCGCGTTGCGGCGGAGGGCGTCGCCCGCGAGCTGACATCGCGGCATCAGATCAACGCCGCTTCATTCGCCTGCGACATCACCGATGGCGCGGCGGTGGAGCGGCTGGTCGGCGAGGTGACCGGGCGCTTTGGCCGGCTCGACATCCTCGTCAACGACGCCGCCTACAACAAGGCGATCCCCTTTACGGACCTCGACAATCTGACGCTCGAGGTGTGGGACAAGATCATGGCGGTCAACCTGACCGGGCCGATGCGACTCACCAAGGCGGTG
>WNFG01002784.1_pt1 | contig 20724 bp, 13 predicted proteins | sample 5400431 | NCBI WGS metagenome assembly WNFG01 (sample SAMN13153346, study PRJNA577476) | soil metagenome | isolation source: 120 cm saprolite under Douglas fir tree site 2 hole 3 replicate 2 | place: USA:California | collected 2015-04-18 | reverse complement strand
GCGGACGTCCCAGCTTTGCCGTCGGTATCAAAACGTCGTCGCTGGGCATTGGCGGCGAGTTTGGCGTTTCCATGACACGCCTGCTCGACTTCCGCGCCGGTATCAACGCATTCAACTTCAGCCATACGTTTAAAAATAATGGCATCGATTACAACGGCACTTTGCAACTGCGCTCGGCGGACGCGCTGCTGGACATCAAGCCGCTGGGCGACTGGTTCCACATCAGCCCGGGCGTTTTGCTCTACAACGGCAATCAGATCACGGCCAAGACCAGCGTCCCTGCCGGACAGGTGTTTGACCTGGGCAATGTGAGCTTCAAGAGCAGTACTACAAATCCGATAGGCGGAACGGGCACCCTGACAGTGCCCAAGGTCGCGCCCATGGTGCTGTTTGGCTTTGGCACACTGGTTCCGCACAAACACCATTTCACCTTCTATAACGACTTCGGCGTTGTCTTTCAGGGCCAACCCAAGACCACACTTAACCTCACGGGCAGCGCATGTGACGCCGTTACAGGTCTGGCTTGCGTGAACGCCGCCACGGACCCAACGGTACAAGCGCAGGTGCAGGCCGAGCAGGCGAAGATCAATAAAGATACAACCATCGCCAAGTTCTACCCTGTGTTCGCTCTGGGCTTTGGATTCCGCTGGTAGCGTTCACCTGATTCATTGCCACTGCCAGGCTGAGTACTTTCTTCGCAGCTCGGCTTTCAAGAGTTTTCCGGTGGAGGTATGAGGAAGCTCATCAACGAAGACGACATCGTCAGGCAGTTGCCATCTGGCAAATTTTTTACCCAGGAATTCGCGCAGTTCTTCCGGCGTGGTCTTTTCACCTTCGCGCAATACCACCACGGCCAGTGGACGCTCCTGCCATTTTTCGTGAGGCACGGCAATCACGGCAGCCTCGCGTACCGCGGGATGTCCCATCAATTCATTCTCCACGTCCACTGAGCTGATCCACTCGCCGCCGGACTTGACCATGTCCTTGCTGCGGTCCACCAGCCTGACGCAACCATCGGGATCAATGAGCGCCATGTCGCCGGTACGGAACCATCCGTCTATCGTCCATCGGTCCTGTGTTTCTGGTGCGTTGTAGTAGCTGGCGGCAACCCATGGCCCGCGGACTTCAAGTTCGCCAATCGTCTTGCCGTCCCACGGCGCAATGCCGTTCGCGTTCGCGAGACGCGTCTCAATAAACGGGAGTGGATAGCCTTGCTTAGCGCGCTGCGTGTATTTGTCCTGGTCGGACCAGGGATCCATCGAGGACTTCAGATAACTTACCGTGGCCTGTGGCGACGTTTCAGTCATGCCCCAGGAATGAATCAGGCGCATGCCGTGGCGATCCATGCCGCGAAGCAACGATTCAGGCGCGGCAGTGCCACCACACAGAATCCGCACATCGCGCTCCGGACGCCAATTCGCGCCGCGCCTCTCCATCTCAGCCAATACAGCGAGCCAGATTGTGGGTACGGCGCAGCTCACGCTGACCGCTTCTCTGGTGATTAGATCCAATAGATTGTTGGCGTCAAGAAAGGGGCCAGGCAGAACCAGTTTAGCGCCCACCATGGCGGCGCTAAAGGCCAGTCCCCAGCCGTTCACATGGAACATGGAAGACGCCATCAGGATGGAGTCGCGCTGTGAGATGCCGCAGGAATCAGCCATGCACTGTGCCATGGTGTGCAATACCAGTGCACGATGTGAGTAGAGCACGCCCTTGGGATTCCCGGTAGTGCCGGAAGTGAAGCACATCGTGGCGCCGTCCTGCTCGTCAATAGCAGGGAAGTGATAGTTGCCGGATGACTGTTTCAGCCATGCTTCGTAGTCTTCGTGTTTGTGTTTAGTTTCTCCGCAATGACTGACGATAAAGATGCGCTCGAATTTGACCTTACTCTTGACCTTTTCCAGCACGGGTAGCAGGACGTCGTCGACAATCAGGAAGCGGTCCTGTCCATGGTTGGCGATGTAAGCGATCTCGTCAGGGTGTAATCGCAGGTTCAGAGCGTGTAGCACGCCACCGGAAGCAGGAACACCGAAGTGGGCTTCCAGATGTGCGTAATGGTTCCACATTAAAGTGGCAACGCGATCGCCTTTTTTCAATCCGGCGGCCTGGAGACATTCAGCCAGACGATGCGCACGGTGATAAAGAGATTTCCAGGTACAGCGATGAATGGTATTGCCGGGAGTGCGCGAGACAATCTCAACCTCAGGAAAATAGCGACAGGCCCGCTCCAGTATGCCGACCAGAGTCAAAGGCGAATTCATCATCGTATGTATGTGCATCACGCAACTTCCCCCAGGGTTGGCGGCATTTTATATCAAGCTAAGACTTACCAAGGCCTACCGCGGATGACCGCTGATTTAAGCCAGAGTTTGCGTGCTAAGCCTTTGCCTTTTCAGATCAGTGTCGCCTCAGATCAGTGTCATCCGCGTTGATTCGCGGTAAGTGTTGTTTTTCGCAATATGCGTCTCCTGCTAACCTAACGGCATCAGTGCACGTCTCTTAATGAATCAGTTGGAGGGAACCGTGAACAATATTGCTCAGGACATTCGCTATGCGCTGCGCGGCCTGCGTAAGTCGCCCGGCTTCGCTCTGATCGCGATCATCACCCTCGCCCTGGGCATTGGCGCCAACACAGCCATCTTCACCGTGGTGAATGCAGTGTTTTTTCACGGGCTCCCAGTTTCCAATCCGGAGAAGCTGGTTGAGCTCTTCACTGTCGACGAGCGCAAGCTGATCGCAGTGGTTAATTACTTTCCACTCTCATTTCCCAACGCCCAGGACATCCAGCGCCGCGTGCAGTCGTTCTCCGGGGTGACGTACTTCATCGGCGCAGGCGTGAGCATGACCGTGAATGGCGTACCGGACCAGTACAATGCCCAGCTTGCTTCCGGAAATTACTTTGATGTTCTGGGTGTTCATGCCGCCATAGGACGGACCTTTCTTCCTGAGGAAGATGCACAGCCTGGCGCCGGGCCGGTAATCGTGCTGGACCATGGCTTCTGGGAGCGCAAATTCGCCGGAGATCGTGGTGTGGTCGGCAAGCCAGTCCTGCTGAACGGCCAAGGGTACACGGTGATCGGCGTTGCGCCCGCGGGCTTTCATGGTACCGGCGTTCTCGGCGGTCCGGACATGTGGATTCCCATGTCCATGCATGACGGTATTCTTACGGGACTTACCAAAAGCTTTTTTAACGAGCGCCGCTTTCTGGGCTTTAACGAGGTGGCGCGATTGAAAGATGGCGCGCGTGCTGAGCAGGCCCGCGCGGAACTGGCGTCCATTGCTCACGATCTGGCCAATGATTTCCCCAATGCCAATAAAGGCCGCAGCTTCACCACGTTTCCACTGCTGGAATCCACCCTGAATCCCAACCAGCGCAGCTTGTTACAACGAGCAGGAGCATTGCTGATGACGGTGGTTGGCATCGTGCTTCTGATTGCCTGTTTCAATATTGCCAACCTGTTGTTAGCGCGGGCCAGCGGCAGAAGACGCGAGATATCAATTCGCGTTGCCATTGGCGCCTCGCGCGTGCGCATTATGACGCAGTTGCTTACTGAAGCGCTGGTCCTGGCTGCCGCGGGCGGTGTGCTCGGTTTGGGTCTGGCTGTGCTGGGACGTGATCTTCTATGGAAATTTCGTCCCCCACAGATATTTGGAATTGACATTGATCTGACTCTCGATACGCACGTCCTCTTGTTTACCTTCCTAATCGCGATCGGTACCGGCCTTATCTTTGGGCTTGCGCCTGCAATGCAGGCTTCGCGCCCTGATCTGGTGACGGAATTAAAGGAGCGCTCCGCTGGCGATCTTCATACCGGAAGCCGCTTTAAATTGCGTGACGTTCTGGTCACCTTGCAGGTGGCCATCTGCCTGGTGGCGCTCATCGCCGCAGGACTGTTTGTGATCAGCCTTCGCAATGCCCAAAAAATGGATGCGGGCTTCGACACGCAGAATCTGGCCATGCTGAACTTTGATACCGGCTCACTCAACTATGACGCGGTGCGCAGCCGTGAATTTCAGCGCCGTACGCTGGAGACAGTCGAGAACCTTCCTGGTGTAAAAGCGGTCACGCTATCGAATGTGGTGCCACTCTTCAACGGGGGCTTTGGTCGCACATGCGTCAGAGAAGGTGAAGACACCAGCAAAGGACAGAACGGCAAGTTTGTGCAGATGGGAGCAGTGGCCCATAACTATCTTCAGACTGTGGGAATCCCCATGGTGCGGGGCCACGGCTTTGACAGCACCGTGCGCGAGGACAGCCCCAAGGTCGCCATTATCAATGAGACTGCGGCCAAGACATTGTGGCCAGACCAGGAGGCGGTCGGCAAGCGATTCAAGTTCTTCCGTGACACGGAATGGACGCAGGTCATCGGCGTTGCGCACGATTCAAAGTACAACACCCTGGGCGAAGAGCCTGTTCCTTATATGTATGTGCCTTTGATACAGAATCCCAGCACGGCGGTGACGCTGCTGTTCCGCACCCAGGGCGATCCCAATAAATTGCTGAGCACGGTACGCGCCCAGGTGCAGGGACTGGACCGCAACCTGCCGTTGACTTTCGTGTGGCCGATTGGTGAAGTGATATCCCAAGCCTTATGGAGCTCAAAGTTCGGGGCCAGCCTTCTAACCATCTTTGCCATGGTCGCTATGGCTCTATGTGCCGTGGGAATTTATGGCGTCGTGGGCTACTCCGTGGGGCTGAGGCTGCGTGAGTTTGGTATTCGACTGGCGCTGGGCGCCCAACCAAGAGATGTGCTGATGATGGTGGTTCGCCAGAGCGCAATCACTTTGTCCATTGGGCTAGTGGCCGGGCTGGCGAGTGCGTTTGTGCTGGCGCGGCTGATTGTGACTATCCTTTATGGAGTCAGCGCCAGTGAACCGCTGGCCTTCCTCCTCACAGCGTTGGTTCTGGCCGCCGTGGGCCTGCTGGCCAGTTACATTCCCGCTCGCCGCGCCTCCCGCGTCGATCCACTCGTGGCATTGCGCTATGAATGATGTTGTCGTGCAGTCGAGGTTTCGTTTGCGCCAATAGCAATGTCACAACAAAAACACGTAATAGGGCCTGACTTCAGTCAGGCCAAGAAAGCTCAGTACAGGTGGCCCTGCGGCGCTTGCGGGCATCGCCATTGAGCTAAGAGCGGACCAATTTCTTTAACCCTGTCATCCTGACCGAAGACGAGCGACGTAAGTCGTGAGGCTGAGCGGAAGGATCCCGAGAATACATCCTCTACCTTGCTGATGCAGGGCATTCTCCCCGCATGCCGCTTCCTTTCTGCGCTCTTCGCGGTGCTCTCCAACGGAAAAGCCTGTTACTCCTTCGTTACCTGTTGTTTCAATTACCCGATTACCAAATTTCCCGCTTACTAAATCTCGTACGCCCCTACCCCATCCCGGTCATCCCAAGGTCTAAAAGACTTAGCCGAAACATCCCAAGGGATCTTTACCGAATGAAAAAAGAAACGGTTGGACCGCGGTTCATTCCTTATCAGCGTCTATCTGCGTTCATCAGCGGCAAAGCGCATTTTTTGACGCGAGCTCACGTGAATTTCAGGCGATAGACGGTTTCCCGCGCCTACCGCCGGAAATCACAATCCGATTACTACTTAAGCAACAGCCCACGCGCACCCCAGGCCGTTGCAGCCGGAGCAAATTTTCAAAGAACCCATCGTTTCAACCCCTGGGGGCTTCCTCACTATGCCTCACCTTGCCGCGCAAAACAACAAATCTAAAGTTTACCGTCGTCTGGCTAGTAGCCAGGAGCTAGTAGCTAGAAGCTGTCCACATCAGAACGCCCGCCGGAAGGCTGCTTGTTGGTTCGCAACCTTAGGCGGGCGTATAAACTTTGGCTGAATCACAACCGGCGTTACTGATACGTGATGCGCATCTTGTCCACGTAAACGTTGTAGGGCGTTGCCGTGCTATTGCTGTCAAGCTGGAAGGCGTTGGTGAACTGCGCATTGGCCGCGCCGGAGAAGAATGCATTGTGCGTGATGCCTACCACCGTGCGGACGCCGTCCACGGTAATTGCGTCGTGGAAGACGGTGTGATTGGCGATGTCGTTGTGATATTCGGCCACAATGTGATGCCATGTGCCGGCCGTGAACGGCGTAAAGACCACGTTCGCTGACTGCCACTGCTGCAAGCCATAATCAAAGGTGCGCCAGACGTTGCCGCCATAGTACTGCGCCTGCCAGGCAAAGTTATAGACCCATCCGTTAAGCGTTTGCTGGCATTCAAACTCAATGGCTTGCGGCGCTGTTTGCATGCCGTTAGGGATATAAAGGTCAAACTCATAGGTCAACGCATTGATCTGATTGCTGATGATCGGTTGCTGGCGGTAGAAGTAGGCATTCGTAAACGGAACGCTGGCAGAGATGGAAAAATTGGTGGCACGTCCGCTCTCACTCGGCATTGCAATACCCGGGGTGAAAGCGAAAGTCGCTACCGGCCCGGTCCCGCCGTTGTTGCCGCAAGATCCACAAGTCAGCCAATTTGGCGAATCCTGCACATTGTCGATCACCGTGCTCGCGGGTGTTCCCGGCGCTGGCGTTGGTGTTGGAGCGGCAACCGGTGTTGGGGACGCGACTGGTGTCGGCGAAGCTGCTGGAGAACCCGGTGCGCCGCTGTTGGAAGCCACAACGGAAGATCCAGCGCTGCCGCAGCCGATCATGATCATTGCAAACAGTGTGATGGAAACCAGCGATAATAAGCTCCAACTTCTCTGCACAGCAAAGTCCCCCAGATTCGGTCCAAAGTTTCGTGTGGTGCTAAGGACTCTAAAGGGACTTTAGCTATTTCGGATTACAGCGAATAACTGAGCGGTCTGTGACCAAAGGGCACGCGACTCTCAGGCAAGTTCCTCCCGCGGGTATGACCATCGAGTCGAAAAGAGATATCAATTTCCTGACAACACTGGTGTCTCCGCGAACTCTAGTAACTTTCGTACTTTCAAGGAGTTTGCGACGATTATCACGAAGGTGTGTGGGCTTTATGGCAGCCGGTTATGGCACTTGAGTTTTTTAGAAAGGTCTTAGGAAGTGACATTCCTTTTTCTAGTGGTTTTCGACCCGGCAGTACTCTTACTTCTTTGTTGCAGGAGATGACTAAGTACTAGGAAAGAACAGGGATACAGCTTTCAGGAGAACTGCTGCATAATGACTGGTACAAAGCTAAGAGAATCTGAAGGAGTTTGGCGGTAAGCACGTTCCGACTTCCGGTCGTCATGGACTCCACCTACGCACCTTTACTGCGCGTTGCCGGGCTGCGTGTTGCTTATCGCACCGCCGGAGGGGCTCGCGTGCCGGCGCTCCGGTCGCTCGACCTTCTGGTGGCTGAGCGTGAGGTGGTGGGCGTTCTGGGCGCTTCAGGTTCGGGAAAGAGTTCACTCACCCAGGCCATTCTGCGCATGCTGCCGCGCAATGCTGAAATCGCTGAAGGGCAGATTTCCTTTCGGACTCAGGACATTCTCAACGCCGGAGGCCGCGAGTTACGGGCGCTCCGCGGCGCTGAGATTGCGCTTATCTCTCAGGAACCAGCATTGGCGCTGAACCCCGTGCTTTCCATCGGACGACAGATGGATGATGTACTCAAGGCGCATAGTCATCGTTCGTCGCCACGCCGCAGGGAACATCGCGACGAAAAGATTCAGCGAATGTTGCGCGACGTCGGCTTTCCCGATCCTGACCGTATTCTGAGTGCTTATCCGCATCAACTCAGCGGAGGCCAACGACAGCGTGCGGCGATTGCCCAGGCTTTGATCTGCGGACCGTCATTGCTCATGGCAGATGAGCCTTTGAGCGCCCTTGACACTATTACCCAGGCGGAGATTCTCGACCTTCTGGCACGCCTTAAGAGCCAGATGAATCTGGCGATGATCTTTATCACGCACAACGCCGGCCTACTCTCAGCTCTGGCGGACCGCATGGTGGTACTGCGCGAGGGAGCGCGGGTGGCTTCCGGCACACTCGATGAAATCCGTGAAAGCTCTGACCCGTATGTGCGAGGGCTGCTGTTTCCAGAAGAGAATCTGAGTGCGGACTCGCCCGGGAAAATCAGTTCCTCTGCGAACCGTGAGAAAAATGCAACGCCGCTCCTGCAGGTGCGGGAGCTCAGCAAAACTTTTACTCAGAAACGCCTCTTTGGCCGGAGAAAGTTTTCCGTGCAGGCGCTCGACAAAATCGACTTTGATCTTGAGGCGGGTACGACCACGGCCATCATCGGACGGTCAGGTTCGGGAAAATCAACGCTGGCCCGCTGCATCGCCGGATTTGAAAAGCCTGACGCAGGCAGCGTTGAACTCCACGCCGGCGCGCGATCTCTTCGTCCTGTTCAGCTCCTGTTTCAGGATGCGGGTAGCGCATTAAACCCGCGCTTCACAGCCGCGGACGTTGTGACTGAGCCGATGCTCATCTCCGCACAGCTCAACGCTGCTGATCGCAGGCAGCGGGCGCTGCAACTCATGACAGAAGTAGGGCTCAACCCTGAATGGCACCTTCGCCGGGCACACGAATTCAGCGTAGGCCAGCGGCAACGCCTGGCCCTGGCCCGCGCGCTAGCAGCCGATCCCCAGCTCTTGATCATGGATGAGTCGCTCGCGGGACTCGATCTCCCGTTACAAGCGCAGATGTTGCGGTTGTTGGGTGACCTGCGGTCCCGGCTCGGACTCTCCTACATTTACATCAGCCACGACCTGAATTTCATCTCGCTCTTCGCTGACAACGTGATGGTGATGGACCAGGGAAAGATCGTGGAGAAGCTGCCAGTATGGCGGCTGGCGCAGAGTTCACATCCGGTTACACAGGCGCTGGTGGCCGCCGGAGAGCGCGTGCACGCGCCGGGTGTTGAGGTGGCGGAATGATCGCGTACCTCTTGCGCCGCCTGGGACACGGCTTTCTGCTTTTGCTGGGCGTATCCGTGTTGCTGTTCATTCTGCAACAGGCCGCGCCGGGCGAGTTTCTTTCTGACATGCGCTTGAACAACCAGATTTCTGACCAGACGTTGGCCGTCCTGCGCGCTCAATATGGGCTGGATAAACCTGTGCCGGTGCGTTACCTGCACTGGATCAAATCCACTCTTCACGGCGATCTGGGATTCTCTTTTGCCTACAATGTTCCTGTCGCAGGCCTGATCTGGCCGCGGGTGCAACACACTGTTTTATTGACCGGCCCAGCGCTGATTATTTCCTGGCTGATTGCGGTGCCGCTGGGCGTTCTGGCAGCGGCCAATAGAAGGCCATGGATTGACCGCGTATTCGCAACGGGCACATCGCTTTTCCTGTCCGTGCCGGACATTCTGCTGGCTTTGCTCGCGCTGCTGATTGCGCTTAGCACGCGCAAATTTCCCGCCGGAGGCATGACGTCCAGCGCTTTCGATCCAGCATCCGCGCACTGGCGCGATGTTATCTGGCACATGCTGCTTCCGGTCACCGCACTGATTATTGGCTCGCTCGCTCCCATTCTTCGCCAGGTGCGTTCCAGCGTGATCGAGGTCATGGACTCCCCCTACTTCCGCGCCGCCGAGGGTCATGGGCTTGACCGCTTCACGCTGCTGTTCCGGCACGCGCTTCCGGCGGCGGCCAATCCGCTCATCTCGCTTTTAGGGACGTCGATTGCCGCTCTGCTCAGCACTTCGCTGCTGATTGAGGTCATTATGAGCTGGCCGGGGATGGGGCCGCTGTTTCTCGAATCGATTCAGGCGCGCGACCTGTTCGTGGTTGTCGGCTCGGTCATTTTCATCACCGTGTTCCTGCTGATCGGAAATCTCATTGCGGACATTCTGCTTTTCGTTTTTGATCCCCGCATCAGGTTGGACGCATGAGGCGCGTCAACAAGCTGGTATTGGCTGCCGGATTTCTCGTGTTACTGCATCTGGCCGCCATCCTCGCCGGATTTCTCGCCCCATATGACTACGCGGCGCAGGACCGGTCGCGCCCGTATGCGCCGCCTGGGCATGTTCATTGGGTGGATTGTCAGGGCAAGTGGCATCTGCGTCCATTCGTTTTTGCAACGGCCGTGCGCGAAGGAAGTTTTAACAGCTACGCGGAAGATTGCAGTCAGCAGGCGCCGGTCCATTTCATGGTTCGCGGTGACCAATACGCAATTCTTGGATGGCTGCACGCATCGCTTCATCTGTTTGCTGTTTCCGATCCTGCACACATTTCTCTGATGGGCACTGACGGTTACGGACGTGATCAGTTCTCCCGCCTGCTTTTTGGTGGACAGGTATCACTGTTTGCCGGGCTGGCGGCAGCTCTGCTGAGTCTGATCGTGGGACTCGTGGTTGGCGGGATCGCCGGCACATTCGGCGGCTGGGTGGACGATGCTGCCATGCGCATCACAGAGATCACCATGGCTGTTCCATCTTTTTATTTGTTGCTCACGGTGCGCGCCTTCCTGCCGCTGCAAATGGAACCTGCTGCCGCCTTCGGACTGGTGGTGGTGGCGATTGGATTCTGGAACTGGGCGCGGCCTGCGCGCATGGTTCGTGGCATTGTGCTCAGCGGTCGCGAACGCAATTTTGTGCTGGCGGCGCGCGGCTTTGGCGCCGGCAACGTTTATTTGTTGCGCCGTCATCTTGCGCCCATGACGTTCAGTACTTTACTCACGCAAATGGCAGTGCTGATTCCGCAGTTCATTCTGGCGGAAGTAATTCTTTCATTTTTAGGACTGGGCATCGGCGAACCTTTCCCAAGCTGGGGCAACATGCTGGCTTATGCGCAGCAATATCACATCCTGGTGAATTACTGGTGGATGTTGCTGCCGGGTATCGCATTGGTGCCGGTGATTCTGGCGTATCACGCGTTGTCAGAAGCCGTGCAAGAGAAGTTACAATCAACCAACTGAAGCGGGGGAGAATGAAACAGTCGAGTGGCCCTATGTGGTGTGCTGTCCTGCTCTGCACCTGTTTTGTCACCCATTCGTTGGCGCAATCTTCCGTGCCGCAAGAAGTTTTCCGCTCGTCTGCTGAGCCGGGCAGGCCCGGCGGCAAACTCGTTATTTCGCAGCGCTCCGAGCCCCGCACGTTCAACCCTGTTCCTGCCGTTGACCAGACTTCGATGGGCATTATCGATCGTCTGAATGCCGACCTGATACACGTCAACCGCGAAACCCAGAAGACCGAACCATCACTCGCCAGGTCATGGGCCGTTTCCAAAGACGGCACCCAATTTATCGTCAAACTGCGCAAGGGGATCAAGTTTTCTGATGGCGCTCCGTTCGATGCCGACGATGTAGTCTTCTCTTACACCGCTTATCTCGACGAGCACGTGCCCTCTCTTCGTCGCGACTTACTGTTAATCGACGATAAGCCGGTGAAGGTGGAAAAAATTGACGCCTACACAGTGCGCTTCACCTTTCCAGGCCCGTACGCTCCGGCCGAACGCGCTTTTGATAGTTTAGCCATCCTTCCGCGTCATCTATTAGAGAAGGACTACAAAGACGGCAAGCTGGGTCAGATGTGGGGACTGAATACTGCGCCAGACAAGATCGCCGGATTGGGGCCGTTCCGTTTGAAGCAGGTTGTGCCCGGTGAACGGATTGTCCTGGAACGCAATCCTTACTACTGGAAAGTGGACGCCAAAAACCAGAAGCTGCCCTATCTCGATGAACTCACGTTTCTGATTGTGCCCAATCAGGATGCGCAGGTTGTACGTTTTCAAGCCGGCGATGCCCAGATTGTCAGCGGACTCAGCGGCGACAATTACGCCGCGCTGGAGAGTGATCAGGCTTCACGCCACTTCAAGTTGTATGACGCTGGTCCCGGCCTGGAATACAACTACCTGATGTTCAACCTGAATGATGATGTCGCGTCAAAATTGCCCGAGCTGGCGCGCAAGCAGAAATGGTTTAATGACGTTCGCTTTCGCCAGGCGGTATCAACGGCAGTCGATCGCACGGGCATTGTGCGTCTGGCCCTGCGGGGACGAGGCGTGGGCCTGATCACGCATGTAACGCCGGGGAACAAGCTGTGGTTCAATTCGAACATTCAAGTGCCGGCACGTTCGCTGCCAAAGGCCCGGCAAATTTTGCAGTCTGCGGGCTTTTCCCAGAAACAAAACGGAACGCTGGTTGATGCCGAAGGCCAGCCGGTTGAATTTACAATTCTGGTCAGTTCCAGCAATGCTCAGCGCGCCCAGATGGCCACGCTTGTACAGGACGATCTCAAGCAATTGGGCATGAATGTGCACGTGGCTACCATGGAGGCGCGCGCCACCATTGACCGCGTATTGAAGACCCATGACTATGAAGCGGTGATCATGGGGCTGGTCAGCGGCGATGCCGATCCTACCCCGGACATGAATGTGCTCATGTCCAATGGGCAAACGCATTTGTGGCACATGGGAGAGAAAACGCCGGCTACGCCATGGGAAGCCGAGATCGACCGGATCATGCAGAAGCAGCAGGTGACGTTGAATCACCAGCAACGTAAAAAATTGTATGACCGTATTCAGGAAATTGAGGCAGAGGAACTGCCGATGATTTATCTGGCAAGTCCCAATATTCTGGTTGGAGCGCGAGAGGACCTTGGGAATTTTCATCCAGCCGTGATCGAGCAATATACTTTTTGGAATGCAGAAGAACTTTTTTGGCGCACCCCCGCCGGAACTCATTAATGGAAGACAACGCCAATACCATTGCTTTAGCAACATCACGGGAAACAGCGGCTGAAGACGAAAAACTTGTACAGGATTGCCTGAATGGCGATGAAAACGCCTGGAACAGGCTGATTGATAAGTACAAGCGGTTGATTTACTCAGTGCCCGTCAAGTACGGGCTCAGCCCGGACGATGCCGCGGACATTTTCCAGAATGTCTGCGTGGACCTTTTCCAGAACTTGTCCAAGGTGCGCAAGATTGAATCCTTGCGCTCATGGCTTATTACAGTTGCCACGCATAAATGTTTTCACCACAAAAAGCAGCAGAAACCGAACGTCGAGCTGGATGCTATGGAGCAGGAAGTGGCGGAAGATATTGCCGCCGCTCCGCAGATCATGGCGGAAGTTGAGGAAGAGCAGGCTGTGCGTGACGCCATAGAAAAGCTGTCACCGCGCTGTGCTGAGCTGGTGAAGATGCTTTTCTTTCAACAGCCGCCGCTGCCGTACACGGAAGTGGCGCAGAAGCTGGGATTGGCCACGGGTTCGATCGGCTTCATCCGTGGACGCTGCCTGAACCGGCTGCAAAAAATACTGGCGGAGCTGGGATTTTAATGGCGCAGGAAACAGCAACTCTCGGGCTGCTGCCCTGGATTGAAGAACTCTCCGCGATTGCCGGGGAGCAGGAGCGGCGTGCGTTTGTGGCTGCAAGGCCGGAAACGAACACCCCGGAAGCCGTTCAGCATCTCTATGACGCCGTGGTCACTCTGGTTCGTGTTGACGTACCGCGTGCGGAGCGGCTCGCCCACGTTAGCACCTGGATTGCCGCCGAATTGAAAGATCCCGCCTGCATCGCGCAGAGCACACGTGCGGTGGGGCACGTCCTCTATATCACCGGAAAATACCAGCAGGCCATCCAGCATTATGAGCGCGCGATGGCGATCTTTGAAGAACTTGGCCGCGACGTTGACGTCGCCCGCACCATCAGCGGTGCCCTCCAGAGCCTGATCTATGACGGCCAGTACGAACGCGCTTTTCAGCTTGGAGATCACGCCCGCGCCATATTTCAGTTGTACAACGACCGCTTGCGTCTCGCTCGCCTGGACAGCAATATCGCGAACATCTATTACCGTCAGGACCGCTTTCAGGAAGCGGCTTCGTTGTATGAACACGCCCGGTTGGAACTGATGGAAGTGGGCGAGCCTCTGGACATCGCCGCTGTTCTGCGCAACCAGGCGGTCTGTTATATCAGCCTGAATGAATTTACCCGTGCTCAGGATACTTATGTAGCCGCGCGCGAGCACTGCACCAAGTATGGCTTTTCGCTGCTGGTGGCCGAAGCCGATTACAACGTCGCTTATCTTCATTATTTGCGCGGCGAGTATCTGCGGGCAATTGAGCTTTACGATCAGACGCGTGTTCTGTGCCAGAAGCTGGGCGACCGCTTCCACATGGCGCTGTGCGATCTTGACCAGTCAGAAATTTATCTTGAGCTGAACCTTACAGAAGGCGGTGAAGAACTGGCCCGGGCCGCGTTCAATGCCTTCACCGAATTGGGCATGAAGTATGAGGCAGCCAAGGCAGCTACTTTCTCCGCCATCGCCATCAGCCAGCAGGGTCATCACCTGGATTCTCTCCTGATCTTCGATGAAGCCCGTGAACTTTTCGTCAAAGAGAAAAACCAGCTATGGCCGGCGCTGATCGACCTGTACAAGGCTTTGGTCCTGTGGGAAGCCGAAGAAAATGACAAGGCGGAAGATCTGGCCCACGCGGCGTTGGAATACTTTGGTGACTCCGTCCTGCCGGGGAAAGCAGCCCTGTGCGAACTACTTCTGGCAGCGATCGAGTTGCGCGGCTTTGATCCGGAAGAGGCACGCCGCTCCTCAAAAACAAGCTGGCGGTATTTGAGGGCCTGGTAGTAACGTCATTGGCGGTGCACTCACGCTTCTGCAGCGAGCATGATACGTTCGCCTATATTGAGCAGGCGAAGTCACGCAGCCTGGCCGACCTGATCGCTTTTCGATCTTCTTCACTTTTTTCACGGGTGGAACAGTCGCCGGCCATGGGCCAGTTCCGAGACTTGCGCCAGAAGCTGAACTGGAATTATCACCAGATCGAACTGGAAGAGCTGAATCCGGGTGGTGGGTCAAAAGAACGTGTCCGCACTTTGCGCCAGCAGAGTCGCGACTATGAAGACGCCATGGTCAAGGCGTTTTCGCAGGTGCAAAGTGAAGACAGCGAGTTTGCCAATCTGCAAACCGCCAAAACCGTTTCGGCAAAGGATTTGCAACGTACCATCCCGGAGAACACCATGCTGGTGGAATTTTATTCTGCCCGCAACAAGTTTTATGTCTGTCTGGTTTCACGCGATAGTCTGCGGATTGTTGCCATCGCCGGCGTGATGGAAGTAAGAGAAAAGCTCCGGCTGCTGCAATTGCAGTTGGCTAAATTCCGTCTGGGTGAAGATTATTTCCACCGGATGGAAAAATGGCTGCTCAAGGCAACGCAGGCCCATCTGGAAGAGCTGTATGATCTGCTGATTGCTCCCATCCGACATTATCTGGTGGCTGATCATCTGGTAATAGTGCCGCATACGTTCCTGCACTATTTGCCGTTTCATGCCCTGTCTGACCGCAAGCGTTACATGATTGATGATTTCTCCATCTCTTATGCTCCCAGCGGCAGCATCTTTGCGCTATGCCAAAGCAAGCCGGTACATGATGGCCTGAGTGAAGCCCTGGTATTTGCCGTGCCAGACGGCCGGGCTCCTTATATTGCCGAAGAGGGCCAGTTTGTGGCTGCAACCATGCAGCCGTCTCATCTGTTCGTGGGACCGGACGCGAATGAGGAGCGATTAAGAATTTTAGGTCCGCGGAGCCGGTTCATACACATCGCCACGCATGGGTACTTTCGCCAGGATAATCCCATGTTTTCCTCCATCCGACTTGGGACCTCGATGCTAAGTCTATTTGATTTGTATCAGTTACAGCTCAATGCCGAGCTGGTGACCTTAAGCGGCTGCGGAACGGGCATGAACGTAGTGGTTGGAGGTGACGAGCTGATCGGGCTGGTTCGTGGCCTTTTATATGCGGGAGCGCAGACCTTAATGGTCAGCCTGTGGGAGATACACGACGAGAGTACGGCTGAGTTTATGCGCGACTTTTATACCGCCTACAAAAGCTCGCCAAATAAGGCACGGGCCCTACGTGAGGCGGTTCTTAAGTTGCGGGCTAAGCGCCCACATCCCTATTACTGGGCAGCTTTTTCGCTGGTGGGCAAGTTTTCATAACAATCTTTGCCAAGACTATATTTTTGACCTTAGTCATGACTCTTACTGTACAGAAGCAGGCTCATCCGTCGACTGCTAAAAAGGGAACACGGACCCGGAAGCTGTGTTCCCTTTATTCAAAGATCTGAAGATTGAAGACGGTGGATATATAAAAGCTTATGCATACCGCGCGCCATTTCGATATCACTGAGTGGGCTGATTTCGCCAGAAACCTGGCTACGCCTGAGCAAAACCAGGAGATGAGCGGCCATTTGAAGGCCGGATGTTTCAAGTGCGCAAAGCTCCATGCATTGCTGACTAAACTGGTAGTTGTTTGCGCCCGGGAAAGTGCGCTGGATGTTCCGCGGTACGCCGAGCGATCCGTAAAAGCGCTGGCCAGTCTGGGCAAAGAATCCCGTCGCTCCGCATTCCAGCGTTTGCTGGCTACGCTGTCCTATGACAGCGCGAATGATCCTCTGCCGGTAGGCGTTCGCGGTACCCATCAGATCAGCCGCCAGGTGCTGTTCCATGCCGGCGATTACTCAGTTGACCTTCGTTTTGAGCACGAAAAAGGCTCTTCCAGCATGGTTCTGGTAGGGCAGATTGCCAACCAGAAGGCGCCTGACGAGGTGATGTCTAACCTCCCCGTGATTTTGCTTACAGGCACACGCGAGCTTTCGCGCTCCATCAGCAACTCCTTTGGTGAGTTCCAGATGGAATATGTCCCCCATACAGATTTGCGTTTGCTCGTACCACTCGACGAAAAAGGGCAGGAATTGGAAGTTCTGCTGGAAAAGGCTCCTCGGGATAACTAAGCAGCCTGATCGTACTCCGGGAAATAGACATGATGAAACTTCGTAATCTATTGTTCGTTGCAATTCTGTTCGCGCTCAGCCTTCCGGCTAAAGCGCAGAGCACCTTCATGCTGTCGGTTTCTCCAGCCAACGCACAATCAGTCATCAGCCGTCACGGTTTGACCGTGATCAAAGAGCTGTATGACGGCGCCGTTTGTGTCTATCTGGTGAGTTCGCCCTCAGCAGACGCGACGGGCGTCGAGACAGAAGTAGAGTCGGACTTGCAGGTCGGAGGCTTTGAACCAGATCAGATTGCATCCCTTCCCGAACTCAGTGGCCTTACCCAGGCGAGTTTGACGCAATCAAACACCAGCATCCTGGATACCCTCCCCGGACGCACCCTGGTCACATTCTTTGGAAGCACTGTTCCCAGCAATTACACCACGCAGACTGCCACCACCATCATCCGCCTGAATGACGCGCGTACTGCCACCCACCTGACCGGCGGCGGCGTCGTCGGCATTATCGATACGGGAGCCGATCCATATCACGCGGCCCTTCTCCCGGCATTGGTGCCTGGCTACGATTTCACCCGCGAAGCTCTCGATTTCTCTGAATTCAACGATCTGGATCCGGCGCTCGCCGCCAAACTGCAGCAGTCCAATACCAGCATCCTGGACGCACAAAACATACTGATCCTGAATCCATATACGGTGATTCTCGCGCAGTCCAATACTTCGATTCTGGACCAGTCCAATACCAGCATTCTTGATAGCACGTATCCCGACTTTGGCCACGGAACCATGGTTGCCGGCATTGTGCATTTGATTGCTCCGACAGCCAAAATCATGCCACTTAAGGTTTTCCGGGCGGACGGTACGTCCAACTTGTCAGATATTATTCGCGCCATCTATTACGCGGCCGACCACGGCGTTAACGTGCTTAGCATGAGCTTCAGCATGCAGCGGTCTTCGCCAGGCCTTCAGGCTGCCATTCAATACGCCTTGGGCAAGAACGTCACGCTCGTTGCGGCATCCGGCAATGACGGTCTCAAGACGCTCGTCTATCCCGCCAGCTACAATGGAGTCGAGGGCATTGGCTCAACTTCCAACCTTGACGTTCGCAGCGCTTTCTCCAACTACGGCTCCGGCGTCACCTTGTTTGCTGCTCCTGGAGAAGGAGTGATTACCACATTCCCGGGTGGCGGTTATGCGGCGGCCTGGGGCACTTCTTTCAGCACTCCCATGGCTGCGGGCGCGGCCTCTCTGGTCATTCAGGCCCGGCCTACAGCAAAGCCTGGTGACGTCATCAACGCCCTGTCCAAGGCCAAGCAAATCAGTGACATGGGCTATGGTCGCATCGATCTCTATCAGGCTCTGACAAACGTGGTAGCCACTGGAAGCACCAGCGGCAGTCCGGCCAGGTAGCGCCCGCTTTGATATCCGGGCCGACTCCCAATTATTAGCCGTTCTAATTGAAGTGGCTATTTCCGTGTCCAATTGGCCCTCAGTAATCATCGCTTAATCTTCGCTGAAAGTCGCAGCTGGCTCCGGCTTTTTCTAGTCTTAGTCTCGGTTTTTCAATACCTTACATGGTGATCTTGGAAATCCTGCATCATGCCTCTCTGCGCCTAATCTGCTATTTCTAAGTAAATTTTGAAATTTGATTTGCCCATCCCCATGCCTGCGGTCATACTTGTCCTCGCAAGGCAAGACCGATAGAAGACAAAATCGATCAACAGACGAGGAGCCAGGCCAGTCGCGACGGAACGACTTTCCAGGCTTGATAAAACAACGATGTATACAACATTCAAAAAGACGCTTTGCGTTTCCATGCTGTTGTGTTCACTGACATTGGCGGCGCAGGACAAGTTCGTGCTCGTGACCTCACCCTCCAAAGTACAGGACGTGTGTGGGCGCCACAGCCTCAGCCAACTCGATCAATTCACCAGTAGCAGCTCTGGGGGATCGGGCACCTATTTAGTTACAGCGACATCTGCAGATCCTGCCATTGCGACTGATTCGGACGTACAGAGCTTTGAATCTGATCACGATTTGGGTGTGATGGAATTATCAGGAACAACGCAGGGCAGCCTGTTGCAGTCTGCTGGTTCAGTTCTCGACCAGCTTCCAGGACGTGCCCCGGTCACCTATTTCGGCGCAACCGTGGCTAACTACTACGTGTCGCAGCCTGCTTCCACGCTGACCCGTTTGTCTTCCGTGCAAGGCGAAACCAGCCTTACCGGTGCAGGTCTGCTGGTGGCCGTCATTGATACCGGTGTTGATCCGAATCATCCGGCGCTGGCGGGCGTTCTGGTGCCTGGCTTTGACTTTGTACACAACACAGCCGGCGGTTCAGAACTGGTGGACCTTTCTGCGGATCAGATGGCCAGTCTTTCGCAGTCCAATACCAGCATTCTTGACGGACAGAATCTGGTGCAACTCAATAGTTTCACCATGGCCATCCTCAGCCAGTCCAATACCAGCATTCTCGATGGAGGCCCGAAATCTTTTGGCCACGGCACCATGACCGCTGGTCTGGTGCATCTGATTGCTCCCAACGCGAAGATCATGCCACTGAAGGCATTCACAGCCGATGGCGGCTCTGATTTGTTCAACATTCTGCGGGCCATTCGCTACGCTGCGGACAATGGCGCCAACGTGATCAGCATGAGCTTTGAGATCGCCCAGAACTCGCCGGGCCTTCAGAACGCAATCCAGTACGCGCTCAGCAAAAATGTAACCATCGTTGCTGCCTCCGGCAATGATGGCCAGCAGATTATGGTTTATCCGGCGGGCTACAATTCTGTGGTTGGGGTGGGATCCACCAGCAATCAGGATGGCAAGAGCGCTTTCACTAACTTTGGCACGAATGCGGTATACGTTGCCGCACCCGGCGAAGGCGTAATCACAACCTTCCCCGGCGGGCACTACGCAGCGGGATGGGGTACATCCTTCAGCGCTCCATTGGTTGCTGGAGAGGCTGCGCTAATCCTGCAGGCGCGTCCTTCATATAACCCCAATTCGGTAGCCAACGCCATTTCCAGGGGCACTCAGGTACCGCAGATGGGCCATGGACGAGTCGATCTTTGCCAAGCCATCAATAGCCTGGGTTCGGGGGTCTCATGTCACTAGTCTGGGGACGTCCTCGCAAACGCTTCTGAAGCTTCTTGAGCCTGCTTCTCAAGTAGTCCAGAACAAAAGCCCTGCTTTCAAGGCAGGGCTTTTTGCTGATAATAAACGGTTTGAATCAGAAGGCGCCTGCGCCCATCTGCCCGTAACGCCTGAAGAAGCTCTCGGATTTCCATTGCAAACGCTGGTCGCGATCGGCAACCCGCAACAACATCCCGCGGATGACCTCTTCGTATTTCGCGGCCGCAGAGAGGTCCACCGGTTGGTCCAGATCGTCTGAAGGCGCATGGTAACGCTGCGTCAGCCAGTCTTTGAAAATCTTTTGCTCGGGCGATCCCGGTTCAAAGCCCACCTTCATGGCCAAGGCCGGAATTCCGTGACGAATAAAGTTGTACTGGTCACTGCGGATGAACGAATTGCGCTGCGGCTCCGGATCGGCTTGCGCGCCTACGCCAACACCCTGCGCCACTTCTTTTGCCACATCGCCAAGGTCTGACTCTGCCAGGCCGTAAATGGTAAGCACTTTCAACGGCACAATGGGCAGGAACATATCAATGTTGATGTTCGCCACCATGGATCCAGGCCTGACTGTTGGATGAGTGGTGAAATATCTCGAACCCAGCAAACCTTTTTCTTCACCGGTAAGAAAGAGAAACAGGATTGACCGTTTTGGCTTTTCCGCTGATTTGCGGAGTGAGGCCGCAACGTCCAGCAGGACAGCGCTCCCGGATGCGTTGTCCATGGCGCCATTGTAGATGCGATCGCCATTGATGGGCTCACCAATGCCAATGTGGTCAATGTGTGCGGAGAGGACAACATATTCGCTCTTCAATCGCGGATCGCTGCCGGGAAGTTTGGCCACCACGTTGGCTGATTCGAGTTTCCGCTTATTGACCGCGGCAGTGGCTTTGAGCGACACGGCAAGAGGGAAGCGCGGCAACGGCTT
>WNFG01005513.1_pt1 | contig 20727 bp, 21 predicted proteins | sample 5400431 | NCBI WGS metagenome assembly WNFG01 (sample SAMN13153346, study PRJNA577476) | soil metagenome | isolation source: 120 cm saprolite under Douglas fir tree site 2 hole 3 replicate 2 | place: USA:California | collected 2015-04-18 | reverse complement strand
TGAGCGTCCTTGCCGAAGTCTATGGCTCCGCCGACGCGCAACAGAAGTTCGTGAAGGACTTCGCAGCGGCCTGGACCAAGGTGATGAACGCCGATCGCTTCGACCTTGCTTGATCTCTGCCAAAAGGTTTTCGAAGGCTCTTTTAAGGCCAAGGTGCTCCAGCCGTGCGGCTTGGCCGGAACGATTCGCCGGATTTCCGCGACTCGGTAGAACCCGCCGCGCGCCGCGCCGAGCGAAACCCCGGCATGAGCCAAAAGACCGAGAACCTGAACGCACCAGCAACCACAAAACCGTGGCGGCACAGCCCGGAAGAGTGCCAAAACCCGCCCATCCCGTCGCTCGCCCCTGAACACCCTGCCCAACGTCCAGGCGCAGTAGCGCCTTTGTAGTTACTATCCGCCGAGCGAGCATGCCCACCGGAACCGTGCCTTGGCGTATCGTTCGTTGCGCGACGGGTCAACAACGGGTCCAGTCCGATGATGACGGTGAGTGTATTCGGCGGCACCGGGTTTCTCGGCCAGCGTCTCGTGCGCCGTCTCGCCACCGAAGGAATGGCCGTCCGCGTCGTAACCCGCGATGCCGAGCGTGCGCGTGTTGCCCTGCATGCAGCGGGCCTCGAGCGGATGACGGTGTTCTGCGCCGATGTGCGCAACCAGGCTGCGGTCGCGGGCGCGCTCGCCGGCGCGGATGCCGTCGTCAATGCGGTCTCCGCCTACGTCGACAGAGGCGGCGCGTTCGAGGCCGTGCACGAGCAGGGTGCGAAAACACTCGCGCGGGAGGCGCTCGCCGCGGGTGTCGCGCGCTTCGTGCTCGTCTCGGGGATCGGTGCCGATCCGGAATCAAGTTCACCCTACATCCGCAGCCGCGGACGCGGCGAACGCTTGGTCCGGGAGGCGTTTCCGGGCGCGTCCATCGTCCGCCCGAGCGTCATGTTCGGGCCTGGCGACGCGTTGTTCGGCACGGTAGCGCAGCTATCCCGGGTGCTACCGGTGCTGCCGCTCATCGGTGGCGGTCGCACCCGCTTGCAGCCCGTCTATGTGGAGGACGTGGCAGAGGCCATTGCACGCATGCTCGTCGACCCGGCAGCGGCGGGCAAGACCTACGAGCTCGCCGGCCCTCGCGTGTACACGCTTCGCAACCTATTTACCATCGCGCTGCGCATCCTTCGCCAACGGCGCCTGCTCGTGTCGATCCCCTTCGCCGTGGCCGAAGCTCAGGCGCGGTTGTTCGAGCACCTGTCCAACCCCCCGCTGACCACCGGCCAGGTCGACCTTCTCCGGGCGGACAACGTGACGACCGGGAACGCGCCGGGTCTGCGCGAACTCGGCATCGAGCCGAAGGCCATCGAGGACATCGTGCCAACCTATCTCCTGCGGTCGCGCGCCGGCGCATAACCGGGCGGTTGCTTGTCCGCTGCACTGGCTCCCGTTCGATCGCTTGTCAGCAAAACCTGTCTCGCGCAATATGACCATCTGCGTGCGAGATCGCGGCAGTGACCGTTCGCGGCGCGTTGCCCTGCTTCCACGCCGCGAGAGCGGGGTGGAAATGCCGTGTCGACGGGGCGCAAGCGTCGTACGACGTCCCCGCAAAGCCGCGCGGCGGCAATTATTCTGGTCCTTCGAGGAGGGGTTCAAGATGCAGCTCGTCACAGTAAAGATCGACAAGCCTGAAGCTAGCAACTTCATCCTCGGTCAGACGCACTTCATCAAGTCCGTCGAGGACCTCCACGAAGCGCTGGTGGGGTGCGTTCCAGGCATCAAGTTTGGCTTGGCCTTTTGCGAAGCCTCAGGCAAATGCCTGGTGCGATGGTCAGGCACCGACCCCGCGATGGTCGAACTTGCGCAAAAGAACGCGAAGAGCCTTGCTGCCGGACATTGCTTCATCATTTTTCTCGGCGATGGCTTCTATCCGCTCAACGTGCTCAATACCATCAAAATGGTTCCGGAGGTGTGCCGCATCTTCTGTGCGACCGCCAACCCGACCGAAGTGATCCTCGCCGAGATGGAACAGGGGCGCGGTATTTTGGGCGTGGTGGACGGCTTCGCTCCCAAGGGCATCGAGGGCGACGACGACATCGCATGGCGGAAGAACTTGTTGCGCCAGATCGGCTACAAGCTTTGATGGAATCGGCGACAAGCGATTCAGGCGGTCACGACCGGCGCGCAAGGAATTGATCGCACGCGCAGGGGACAGCGGGGCATCGCTTCAAAAACTGCCGGCTGCCGGTCGGATTCTGGACTCTTCGAAACTGGCCGACGTATTCGGCATCGACTTGGGCAGCGCGGAACCGAAGTTCTCCCACAAAACGGCCGCCAAGAAAAGTAAGTCGTTGGCTCCTCGCACGCATAAGCCCGTGAACCCCATCGGCAAGCAGTCGGCGCGCAAGAAATCGGGCAAGGCTCGATGAAGGCTGTCGCGATTTTCCTTGCCGAAACTGGACGCCAATTGGACTGCAGCGACGGGGTGCTGGGGGAGCGGACGTCAGCCCGATCCCCCGGTCGCGCGCAAACGCCAGGTTGCCTGAGCGCGCCATTCCGCCTTGGCTTCGCTCTCGGGTTCTCTGGGACGCTACTCATGCAACGCCACCAGGTTTGAGACGGGCATCGCGATAAGCATGAGGTCTTGCGGCCCGAGAGCTCGCGCTGGTGTAACATATCGGTACACTTGGATTAACTCCGATGCCTGCTCCCGCCAGAACTCTTGATCCTCGTATAGCGCGCGCGATGCGCGAGTTCGCGCGCCGCATATCCATCCAATACCCGGTGCAGAAAGTCATCCTATTCGGAAGCCGGGCACGCGGCACGGAACGGTCAGACAGCGATGCGGATGTCGCGGTGTTGCTGCGTGGACCTCGCGGGCATTTCCTAGACACAAAGCTCGATATGGTCGACGTCGCGTACGAAGTGCTGCTAGAAACCGAGGTTCACATCCAGCCGATGCCGATTTGGGAGGATGAATGGGAGCATCCGCAGTCTCATTCCAATCCACGCCTCCTGCAAAACATCGAGCGAGAAGGCATCACACTTTGAACGCTCAGGATCTACTCGACAGGGCGCAACGAGCGGTTGAGTCGATAGAGCGGCTCGTGGCGAGACGGTTGCCGCGAACCGTGACCTCGTGGCGATCGGATACATTCAGTTCGAGCGTGCCGACGTCGTTATTGCCGCGGTCCGCGAAGTCGTCGGTGGGTCAAGCCCACCATTACCAGCGAAGGTACCGCGATAACCTGATCCTGTTCAATCCTTTGGGATCTTCTGAGACCGGAAGTTTTCACGGGGACCTTAGATTCAACCAAGCTTCCAGTTGCTTCCGGGTAATCCCGAGGCCGCCCATGCGTGAGATATCCAAATGATCGAGCTCCGCGAGCACGTCTTGCTTGAACTTGTCCCGGTGCTGCGGTTGGACTTGATCCGTGATGTGAGCCTCAATAAAACCCATGACTTCTGCAGGTGGCACGAGCGAGCGTACTAGGTCGGCCACGAGTGCACGACGCAAAGGTCGGTAAAGCGCGGCGATCTCATCGAACCCGACGACCTGAACGCTCGTGTCGAAGTGCAGACAGGAACGCCGGTACGCCCAGCAATATAGCTCCGCCAAGGGCCGGGCATCGTTTAACTCATAGAAAACAATGGTCGCCTTTAGATAGTCGTCCTTACTGACGTCGACGAAGGACTGCGGCACGTAGTCCTGGGTGATGAGCGGAATGATCGATGCCAGCCGAGCCGTACGTTTGTTCACGTCCACAAATGCCTGAAGATAAGCGATGTGGCCGAGGAGAAATAAGCTTTGCTCGAAGGGATCGTCGATGCGGCGCGCGGTGTCGAGCACCCGATTCAAGAGTTGTGTCAGTCGTTCTTTTCCCTCGAGAGGCGCGTAGGTCGTGCCGGTCACGCCGATGCTGTCGCTCCGGATCTGCCCGGCCATTCCTGGCGGCACGAGGCTATCCGACAGCAGATAGTGCACCGTCCGAATCGTTTCTTCGGTGGGCGTCAAGGAGCGAACGTTCTGCACGAGGTACCGGATTGCCTCTTTGTGGTTCAGGATCATGATGCGCTCCGCGTCGAGCTTTCCTTGTGCGGACACGCCTTGAATCACGAGATGTTCGGTGTCGGCTAGGGTGTAGGTGTTGCCCTCCAGCCGGGCAGAGTTGTAGCTCAAATCGATGAGCAGGCGGTTGTAGATTTTTTGGATGTATGTGCCCGCTTGTCCATAGAGCGGAGAGCGCTTGCCTTGAGCATGCAACTGCGCGCGTTGCTCGGCGGTCAGGTAGGTGCTTTGATTCGGGACATAGCTTGCTACCCACTCCTCTGAATAAGTGACGGGGGGCCGAGTATAGATGGGCGCGTCAATGCGCTTTAGGAGTTGCTCGCTCTCGGGCGAAAAGACGGGTTGGACCGGCGTCGTGGAACGGCCCGCATCAGTACCGGCCGACACGGCCGGCTGTCGCTGTTCTTCCTTTGCAGTCGGTTTCCAACGATAGCGTGTCCCCTTGCGGCTCCCAGAGCGTTCTATGACACCCTCGTGCACCAGCTCGCCTAACCATCGGCGCAGGGTGCGATCGGGCACATCAGCGATCTCGGTTTTGATTTCAGCCGGTGAGTTCCATCGTTCTGCGTGCTGACTCAGCAGCTGAGCAATCGAATGCTTATCGGCCATATATCGGCCATATATCGGCCAATGCTGCCCGTGTCTAGACATATCGGCCATATATCGGCGAATACCGCCCAAATATCTGAGGTGTGAGCTACGTATCGGTGTCCGCTATCGAGTTCTGTCCCTCGACGGGCGGCGGCGGAACGAAGGGCCATCTCCACGCACGGCGTCCTCAAGGACCGATCGCTTCGCAGAGTTTCTCGCGAAATTTGCGGTCGAAATTCACACCAAGGCTGCACCAAGGTGCCCTTGAAACTGACACCAAGTGCCTGCGCGAAGAAAAATTCATTAGGAAATCAATGGTCGGGGTGACAGGATTTGAACCTGCGACTCCTACGTCCCGAACGTAGTGCATATAAAAGCATAACAAAAACATAAAGTTACGATAAGTGAACTTGTCCCCGGCCTCCGCAATGGTAGAGCAGTCGGGTTGAAATTAATGCAATCAATGATTAACATGCAATCATTGATTGATTACGGAGAGAGTATGGCAAGCATAACAATCCGGGACATCGATGAGCGCTTCAAGGCGCGACTTCGGGTGCAGGCAGCCCACCATGGCCGCTCCATGGAGGAGGAGGCACGCGACATTCTTCGGACGGCGCTATCAACCGGACGCTCGAGGAAGGGATCTCTGGTGGATTCCATCCGCGCTCGTATTGAGCCGTTGGGCGGCGCGGAGTTGGAGATCGCCCCTCGCGAGGCCATACGCGAGCCGGTGAACTTGGATGCATGATCGTTCTTGATACCAACGTGCTTTCTGAGGCGCTACGACCGGTGCCTGAACCGTGTGTCCTGGATTGGCTGTCGAATCAGCCGCGCGCGTCTTTATTCATTACTACCGTAACTCGGGGTGAAATTCTCTACGGCATTCGAATACTCGCCGACGGAAAGCGTCGGCGAGGACTGTGGGACGCCGCGATAAAGATTTTTGATGCGGACTTCGCCGATCAAGTACTGAGTTTCGACAGCGAAGCAGCGGATATGTACGCGGATATCGCCGCCTCGCGACTAGCGGCAGGTAAGCCCATCAGCCAGTTCGATGCCATGATTGTCGCCATGGCTCGCTCGCGAGGAGCAAGCCTCGCTACACGCAACGCGAAAGACTTTGAGGACTGCGGCGTTGATGTCATCAATCCATGGACGGCGTAGACCGATGGGCCACGGCTCCGCCCGCGGTCACGGCGAGCTCCCGAAAGTCGAAGGCGGTCCCGGGTTTGTTCGTACGCCTTGCTCGGGTTTTCTACCAAGGCGTGGCTAAAGGCAATGAGCTGTACCAAGTTCGTAAGTACGAGCCGTTCGTTTCGTAAGTACAACCCCACTTGATGGTCGACCAGGAGTAGGGCGGCAGTATCGCGGGTAAGCTGTCCACGTCGGTTAAGCTTGTCAGGCATGGTAGAAGTCTCCGTTGAGGTATTGGGGCTCGTTGATGAGGATGTCGCAGATGCCGCCACACTGGCTCCGAGGGCCGTTACAGCAATACCTGCGCCTGATTTGGCTATAAAATCGCGTCTATCCATCGCTTTTCCCTGTCTTTGGGCAATTTCATCAATGCGGCGATACGCCAGCACTACTTGAGGAAATCCTAAGTTGGGGAACGATCACTGCGTAATGGGTCGATCTGCAACACAGAGTCCCGTCGATTGGAACGATCTCTGCTCGACTAATGCGCCGTATTCTTGAGCTTCATTGCCGTCGGTGGCGCAGTGACCTTTTTCATAGGTATTGTAAAAAGAGGACTACGAGCAAAGTGCCAGGGACAGTTGCCTGCGTAAACCATTGCCGGCGATGCTCCATACCCCTCCCCATGTATCTATAATTTGTGGCATCTATAGTGTGCGTATATGTCACTATCCACCAAATTGTCACTATCATATTTTCACTGCCGAATGAAGCGGCCGAGGCCAAATGGGGTGCGGCTTGCGCTTTGCCCGTGCGGCTTTGCGGCGAGATACACCTTCGTGTATCGTCCGCGTGTTCGCAAGGTGGATGTAGAAAAATGAAGCAACGAGTCTCTTCGGACGGGTCGATCGCTGACCCGTCAACAAGAAAGCGACAACCACGTGCAAAATCGGCTGTGACGCCTGCCGCGTCCGATAAGGTGGTCAACTTCCGAGTGCGTGTCGCGCGCGAACGGCGCGCGCGCATGCGAGCGCGGTTACTAGGCGCGACGATGGACGTGTGTGCCGTAGCAAATAGTCAGGGTCCGGCTGTAATTGATGATGTAATACGGGCCGCTAAGGTTTCGCGCGGGACGTTTTATAAACATTTTGACTCGCTTGAGCAGGCTCTCGCCGAACTCGGTGCGCAACTCGCTGACGAGACGGTTGAGGGTCTTCGGGTAATGTACGAGAAGGTGGATGATCCCCTTCACAGGACGGCTTCCGGGCCGCAACTGATGATGATCCATTCCATCGTGGACCCGATCTGGGGACGCTTTGTGGCGCACACAGATCACCTTACTTCTGAGTCGGCGTTCATCTCGGCAATTCGAGAAAATACGATCGTAGGTCGAGAACGCGGCATATTTAGATATTCGTCGCTTGAGGCCGCCATAGATCTACAATTCGGCGCGACTCGCGAGGGCGTCCGTCACATGATAAGCACGCGGAACGACCGGAAGGGTTACATGCAAGATCTTTGCGTAATGAACCTGATGGCGTTGGGTGTGGCACATAAGCGAGCCATTGCTGCCGTCCGCAACGCCGCGGAGGATATTATGCTGCGAGGTCCTGTTTCGTTGCCCTGGTGGAAGCCCTTCTAACTCGGATCCAGAGATTCGAACTAGGTCGTCAGTCTCCCCGGCGAGTTTGTGGAGCAGGCTTCCGGCTGATGAGAAGATCCTGCTATTCCTTTCCAAGAAACCGCTTGATCGATGCCGGCTCTCGCGCGGAGTCATAATACTCGTCGATGCGAGTGATTTGATTGTTGGCTACCTGGACAACTACACAGACCGGAATTCTGAGCAGGCTGCCATCCATCTGGACGGCGTGCAATACATGCTGTTGCACATAGCCACCATCGAACACCTGGACGCGAACATCGCGATACTTGAACGAGGAGAAGATTGTCGGGACCGCTCTTGCCAAAGCGATGTTCTCATCGCGCGGTTGCTCGCGTTCATCGGTGTTATGCCACACGACGGCGTTGGGAGCGTAGATGCTGTTGATGGTCGCTACATCACCCTCTTCGAACGCTTTTGCAAAATTGTCGGCGAGTTCTCTCATGTCGCTGCAGGAATCAGGTCTTCAGTCGTCCCGCACATCGTTGTTGGGAGTCGTGTCCCCTGCAATCCAGCGGGCAAGAGACTCACGTGCGGTGGCTAATTGGCGGGCATGTATCGCCTCAATGCGCTCCGCGTCCCGCGCGAACTCAACCGTTAGCCCGTCCGGATCTACAACATAAAGCGAGGTGCAGTAACCATGCCTGAGCGTTTGAGCGGGAACTCCGGCCACCTCACACCGACGCTGTATTTCCTCCTGCGTTTCCTTCGATACTTTCAGTGCGACATGCACAAAGAGAGGCTGCTGCCGCGCTGAGAACGCGGCCTGTTGGGCAGGGTCTTTGAAGTTAAAGAACGCAAGGGCGCCGCCGTCACTGAGTCCGTAGAACACGTGGCTATAAACCAAAGTCTGCCCTTCATGCTCCTCACGTTCGATCCAGGTGGCAATCAGAGGCAATCCGAGGACGTCCTCATAGAAGCGACGGGTCTTCTCCTGATCGGCACACACGTAGGCATGGTGATGAAGCCGCTCCGGCAGCTGTCGCAATGGCCTTGAAGGGCTCGCCTGCTCGTCAGCTGTTCGTTCCCCTGAAACACCACTCCTTAAAGATTCCTGCACTGTTCGTCACTCCGCAGAGCATATTCCAATACTTTTCAATATACATCATAATGACACAAATGTCTATGTTATGATAGTCTAGAGGACCCTGTAATAAAAGCCATAAAAGATGCTCCACATCATTGGTGACATCAGAGTGTCATAATGGCACTCTTGTCATTACAGACACAAAAAACAAAGTCGGCAATATGACGCGCAGAGGTTAAGAATCTGAATGTCAGCGGCGAGGCAGTCGTGAAACTAGCACTGATCGAGGACTTTCGCCCCGCAGTATTGGGTCCTGGAGGACTGGTCGAGTTCGGAGCGCTCGTCCCGAGAATTATGGAACTCCCTGGCCACCTACGGATGACGGCGTTGATTGAGCAATGGGGCGAATATCGTGGGCTTGTAGCGGAGGCAGCCTCCCGGACTACTGGCGTGGCTAGGGCGCGACTGCGGGCCCCGATCCCTCGCCCTGGCAAACTTCTTTGCGCCATGCTTAGCTTCCGCGAGGGCATCGCCGATGCCGTCCTGCCTCCGGCGTTCTTTTTGAAGTCTTCTTCAAGCGTAATTGGCCCGGAGGATACGGTTGAGTTGAATCCAGTGGACGCAGCGGTGTTTCACCACGAGGCAGAACTCGCCGTCGTCATCGGCAAGCACTCTAAGGCGGCTACCGCAGGCGAGGCGCGGAACTCCGTATTCGGCTACACCTGCTTTATGGACCTGTCTGCGCGCGGCGTTGGGCCGGGAACGGCATTTCAGGACAAGTCATATGACACATTTGGTCCAATGGGTCCTTGGATCGTTACCGCCGATGAAGTTGCCGATCCTCACGCTCTGCAAGTGAAACTTTGGGTCAACGAGGAGCTGCGTCACGACTATCCGATGAGTGATATCGGAAATCCCATTCCGGACATGATCGCGTATGCCTCATCGATTGCGGGATTGGATCCCGGTGACGTCCTCGCGATGGGCGTGAATCACCAAGGGATAGGGCCCATCCAGGATGGCGACACCGTGCGGATCGAGATTCCGGGAATCGGTGAATTCTCGGTCAGTGTTCGCGATCCGTTGCGGCGGCGCTGGGAGCGGGGCATTGATGTCGGCACTGCCAAAGCGGTGAGAGACCTGGTGAGAAAGATTCCTCTCTCGGCTCCTGTGCAGTTCGCACGGCGTCTGGACCGCTGACTGGTGCATCCATGGAAATGATCGGGTTCTTGGACAGAGGTGTCGCTCTGGGGCCGCATGCCGACTGTCTTGTTATGGGGTCGCAACGCTGGACTTATGGCCAAGTCCATCAGTTAACTCTAAGAATCGCCTCGGCACTACATCGCTGCGGTGCTCGTGAGGGAGCCAAAGTCGCGGTTCTGAGCCCCAATGACCCACGAGCGTTTATCTGCGTGCTTGGATTGCTGCGCGCACACATGGTTTGGCTCCCTGTGAATCCCCGTTATGTCGTAGGAGAGATCATCGACCTATTGGGGCGCTTTTCGTGCGAAATTGCATTTCTACATTCGAGCTTCGCTCCGTCTTTGCCATTGCTGCGCGAGCGATTAGTCGGTGTGCGGCTGATCGTCGGTGTAGATGGATCAGTCGGTGATGCGCCCGCGTTCGAACAGTGGCTCGCGGATGAGCCTGCGGTGTTTGATGCGCCGGAGCCCGCGCCCGACGATGTCGCAGTCATAATGGCGACAGGAGGCACAACCGGTCGACCAAAAGGAGTGATGCAGACACATCGCGGATTCGAAACGTACATCGCTAACCACCTGGCGACAATGGCGCACGCGGGTCGTCCGCGCTATCTGCTGGTGGCCCCGATGACCCATGCCGCGGGCTTCATGTGTTTTCCGATGTTGGTGCGAGGTGGAGTCATCGTGGTTATCGATAATGCGCAGCCCCGGACCATAGCCGAAGCAATTGTGGCGCACGGGATTACCGATCTGTTCCTGCCGCCCACTTCGATTTACATGATGTTGGCTGATGATGAAGTGCGTGCTATGCGCTTTCCGAGTCTGAAATATTTGCTCTATGGGGCGGCGCCGATGTCCGCCGCGAAGCTGCGCGAGGCATTGAGAGTGTTCGGTCCGGTCCTCATCCAGGGATTTGGGCAGCATTTCGTGGACGGCGACATCGCGTCCGAGGTTCGATTGACTAGCTGCGGTAGGCCCGCGCCTTTTGTGAGTGTTGCGGTAATGGCTGAGGACGGAAAGTTCCTTGGAGACGGAGAGATTGGTGAAATCGTCGTGCGCGCGGGCAATGTGATGAAAGGCTATTACGAGGACGAGAGCGCCACCGCGGAGACTCGCCGGTATGGCTGGCATCACACCGGTGACCTCGGCTATCGCGATGTAGAGGGGTACTACCACTTGGTCGACCGCGCTCGCGACTTGATCATCTCTGGCGGCTACAACATCTATCCGTCGCAGATTGAGCAGGTTATCTGGACCCACGCGTCGGTGCAGGATTGCGCGGTTGTCGGTCTCCCGCACGATAAGTGGGGCGAGGCCGTGACCGCAGTTGTAGAGCTAAAAGCCGGATTTAACGCGACAGAAGCCGAGATTATTGCGATGTGCAAAAGTCGGCTTGGATCGATCAAGGCTCCCAAAACGGTATTGTTCTGGGACAGGCTCCCGCGGACCCCCGTCGGAAAAATCTCCAAGCGAGACATCAAGAACCACTTCTGGCAGGCGCAGCAGCGGCGCATCTAAATTCCCTAGGCGAGGGCTGATACGTGCAAGAGATCTTCATCATCGGCGTCGGGATGACCAGATTCGGACGTTGGCCGGATACGGACATCAAGGCGTTGACGAGGATGTCCGTATCCGCAGCGATCGAAGACGCCGGAATCAAGCCCGATGCGATCGATGCCGCCTTCTTTGCCAACGCAACGCAAGGGCATATGGAAGGTCAGGACATGATCCGCGGACAAATTGCGTTGCGGGCCATGGGTATCGCGTCGATCCCGATAGTAAACGTTGAGAACGCCTGCGCGAGCGGCGCTACAGCTTTTCAGCTTGCCGTCGCGTCCCTGAAGGCTGGGGAGCACGAGATCGTGCTGGCGATAGGCGCCGAAAAAATGCTTTCCAAGGACAAGGACCGAACGCTCAGCGCCTTCCATGGCGCATGGGATGTCGCAACCCAAGAAGCTAATCAGTGTCGACTTCTCGAACTCGGAACGGGCATCCAACCGCCACCCGGTACCATGTCTGAGAAACCGTACAGTGTGTTTATGGATGTCTATGCCGCCTTTGCGCGACATCACATGGCACACTTTGGAACAACTCAGCGGCAGTTGGCCGCCGTTTCTGCGAAAAATCACGGGCATTCCGTGCACAACACACTCGCCCAATTTCGCCGCCCCTACACCGTTGAGGAGGTGCTGGCAGCGGCGCCAATCGCGTTTCCATTGACCCTGCCAATGTGCTCACCAGTATCGGACGGCTCGGCCGCCGTCGTTCTGGCGAGTACGGGCGGCATGAAGCGGCTCGGAATCGATGGCGCGCGCGCCGTACGTGTGCTGGCCACCGTACTGCAGTCGGGTAGTGACCGCCGTTCGGATCAACCCGAGTTGCATTGCACTGTGAGAGCAGCGACGCGTGCCTATGAAGCGGCCGGGATAGGTCCGAACGACGTATCCGTCGCCGAGGTGCATGACGCGACAGCGATGGGTGAGATCATTCAGACGGAGAACCTTGGATTCTGTCGCTTCGGGGATGGGGGCCCAATTGCCGAGCGAGGTGAAACCAGCGTGGGGGGCCGCTTGCCGATAAATGCCTCGGGCGGTCTCGAATCCAAGGGACATCCGATTGGCGCAAGTGGCCTCGCGCAACTTCACGAACTGGTGCTCCAACTCCGGGGTGAAGCCGGCGCTCGGCAGGTGCATAACGCTCGCATTGGCCTTGCCGAAAACGGTGGAGGTCTCATTGGCATTGAAGAGGCGGCTGCGGTCGTCACAATACTCGGAAAATGAGGGGAGCGGTGTCAAGAGCCCAATCGTCTGATGTTCCAGGAGTCCAGGTAATATGACTCGCACTCGCTCGGAAGTGGCCGGAACTCCTGCTCCAAGGCTTTCACCAGGACTGCTATGTCGGATGCGCAGCGAGTGCCAACAACTGGTTGCCGCCGCTTTCTGGTTCGGTGATTCGAGGGCAGAGGAGGCTTTCGCACAATGCTTCACTCCAGACGGCGCGCTCGATCGCGCGGGCGATCTTATTAGCGGGCGTGAGGCGCTTGCGCAATACGTTCGCCAGCGACTGCCAACCGTTATAGTTCGACACTTCAATAGCATGCCGATTATTACTGTCTACGATCAACGGCATCTTTTGAGCACAACTCTGAGTACCGTCTGCAGATGGGATGGAGACGGTACGCCGACAATAGTCAGAGCCGAGGTCTTCGACCAGTGTGTGCTCACCGAGGAAGGTTGGCGCATTGTGCTTCGCAAGGCTCAACCCTGTGGAGGATAACGTGAGGTCCAAAGCCGTGTGTCCGGATGAGCACCGCAACCCCCAAAGCGCAAGGAAGGTGACGCTGACCTTTGACAATGGACCCGATCCGGATGGGACTACGACGGCGGTCTTGGATCTTCTCGCCTTGCATGGCGTCAAGGCGACGTTCTTCCTGACCGGGCATCAACTCCGCTTGCCGGGAGCGTTCGCGTTGGCACGGCGCGCTCACACGGAGGGCCACTGGATAGGCAACCACACTATGACTCACAGCGTTCGGTTTGGTGACAGCGACGATCGTACGCTTCCGCTCAAAGAAATTGGCCAAACGCAAGAACTTATCGGCAGCTTAAGTCACCCCGACCGCCTGTTCAGACCGTTCGGAGGCGGTGCGCTGGACGATCGCTTGTTGAGCAAAGATGCGATTGGCTATTTGGTCGAAGGGGAATACAGCTGTGTCTTGTGGAATAGCGTCCCTCGCGATTGGGAGGCAGATGCCGCTTGGGTGGACAGATGCATAAACGACGTACAAACGCATGCTTGGACGCTTGTCGTTGTGCATGACCTTCCGACCGGCGGCATGTGCTACCTTTCGACCCTCTTGACGCGGCTGAAGGCACTGCGAGCTGAAATCGTCCAGGGCTTTCCGGGCGATTGTGTACCGATCGTCGGTGGCCGGATCGTTGCCGACCTAAGGCGTTTCTGCAAGAACTTGGCTTGAGTCAGTGCCTTACAGCTTCGCCCGCCAAGTCTCGGTCAATTCGGCGATGACCTTTTAGAACCACACCAGGAATCGACCCTTGACCAGGGTAGAGTTTATGCTCCGCGCGTGCGTGCACGGGTCGCTTCTTCCTCGACGATGAGGTGTTATGGTCCGAGGGGACTAACGATTTAAGTCGCTACGCACGCAATCCAAGTGTCGAGTTGGCAGCTGATTTGTTCGTCGATCCGACTGCACCTGCTCTGCCCGGCGTTCGCATTGTCGCGTCGGCGCCTCCTGTTTCGAGTTCTTCGCGAGACTCGAGTCCATCATAGGGCGAGACGGCGGGCGCCGTTTGCCCTGTGCAGTCCGGCGGTACTTCGGCTCGAAAGCCTCGCAAAGCCCTATTTGGCGATGCCTGTTAATGCCAGTGTTTTCACGACGCGTCATTCAAAAGGCTTCCACCACGGCAAACAGGCGGGTCCGCGTTTTAGAATATCCGCTTCCGCTCTTTCGACGACCCGAAGCGCCTTGGCGCGTGAGATACCCAGAGCCAGTAAATTCATTGTGGCAAGATCCTTGATGTAGGCTTTTCGGTCGCGCGTCACATGCAAAATTTGCCATATCCCTTCGCGCGTTGATCCGAGCTGCAAGTCGACCGCCGCCTCGATCGACTTGAACTTGAATACACCACATTTTCGTCCTGCCGCCGTATTGGCACGAATTTCACTCGCAATGATGGAGTCTGACTTCAAATGGTCGGTGTGGACCACGAAGCCCGCCCAAATCGGGTCAACGATTGCGTGGATCAGCATGAGCTGTAGGCCTGAGGAGGTCCGATGCAGCGGGTCATCGACGCCCTCAAACATTGCGGCGAGTGCTCGCACCGTATCATCAACGAGTTGACTGCCTAAAGCGGCAAAAGCCTGTCCGAGGGTATCAAAGTGCTTATAAAACGTACCTCTAGACACGTTCGCCGCTTTGATTACATCGTCGATGACGGCAAACTCGAGCCCATTGCGCTTTGAACAAACTTCCATGGTGGCTGCCAGCAACCGGGCGTACATGCGCTCACGCTTTTCTCGAGCGACCCGAACGCGGAAGTTCTCCGCATCGAGCCTTAGCTTGGCTTTCATTCAGCTTCCTGCTTTCCTTCTACAGGCCGAGGCGGGCGAGAGCCGCGCGCATCCGACTGTCAGGATAACCGCTTATGAAGACTGGGTGAAGAAAGCTTCGGGCGGCGGCGGTCCCCACGGTCCATGGGACTCAGCAATCGTCGCCGCGGTTACTGAGGATTGGACGTTGAGCAAATCGCCGTCCGTCCAGTGCTCGTACATGACGCCAAATAGATCGGTCCAGTAATCAAAAATTTGACTGCCTTGCCGGTGGCGGCCGATGCCCCAGACATGGTGGTAGCCGCTGTCGCGAAGGTGTTCATGACCAATGTACAGATCGTCCATGTCCATCACTTCGAAAGAAATGTGATGTACGCAACCGGCCTCGCCGTGCATAGTCTGCAGGACGTGATGATCAACAAACTCGTCGCCGCGATCTAATCGATTAAACGAGAGAAACACTGTCTCGCGATTGTCGTCATATACTTCATCTGAAACAAGTAGTCCGAGCATTTCACGATACCAGGAACTTAAAGCAGATGGGTTAGGAGAGCGCATGACCAGATGCCCGAGTCGAAGCACGTGCGAAGGCCCGCGCGGGGGCCGAACGGCAAGTCCTGTGCGTCGCAGTCGATCAATGCCGCTGTTCATCGGAGTCCGCTGTACTGGGATGACTGGTACGTCATCCAAACCGCTTATTAGCTCGACCTGCGTCCCGTCGGGATCCTTCAGCCTAGTGACCCAGCCACCTCCAGGTTCATCCCGCGCGCGAATTGGTGAGGCCTCCGGCATCTGTGCGACGAGCTCAAGATCCGCGCGTGAACTCGCGCAAAATCCTATGGCGCGGAGCTTTTGCGGACCGGTTTCAACGATCAGGAGAGGAGCTTCCGCTCCGTGCCCCCGGAGATAGAGACGATCAGCGACAAGTTCATGCTCGATCAATCCAAAGTCCGAGTAGAACTTTCGGCCTTTGTCTAAATCGGGAACTTGCATACGCACGTACGCAAAGCGATCGGCTTTCAATATGGGCATACCAACATCCTAACTACGAGTCGTTGACTAATTCTAGCGAGGATGACTTAGATTGTCACGGTGACAAAAAGGAGTACTATGTTGGGGTGAAAAAGAGTCAATTAGGCGAGCCCACGGTCATCGAGACCCAGGTTCTGATCGTTGGCGGTGGACCTGCCGGATTGTCCATGGCGCTTTTCCTCGCACGCTACGGTGTGGATGCGCTACTGGTGACGCGTCACCGCTGGACAGCGAACAGTCCTCGTGCGCACATCACCAATCAGCGGACGGTCGAGATTTTTCGCGACATGGGCATTGAGCAGCGTGTCGTCGACAGATCAATGCCGTCGACCCTCATGGGACAAACCATTTGGGCCACCAGTCTCGCCGGAAGAGAATTAGCGCGCCTGGGATCGTGGGGTAATCATATCGATCGCAAAGGTGACTACGAGCGTGCGAGTCCTTCGGTGATGTGCAACATAGCGCAGCACTTGCTTGAGCCGATTTTGGCGGAATCGGCGATGAGCAACGGCGCACGTCTACGGTTCCACACGAGTTTTCTATCTTTGCAACAGGATGCCGAAGGCGTCACGGTTTCGCTCGAAGATCGGGACACCGGTTTGCCTTTTAAGATACGCGCGCAGTACGTGGTCGGTGCTGACGGAGCCCGCAGTCGAGTAGCCGAGCAAATTGATTTGCCGCTAGGGGGAAGCATGGGCCTCGGGGCTGCCGCCAATGTGTGGATCAAAGCGGACCTCACGAAATACACGGCGTATCGGCCGGGTGTCCTCTACAGCCTCACCCAGCCAGGGACCGACTACTCGGTCGGGAGTGGCACGTTCATTTGCGTACGCCCCTGGACCGAGTGGGTAATGTTGTTTATGTATAACCCTAAGGAAGGCGAGCCGAACCTGCAGCCGGATGCCATTCGGACCCGCGCACATCGTCTGATCGGCGATGAAAGCGTTGCTATCGAAGTGCTCGCCACGAGCAAATGGACTATTAACCAAGTCATTGCCCGACGCTATTCCAAAGGCCGGGTGTTCTGCGTTGGCGATGCGGTTCACCGTCATCCGCCTGCGAACGGCTTGGGCTCGAATACCTCAGTGCAAGATAGTTACAACCTCGCCTGGAAGCTGAAGCTCGTGCTGCAAGGCAGCGCGCACCCGTCGCTTCTTGACACCTATAACGATGAACGTCAGCCCGTCGGGGCACAGGTGGTGGACCGCGCAATGCGCAGCCTGCATAACCTCGTAGCCATCGCAGATGCACTTGGATTCGCTCAGGGTCAGAACGTAGCGGATGGGTGGGCGGCTGTCGACGAACTTAGTGCGCCGAGCACAGTCGGAGCCGCGCGCCGCAAGCGTCTTGCTGAAGCGATCGACTTGCAGCATTGGCAGTTTAACGCCCTCGGGATCGAAATTGGGCAACGCTATCGTATCGGCGCGATCTCCCCCGACGGAACAGCGGAACCTCCTTATCTACGGGATCCGGAATTGTATGACCAGCCGACGACATGGCCCGGCGCACGACTGCCTCATGTGTGGCTCGAAATCAAGGGCGCAAAGTTCTCCACGCACGACTTGGTCGGCAAGGGACGCTTCAGCTTGCTGATCGGTGTAGGGGGTGAAGACTGGTTCCGGGCAGCCAACTCCGTTGGCGAGCGGTTCGGTATAAACATCACTGTCTTTCAAATCGGTAGCACAAACGGCGTTGCGGATCCGTCAGGCGACTGGGCACGCCTGCGGGAAATAGATGACTTCGGATGTGTCCTCGTCCGCCCTGATGCACATATTGGATGGCGTAGTCTGTCTGCCGCGAAAGAACCCATTGCCGCTCTCGCGAGCGCGGTCGCAACAATTTTGGGCCGGGGAAGCTATGTCGCCGCAAATACGGGACCTAGATGAAACTTGCACTCACGAACGATGTTCCTCCAGCCTTGATTGTGGGCGAAGAGGCTATGGCGCGAGGATTCCTTTAGCAAGCGTAGGTTTGCGCTCACCCATACCCCGGCCGACAAAGCTCCTTTGCGGCGAATTGAGCGTCCGCGAGGACGGTGGACGCTGATTCGAGATATTGACGACATCGTGGCATTGCTCGACAAATTTGCCTGCGCCTTGCCCTTGTCCATTCGAACTTCGGCGGGGGCTTGTTGCGGAATTGAAGAGGCGGTTGCCACTGTGACCTTGCTAACACGCCAGCTCGTTTGATCGTCGCCAAATTGCTAAATGCCACAATGGCATTGCCAGTCATCATGACATTAAAATTGACAGTGACATATATGCCTACTATGATGATATAACAAGGCCGCTAGAGCCTTCGTGGTTGACGGGAGCAAATATGGCGCTGGCTGCAATCGGCGAAGCAAACACCGCTCAGAAAAAGGCGACGCGCGAGTATTTCGTGCGGATCGACGCTAGCCGTCCCGATCTGTTCGATCTTTTTACCGCAGATTTCCAATTCTATTTTCCCAAGTTCGGAGTAGGCCGCGGTCGCGCCGAATTCGAGATTTTGGCCGGCGGATTGATTGGCACGTTTCGCAGCTTTGCTCACGATCTGGATTCTTTCCGCTACATTGAGGAAAAGCATTTCGTGGCTGTCGAGGGTCGCACCCACGGAACAACCAGTGGCGGAAGCAAATGGTGCGGTGGCGAAACATCCGGCGGCCGCTTCAGCAGCATCTTTGAATTTTGCGACGGGCTGATCGCAAGAATGCATATTTACCTTGATCCGGACTACGCGGGTGAGGATACCGAGCGATTTATCTGGGGCCGGGGCGGTCGGCAATGGTAAATCAACAGGTAGACGGCGTTGATTTCGGTACACAACGCTTGGTCGGTAAAGTCGCACTAATTACCGGTGCGAGCGGTGGACAGGGCTTTGCCGAGGCGCAGATCTTTGCTCGCGAGGGCGCGCGCGTCGTGCTCACAGATGTCGCCCCGCCTCCCGAGTCGTTGTTGCGTGAGCTTGGTGCGCGAGGCTGTATTGTACAGCACGATGTCTCTGAAGAGGTCGCCTGGATCAAAGTACTCGACACGGCGATGACGACATTTGGCCGGCTGGACGTTCTGGTGAACAACGCGGGCATCTACCGGCCGCAGTCCATGCTTCACACCGATACTTCCCTTTGGGAATTGCATTATCGCGATAATCAACTAGGAGTCTTCTTAGGCATGCGCGCGGTCGCTCCGGTGATGATCAAGCAAGGGGGAGGTTCGATCATCAATGTATCCTCGAACGCCGCGCTTCGCCACGAGCCCGGTATGTTTGCCTATGCCACCACGAAATGGGCTGTTCGTGGGATGAGCAAGCTCGCGGCGTCCGAATTGGCGCCGCACCACATTCGAGTGAATTCGATACACCCGGGGCTGATAGATACCCCGATGATCGGCGCTAACAGCCCTGCGCAATTAGAAATCTACGCCGCCATGATCCCCGCTCGACGAATCGGTACGCCCCTCGAGGTCGCTGAGTTGGCTCTATTCCTTGCTTCCGACGCTTCGCGTTACATCATCGGTGCCGAAATAACCGTGGATGGAGGCATCGGATGAATGCCTTGCCAGGAATACCCAGCAATCTGTCAGGCCGGTTGTCAGGCAAGACTGCGCTGATCACAGGCGGCGGACGCGGCATCGGACGCGCAACAGCAGAACTATTCGCCCAGGAGGGTGCCGCGGTATTTGCGGCAGATCTTGAGCATGGTGATCCATACACCAGTCCAGCCATTCATTTTCTGGCACTTGACGTTGGTAGCGAGTCGCACTGGGTTGCGGCTATGGCTGAGGTGACTGCTCTACATGGTGGAGTCGATGTGCTCGTCAACAACGCAGGAATCGCAGGCTCACAAAAGGCGATCCTCGATGAGGACTTGGATTCTTGGGACCGTGTGGTTAGCGTCAATCAAACCGGTGTCTTCCTTGGCATGCGCGCCGTGCTTCCTACTATGCGCGCGAACAAGCGTGGTTCGATCATCAACATTTCATCAATCTGGGGAATCGGAGCAGTCCCTATTGCGGCTGCCTATCAGGCAAGCAAAGCCGCGGTGCGCCATATAACCAAGCATGCCGCAATTGCGTATGGACCGGATAACGTGCGCGTCAATTCTGTACACCCAGGGATTGTAGATACGCCTCTCGTGCAGGCGCAATCCGGCGAGAGCAACGCGCAGGTAGTTGCACGGACACCTCTCGGGCGTATGGCACGTCCGTCTGAGATCGCGCATGCATTGCTGTTTCTCGCCAGCGACGAATCGAGCTTTGTCACGGGGGCAGAATTGTACGTCGATGGCGGATATCTCGCGTAATAAACCCGCGCCGCGGGCAACCGCCTTTAGCGAGAAGGCATGTTGTTGGTGAAGAATCTCGACGGAATCGGAGGATGGTATGTTTGAGCGCAATGAAATCTCCATTTTTATTTTGGCCGCTTCCATGGCGTGTACCTGGTCACCCGCAGCAGTCGCGACTGAGGCGTCTCCTGATCTTGCGAATTCGGATCAAATTAGCGAAATCATCGTGACGGCACAAAAGCGCTCAGAGCGCCTGAATGATGTACCGATGTCCATAACAGCCTTGACCGGTGAGCGGCTGCAAGAGCTGCAGGTCTTGCAGGTTTCGGATCTATCGCGAGTTGTGCCCGGCTTCTCGTATCAACCCAGCGATTATGGTACTCCCGTGTACTCGATCCGCGGTATCGGCTTTAAAGACGTGGCGGTTGCGGTTGCGCCAACCGTGAGTGTCTATGTCGAACAGGTGCCTCTTCCTTACTCGGTAGAAACGCAAGGCGCGGCATTTGATGTGGATCGCGTTGAGGTTTTGAAGGGCCCTCAGGGCACATTATTCGGGCAGAATTCTACAGGGGGCGCAATTAACTTCATCGCCGCCAAGCCCACTCGTACGTTCGATGCCGGTACGGATGTTACCTATGGAAGATTCCAGGAAACCGACGTCCAAGGATTTGTGAGCGGCCCACTTTCAGATACTGTT
>WNFG01001334.1_pt1 | contig 20743 bp, 19 predicted proteins | sample 5400431 | NCBI WGS metagenome assembly WNFG01 (sample SAMN13153346, study PRJNA577476) | soil metagenome | isolation source: 120 cm saprolite under Douglas fir tree site 2 hole 3 replicate 2 | place: USA:California | collected 2015-04-18 | reverse complement strand
ATCCGCTCCAACTCACGAACCAAAATCATCGTCATAACCATGCATACGGAATCTCGTTACATCCTCGAGAGCCTTCGCGCAGGGATTACCGGTTTCGTAACAAAAGACAAGCTCGCGTCCAGTCTTCCAGAGGCGATCAGGGCCATCGGCAGAGGCGAAACGTACGTGAGTGCCAGCGGTTTCCACGGATATTGAGTATTTCCGAGGCAGTCCGATTCCCCGGGCGAAGCATCAATCGATCCGCGGCTCTGCGCCAACAGACAGAAATTTCTACGGGCAGCCTCAACCTCCTCTCCTCGGCTCCGGGTTTCTAATTGAGACATTGCGACCGCGCAGCCCTCAGAATCCGGGATTCCCCGATTGTGTTCCGCCTTTTTGCGGCATACCCTCCAGGCAACGAAAAGACTTCTCCAAGGATGCTGGGGGAAAAGTCCCCAATCCCGCCGTGGCCATAAGCAGGTCTTCGGAAGTATGGAGGGGTCGAGCCGTGCCCGGTGGACTGAGAAAAACTTCGGTCATTTTGTGCAGGAAAGTTTTTATGCTGCTTTCGCTGTAAGTCACATAGCGAAGCTTTATCCATATGAATGAACTGAACTTAGAATGCAGCATTCCCAAGAAGAGTGAGTGGTATGCAGTCTACACTCGCCACCAGCACGAGAAAGCCGTCTCCGAGCGCCTCTCTCAGATTGGATTTGATGTATTCCTGCCTACCTATCAAGCTGTCCGGCAATGGAAGGACCGAATCAAGCGTTTATCCCTGCCGCTGTTTCCCTGTTACGTCTTATTGCGCTGTGGGCTCGGCCGACGGCTGGAGATTCTCAGCACACCTGGTGTTCATTCCATTGTGGCGTCCGCTGGGCGGCCAACTCCCATTCCCGAAATACAAGTCGACGCAATCAGAAGGGTAATTGAAAACCACCTTCAGGTTGAACCCCATCCTTTCCTGTCCTGCGGCGATTGGGTTCGAGTCAAATTCGGTCCCCTTGCCGGAATCGAGGGAATTCTGATTCGCAGAAAAAGCGCGTACCGTCTAATCTTATCGGCCCAGCTGCTTGGGAAATCCATAGCGGTGGAGGTGGACGCCTTCAGCGTTGAGCCTCTTCCCCATCGAGCCACGGTTAAATCGCTGGAATCTACGCGAACCTATCGTTTCGTCTATCGCGGACTGCAGGAAATGGGAGGCTTGGCGGGAAAGCGAGGCCGCGAGGAGCAACTGCAATGAACGCGAAAAGCTTGAGGGCTTGCGCAAGTGCGTTCCTGTTGGCAATGAGCATGGGCAAAGCCGTGGGTCAGGAAAAGTCATCCGTTACACTCCAACAGACAGCCTCTGAAGCTCATCGCGCGGCGAGCCGGCCGACTCCAGCGCAGCGCTATCCCCGTTACCTGCTTCGGGAGAGCGATGTGCTGCAGATCACGTTCCCGCTCACGCCTGATTTTGATCAGACCGTCACCATCCAGCCTGACGGTTTTATCAATTTGCGCGGTGTGGGCGATATGTACATCGCGGGCAAGTCAGTTCCGGAATTGACTGGGGCGCTTCGAAAGGTCTATGCGCAGTTTCTGCATGATCCGGTCATCGATGTTGAGCTGAAGGACTTCGAAAAACCATACTTCATCGCGGGCGGAGAATTAGGCCGTCCAGGCAAGTACGAATTGCGCGGTGAAACAACAGTGGCGGAAGCGATTACTATTGCGGGCGGGTTTACCGACAAGGCCAAACACTCCGAAGTTGTGCTTTTCCACCGTGTCCAAGGGGGCTGGGATCAAGCAAAAAAGCTCGACGTCAAGAGAATGCTGGCCAATAAAGATTTGACCGAGGACCTCCAGCTTCGACCTGGCGACCTGATCTATGTCCCCAAGAGCAGATCGTCCAAAATCCGCCAGTTCATCCCCAGCACAGGGATTGGGATACCGATACCCTAAATCCGGTGCCCAAGGTGGAGGGTAATCTAGCATGGGAGAGACAATCTACCCGCGATTTGATGCGCGGTCGGCACTCACGGAGCAGCGGCACTGGCTCGTCGTTGGGATCCGGCATCGACGCGTGATGGCCCTGTCCTTTCTGGGTGCATTTACAGGTGCATTGCTTGCAGCCTTCCTCCTGCCGTTGCGTTACCAGGCAAATACCAAGATTCTGGTCAAACACGAACGCCAGGATCCCCTTGTGACTCCCGACGCGTCTAGCGCGCTACCACAAGCTCCCCTCGGTCCTACAGAGACGGAATTGAATTCGGAAATTGTACTGACAAAGAGTCCAGATCTGTTGGAAGCGGTTGTCACAACCTCCGGGCTGCAGAAAGCGACAAGGCGCTCCGGTTGGCAATCCTGGTTGCCTCCCTACTTGACGGCGGGAGATCCTAAGAAGGAGCTTGCAACCGCTGTGCGCGAGCTGCGAGGTGCACTGAAGGTCGAGCTTCTACCAAAGACCAACCTGATCTCCATCACCTATGAGGATTCGAATCCCCAGCGAGCCGCTCAGGTACTCCACACTCTGGTCAATCTCTATATGGAAAAACACCTAGCGGTGCACCGCCCTGCCGGGGCTTTTGAGTTCTTTCAGCAGCAGACGCAGCAGCACAAGCAAGGGTTGGAAGAAGCCGAATCCCGCCTGGTCGAATTCAGCCAAAAACAGGACGCAGTTTCACCGGGACAACAGAAGGCCGCCGCGCTGGAGAAACTTTCCGAATTTCGGTCGGAATTGAAACAAACGCGAGTGTCGATCGCAGAAACCGAGAAGCGAATCCTTACCCTCGAAGGGCAGGCCTCGGCCCTGCCCCCTCGCATGACCACCCAGGTCCGAACGGCGGATAATCCTCAGCTAGTCGAGCAATTGCATACCACGCTGCTAAATTTGGAATTGAAGCGCACCGAACTGCTGGAGAAGTTTGAGCCAACTTACCGACTGGTACGAGAGGTGGATGCGCAAATTGCGCAAACGCGGGCTGCGATCGCGGCCGCAGAGAAGCTCCATGAAGAGACGACCGACCGCAATCCCATCTTTGAATGGGTCGACTCAGAGCTGACGAAAGCCCGGTCGCAACTAGCGGCAGAGCAGACACGGGCCGAGGTGCTGACGCGCACCGTGCGCTCCTATGAGGAGGAGGCCAGCAATCTGGACCAAAAGGAGGTCATGCAGCAAGGTCTACTGAGGGAACAAAAGGCGAAGGAAGGCAACTACCTCCTCTACTTGCGCAAGCAGGAAGAGGCGCGGATTTCCGATGCGTTGGACCGCAGCCGAATCTTTAACGTTGCTGTGGCCGAAGCCGCCACGGTGCCAGCCGTGCCGTCCCGCTCCCGTGGTATGACCCTCTTGCTGGGCTTTCTTGCGGCAATTGCAATTAGCTTGGCAGCGGCGGCAGGGGCCGAACACTTGAAGCCGTCGCTAAGGACTTCGGAGGAAGTTCGGGAACTCCTTGATCTGCCGGTTTTGGCGTCGATTCCTACCATCGACTAGCTGGACCCTGCTGATGAATCATCCTCTCAGGAACTCCGCGCCGCGGTCAGTGCTGTCTCGGGTAAAGGCTCAGAAGACGGGCCGGGCAGGGGCCTCCAAACAACATCGAGTCTACCTTTGGCGACATCCTCGACGTCCCGAAATCAGGGCGAGGAGTTCGAGATGCGTAGCGGGACGGCGTCCGGAGGCTCAATTGGGAGGTCAAAAACACCGACCGGATCGTCGCTGGAAATAAGCCCGCTTGCCCCGCCGAAGGCAGATTCTGAAAGAACCATTGCCCATCCTCAGGTGGGATTCGCAGCCGCGTTGAGTACTTGCCATGAGCCGAGATTTTTTAGCGTTATTTCAGGATGCAGACTTGCGCACTCAGGCTAAAGCCAGGGAAGTCGCCTTGAGTCAGACTCTTGAAGCCCTACACCAGTCCCGGCAAGAAGATGCGCTTTTGCAACAGGCGATTCCGGCGACCGACAAGAAAAGCGCCAACTCTCTTGACATGTTGTGCCAAGGCCTAAGGAGCCGGCAACGGTTGGAGGGCGCGGCCGTTCCAGCTGTCGTGCCAAAGACGCAGCGACCATCCGCATTCTTCAGCGGTGAGAACTTACAGCTCGTTCGGCGGCTTTTCCTGGCAGCTGGCGATGAGGCTCCGCGAGCGGTCGTGTTCTGCACTGTGGAGCAGGGAAACGCCCGCAATTGGATCAGCGCACGAGTCGCCGAACTGCTTATCTGCCTGACACAAAGCTCCGTCTGCATCGTGGATGCAGATCTGGCTAACCCTTCGCTGCATACCTACTTCGGGGTTGAGAACGGCGAAGGATTGGCCCGGTCAGTTCTCGAACGAGGCTCTGTTCAGGAGATTGCACGGTCGGTCGGCCCGAATGGCCTGCGCCTGATTTCGGCAGGCGCGCTACCACCCGGAGGGGATTCCAAGTCCCTGCTTACTTCGGGGCGTCTAGATGCGTGGATGTCTGAACTTCGCGCAGACTTCGACTACGTGGTGGTGAATGCCCCGCCAGCGACCGGCAACTGTGTCGCAGCCTGCCTGGCCGCCTTAACCGACGGGGTCATCCTCGTCGTCGAACCGAGCTTCACTCCGAGGCAAGCAGCGCAGGAAGCTAAAGAGTGCATCGAGGCCGCCGGGGGCCGCTTGCTTGGAGTTGTCCTTTTGCGGCGTGCGCTGCTGCCTACGAATCGAATGGGCTGGCTGCGAAGACGGACGAAGCCCGGCCATACTTGCTGAATGCCATCATTGGGATTCCTATACTTATAATTTAAGTCCGCGTGACTAGGACTCGGCGTCGGCATGACACGTCGCTACATTCTATTAAGTCTTTTCAAGTTTTCCGACGTTGCGCTCCTGGTGGGGTCGCTCATTGTCGCCGCTGTGGCGAGCCTGCGTAGCTTCGGTGCTTTCTCGCTCGCGGAGTTTCTTTCCATGCAGATCTCAGTGCGCAACTTCGTGCTGTTCGCAGGGCTGCTCTTGCTTTGGCATTCTCTGTTCTCCATTTTGGGTCTGTACGAATCCAAGCGGCTCTCGCACCAACGCATCGAGGCCCTCGACGTCTTGAGGGCCACCTCGCTGGCAACGGTCGCTCTGTTCTTGGTGGGCAGTCTCTTCAGCCTGAGTGTGAACCAACCGCTGTTCCTCGGCGTCTTCTGGCTGGTGAGCACGTCCACTGGGGTCTTGAGCCGACGCACGATGCGGTTCCTGCTCGAACAAATGCGGCTGCGGGGTCGCAACCTGCGCCAGATTCTGATTGTAGGAACCAATTGGCGTGCGAGACAGTTTGCAAAGACGCTAGAAGCCCATCCCGCGCTGGGCTGTCGCGTCCTCGGTTTTGTTGACCGGGATTGGCCGGGAATGGAAGAGTTCCACAAAACAAGTTATGCGTATGTTTGTGACCTCAATGGCTTTCTATCCTTTTTGCGTGAGAACGTGGTGGATGAAGTGGTGATCGCACTGCCGATCAAATCTTCCTATTACGAGGCGGCACGTATTGCGGCACTTTGCGGGGAGCAGGGCATCACAACCCGTTTCCTTTCTAACTTGTTCGATCTCAAACTAGCGCGCGCGAAGGCCGAATATGTGGAATACGATTCTCTGATTACCATTCATGCGGGATCGCCACAGGGAAGGACAGTGTTCGTGAAGCGGCTCCTGGACATCCTGATTTCGCTGTCGTGCATCAGTTGCTTCGCGCCGATCTTTATAATCACAGCTATACTTATCAAGCTTACTAATCCAGGGCCGGTCTTTTTTGTTCAGAAGAGGCTGGGGCTAAACAAAAGGGTTCTCTCAGTCTATAAGTTCCGCACGATGGTGCAGGGTGCTGAGGAAAAGCAGGCCGGACTGGAACAGTTAAACGAGGTCACTGGACCGGTGTTCAAGATCAAGGATGATCCCCGCATCACCGCTATCGGGAAGTTTCTTAGAAAAACGAGTATAGATGAACTTCCCCAGCTCTTTAATGTCTTAAGAGGGGACATGAGCTTGGTCGGCCCTCGGCCGTTGCCTTTGCGGGATTATCGAGGTTTTGACAAGGATTGGCACCGCCGCCGCTTCAGTATCCGCCCTGGGATTACCTGCCTCTGGCAGATCAGCGGGAGATCCTCTGTTCCCTTTGAAAGGTGGATGGAATTGGACATGGAGTACATCGATCGCTGGTCTGTTTGGCTGGACTTGCAAATCCTCATTCGAACCATCCCCGCGGTTCTGAAAGGTTTTGGCGCCGCCTGAGATTTTCCGCGAGCGGGCACCGAGGCCGCACCCGGAGGCTCGCTTAGGCCAAGCAAACATATGAATTCAGAGTCAAAGATAACCGCGGCGGCTACTGCCCCGCTAAGTAGTGCGCAGGTATGCGCTCCAGAATGGCAGCCGGATCCGCGCGGTTTTGCCGGGACCCTATTCCACCTGATGGAAGAACTCGACCTGCGCTATTGCTTCCTGGCGGAGCCCTATACGAATCCGGGCGCTCTGATTTCCGCCCTCGAAATGACAGTTCATTCAGAGGATCGCGCTTGCTTGCCAATGTTGTTCCAGAAACTGGGCGAACGAGGCTATCTGCCGCTGCAATGCCTGCCCCTGGCAGCTAATGACTGCCGCTATGACTTTGCCGGTTCCCTGGATGCAGGCATGCGCCTTTTCAGTTTGACGATTCGAGAGGCGTACCCCAAGGGCCGCCTCTTCACCACCGATGGTGAGATCCTGACTCGGCGTCAGAATCGCGGGAACTGCTGGGTCGCGTGTGAGACTGACCAGTTCTGCCACATGCTATCGAAGGTCAGCCTGGAGGGCACGGTCACAGAGGGCCAACGGGACCAGCTTAAGCAGCTCGCCGAAGCACTCGGCCCGCCCCAGGCCAGGCGGGTTGCGGCGCTGCTATTCGGCGAGGAGTTGCAGCAGGAAGTGCTCGCCGCGTGCGCTGGTGGTCAGTGGGACGGAATCCCGGAACGACTTGAGGCTCAATTGCGGCGCGGAAGTTTGCGTCGCCTCCTGGGCCCGTTGGTGCATGCTGTCCTGCAATTCCGGTCTGCGCTGCGGCGCTGGTTCCGACCAGGAGGAATATATATCGTCATCCTGGGACCGGACGGCGCTGGGAAAAGTACCCTGACACAAAGAATCCTTGAGCTGCTCGGACCCCTGTTCGCCAGCGACAAGGTTCTACAATGGAGGCCGCAGCTTCTCAAGCCCAGACCGCGATATTTCCCCGGCTTCAATCCCCCTCATACTAAACCGCCGCATGGGCTTATAGAGTCGGTAGCGCGCGTTTTTGCCGTACTATTGGACTACTGGGTGGCCTACCCGACTGTCATCCGGCCGCTGCTGGCGCGCGTTGCTCTGGTCATCTACGACCGCGATTTCCACGATCTCCTGGTGGATCGCCTGCGGTATCGGTATGGCGGTCCGGATTGGCTCCCTGGGCTCGCCGCGAAGCTGTTACCTCGGCCGGGAACGCTGTACTTGACGCTCGATGCGGACCCAGACGTAATCCAGCGTCGAAAAAATGAGGTCGCACCCGATGAGCTTCGCCGCCAGCTGGGAGCTTACCGAGACTTGGCTGGGAGGCTTCCCAGTTCCACGCTGATTCGCACCGATGAAGGTCTCGAGGCGAGCACGTCTGCAGCTACGAGAGCAGTTCTGACATATATGGCCAGTCGCTTTGCGCATCGTCAGCGACGGCTATTGACGCGGGCAGTGCGGAAAACGAAGGCAGATCGAGCTTCTTCCCCAACGGTTCCCTCGAATGGGTGTGGCATCCGCGAATCCCGGTCGCTCAGGAACAGTCTCGTAAACTTCAGCGCCGGCTTGGGGTCTTGGGTTTTTAAGGGCGGCCTAGCTATTGCTGATCAGGGTCTCATCTCTGGGTCGAATTTTGTTCTCAGTATTTTCCTTGCTCGCTATTTGGGTGCCGATCAATACGGCGCATATGCTTTGGCTTTCTCGACCTTTGTGCTGCTTTCTCTGATCCACCAGGCCTTGGTGTTGGAACCCATGTCAGTTTTTGGTCCGTCGGTCTACCGAAACACTTTGCGACATTACCTGGGCCTCATGATGTGGCTGCAGCTCGGCATGGGCGCGATCTTTGTCATCGCTGCGAGTTCTGTCGGAGTCTTAAGTTCCTTCCTCAGAGAGCCCAGTCATCTCGCCATGGCTTTTGCTGGAATGGCCTTTGCGGCGCCCTGTGTATTGCTCCTTTGGTTTGCGCGCCGGGCCTTTTACCTACAGCTCCGGCCAGGTCAGGCGCTGATCGGCGCGTTTGCGTATTCGGCGCTCCTCTGGTTTGGAATCTGGGCTCTCGGTCGCGCGAAGTTGCTTTCGCCCTTCGCCGCCTTCCTCGTCATGGGAAGCTGCGCCCTGCTGACGAGCATTCTGCTTCTGATTCGGCTGCAGCCGGCGGTGGGAGTGAGGGGTACCGCAGCATGGCTGGCGCTAAAGGAAATTAGCGAACGACACTGGCGCTACGGCGTCTGGGCACTGGTCAGCGGGCTGCTTTTTTGGATTCCATGGAATATTTTTTACCCCCTGGTGGCACGCTTCTCGGGTCTGGCTGAGGCCGGAACTTTGAGAGCTTTGCTGAACCTGACCCTGCCGATCACGTCGGCCTATTCAGCCTTTTCGATGCTCTTCTTATCCCACACCGCCCGCCTTGGGCACGAAGGCGGCTGGGAATCAGTCAAAGCTCAGGCTTGGAGGATTACTGGGTTGTATGCTCTGGGATCGGGCTCGTACTGGCTGCTCGTGTGCCTCTTCCGGAGCCAATTGATTCATTTTCTTTACGCAGATCAGTACTCTCAAGTGGTTCCTCTTGTGCCCGTGCTCGCCATCTCCTCGATCTTGTCGGGTGCTACACTGGGGCCCACTATCGCAATACGAGCCATGCGCTCGCCTGCCACCGTGTCGCTCATCTATTTTGGAGCAAGCGTAGTCGCCTTATTGGTAGGCATTCCGGCGTGTCGGGCTTGGGGATTTCGGGGCGCAATTCTTGCCATTTTGCTCTCAAGCATGATGGCTTTTCTTGCCGGATTCCAAATACTCCGATCTCGCGATCGACAACCGGTACCCGACACAAAGCAGATTGCACTCGTAGATCAGCCGATTGAGACCAACGCAGAAACACGCTAGCCGAAATGGCGACGTTAACAGTTACCAAATTCCTTTTCGCGGTGGATAAAAGGACTATGTGTGGTTTCGCTGTGGCCGCCGCTCTGGGTGTGCTTGTGGCTACCTACCCGCTCGTCGGTTTAGCAGGGTTGCCAGTGTGTGTCACTCTGTATGGGATTCGACGTTGGTTTCGAGAGCGCTTGGAATTTTGGCAGGTTCTGGTCCTGTTGGCCATGACCCCTTACTTCATCCTGAACTACGGCTTCGACAACCTCGCTGTTGGAGGGGCTGGATTCCGGTTCCCGGTGGGCGACTTGCTAATGTTCCTAGCGCTTGTCCTGGTGATCTTGGGGAAGCAGCGCGGCATGCTCCACAGTACGATGCTAGACTCCACCGTTGTCTGCCTGATCGCCTTGCTGCTGTTATCGTGCGCTCATTTGATCGTCGATGTGCCGCAGTACGGCTTATACGCGCTGCGGGACAGTTCCATGTTCTTCGAAGCGGTCTTTCTAATGTTGGGAATGGTATGGGCACAGAATGCTCGGAGCACGCAGCTTTTGACGCGCTGGCTGTTCTTTGTTTTCTTTGTGAACCTGTTCTATAGCTACAGCTTCTCCTGGGGCGAGCAAATCCGGGCTATTTCTCCTAGTGCTGGCGTCTTTCATTCGGTCCCGCTGTTCGGGAATTACCAGGGGAATGCTCTTTGGTTACTCCTGGGAGCGCCCTTCTTCGTCTGGCTTGGACCATCTATAGTTCGCTGGCCGCGTTGGGTTCTGGTGGTGCTTGCTGCGGCACAACTAGGTGGCTTGGCCATACTGCAGGCTCGATCGATGTATGTCGGTATCGCCATCATTCTTCTCATTCTGCTTATGTTGGGTGAGGCCAAGAAACTGCTCAGCTTTGTGTCCACGCTCGTCTGGGGAACTGGAGTCCTGGCGGTCTTGCTCTTAGTGGTTTCCTTAGCAGGCATCGAGGTTCAAGGACGCATGGGGCCCGTCGATTTCTCCTTCATCGCCAACCAAACTAAAACGTTGTTGGACCTGGGCGACACGAATGCCCGGATGTCACATGACGCCGACCGCGGCAAATGGTACCAAGAGGTTTGGGACCGGATTCGTTCCAGCCCGTCGCACCTAGTCGTGGGCGAAGGTTTTGGGCAGACCCTAATTAGCTCTGAGAATGACGAGGGCATACCCGTCCGCCAACCCCACAATTCCTCGCTCAGTGTGTTGGCGCGTTTAGGCTTTGTGGGCTTGTCGCTCTGGCTGATGTTCATTGTGCTGGTTTTCGCCCGCTATGTAGGGTTTCTCCGGATGCCGTACACATCGGCGAGAGTTTCTAGTCTCGTCGTTTGGCTGTTATGTACCTTTGTCTTGTCCCTGTTGGAAGCCAGCGTTCAGCCCTCGTTCGAGTTTTCCTCCGGCGCATCTCCGTTTTATTTTTTGTCGGGCTTTGGTCTAGGCATCATCCGATGCCAGCAGCGAGAGCCCCTCACCGCGTCCCTTGCTGCGAGTTCGAAGAAAGCCTCAATCACTTCAACCCATTGATCCAAGATCCAGCGAGTCTTCCGGCGCGTGGCCAAGCCGGGGGCGGAGTTTGGGCAGTTGCTGCCAAGACGTCCTCCCGTCCGAGGAAGATTGCAAACTCACTGGCACCCCAGGGCGATCGGGCTGGCGCAATTATGATGAATCGAAACGAAGGGTCACCTGACCGGCATCTTTCTGAGGACCGAGAAAGACCACGTAAGCTTGCCAACCCAATAATCGTGACGACAAGCTGGGACGACGGTCACCCCTGCGATCTTCGGCTAGCGGAGGCGCTGGCAAAGAGGAGCCTGCCGGCAACGTTCTACGTCCCTTGGGTCGGCGAGGACGGTAAGCCGGTCCTCCGAGCTGCGGCTCTTCGGTCCTTGCTGGGCCAGGGATTTGAAATTGGCGCGCACACGATGTCGCATCGGATCCTGCCCGGGCTGCAGGACAAGGAACTGTCGAGGGAAGTGCGGGGCTCAAAGCACATGCTGGAGGAGCAGCTCGGCGTGGAAGTGCGGATGTTTTGCTACCCGCGAGGACGCTACGACCGCAAAGTTGTCGACTGCGTGCAACAGTCAGGTTTCGAGGGCGCGCGGACAACGCGCATGCTTGCTCATACACTCCGGTTCAGCCCTTTTGAAATGCCGACCAGCTTGCAGGCTTACCCGCACCCGCCTCTCGACTACCTCAAGAACCTAGGAAGACGCAAAGATCTGGCCGGACTATGCCGATATCTGACTCAGTGGTCTCGTTACGGAAGTTGGCTGGAACTGGGCAAGCGGCTCTTCGATCAAGTGCTCCGGGAGGGTGGCGTCTGGCATCTGTACGGCCACTCCTGGGAGATTGACGAACTCGGACTGTGGAGCCAGTTGCGGGAACTGCTCGATTACGTCAGCAACCGGACGGGCGTGTTCTATCCCAACAACGGTGTCGTCGTCCAGTTGCTGCAGGAGCAATTCTCCCGGGTTCCGGAGGTCGTATGAAGATTGTTCTGGTTCACAACTTCTACCAGCAGCACGGCGGCGAAGACATCAACTTTCCGAAGGAACGGGATCTGCTCAAACGCGCGGGACACGACGTCGTGGAGTACTGTCGCAGCAATAACGAGGTCGAACAATTCGTATCGATTCGCCGGCTCGCGCTGGCGAAGCGAACCATCTGGGCCTCCGACACGCGGCGGGAATTCCAGCAATTGCTCCTTCACGAGAAGCCACAGATCGCGCACATCTATAACACCTTCATGATGATTTCACCGTCTATCTACTGGGCTTGCCGGGATGCTGGTGTGCCGGTCGTCCAAACCCTGCGGAATTACCGGCTTTCTTGCCCCGCTGGTGATTTTTTCCGCGATGGCCGGGTCTGCGAGGAATGCAAAGAACATAGTCTGCTGCGGGGCGTGCGGTATGGCTGCTACCGTGGCTCGCGGCCAGCGACGGCGACTGTCGCGCTGATGCTCGCGGTGCACCGCTGGAAGCGGACATGGACTCGGATGGTCGATCGCTACATCGCGCTGACTGAATTCTCCTGCCAGAAATTCCGCGAAGCGGGTCTGCCGCCTCACAAGCTAAGTGTCAGGCCCAATTTCGTTGATCCCGACCCCGGGGTAGGTGGCGCGCCCCGCGAATATGCTCTCTTTATCGGGCGGCTGTCACGTGAAAAAGGGCTGGCAACCCTGCTTTCGGCCTGGGAACTGCTCCCTCGGTCCATCCGGCTTCGCATTGTTGGCGATGGTCCGCTTCGTGAAGAATTGCAGGCGCGGGTTGCACAGCGGGGAATCTCGAGCGTGACTTTTTGTGGGCGCTTGAAGCACCCGGAAACAATAGCCCCGATGCAGGGAGCAAGATTCCTAGTTTTCCCGAGCGAATGTTACGAGAACTGCCCCACGACGATCCTAGAGGCCTTTGCCTGCGGAGTTCCCGTGATCGCATCGGCGCGCGGAGGAATGCAGGAACTTGTGGATAACGACCGTACCGGATTGCTTTTCCGTGCCGGTGATCCCGCGGATTTGGCGGAGAAGGTTCACTGGGCCTGGTTCAACCAACAGCGCACAGCTTCGATGGAACGAGAAGCCAGAGGGGAATACGAAAAGAAATACACCGCAGAGAAAAGCTACCAATTCCTGATGGAGATCTATCGCTGTGTTGCTTTCAGCCCCGCGCCAGTAGGGGAACTCGACTTTTCTGCCGTCGGTGCCTGATGTCGGACATTTGGGGGCACGACTGACGACCGAGGCGGGTCAGCCCCGCTTTTTCCATCTGAGCCGAGGGGCATGGTTGCACTTGACAACTAGGCGCCAGCAACTTCGTCGTTCTGACGCGCAAGGACAACCCAGGCAGTCGAGAACGACGCTGTTGAAAGGAGATGTGCGTATGGTTTTGGGGAGCCCGTATTCCGTTGGCAGACATGCCCAGCAAGCGGAAGTCCTCACTGCAAACGTGGGTTTCTTCCGCGAGACTGCAAGCAAGTTTGACGCCTATGAGAGTCACATGTTCGACCAGGAAATGCAGCAAACACTGGAGGAAGACCTGAGCCGAATTGCAAATCGTTTTGTACCCTCGCGTAGGCCGATCCAGTGTCTAGATTGCGGGGGTGGAACGGGAAATTTGACCTTAAAGATGCTGAAGCGCGGCTGGACGGTCACAGTGGTAGACATCTCGCGCGACATGTTGACCATCCTGGAGAAAAAGATCTCTGAAAGAGGATATTCGGCAACCCTTGTTTGTAACGCAGTGGAAGACTTCCTGCACTCAACGACCGCAACCTACGACCTCATTTCGTTTAGCGCTGTTCTCCATCACCTCCATTCGTATCTGGCTGTGATCGACGCCGCGGCCAGCCGGATCAACCACGGCGGCTTTTTCTACACGAACCTCGATCCCGTTCGCCCGCCTCATCCTAGCTTGACACGCGCATTCTCGACTCTGGATACCATCCTGGCGAAGGCTCTCTTTGATCCCAAAGACTTTCTTCCCGGAACCGCGCGGCGTCTGAAGAAGCTTTTCTTGAAAAGCGATCTCTCCCACCAGCGGCCCGTGGTGAGCCTAGGGGACATCGCCGACTACCATGCCATCGGAGGTATCGATCCGGTTCCCATCCTGGAGCTTTTGCGGAGGCAGGGCTTCATCTCGGAATGCGTCAAATATGCAGCGGGCAGGACCCGGGTGACAAAGCTTCTGAACCGATATGTTCCTCTAGTGCAGCAATTCAAAATTACTGCGCAGCGTTTTTCTGAGCCTTCGTAAGCGAATATGACGAAGTCTACCGTCCGGACTGACTCTGCTGGAGCGACCTGCTCAAAATCTATCAGTCCGCAATTCTCGGTCGCGTGCACGCCGCGGCGCCTCTAAGGTTCCTGGTCGCGGTCTGACCCCAAAGCTGCGAACAACGGATCCAATTCTCCTGGCCTGCAGCTCTTCCTGCTCTGAAGGCTCGAGAGCGACATGCCCTCAACGAAAGTGAGGTCCCGATGTTCACAATCCAAGATTTGAAGAATCATCTTCATGTGCTGTCGCTGCTGGCTCTCAGCCCGGCGCGTGCCCGTGAGGTGGTTCCCTACGTCGCGGGTCTCGACGAGGGGCAGCGCGCCCATCTGCTCGCCCTCACCGATTCACACCATGTGGTTTTCCGTGCCCTCCAGCCGCTGGCGCAAGCCGCCGCTAAAGCCGGGGTCTCAGATGTCGCTGAGTTCGCGCAAACAGCACTGGCGAAGGAGCGCGCGCGCATCGAAAACGGGCTCGCGTTTCTGAACGCCATCTGCCGCGAAGTAGAGTCCGCAGGTTGGCCGGTGGTGGTGATCAAGACGTTGGACCATTGGCCGGATTTCGGCAACGATCTCGATTTGTTTACCCAGACCGACCACGAGTTCGTTGCGCAACTGCTTTTCCACAAATTCAAAGCCAGCCGTCTACCGCGTACCGTCGGCGATCATCTCGCCAACAAGCGCAGCTACAGGATTCCGGGACTGGACCAGGAAGTCGAGATCCACTTCGGCAGGCTCGGGCAGGCCGGCGAACACGTGGATTTGGCGAATCGGTTTATCGCCCGCCGCAGGGCCATGCAGGCGGGCGAGCGTACCTTCCCAGTGCCGGCTGCGGAGGAGCGAGTGATCGCGGGGACTTTGCAGCGCATGTATCGTCACTTGTACTTCCGGGTGTGCGACATCCTGAATGCAGTCACGCTGGTCGAAGCCGGTGTGCTGGATTACGCGGAGTTGCGCGCCGCCTCCGACCTCGGAGGGATTTGGCTCGGTACCGCGACCTTCCTGGTGATCGCTTCGGAGTACAGCGGGCAGTATCGTGGCACGGGCCTGATGCTCCCCTCCGACGTAATCTCGTCGGCCCGGTTTGGCGCAGATAAGCTCTTTGCGCGCGACCGTTTCCTCTGTTTCCCGGTGATGCCTGAGGGAGCTGTCCTCTACACTCGACAACTAAAGCATACGGTCATGCGCGGGAACCTTCCAGCAACGGCACGCCTCAGCCTGCTGCCGCCTCTGGCGTCCGCCGCGGCCCTGGCCTATGCAGTCGCGGGCAGCAGTGAACGGATCTGGTAATTCAGTTCGGCGGTCCTTTTGTGGAACGAACAGCAACGTGGTGGCGTCGGAAAGGATTTTCGTTGACAAACGGTCTACGGTCGGGATTAGCGCGGAAACGGAGAGCGGTCCGCCGGGTCCGACAGAAAGAGGGATTCGGGGTCCTATTCTGGGAAATACTGAATCAGGGCCTCAAGCCGCTAGTAAAGGTTTACGAATCCGTGGTGTGGCGATGGAATCGCGCCAGTGGCCGTACCTGTTTCAACGTCCACGGCCATGCGGTCACCGTGTTGCCCGGGGATTGCGGGATTTCGCGGGAATTGTCCGTCTACCAGATGCATGAGCCCTTGGCCACTCGGCTCCTGCAACAGTTCCTGAAGCCTGGAATGAACGTGGTGGACATCGGCGGGAACCTCGGCTATTACGCTTTGCTGGAAGCCCAGATGGTCGGCGACGCGGGGCGCGTCATTGCGATCGAACCTGTCGCGGCTAATTTTGCGCAATTGTCAAAGAATGTCGAGGCCAATGGCTACCGCAACATCCTCCTGCATAATGTTGCGATCGGCGCGTCGAACGGCACCGCGCCGATGTACCTCACCGAGAAATCCAACTGGCACACCCTCCATCCCGTGCCCTGGAGGACGCGAGAAATCACGGTGCGCGTTTCCACTCTGGACGCGTTGCTGGCGCAGCATAACCTTCGTTCGGTGGACCTCATTCGCATGGACCTGGAAGGCTACGAAGTCGAGGTAATCCGGGGTATGGCGGAAACGGTCGAGAACTACAGCCCACGGCTGCTGGTCGAACTTCACCCGCACGTGGTTGGCGCCGAGGCCATGCTGGGGTATCTGAGACAGCTAAAGGCCCTCGGTTACGAGCTGGACTGGGTGCTCGACAACGAAAGGGATCGTCCAATACGCTGGCGGTTCTTGCAGGCCGAGAAGATCACTCTGGAGGAACTCCTCACAGATCCGCGGATAACTACAGACGCCAGGACATTGATGGTGCTGCTCACACGCAATGTTGCGAAACGATTCCCGTTGGAACGGGAGTCCAGTCGGACACCGGTAGAGACAGTTTTCGGCGCCTACACGTCCCTTCCACAGGAGTGAATCTGAGGGAAGGTTCCGATTCCAGGCGGTTTTTCGACCGCTCAATTCCTGTAACTCCAGCCGCGAACGATCCCTGTTCGCGGTAGGAACGCTCTGGGAACGCAAACGACAAATACTTCTAATTAGGAGGAATCTACAATGAGCACAACGAAGCGCATTCTTGTCACCGGGGCGGGCGGATTCATCGGCCACCACCTTGTCCGCCGCCTTAAAGCCGATGGATTCTGGGTGCGGGGTGTGGACATCAAGCATCCCGATTATGAGCCTTCGGTTGCGGACGAGTTCGAGCTGCTGGACCTCCGAAGGTTCGATCAGTGCCTGGCCGCGACGCAAAACATCAATCAAGTGTACAACCTGGCAGCCGACATGGGCGGCATCGGATACATCACCGCGTTCCTCGCCAGCATCTCTTGCAACAACACTCTCATCAACGCCCACACGCTGGAAGCAAGCCGTTTGAACGGCGTTGAGAGGTTTCTGTTCTCCTCATCCGCCTGCGTTTACGCGCAGTCTAAGCAGAAGAACGCGGATGTGACCCCCCTGAAGGAAGAGGACGCCTATCCGGCTGACCCGGAACCCGGTTACGGGTGGGAAAAACTCTGGGCGGAGGAACTCTGCCGCTACTTCTACAAAGACTACAAGCTGGAAACCAGAATCGTCCGATTCCACAACGTGTACGGCCCGCTGGGAACGTACGATGGTGGCAAGGAAAAAGCTCCCGCGGCCATCTCGCGCAAGGTAGCGCTAGCCAACGATGGGGATGAGATCGAAGTCTGGGGCGATGGGGAGCAGACGCGCTCGTTCATGTATGTGGACGATTGCGTTGAAGGGCTGATCCGCCTGATGCACTCCAACCATCGCGAAGCTCTCAATCTCGGTACCGACCGGTTGGTAACCATCAATGAGCTGGTGGATCTGGTCAGTGGTGTTGCTGGCAAGCGCCTGCACATGCGTCACGACCTGAGCAAGCCCCAGGGCGTCCGTGGGAGAAACAGCGACAACTCGCGGTTGCGCCAGGTCCTCGGCTGGGAGCCCTCTATCTCCCTCGAGCAGGGACTCGCGGTTACCTACAAGTGGATCGAAAGCGAAATCGCAAAGGGGAAGCAGGCTCTGGCCGCGACCGCGACCTAGAGACCGGCCATGCCGGAAAATTTCCATCTCGCAGGATTTGCACGCGCCAATGTTCTGGGCGTGGGAATCCATGCCATCGACATGCGGCGGGCACTGGAGTTTTTCCAGCATGCGGTGGAAGAGCGCAAGAAAGGCTATGTCTGCGTCACAGGCGTCCACGGAATCATGGAGGCGCAGAAGAATCCTGCCTTCCGGTCCATCCTTAACAATTCTCTGCTCACCACTCCTGATGGCATGCCGACTGTCTGGGTGGGCAGGTGGCAGGGCCACTCGCAGATGCAGCGCGTCTTCGGTCCGGAGATGATGCTCGAAGTCTGTGCTATGTCCGTCGGCAAAGGCTATACGCACTTCCTGTACGGGGGAGCGGATGGCGTGGCCAAACAACTGAGGGCCGCCCTCCTGCGCAGGTTTCCAGGGCTGCGCATCGTAGGAACATACACCCCACCCTTCCGCCCGCTGAATGAAGTAGAGAAAGAGGACCTCCGTGCCCGAGTGTCAAGCGTGACACCGGATATATTCTGGGTCGGTCTCAGTACGCCCAAGCAAGAGTGCTTCATGGCCGAGTACTTACCGCAGCTGGATACGCGGGTGATGGTCGGAGTGGGCGCGGCGTTCGATCTGCACACCGGCCGCATCCAGGACGCTCCCACCTGGGTGAAGAACGCGGGCCTGCAGTGGCTTCATCGCTTGGGCCAGGAACCAGGGCGCCTCTGGAAGCGGTATCTCTACAACAATCCACGGTTTGTTCTCAAAATGACATCCCAACTCCTCGGCCTGTCGAAATACCCACTGGCCTGACAGATTCTGCGGGGCAATCCCATAGGAGGGACTAGCTCAAGGCAGTGTCGGAGATGTCCTTTCACCCTATGTAAAGGGTGTCTTGGCAACGAGCACTTTGACGCTCTCCACAGTCCTGCGTTGCCAACCCCGGGGTCCGGCCATGCGTTGTGTTCTGCACTTTCGGGCCTCCTGAACCAACGCGTTCCCTCGCTTTCTCTCCGGCAGTTCCTGCGGGGTCCAAGCAAGCAACAGTTTCTGGGCATGCATATCAGCGTACAACACTCCTGATTTTCTAAGAGGGTCCCATCAAAATTCCGAAAGCAAGGGCACGAAACCTCGCGTGCCTCCTGGCCTCTTTCTTGACAGTGACTGCAGTGGTGCGGCCCGGTCCGAAGGTGGAACTGGGAACACGGTCGGCGAAAAACCGATCAGTCAACGGACGCGAAGCTGCCGTCGCGGGTACCGCCGCAGGAACCTTGCGCGGGGCTGCCAGCACAAGTGCGCCAGTCGCGCCGCGCACCGCCATGGCTGGAGCGAACCATTCCAGGAGCGGAAGATCCGTCGCCGCCAGCGCGGTTCCACCACCAAGTCCGTCATCGACCCCGCTCATTCCGCCGAGCTTGAACTCTCCCGCGAACCAAGCTACGAACGTTGGGACCTCGCCCACGCTGAGCGTGACGGCCACGGATCCGAACCCAGGCGGGGGAACTGTAACGGTCACTTTTTACGGAAGACCGCATGTGTCCTCGCCGGCGCCAGGGCCCAACTTCACTATCATCCCTGTTTCCGATACGCAGTACTACGTCTCCAGTTTGCAAGGTGGCACGCCGGCGATGTTAGACACGCAGATGCGATGGATTGTGAACAATAACGTGTCGCTAAACATTGCCTACGTTGCGGGGTTGGGTGACATCGTCCAGGATGGAGATAACAACGGAAATCCAATCGAGTGGCAGAACGTCAACCACTCCTACAGTCTCCTGGAGGATCCCGTGGCCACGGGACGACCGGAAGGCATCCCCTATGGGTTGGTAGTGGGGAATCACGACCAGGGACCCGCACCCGGAGGCAACGGAGGGGTAGACTCCACCACAACTTTTTTCAACCAGTATTTCGGCATCTCACGCTTCAGCGGCCGGTCGTATTACGGCGGGAGTTTCAGCAGCCGCGACAACAACAATCACTACGACCTGTTTAGCGCGAGCGGTATGGACTTTGTCGTCGTGGACCTCGAGTGGGACGAACACGTGGCCCACCCGGAATTCATAACCTGGGCCAACGGCGTTCTGCAGTCGTTGCCAAACCGGCGCGCCATCGTAGTCACGCACTACATTTGCGATGACAATTTCCAGGCCAACTTCAGTACCCAGGGGCAAGCCATTTACAACGGACTGAAGGGCAATCCAAATCTTTTCCTGATTCTGGGAGGGCACTCCACCCCGCCCGAGGGCCAGAGGCAAGACACCTTCAACGGAAATCGCGTGGTCTCAATACACTCCGACTATCAGGAACTGGCGAATGGCGGGAGTGGCTGGTTCCGGATTATGACGTTTTCGCCAGCCAACAACTCCGTGCACGTACAGACTTATTCCCCAGTACTGAACCAGTTTGAGAACACCTCTGCAGGAGATTTCACGTTCACGTACGCGATGCAGGGTCCCGGCAACGGCTTCCCGCTGCTCGGGACCGCCACGGTTCCGTCCGGCTCCGCGGCCACCGTCGTTTGGAACAACCTTTCGGCCCACGCCTCTTACGACTGGTACGCAACCATCGATGGGCCGAGCGGCGAGGCCACCAGCCCGATTTGGTCGTTCACAACGCTACGCTGGTCTCCATTGCGGTGACGCCAGCGAACCCGTCGATCGCCAAAGGCAGCACCCAACAGTTCACCGCCACGGGAACCTACAGCGATGGGAGCACCCAGAACCTGACCAGCACAGCCACGTGGAGTTCATCCGCTGCCGGCGTAGCCACCATCAGCACCGCTGGCCTAGCCACCGCCGTGGGCAGCGGATCGACAACCATTCAGGCTACCACCTCGGGTGCCGTCTCCGGCAGCACCACCCTGACAGTGACCGCCGCTACGCTGGTCTCCATTGCGGTGACGCCGGCCAACCCGTCGATCACCAAAGGCAAGACACAACAGTTCACCGCCACGGGAACTTACACCGACGGCAGCACCCAGAACCTGACCAGCACGGCCACGTGGAGTTCTTCGGCTGCCAGCGTAGCCACCATCAGCACCGCTGGCCTAGCCACCGCCGTGGGCAGCGGATCGACAACCATTCAGGCCACCTCGGGTGCCGTCTCCGGCAGCACCACCCTGACAGTGACCGCCGCTACGCTGGTGTCCATTGCGGTGACGCCAGCCAACCCGTCGATCACCAAAGGCAGCACCCAACAGTTCACCGCCACGGGAACTTACACCGACGGCAGCACCCAGAACCTGACCAGCACAGCCACGTGGAGTTCGCGGTCGTGGGCTATCGCCTGGATCTAAGCAAGACGTTTTCCTTCAGCTTGCTTGCCGTGTTCTTTGTTGCGGCATGCTCCGTGAAGTTCCTGACTGTCAGTCTGGGTGCTCGCCTGGGCGGGTTCGGCTGGCGCGAT
>WNFG01001586.1_pt1 | contig 20748 bp, 20 predicted proteins | sample 5400431 | NCBI WGS metagenome assembly WNFG01 (sample SAMN13153346, study PRJNA577476) | soil metagenome | isolation source: 120 cm saprolite under Douglas fir tree site 2 hole 3 replicate 2 | place: USA:California | collected 2015-04-18 | reverse complement strand
AACCTGTGAATTCGTGCGCCGTTATCCCGATGTCACGCTGATCATTCCGCACATGGGTATGCTCAACGGCGGCCAGGAGCGCGTGCAGGCGCAGTTCCGCGACAATCCCAAAATTCATTTCGATACCAGCCTGGGCCAGGTCAACGAGACGATTGTAGAGACGTTAGGAGCTTCACGCCTGCTCTACGGCTGCGATTATCCCTACGGCTCGCCCGCCGATAATTTGCGGCGCGTGCAGCGACTGAAGATTCCAGAGGAAGAGAAAGAGCTGATGCTGGCTGGGAATGTGAAGAGGTTGGTGAGAGCGCAGGGTCTGTGAATTATCTCCTGGCCCCCGCAAGTTTCGGGCCTGCGTGCAGTCTCTACGGCGTCCCTATGAGCGCAGAGTCTGTGAATTATCCTGGCCCCCGCAAGGGAGGCCACTACATTTCATGTGCGGAACGGCCCAAATGTAGTGACCCCCCTCGCGGGGGTCAGGTGCAATAGCGTCCTTTTCGGGAACATATATAGACCGAAGCTTCTCCCGCTCCACCTGAAAAAATACGAAAAGTGAATTATCCTGGCCCCCGCAAGGGGGGCCACTACATTTCATGTTCGGCACGATCCAAATGTAGTGACCCCCCTTGCGGGGGTCAGGGGTGGGAACATGTATAGACCTCGCCACGCCTATTTTCGCGCCGGGCACGATCCAAATGTAGTGACCCCCCTCGCGGGGGTCAGGGGCGGAAACATTTATAGTCCCCGCCACGCCTATTTTCGTGCCGGGTACGAGACGAAAATGGTCTTGGTTTCGCTGAAATCTTCCACGGCTTTCTTTCCCAGTTCCCGGTGGCCGTTGCCGCTGGCCTTCATGCCGCCGAAGGGCATGTGTATCTCCGCGCCGGTGGTGGGCGCGTTAATGTAGACCAGGCCGGACTCGATGTCGCGCATCGCGCGGAAGCTGAGCCGGGAGCTTTCGGTGAAAATAGCAGTTGAGAGGCCGTATTCGGTCGAGTTCGCAACCTTTATAGCTTCTTCGTAAGAATCGATAGGTACAATGGAGAGGAAGGGGCCGAACACCTCTTCCCTGGCGATACGCATCGATGGGGCAACATCCGTGAAGATAGTGGGTTCATAGTATGCTCCCTCGCGATAGTCGCCCCCGGTCAGAGGTGAGCCGCCCAGCACGAGTTTAGCCCCTTCCTGCTTGCCGATTTCGGCGTATTCTTGTACCGCCTTGACGCGCCCGGTATTCACAAGCGGGCCCATGTCAACGTCCGGATCCAGGCCGTCGCCGACACGCAGCTTCTCGGCGGCAGCTACCAGGCGGTCCGTGAATACCTTTTGTACCGATTTTTGTACAATCACCCGGCTCGTCGCGGTACAGCGCTGGCCGGTGGTGCCGAATGCGCCCAGGGTAACGCTCGCGACCGCCAGGTCAAGGTCTGCATCTTCGAGCACGATTACGGCATTCTTGCCGCCCAGTTCGAGAGCGCAGCGGCGCAGGTCGCGACCGCAGATCTCTGCGACACGCCGTCCCACCTCGGTCGAACCCGTCAGTGAGATCATATTGACCCTCTTATTACTGACCAGCGCATCACCGAGAGTGCTACCTGGGCCGGTGACAACATTCAGCACGCCCGTGGGTAACCCGGCGCGCTGCAGGATATCCGCAAGTTTGAGCACTAACAGGGGGGTATCGCTGGCCGGTTTGAGCACCACGGCGTTGCCTGCGAGCAGTGCAGGAAAGGTTTTCCAGGCGGGAATCGCCAGGGGGAAGTTCCAGGGGGTAATGATGCCAACGATGCCGATGGGCTGGCGCATGGTCATGCAGAATTTGTTGGGCAAGGCCGAGGGAACGGTCTCACCCTCAGCGCGTCGCCCTTCGCCCGCGACATATTTGGCGACATCGATGGCGGTCTGCACATCGCCGCGCGTCTCCTTCAAGAGCTTGCCCATCTCGCGGGTCATTAACGTGGCAAGCTCTTCTTTTTCTTCGTCTAGCAACAAGGCCGCACGCAGCAAAATTTCGCCGCGTTCAGGTGCGGGCGTTGCCGCCCAGCCGGGTTGCGCCTTGACCGCGACATCAATAGCATCCTCGATATCGGCGGCTGTCGATTTCTGGTAGCGCCCGATGACCTCGGACGTGTGCGCCGGGTTAGTGCTGACAAATGTCTCACCACTTTGTGAATTGCGCCATTCGCCACCAATAAAATTCCGGTAGATTTGTCCCTGCTCGGTTGAAGGGGTTGGGGATGAGATTGACATGATAGACCTCCTCGTTGAGTCCTGGAATCACCTGTGACCAGCAATCAAAATCTGCTCTTCAGAGAGCATTATATCAGGCAAGGAGGCGATGCGTCGAATCACGAGGATCAAGTCAATCTAGGCAACTCCTCTCAGTCTCCTGTGCGCCAGCGCTGCGGACCCGGCTATCAGGAGCGAGACACTCCCACTGATGAGCAGCAATATACCTGCAATGAGGATGGCCCCGCCGCTGCTCGCGGTTATGATGGGATGCCAGAGGATCAAGAGGCCGAGGAGCATCAAGAGCAGGCTACCCTGTGCCAGCAGGAGGCTAAACGTGATGCCTGTTCTCCTGCTGATTGCTACTGCCAGGCGTATGTGACCCAATACGTTGGCGCTGATGATCAGCGGTATACCAAAGTATACAGCAGGGAATAAGGTTCCCAATGAGTTAGCATCTGCGAAACTGTTCTGAAGGATTGCCGGGTACCAAAGATATAGTAGCATTAGAGAAATGAGCACCAGGATTAGGCCACCACCGGCTAATAGTGCGCTTGCAGCGATACCTATTCTTCTTTTTTCATTAAATTGTTTCAGCATGTTCAATTTTTATACCCCTTATAGCTAAATTGACGTTTAGACTCATTTGACATCGAGGAGAGCTTGTCCCCAGTATGAAAACGAGAAGCAGAGGAACTTTTAGGACACGGATTTCAGAAATCAAGTTCCTGAATTATTGGCACGTTGGGACAGAACACAGGGTAGTACGAATATGCCAATAATTCATCCAAATAGTGCCTATCCGCGCATCTCAAGCTTGAGAAACCATGGGATCCATGCCCTTTAGGGCCGAATTAGTCTGAACACCAATCAATAAAATTCGTCGTAGAAAAAAGGGGGGAAGTTGCGTCTATCTTAGAGAGCCAAGAAGTTCACCGTCAAGCATCTTTTCGTATGAAATACAGTAATTTTCTTATCAAAAATAGCAAGAAGAGGGACGATCATGATGGTTGCAAAAGATGCAGGTATTCCTCGCCAGGAAGCTGAGCCAACGCCGAAAACAGTAGATCACAAACAGTACGCAGAGTTAGAACAGTGTATACAAGATGTTCGCGTTCAAGCGAAGAAGACCGGTACCTATGCGGCGGCACTATTGTCAACAGGGATTACTGTTCCGGTCTTTGCAGCGTTCCTGAGCGTTCTCCTCTACATATCCCTCTCTCAGTTCCCAGGGCTCCCCTGGCTCACCTCTGTTGGAGGTAGCCTGTTCGTTCTCCTGTGCTGGTTACTCATAGCAAGACTGTACAAGCGCTTTACCGCTGTTGATCGTGCGAATGCTGCCAGCTACGAGCAACTCCTCAACCGCCTACAGCAAGCGGTCGCCTGGTATGAGACTTTGACGCAGAGACCCGGTCCCAAGAACAACAGTCTTTATGCTCTTGGAATGCAAGAAATCTCCGACTCTTTCAACGCGATCTGCAAAAATCTTCAAATTTCAGGACCATCTTGGATATCAGCCACCGGCTATATGAGTGCGTGGAAGCTCATGCACCGCATCGATGAAGCTTTCATAGAGATTGAACCAATTGAAGCGGTCATCCATAATGCCCTCCATGACGAGATGAGTCTTCAGGATTCCACGCTCACAAACAGAGATGATTTACTCAACAAATTGCGCAGAGCGGTGAAGATGCTTGCCCCAGAAGCTGCTTCCTACCTCAACCAGCAACCACCTCAAGTTCAGCAATCGCCCCAAGATGACCAGGCCAAGCAGTCTGACCCCCGAGCAACATCGTCCACCACGCAGAACACGGACAACCCAAAGGGGAACGACGAGGCATTTTCTAATACCATTGATTCCGCGACACAAGCAAGAACTATCATCTATGAAGTGAGAACCACACTCCATCATTTTCGTGATGACCGCTGGGACAAACTGATACGTGTCCGTAACCAGTTGATGAAAATGATCCTGGTAACTGGGCTGCTTCTCTATGTCCTCGTGGAATTTGCGATCATTATAAATGTAAGCGTAGGGATGCTGAAAGCCGCAGCCATCCTCTTCTTTGTTGGAGGTCTTGTTGGGCTGTTTAGTCGATTGTACGATCAGTCGAAAACGGACACGTCCATCGATGACTTTCGCCTAGCAACTGCACGCTTGATTGCTGGGCCGCTCTACTCCGGCTTATCGGCTATCGGCGGTGTTTTGGTTGTCCAACGAATGTTTGATCTGAGTGTGACCAGTATTCTCATTGCAGCTGCTTTTGGTCTGACCCCAAGCCTCTTCACAAGTGCCATTCAAAAAGAAGCAGATCAATACAAGACGGACTTGAAAAGTACGACGGCACCCACGGGAGAGAAGCAGAAGAACAGCTACTAGCTTTGGAACAAATGCAAGTAACGCCGGTCGTAGCAGATGCCTGGTTATCTAAATGATATTGGTAGCCAGGTTCTTTGTTCTCATTTCTGGATAGGCTTTTTATTAGGTCCCAGCGCGTTTGTTTGATGAGGTTTTAACATTGACATAATAGGTATTTAATACCCATCAGCTACAGTATGAATGCGAAGAGAATTTCCCCAAATTAGAGGCAGATGGAGTCATAGAAGAATGCTGTGACCGGCAGACTGTATTAAGCATCTCCTGTGGTTTCCTCGAGAACGCCTCCATTATGCAACGGTAGTTGTCACCTCGACTACTGCCGCGCCTCGTTCTAAAACGACACTTCGCTGTTCATCTGGGGCAAAGTGCTCGTTAGTAGAGCGAGAGGTAAACCTCGCGCCTCTCGCTCGGGGGATAGAGAATTGACACTAGTCGCTCTTCACCGCCGTATAGCCCCACAACTCTCGCTCGCGTTCTTCCCAATCGGGCATAAAGGCATGCATGAACAATTTGAAGACTTTTCCGTGATTGGGGAAGCTGCGGCTTGCCTTCGGGATTGATCACCTGAAATGAGGGAGGAGCGGGCAGGCCATAGCCCTGGTCAAATACTTGCAGGTCGTTCTGAATGGTGGGACTGCCAACGGAATCGCAACAATTCCAACAAATGGTTGACTTTATCGAGAATTCTATAGTAAGCTTAGGCCACCTGGGGGTCACTCACTGGGAGAAGGAAGAGAAGCCATCACCTGTGAGGACAACAGTTATTTGTCACAGATCGAAGGTGTGACGACAAGAACACAAAGATAGCAAGAACACAGAGATAGGAGAAAGGACTTGAGAAACAGAAAAGGTCTTTTCGGGATCGTCGCTGCGTTGGCACTAATCGGCTTTGCGATGCTGGGCAGCTCCGTGTTCCCGGCGCGGGCGGCAGCGTCAAGCCGTACGACACTCCCTGGAAGCGCACCCTCTTGGGCGAACTCGAAGAACTATGTGGGCAATGCCGACCCAAATGCCGACATTGGGTTCCGCCTCTACCTCGGCTGGAACAATCCGTCTGCTGTCGAGGCCCTCGCTCAGGCGGTATCGGACCCGCATAACCCATCGTATGGGCAGTACCTCACGCCCGCCCAGTTCCGCCAGCAGTTCGCGCCACCGCAGGCACAGGTAGGCGCGGTTCAGTCCTGGCTACGCAACCAGGGCTTCACTGTCGAGTACACGCCGACGAACAACCATTACGTCTCGGCTGAGGGCACCGTTGCCCAGGCGGAGGCAGCATTTGGTGCCGGTTTTGGGATGTACAATGTCCAGAACCTGACCGTACGGTCACCCTCCTCGGACGTCTCGATCCCCAGTTCGCTCGCAGGGATCGTCAGCGGTGTCATCGGTCTCGATGACAGCGCCCAGTTCGTATTTACCAACCACACCACCGGCGACGCACCGCCGCCGGCAGCCTTCGTGAGCGCCCAGCCGTGCTCGACGTACTGGGGACAGCAGCAGGCCGTTGGCTTCACCAATCCGTACGGGGCTGGCGCGCTTCCCTACGCGCCGTGCGGCTACACGCCCGCCCAGGTCAAGGGTGCCTACGGCATCTCCGGCTATGATGGCAGCGGACAGACGGTGGCGATCATCGACGCCTATGCCGCGCCCACCATCGTCCAGGACGTCAGCCAGTGGTCCACCAACCGCGGGCTGCCGACGTTTCACGCCAACCAGTTCACGCAAGTCGTGGCCCCCGGCACGTATCATCATCCTGAACGTGGCCTCAAGCAGAACCCACAAGTGTGGTATGGCGAAGAGACCCTGGACGTGGAAGCCGTCCACGGCATGGCACCCGCTGCAGACGTCGTCTACGTTGGCGCGCCCAACAACTTCCAGGATCTCGACGCGGCCCTCAATCACGTGGTCGACCGGCGCCTGGCCCAGATCGTCACCAACTCGTATGGCTTCAACACCGAGGATCTGCCTCCTGGCTACATCAAGCCCTACGAGGACATCATCCTTCAGGGGGTAACCGAGGGGATCGGGATCTACTTCTCTTCCGGCGATAACAGCGATGAGTCACTCGTCGAGGGCTTCAGGACCACGGACTGGCCCGCCTCGAGCCCCTTCGTGACAGCCGTCGGCGGCACCAGCCTGGCGGTGGGCGCCAGCAACAACTATCTCTTCGAGACGGGCTGGGGCACCACCACCTCCTCGTGGACGGGCACGACCTGGTCACCGACCCCGCCCGGCCCCTGGCTCTACGGCGCAGGTGGTGGCGTCAGCAGCATCTTCGCCGAGCCATCCTACCAGGTTGGTGTCGTGCCAGGCTCTGTGTTCACGGCTCAGGGCCGCACAGGACGAGCCGTACCCGATATCGCCGCCTTTGCCGATCCCAATACCGGGTACCTGATCGGCGAGACCCAGACATTCCCGGACGGGACGGTCAAGTACTCTGAGTACCGCATTGGCGGCACCAGCCTGTCATCCCCCATCATGGCTGGCATCATGGCGCTGGCTGACCAGGCCGCTGGTCACCCGCATGGGTTTGCGAACCCGCTCTTCTACAGTCTGGCGGGCTCCACGGCCTTTACAGATATCGTGAGCCCAGCATCCACCGTGGCGGTGGTGCGCACGAACTATGTCAACGGTGTGGATGCGAGCGCCGGACTGGCCTACCGGTTGCGGACCATGAACCAGACGCTCAGCTTACAGACGACCCCGGGCTACGACGATGTGACGGGCCTGGGGACGCCGACGAGTTCCTTTTTGAGCGCATTGCATTGAGCCACTAGCGACTCTGCTGGCCCAAACACGAGTCCTCCTGGATGTTGGAGGGCAACCAAACCTTAACCAGAGACAGCCTCAGGCGGAGCGGAGCCGGGAGTTCCCCGGCTCCGTTTTCTTGCACAGTGACCCAACTTAGTGGAGTACATGCAAAGATCGTGATGCCAGAAAATTGGAAAGATCCACAGCCCGGCTCGTGAAACCGAGCGAACTCTCTGTCAAAGCCAGTTATATCAAAAGAAGGTCAGAGCCTCTCGCTCGGGGAGATTTGCAGTTCAAATGTTTCCAAAAATCAGCCCGGCGATGATCACCAGGATACCGCCGCCGACTACCTGTAGCATCGAAAGCAACCACCTGGTACCGAAGAAGCGGTGACGAATGGCGGCGATGAGGATAAGTTCAACCCCAACAACAACAAATGCGACGGCCAGGGCGATACGAAAGTCCGGAACGAGGAAAGGCAGTGTATGTCCTGCGCCGCCCAGGAAGGTCATGAATCCTGTAATTGCACCGCGCATAACCGGATTGCCACGACCGGTTAAAACCCCGTCATCAGATAAGGCCTCGGAGAAAGCCATGCTTATACCCGCGCCCGTGGCTGCCGCCATGCCTACCAGGAATGCCGTCATCGGGTGGCGCGTGGCGAATGCAGCAGCGAAAATGGGTGCGAGCGTCGAAACCGATCCATCCATGAGACCGGCGAGTCCGGGCTGCACAACCTGCAAAAGGAAACGGCGATCTGATAGTTCTTGACTGTTCGCACTCTGTGCCGACGCATTCCGGTTCAGGCTGCGAGCAAGCCCTGGCAAACCCAGTGCCACAAAAAACCTTGCTAATTGCGCTCTGTTGCCCTGCGGTTTTCTATCTATCATGCTGAAGGCCTTTGATAATTCTTCCCTCTATACCCCCTTATTGAGGACGTACGGCGCTTTACATAGTACAACTGACGACTAAGCTCAAGATAAATATACCACGTTTTGATATTCAGGTCTTTGTAAGGCGCGTGGCTCTTTTGTCAAAGCAATCGCAATGTGCAACAGGTATGCTCTGGTGAAAGATGGAGATAGAAACGCGGGGCGCGATACGTCGCTCCGGCCATGAGAGGTATATATGCTGTGCAAGGAACTAGTGACACTGTGCTCCTAATCGAGGCAGACAAATCATTACGGCGGCTGATTGCCCTTGGTTTACAATATCGCGGCATACATGTCATCGAGGCCAACTCTCCCATGAACTTACCTGTTCTGGAAACGCAGCAGCCGGGTCTTGTCGTGCTCGATATTGATGGTGAAGCGGGGAGCGATCATAGTCTCCTGGCTGTGGCGCAGGAACATCCCTATCTCTCCAGCTTACCTATCGTCTTATTGGCCTGGGATTGCCTGGTACCTGCAGGAGTCCGCCAGGATAGCTCTCAAACGCAGGTAACCTGCCTGACCAAGCCATTTGATGCCCGTACATTACACACTACTATCGAGCAGATACTGGCAGTTAACCAGGAAATGCTGCCTGCTGCGCATGCCACTCATTCTGTCATGGCTGCTCCTAGTATATGGCCTCTAATCACCGCCGTGGGCCTGCTGCTGGCATTCATCGGCCTGATGACGCAGATTGCTATTAGCGGCGTGGGGCTGCTGATTGTGATGATTGCTTTGTTGTGGTGGACGCTTGGCACGAAGAGTGAGAGCGAGCAACTGGTAGGCAACATCTAATCCCTGCCGAATGTTCAGGTGCTTGTAAGGTATGCCTCTCAAGCTGCAAGCTAGATATCAGGCCCAGGCACAATAATCAGTCAAGTATTCTCTATCTTGCAGGAATGGATGGGAAGCATGGAATCCGAAGGCACGCCATCTGAAGTCGATCAAGCTGAGAAGCCGGAACCGGCACGAGGGCGCAAAAGTTCTCGCAGGCGCAACATCACAATATTTATTGTTGTGAGCATATTGAATGTCGGGCTGCTTGCCTTGCTCTGGACGCAACTGCTGACACCCGCTCAAAATGCTGGCCAGAACCAGGCGAATGCCGCTGATCCGCTGATAGGGCACGCCGCGCCAAATTTTACGCTGGACGCTTTAAGCCTGCACGCTGCGCCGGCAATTTCCCTGGCGAGTTACAAGGGAAGGCCTGTCATGCTTAATGTCTGGAGCTCAACCTGCGTCCCTTGTGTCGATGAAGCGTCTCTCTTGCAAGCGCAGTGGCAGCGCGTGAAGTCACAAGGAATTGTTTTTCTTGGCATTGATTTTCAAGATGTAAAGAGTGACGGGTTGAGCTTCTTACACAAATACGGCATCACCTACCTGAACGTTTTAGATGCGACCGGCTCAACTACTATCAGCTATGGCGTATCAGCGACGCCCGAAACGATTTTCATTAACCGCGCGGGGATAGTGGCGAGCAGAGTGATCGGGCAGCTTACTGAACAGACGTTGCAGAGCAATCTGCAATTGATATCCCGCTAAAAAGCGTGATGGCATGTTTGAGATTCGCGTAATCGTCCGGACGGCACATATCGTGGCCGCCGCAGTCTGGGTGGGTGGTAGTATGCTCTATCTGGTGGCAGTCTTGCCTGCATTGCGTAATGGCGGGTCTGCTCCAGGAGTTTCCGCGCAGATTGCCGCGCTTTTCCGGCGCATGGTGAACATCTGTATGGGAGTGCTGCTTTTAAGCGGGGCTTATTTGACATTTGACCGCCTGACTTCGACGGCGCTGGGTTGGCCGTACCTGGTGGTGCTGGGCTTGAAGATTATAGCCGCGCTGGGTATGTTTGTACTGGCAATCTATCTTGGACAGAGTAATATACGGCGGCTAGCAAAACGCACAACGCGGCTGTCAAAGGCTGCGCCGCAACTGATGTTAGCCCTGGGAATACTTGTAATTTTGCTCGGTGCGCTCCTCAACGGATTGTTCGAGGCGACGATCGCACCCACATAGGAGGCCGGAGCCTCCGGAGGTAGTATCATGCAAACAACTGTGAGTGTGCCACAGGAAGAGGGAGAAAAGCCCTCACGAAGGCGGCGCAAGCGGCTGCCGATCAGTTTCATCCTGGGCGGACTTGCTATTCTGGGAGCTGTGATCTATCTCATCTACGCGAATACGCAAGCTAACGCCGCCTTCTATTTAACCGTTTCCGAACTGAAAAGCTGTACCACCTGTGCCGCGCAATCGATACGCGTGGCCGGCGTCGTGCAAGCGGGATCAGTTGTGAATAATGAACAGAATCAGCAGATCAGCTTCGTGATTGCGGAGAGTGGGCAATCGCTGCCCGTGGTCTATAGCGGGATAGTGCCTGACATCTTTGGCCCGGGCATCACTGTTGTTGTAGAAGGGCATTATACAGGTACAGGGCCATTCCAGGCTCAAACGCTGCTTACCAAGTGCCCATCGAAGTTCCAGGCAGCGACACCAGGTACTTAAGGTTTAATCGTGCATTTTTCAGATTTAGGTAACATCTCCCTCATAGTAGCTTTAGGGTTCGCCATCTATACGGTGGTTCTGGCCGTATTGGGCGCGACGCGCAATATACCGCAGCTTGTGGTCAGCGCTAGACGCAGCCTCCTGGCCGTTACTTTTTTTCTGCTGCTGGCTTCGGCAACCCTGATTGTTTCATTTCTCACACATGACTTTGGTGTGAGCTACGTTGCCCAGCATTCAAGCCTTGCCATGCCCTGGTACTACACTACCTCGGCATTTTATGGTGGGCAAGAAGGTTCTCTGCTGTACTGGGCGCTGATGCTTTCGATCTTCTCCGCCGTGTTCGTTTTTACCGCGAAACGCGCACCGGCTGCGCTGGTACCCTATATCATGGCGACCCTGGCGGGCATCGAGATCTTCTTGTTGGCTATGCTGACAACGGTGTCCAGCCCCTTTGTCCGCCTGCCCGCGCCTGTGCCGGATGGAGTTGGGCTGAATCCGCTGTTGATGGACCCTGGCATGCTAATACACCCGCCCATGCTCTTGATGGGTTACATGAGTTTTTCGCTGCCCTTTGCCTTTGCTGTAGCTGCGATGATTACGGGGAAACTGGATAGTGAGTGGTTACGCGCCATTCGTCGTTGGACGCTGGTATCGTGGGCTATTCAGACGACAGGGCTGATTCTGGGAGCATGGTGGGCCTATCACGTCCTGGGCTGGGGAGGCTATTGGGGCTGGGACCCGGTGGAGAATGCTGCCCTCCTGCCCTGGTTAACAGCGACCGCTTTCCTGCACTCGACGATGGTGCAGGAGCGGCGTGGCATGCTCAAGGTGTGGAATTTGGGCCTGGTGATCGCCTCGTTTGCTCTTTCGATCTTTGGCACATTCGAGGTGCGCAGCGGCATCATCAGTTCCGTACACTCGTTTGCCTATTCAGCGATTGGCGGCTATTTTCTGGCGTTCCTGGGCATTATTATTGTCTTCAGTACCGGACTCTTCATCTATCGTTTACCCAGGCTGCGGCCCGAGCAGGAATTTGACTCGGTGATTTCGCGTGAGGGGAGCTTCCTGCTCAACAACCTGCTGCTGGTAGGTATAGCGTTTGCAATCCTATGGGGCACGCTCTTCCCGCTCATCTCCGACGCGTTTAGCCATCAAACGATGACCGTCGGGCCGCCGTTCTACGATCAGGTCAGCAGGCCACTATTCATCGTACTTATTCTCGCCATGGGCATTGGCCCTTTACTGGCATGGAGACGCACCTCTACGCGCGCGCTGAGGCGAAACCTTGCCATTCCCGCGCTTGCTGCCGCGGTGTGCGCTGCGGTGCTGCCCGTGGTGGGTATTCGCGATATCTGGGCAAACATTGCCTTTGCCGTTTGCTCGTTCACCATCTGTGCGATTCTCTACGAAATCTGGCGCGGTGTGCGCGTGCGGCACCTCCACGGGGAGCCATATCCCTTTGCGCTGTACATGCTCTTCGAGCGCTACCGGCAGCGCTACGGCGGTTACCTTGTACACCTGGGCCTGGTGATGCTCGCGCTGGGAGTGATTGGTTCGCACTTCTTCCAGGTGCAGCAGGATGCTGTGCTCAAGCCAGGGCAGGAAATCAATATTGCGGGCTACAAGCTGGTCTATTTTGGCAACATCGATAGAAAATATCCAGACACGGAGATAATAACATCGCAGTTGCAAGTTTGGCATGACGGTAAGCTACAACAATACATTTATCCTGGCCGCCAATTCTACGCGAACTTTGGTAATCAGCCGGCAAGCATAATCTCTATCACGACCTATGGATTGACCGACCTGTATGTATTCCTTGCAGAATGGAATGGCCCGTCTGAAGCCACAATCCGCGTTTTTGTTAACCCGCTTGTACCCCTCGTCTGGTTAGGCGGCCTGGTGATGGTGCTCGGCGGCATCATCTGCTGGTGGCCGGAGAGGAGAAGACGACGCGTTGTTTTCAGCGAGGCCGTTGGAGAGCCGGAAGCCGAACCCGCTATGGCGGGAGCGGCACGAAATGGGAAGGGAGCCCCCGGGTCGTCCATCATGCAGGGTGCGCTACACGATGGGAAAGCAGAGCACGAGGGGCGACGCAAGCGTCCCATCCCCTCCCAACTCCACTCCCGCCCCTACGCGTTCAAGGGTGATGACGCCGAGATGGAGGGTGCAAGCCCTTACGCGTTCAAGGATGATGACGCGGAGACGGAGGGTGCAAGCCCCTACGCGTTCAAGGGTGATGACGCGGAGACGGAGGTTGCAAGCCCCTACGCGTTCAAGGGTGATGATGAGGAGACGGAGGTTGCAAGATGAAGCGGAGGCGCTCACTCCTCTTATGCATCGCGATCCTGGCGATAGTTGGCTCGATCTGGTCATATGTGCTAATCACGGCACCCCCGCAGGAAACGCTCGATCAACGTGAGCATGATGTGGCTTCACAGTTAAAGTGCCTCGTTTGCCAGGGCGAATCGGTTGCGGATTCCCCTGCATTGCTATCACAACAGATGCGCGCAATTATTCGCCAGCAATTGCAATCCGGTAAATCGGATCAGGAGGTAATCCAGTACTTCGTGTCGCGTTATGGAAACCGTATCCTGTGGTCTCCTCCCTGGCAGGGCTTCACACTCCTGGCCTGGCTTATACCGATTGGCCTGCTGCTTGGAGGGGCGCTCCTGCTCTTCTTCGTCCTGCGCGGGTGGCTTACCCAGGCAAACGCCGCGTCACCAGGGGACGGCGCTCTTACTCTCGAAGGGATGGATGAGAGCGAGCTGGCGCAATACCGGCAGCAGATCGAAAAAGAACTGCAGGAAGTTGAGCTTGATTTCCAGCTTGGCAACCTGGCCGAGGGTGATTATCGCTCTTTGCATGAACGATACATGCGCCGTGCGGTCCTGGCAACGAAATCCCACCATGAACACGAGCAGGAACTGGACAAGAAGATTGAAGAGCGGCTGCGCACGATGAGGGAAGAGAAAAAGAATGTGCATGCGAAAGAGTGAACATGGTCTGGGCAGGGCGATGGCGGGGTGCAGGGTGACGGCGGGCAGGGCGACGGCGGGCAGGGCGACCACCGCGGGCAGGGCGACCACCGCGGGCAGGGCGACCGCAAGGGTCGCCCCTACTATACACGACTGTGGCGAGCCGGGGCACCCGTGTATAGTAGGGGCGGGGCTTGCCCCCGCCCTGCCGCATCCTCCCACCCTGCCTCGCCTTGCCCCCGCCCTGCCGCATCCTCCCGCCCTGCCTCGCCTTGCCCCCACCCTGCCGCATCCTCCCGCCCTGCCTCGCCTTGCCCCCGCCCTGCCGCATTCCCCCGCCCTGCTGCTTGTACTCCCTTTGCTATTTGCTCTCACATGCTCCTTACTTCCATTTGCTGCCCCGGCGCACGCTGCTGCGGGTACAGGGCGTATTTACGGGCAATTGCTGGATGGCACAAAACACGATGCGCCTGTTGTGGGACAGAGCGTCACCTTGCAGATGGCGCAAGGGAACAATACGCGTGACCTGCTGAACGTTACTACGGATGCTCATGGCGAGTTTTCTTTTAGCGGCCTGGATACAGATAAAACTATCAATTACGCCGTATATACCTTGTACCAGGGAGCGCAATACTACACTGACCTGATTGATCTCAGCAACAAGCCGGTTCAACAAATCAACCTGAAGGTCTACGATACGACGACAAGTACAGCCAACATCGCGATTGTGCAGGCTACCGTCCTGGTAGATAAGGTGGATGCTCAAAATGGCCTTATTACCATTTCTGAGAATTACTTTTTCGAGAACCTGGGTTTAACCAGCTACGTAGGGTCGCTCCAGGCGAATGGAAGCAAGCCGAACGCGCTGCTTTTCGCGCTGCCAACCGGTGCGCGTAAATTATCACTTAGCTCAAGTTTCAATGGATACCAGGCCATCCAGGTAGACACTGGCTTCGCCACAAATGCTGCGCTCCCTCCTGGCACGTCGCAGCTGGCTTTTTCTTTCCAGGTTCCTTATACAGCGACAGGCTATAATTTCAGCTATACCATTGTCTATCCCACAGTGGATCTCTCTTTGCTGGTGCCCCTGAATATCCACATCAGTTCAAGCGGGATGGATTCACAGGGGCCGGTTAATGTCAACCAGCAAACGTACCAGCTTTTCAAAGCTCAAAAATTGCTCGCGGGTGATCAAATACATGTGCAACTGCAGGGCTTGCCAGCGCCGCAAAATGCTGCCAGCCCGGCACCCCGCAATCAAAATACGCTGTGGATTATCGTGGCGATTCTACTGATGCTGGCAATCGTGGGTGTGACCTGGTTTGTGTCTCGTCTCTCCCGCCGGCGAGCAACAGCCACGCGAAAACAAGCAACTCGCAGTAGAGGAGATGTGAGCGTCCGCCCGGTCGCGAAAAAGCACGTTTCAGAAGCCAGTGACCGGCAAGAGGTGCTGCTCCAGGAATTATTAGACCTGGACACTGCTTACGAGGCTGGTAAAATAAAGAAGACGGAGTACGAGGAACGCCGCGCAAAAACAAAGGCGTTGCTACGCAGTGTAATGAATAGCGAACCGGTTGAGAAGGGTCATCGTGAACGTGCCATACCTGGAGATCAAAGGACTAAAAAAGAGTTTTAATCTAAAGCCCATCTTACGCAGCGTTGATCTCTTTCTCGATCGAGGCGAGTGTATGGCGCTGCTGGGAGCCAACGGTTCGGGGAAGACGACGTTACTGCGCATTCTGGCCGCTCTGATCAAACCCGACACGGGGACCGTATGCATAGGAGGCTGGGATATCGAGCGAGACGCCCAGCAGGTACGCCGCCTGGTAGGATTTGTTACGCACCAGCCGTATCTTTACGACGAACTGACAGCGCTGGAGAACTTGCTATTCTTTGGTCGCATGTACGCTGTGAAGCGACCACGAGAGCGGGCTGCCGAACTGTTACAGCGCGTAGGGTTGGCAAAACGGGCGGGTGAGCGTGCCGGGGCGCTCTCTCGCGGTCAAGCGCAGCGCCTGGCACTGGCGCGAGCTTTGCTACACTCGCCGCAACTGCTCTTGCTTGACGAGCCGGATACGGGCCTCGACGAGGAGGGGAACGCGTTACTCGAAACGCTGCTACAAGAGCATATTGAACGTGGCGGCACGACGCTGTTTACGACCCATAACCTTGAAAGGGCATTGAAGCTCAGTGATCGCATCGGTATGTTAGGCAGCGGGCGCGTGGCTTACCAGCAGGAGACGGGCGGATTGGAACTGGGTGGAGTGCGACAGGCATACCAGGAGGTGCTGCGATGACTTTTCTCGCGCAAGTCCTGGCAATCCTGTGGAAGGATATACGCTGCGAACTGCGCAGCAAACAGACCTGGACGGGCATGGGGCTGTTCGCGCTGCTCGTGCTGGTGATCTTCAACTTCGCCTTTGATCTGCGCGTGGATAATAAAGCAGCTATTGCGCCAGGCGTGTTGTGGGTAGCGTTCGTCTTCGCCAGCTTGCTTGGATTGGGCCGCACCATCGCTGCCGAACGCGAAAAGGGATCGATGGATCGCTTATTGCTCTGCCCGGTGGATCGCAAAGCTATCTACCTTGCTAAACTACTGGGTAACTTGCTATTTATTGGTGTGGTAGAAATTGTAGCGCTGCCGGTCTACGCAGCTCTGTTTAACGTACCGTTGTTTGCCGGAGCATTGCTGCCGATTGTCCTACTCGGCACGCTGGGTGTTGCCACCATCGGTACATTGTTCTCGGCTATGGCCGCTGCAACGCGGGCGCGGGAGTTGCTGCTGCCGGTACTCGTTTTTCCCTTGATCGTGCCAGTAGTGATCAGTGCGGTACGCGCTACGGGATCATTGATAGTGGCAGCACCAAACGAACCACCCTGGCTAGGTTTGATAGCCGCCTTTGATGTGATATTTCTGAGCATATCTATGCTCATGTTTGAATTTGTCATTGAGGAATGATTACACTATCGCGCCCCTTTTAGAAGCATGGGGTATGGAGCATGGAGCTTTATATGGCATTAGCACGAAAAGAAACGACGATTGAACAGCCAGGTGTGGGAACAAAGCAGCGAGGTACTCGTTTTCCTGTCGTCTCGCTGGTATTGGGCACGCTCTCACTCATAGGCATGATGGTTTCCATCTGGATGATTTTCCTGTATGCGCCAACGGATGCCGTGCAGGGTCAGCCGCAGCGTATCTTCTATTTCCACGTGCCGATGGCGTGGCTTGGTTTGCTGGGGTTTGGAGTAGTAACCGTCGCGGGTATCGGCTACCTGCGCAAAAGAGACGAGCGCTGGGACTGGGTGGCGCGTGCTTCAGCTGAGCTAGGCGCGGTTTTTATCACGCTGACACTGATTACAGGCTCCATCTGGGGCAAGACTACCTGGGGAACGTGGTGGACCTGGGATGCACGTTTAACCACAACGCTGATACTCTGGTTTATCTACATTGGCTATCTCATGCTGCGCAGTTACATGGGCCGGACTCATGCCAGCGCACGAGCCGGTGCAGTGCTGGCAATCATCGGTATCATCGATGTCCCCATCATTTATGAGTCCGTCAACTGGTGGCGTACGCTGCATCCCGCCGCCGAGGTGGGTGTGCCGGGCGCTCTGCCGCCCTCCGTAGTGCTCACGCTGATGGTGTCGCTGACAGTGTTTACAGTGTTCTACTGCTTCCTGCTGATACAATTGTACCAATTGCAGCGCATGCAGGCAGTGGCGCAGCGCCTGCGCGCCACCATCGAGTAAGGAAAAGAGGTTATCATTATGCAAGGATTTGCTTATCTTGTGGCAGCTTACGCAATCGCGTGGGCTGGCCTGTTCGCCTACCTGGCGGTAGTCATGCTGCGCATTCGCGGCGTGCGTACCGAACTCGCCGCCGTCGAGGAACTGGTGCGCGAGCAGCAGGAGAAACAGAAGGAATAATTCATCATGCCTACCGCAGAAGAGACGAACGAACCGGTTACGACAAAAAAGACCAGGGCGCGTAAAGAAGTGGCGAGGGAACTGGCTTCTCATCTGAGATTGAAAAATGTCTATAAGCAGGCGGTCATCACGCTGGTTGCCGGCGACCTGCTGTGCTTTCTCGTCTTTGCGGCCCTGGGCAGCAATACGCATGGCGAGGTAACAGGGCTGGCATCAATCCCCCATATCATTGTTACGGCGCTGCCTTTTGCTGCGGGCTGGTTTCTCGTCTCACCGTTTGTGGGCGCATTCCGGCGTGATATCGTAGCGCAGCCTCGCACTATGGCTATCCGCACGGCGGTGGCCTGGCTGATCTCCTGGCCTGTAACCCTGATCTTGCGTGGAATTTTTGTTGATCACGGCATTCCGCCGCTAACCTTTGCCATCGTGGTTTTGCTCTTTAACCTGTTGATCCTCGAGGTTTGGCGCTGGCCTTTCGCGCTAAACAACAGCTTAAGAAAACGTGGGGTATAATCTAATTCAGAGTTTATCCACTTTGACAAATTACACCGGCCATCCGTAGGGGCCTCAGCGAAGCGCGTATCAATACTTCGCGCCCACAGCCGATGTATCGGCCCTAATAGGCATCAAGAGATCATGCGCCGGAGGCGCACCACCCAGGATGAAAGATATCCCTCTGTTGCCATCTTGGGAGAGACTTTCAGAAGAACCTAAGCCTGGAAGAGAGACAGGAGGCCGGATGGTCCGTAGGGGCGAGGGCGGATGATGTGGGGAAAGGAGGGCCTTGATGGTCGCCCGGTGCTGGGGGTGTGAGCGCGTTCCTCCACAGGTGAGCACAGGGAACAGGACGCGGGCGACCATCAAGGCCTTGTAAAGATACCCCGTATCTTTCTTGCCCAGCCACCCTTCACCACCCTCGCCCCTACGGGAAGGGGATTGCCCCCGCAAGCATAGAGCGCCTTGCATATACTCATCCTTACAACATGACAGCAAATATGTTACAATATATATGGTACAGTTCGATGGGCACAAGATATCGTAATGGTAAACATGATAAGGCCTTATCAATGTTACAGTAGATATGATACAGTCTGACTGAAATGGTGGTATTATTTCGATGCATACGATCGATGAACTGGCACATAGCTCCGGGGTACCAAGTAGAACGATTCGTTTCTACAACACGCAGGGCATGCTCCCCTCTCCCATCATGCGCGGGCGCATAGCTTATTATGGGGAAGAGCACCTGCTGGTACTGAACATCATCAAAGAACTGAGAGAGCAGCAGCAGCTTCCCCTGGAGGCCATCAAGCAAATGCTGGAAATCCGCGCCAAATATGGTGAAGTGCAAATGAACCTGGCTCTGAAACAGCGCTTTCTGCGTCCTCTTACCTCGAATGCTCAAGCAGTACGCCTGTCTAAAGAAGCCTTGATGCAGCAAACGGGCGCATCCGGAGAGTGGATTGACGAATTGACGCGCCAGGAGTTGCTCTTTCCCGTGCAATCAGAAGATGGCATCAAATACAGCGGCGATGATATCTTGTTGCTACAAATTTATGAACGTCTTGAGTACCTGGGGCTTCCCATCGCACTTTCAGGGCTGATTCGCTTCCAACTGCGCCAGCTTGCACGCAGCGAATTTGCCGCTTTAGAGCAGTACGTGCGTTCTCGCTGGCAAGAAGAAGACCTGCCTCCTGAGAAGCAGGCCGAGCAGCTTGAGATGATCCTCACCCTGACTGATACCTTGATCTCTGTGATGCATCGCAAACTGTTGTATCATCATTAGGAGGCCTCGAAGAAATTCTGCGACTCTCGTAAATATCCGCAATCAGTTTATCAGCATCGACGAGACCTTTCCAACTGCCTGCTGCAGCGAGAAAAGCCTCATAGTCCGCCTCGGTTATTTTCCGTTTCGCTCGTCGCTTCATCTCTGTATTAGCTCTCTATCTTTTCTTGTGATTCCTCATCCTGTAGTTGCTTGTCTTCTACAAGCTCTTCCGTACCAGGTTTTTCTGGCTCCTCCTCTTGCGTCTTTTCCTCACCTCCCGCTGTCGTCACCTCCACCTTAGGACCAGGCTTGGGCTTCTGGGGAATACCGTAGGTCGCAGCAACTTCGCCCTGTGGCACTGGCTTCGAGAAGCGCAAGACCAGGTAGGTGACGGGTAGCAGTAGAATGAAGACCACGAGCGAGGTCCATTGTGCCTGTTTCAAACCCCAATCCAGTCCCAGGAAATTCACAATGAGATTATCGCGTACGAAGAAGAGCAGGAACTGCGTAATCACGTAGCCAAACAGGTAGATCAGGATCAGTGCACCAGGCCGGCGCAGGCGGCGTGAGAGGAAAAATAACAACGCCAGTAAGACGATATTCGCCAGCAGTTCATAGAAGGCCGCAGGCTGTACTGCCGTTGACACATTGCCACATAAACTTGGATCGGCGAGACCCATACAAAAAAAACTGTTTTTATTCTGGTAGACCGTCGCCCAGGGCAGCGTACTGTGATAGCCAACGATATCGCCATTGATGATGTTGCCGATGCGCCCGAAGAGCTGCCCGGTGGCTGCAAACAACCCGCCAGCATCCAGTGCTACCAGTGGATTGATACGCTCGACCCTGGCCCGCCAGAAGATTACAGGAACGACGAAGAAGATAGCTCCAAAGAAAGCCATCCCGCCCTCCCAGGTGGCGAGGATATGCCAGGGTTGAGCAAGGTAGTACGAGACAAGATTGGGTTGTTGCACCACGAAGTAGAGCCGTCCACCAATCAGGCCTGCCACCACGGACCACCACAATATGCGGTACACTTTATCCGAGGTGATGCCCTTGCGTGCTGTATAGCGTCGAATGAACCACAGCCCCATGAGGATGCCAACGACATACATCAGCCCGTACCAGCGCAATGCCAGGGCGCCAATATGCACAATGACGGGGTCGATATTAATGTAGATGTAAGCCAAAAAAGGGTTACTTCCCATAAAATTTCTCCAATGTTGCTAGACACATTATTTGCTCTATCATAGTATGCCCAGGACGTAAGTGCAAGTAGTAGTTATTCCGTA
>WNFG01003527.1_pt1 | contig 20763 bp, 20 predicted proteins | sample 5400431 | NCBI WGS metagenome assembly WNFG01 (sample SAMN13153346, study PRJNA577476) | soil metagenome | isolation source: 120 cm saprolite under Douglas fir tree site 2 hole 3 replicate 2 | place: USA:California | collected 2015-04-18 | reverse complement strand
GGGTCCAAGCGGGCGGCCTTGATGGCGGGGTAGACGCCGAAGACCAGGGCAATCACGGAGGCCAGTCCCAGGCCCAGTAGTGCGACCCACGGCTTGACCGCAGCGGGGAACGGAGTCAACTGGCGCAGCACCAGCGCCAGGATGAACCCCAGCGCGACGCCGGTCAGACCCCCGACGAGGCACTGCGCCAGCACTTCGACGAGAAATTGTCGGGCGATATCGCGCTGGGTGGCGCCGACCGAGCGGCGTAACCCGATCTCCTTGGTGCGCTCGGTGACGCTGACCAGCGTAATGTTCATGATGACGATCCCGCCGACGATCGAAGCCACCGAGGAGACCAGCACGAAGACCAGAAAGAACACCGAGCTGATGTCCTTCCACAGACTGAGGTACGTGTCGGCAGTAGCGAAGTAGAAGTCGTCGCGGGCCTCAGGGGCGATGCGCCGTCGCCCGCGCAGGATCAGGCGCACTTCATCTTCGGCAGGGCCAAGCGGCGGCCGGCCCTTGATGTGGAAGATCAGGCTGCGGCGCGTGCCGAAGAGTTTTTGGAACGCGCTGATCGGAAAGATGACGAAGGTATCTTGATCCTGCCCCAGGATCGCGCCAATGCGGTCAGCCACCCCGATCACGGTGAATTCTTCTCCGGCGATGCGGAGGGTTTTCCCGAGCGGCAAGCGCCCAGGGAAGAGTTTCTCGGCCACCTCCGCGCCGAGCACAGCCACCGGGGAGGCCGCGCGCTGCTCGCCTTCGGTGAAAAAACGCCCGGCGGAGACGTCGAGCGTGCTGATCCAGCCCATGTTGGAGGTCTCACCGCGCAGGGTGACGTCACCCAGGCTCTGCGCTTCGCCGCGGACTTGTCCGAAGGTGGAAGCTTGAGCGCCCACGGCCAGGCAGCGCTGACAGCGGTATTCGAGCGCGCGCCAGTCGTCAAAGGTCAGATCGCGGTGTTTCCGCGCCTTGAGAATTTCTTGGAAGTCGGTGGTGGCGAGGGGCACCTTTGAGACTTGAAAAATGTCTGTGCCGAGATTGGCGATTCTTGCTTCGACATAGCCATTGGCTCCCTGGATCAGCGTTATCACCAGGATCAGGGAGGTAACGCCAATAATCAGGCCAAGGAGGGTGAGCAGGGTGCGCAGCTTGCGCGCTGAAAGCGAGGCAAAAGCGAGCCGCAGTGTGTCTCCAAGCTGCATCGAAGCCCTTCAGCGATTCTAGCTTAGTCAGGTGTGTAGCGCGGGTCTCTTGCAGGAGTTTAAGCTCCGCGCCGTCGCACTCCAAGACCACCAGTAGGACGTTGGCACTGCCGAGTGATAAAGCGAGTTGACCGGGGGGAGAGTATAATCATCGAATCTTGCGCAGAGGAGGGAACGCGTCTTGGCGGAGGCCGTCAAGCTTACGGCCATGGTCAAGGCTGCGGGTTGAGCGGCGAAGCTGAGTCCCGGTCTGCTGGACTCCGTGCTGCGCCGCCTGCCGCGGCAAACTGACCCGAACGTGCTCGTTGGGTTTGACACCAACGACGACGCCGGGGTGTATCGTCTCACGGACGACCTGGCCCTGGTGCAGACGGTGGACTTCTTCACGCCGATTGTGGACGATGCCTACCTCTACGGGGAGATTGCCGCGGCCAATTCACTGAGCGACGTCTACGCTATGGGCGGCCGGCCCATCTCCGCACTTTCGATCGTCGGCTTTCCGGACAAGGGCGATCCCGACGTGATGGAACAGATCATCCTGGGCGGGCTCTCCAAGATGGCGGAGGCAGGCTGCAGCGTGATTGGCGGGCATTCGATCCGCGATGACGACATCAAGTTCGGCTATGCGGTCACCGGCGTGATCAATCCGCAGCGCGTCTGGCGCAATGTTGGCGCGCAGCCGGGCGACGTATTGCTGCTCACCAAGGCCATCGGCACCGGGGTGATTTCCACCGCGTTGAAGAAGCAGCGGGCATCGGAAGCGTCGCTCGCTGCTTCCGTGGCTTCCATGACGCGGCTCAATCGCGATGCCGCTGAAGCGTTGCTGGAAGCGGACGGCGGCTCAGGCGCGATTCATGCTGTTACCGACATCACCGGTTTTGGCCTGCTGGGCCATGCGCGGGAGATGGCGGTTGGCAGCGGAATTTCGCTCGAGATCGATCACGCCAGGGTGGACTACTTGCCGGGCGCAGTTGAAGCCGCGCGCGAAGGGCATCTGGCCGGCGGCCTGAAAAATAACCGCGAATTTGTCGGCGATTGCGTCGGCTTTTCTGCTTCTGTTCCCGAAGAGTTCCGCAACCTGCTCTACGACCCGCAAACCTCGGGCGGCTTGCTGGTCGCCATCGCGCGAGAGAAGGCCGATGTCGCGATTGCTGCGCTGGCCCAACGCCGCGTCGCCCCGCGCAGCATCGGCACAGTGCTCCCCAAGCGCTCCCCCTTAATTCAGGTCATCTAGCGTGACTTTGGCCTTTCGTTGGGTTGTCATGCCGAGCCCGCCGCGGCGAGCGAGGCATCCCTCCAGGAGATCCCGCGTCCGGAAAACAAGCTGCCTCAGGGCTCGGAATGACGGCAACATCCGGGCACCAGCCTAATGGACACCATCACACACGGCATTGTGGGCGCACTCATAGGGAAAGCATTTTTCGCAGGACACGGCGATGCCACGCGAGCGGACGGCACCGCCGCGCAGCGCGCCGCCGGACAATTCGCAGGGCTCGGGAGTCCGCCCCAGGCGCCGCGATGGAATCGCGGCGAGTGCGTGGCTACCGCTGCCGCGACACTTGGAGCGGTCTTCCCTGATGTTGACGTCATTTTCGGTCCCATCGTCCGAAACGATCTGGCTGTCATCGAGCTGCACCGCAGCATCACGCATTCCTTGCTCTGTCTGCCGGTTTTTGCGGTGGTGCTCGCAGCGCTGACGCGCTGGTACGCGCGACGTCGCGCCCTGGAGTCTCCCTCCTGGGTTACGCTGTCGGGCATCTACGGCGTCGCGCTGGCGAGCCACATCCTGCTGGACTTGGTGACCTCGTTTGGAACCATGATCTGGAGCCCTTGGAAGCGCGCGCGCCCAGCGTGGGATCTGGTCTTCATCATCGATTTCACGCTGACCGCGATCGTCCTGCTGCCCCAATTGGTGGCGTGGGTATATCGACAGCGTGAGCGAAGTTTCCGGCGCGCGGCGCCTTTGTGGGCTGTGTTCTCTGGTGCCGCGGCGCTCATCGCGTGGGGCACGCGCGCGGCGGGGTTTACGTTTTCCTCCCGGGCTGTAGTCGCGGTGAGCGCGTTGCTGGCGGCATGGTTTTTTCTGCCGGCATGGGGAAGCTGGGGTTTTAGCGTGCCACGCGCAAGCTGGTGCCGTGCGGGTGTGTATGCACTGGCGGCGTATTTGTGCCTATGCGCGATGGCGCATCAGGCCGCGTTACGCAGAGTCGAGCAATTCGCTGCGGCCCGCGGCCTGCGCGTCGTGCGCCTGGGCGCGTTGCCGCTTCCGCCCTTTCTTGCCTATTGGGACGGCCTGATTCGCACGCCCGAGGGAGTGTACGAGGCACGATTCGATCTGTCTCGCGGTTATCAACGGGGGCTTGCGCCGGACTCTGCGAGCAAGGCATCGAACGGGGAATTTCCAACATTTCATTTCTTCGCCGATTCCCCACCCAACGGCTACCTCGAGGCTGCGCGCCAGCTTCCCCGGGTTAAGACGTATCTTTGGTTTGCGCGCTTCCCGGTCTTTCGATATACGCAGAGCCCTGATCCAGGGCCCGTCCCGGCGAAGTCGGGAGAAGCAGGCAGCCTGCACATCATCGAGATCCGCGACCTGCGCTTTTTCCAGCGCGGACGCGGCCCGGCTCCGTTTACGTTTCGCGTAACGTTCGACGCCGCCGGCCACGTGGTCGAGCAGGGCTGGGCGCCGGACTAGCAGCGCAATGATTAGCACGTAGAGGCATGCCTGGCCACGCGCCGTGTTTTCGAAAACGGCGCCGGTTCACCCGGAAGCGTCGGAGTCTTCGATCACGCCTTCTGTGGGGCCGAAGAATCTCTCAGAGGAGAGCGCTCGCCCGCCATGGCGGGCTCGGAATGAGACGACTTCTAGTTCTTTTCGGCGGGGTAGACGATCACTTGCCGCTGCTCGCCAACGCCTTCGCTGGCGGTGCGCACCCCAGGCTGCTCTTTGAGCACGAGGTGAATGATGCGGCGCTCGCGCGAACTCATGGGGTTGAAGCGAAATGGCTGGCGAGTTTCGCGAACGCGCTCGGCAGCGACCCGGGCAGAAAGCTTCAACTCCTCGATGCGCAGGGCGCGATAGCCACCGGAATCGAAGCGCACGTGGTCGTAGAAGTGGGGATCGAGGCGCAGCCAGCGCAGGGCAATGTATTCGAGTGCCTGTAGCAGCTCGGCGTTTCGCTCAAGCAGCACATCCTGATCGCGCCCGCGGAAAACCACTTCGATTTCGGGACTTTCAACAGCGTCTTCAGCAGCGACGGAATCGCGAAGACAAATCTCGTAGGCCAGCTCGAACCGGGCAGAGCCGAGCAGCAGATCGAGAAAGCGGCGCAGCTCAGCGGTGAGCGCTACGCGGTCAATCTTTCCGTCATGGACAAATGGCTGGAGCATGCTTCAAGAGCCGTTTCCGCGAGCGTCGGTCCTCGCGGCTACTTCTTCTTCACGATCTTTCCGGCCGGCGCCTTGAGGTCCGGCGCCGTGCGATTCAGATACCACTGCTGGGCCATCCCGACCAGGTTGCTGGTGAAAATATATAGTACCAGGCCGCTGGACATGCTAAAGAAAAGCACGCCGAAGAAAAGCGGCATCAAGTTCATCATGCGTTGCTGGGCTGGATCAGTGGCAGTCGCCGGAGTCATTTTCTGCATCAAGTACATCGTGACGGTCATCAGCACGGGCAGGATATAGTAAGGGTCCTTGGCCGAGAGGTCGCGAATCCAGCCGATCCACGGGGCGTGACGCAGCTCAATCGTGACGTTGAGCATGCGGTAGAGTCCGAACCAGATGGGCATCTGCAGCAGCATGGGCAGGCAGCCGCCCATGGGGTTGATGCCCTCGCGGCTGTAGACGGCCATAACTTCCTGGTTCATCTGCTGCTTGCGCGGGTCGCGCATGGAATACTTCTTGTAGCGCTCCTGAATAACCTTGACCTCCGGCGCCACCTTTTGCATTCGCTGCATGGAGCGCCAACTCTTCACCTTGAGCGGGAAAAGCAAGGTGTTGAGCAGCACAGTCATCAAGATGATGGCCCAGCCGTAATTGGGTACGTAGCGGTGCAGCCATTCGAGCAGGTAGAACAGCGGCGCAGAGATGAACTCGAGCCAGCCAAACTGAATCAGGTCGGTCAGCGGCGGGTTGAGTTTTTTGAGCTCGTCGAGGTCCTTTGGGCCGACGTAAAGGCGCAGGGCAAGCGGCCCGGGGGTATTCGAGCCCACGGCCATCTCCGCCACCGGCTCCTTGGCCGGCTTGCCGTCCTGCTGGACGTCACGCTCGAGTTTCCAATAGGTGAGCGCCAGGCTGCCGGCACGGGGTGAAAAAGCCGCCGCGAAGTAGTGGTCCTCGATGCCGGCGTAGTCAAACGGACCCGCCTGCCGCTGCCGCTGGGCCGGCTCATTGGCCAGGTTGAGCTTTTTGTGCGGGAGCTGCTCGAGCTTGCCGCCAGCACTCAAGAATACTTGGACGTTCTCCGCCGGCATGTAAACCGTCGTATCACCAAAGCCGCCGCGCCAGGCGACGGAATGCGCGAGCGGTTTGCCGTCGAGCAACACGGACGTATCGATCTCGACGACGTAGCCACGGTCAAATTTCAGATGCTTGGAGACCTGAAGATGGGCGTCGCTCCACTCAAACCGAACCTCCTCCGGCGCTTCGAGGGTTGTACCCGAAGGAGTGACCTCAAACAACGCCTGATTGGCTGCCAATTCGAGTTGCGCGTCCTCCAATGCGAGCGAGAGCGGCCAGCCGCCGAGTTGCCGCGCGGCATCGGGATGAACCAGATCCAGGGTGCGCGGCGGCTTGGCATCGTCTTTGTACCTCTTCAATTGCCAACTCCGTACCACGGCGCCGCGGTTGGACATCTCAACGCGGTAGAGCCCACTTTCAATGATGATGGTCTTCTCTTCGGTGGCGTACTTGGCCACGGCGGGTGGCGGCGCTGCCGAGGCAGCAAGCGCTTGCCCGGCCCCAGAGACGCCCGAGGGAGGCGCGGCTGTGCCAGCCGACTGCCCAACACTTGGGGACGCGGTTTGCGATGGGGCTCGGGCAGGAGGTTTTTGCGCCTGTGGCGGCTTATAGAAATAACTCCAGGCAATGATGACCAGGAGCGAGAGCACAGCGGCCAGCAGGGCGCGGCGTTCCGCAGAGAGTTCTTTCACGACTGGGTTCCTCCGGCAGCGGAAGCCGGGTCACGGGCTGGTCCCTCAAAGTCAAGTTCGCGGGTGGGCGCCGGGTCATAACCGCCGGGAGAAAACGGCCGGCAGCGCAGCAGGCGCAGCAGGGCCAGCCACCCACCGCGACGCGCGCCGTGCAGCTCGATCGCGTGGTAAGCATAGTGCGAGCAGGAGGGGTAGAACTTGCACGCCGAAGGCATTAGCGGCGAGAGGCAGCCCTGATAGACGCGCAGCAGAGCCAAAAACAGCGCGGCGACGGGACCCCGCGCTGACGACGCGCCGCTGCGCGCTACTTCACGACGCTCCGCAACAGGCGAAGCAGCTCTGCCTGAAGCGAAGCAAACTCCGCCCTCGCCACCGTACTGCGTGGGTGAATGACGATATCCCATCCTGAAGGTATCTCCGACTGGCTGAGACGTAGAATTTCGCGGATGCGCCGCTTGATGCGGTTGCGAACCACGGCGCCGCCCAGGGCCTTCTTCACGCTGATACCAAAGCGGCTGTGCTCTCCCCCGTTCGAGCGGAAGAAGACGATAAACTGCTGGCTCGAGCGCCGCTGGCCGCTGCGGTATACCGCTTGGTACTCGCTGCGGCGTCCCAGCCGGCCGAGGGCCTAGATTTGCGTGAGGCGATGACGTCCCTTCCTGCGGCGAGCCGCCAGGACCTTGCGTCCACCTACGGACTTCATGCGCGCGCGGAAGCCGTGCGTCTTGTGGCGACGGCGCACTTTGGGTTGAAACGTGCGTTTCGGCAACGAATTGTCTCCTTTGGGCGAGCAACCGCGTGCCGCAGCGGGCCATGGCCCGCCGAAGTGTCAGCTGCGACCCTAGTCCGCCGCAGCGGACTCAAACCAAAATGCATAGTCTATTCGAGCCGCCTGGAACGGTCAAGGAACGTATGTGCTTGGAGTTAGATGAGTACGATGTACCCATCCAACTCCGTCCCTGCGCCACGCGTTGACCGTTGAGAGTGCATCCCCTAGAATGAATTGTTAGCGCAAGCGGCACGAAGGCCAGTGGAACGCCGCCGGTGTCTCGCCAGCCATCTTCGAAATTTGGAATTGAAGAGTACAAACTCGAGAAACTGCCGGCCAGAGGCGGCGCAACAGCCCGGAAAGTTGTCATCTCAAGAGCGGCGAGCGATCCCCCAGAGAGACTCCTGGCCTGTCGCAGCGGGCTCAGAATGACACAGCCTGGGCAATTGCCCGGACAACATGTTTGAGAACCTGACCGAGAAACTGCAGCGGGTCTTCAAGAACCTCCGCGGGCAAGGAAAGCTCACGGAAGAACACCTGGACGCAGCCGTGGGGCAGATCCGCGAGGCGCTGCTCGATGGCGACGTCAACGTCGGCGTGGCTGACGAGCTGCTCGCGAAGATTCGCGCGAAGGCCCAGGGGGCGGAGGTCATGCTCCAGCTCTCGCCGGACCAGCAGGTCGTGAAAATCGTCCGCGACGAGCTGACTGAGTTGCTCGGCAAGCACGCCCGGCCGCTATTTTCTTCCCGACCCCCATCAGTCTGGCTGATGGTCGGCCTGCAAGGCTCAGGCAAAACCACCACGACAGGCAAGCTCGCGAAGTGGCTTTCCAGCCATGGCCACCGGCCGCTGGTGGTTTCGACGGACGTCTATCGTCCCGCGGCCCGCGAGCAGTTGGCTCAGGTTGCCCGAGCCATCGGCCTGCCGTGCTGGGCCGCGACGGGGACGGATAAGCCGCTCGAAATCGTCCGCGGCGCCATCCGCGAAGCAAAACTTTCCGCTTACGACGTGATCCTGGTGGACACGGCTGGACGGTTACATATCGACAGCGAGCTGATGACAGAGCTCGGCGAGCTGAAACGCGAGCTGCAGCCGTCGGAAATCCTGTTTATCGCCGATGCCATGATCGGCCAGGACGCGGTGCGCTCGGCGGGCGAGTTCCACCGCCGGCTGGGCCTAACCGGGGTAGTGCTGACCAAGCTCGATGGCGACGCCCGCGGCGGCGCGGCACTTTCGATCGGCAAGGTAACCGGCGCGCCGGTGAAATTCGTGGGCATCGGCGAGAAGTACGACGCGCTGGAAGCGTTTTATCCTGACCGCATCGTGTCGCGCGTGCTCGGCATGGGCGACGTGATGACGCTGATCGAGAAGGCCGAGCAATCCGTCGATGCCAAGAAAGCCGCGGAGCTCGAGCGCAAGCTGCGGCGGAACGAGTTCACCCTCGAAGACTTTCGCGACCAGTTGCGCCAACTGCGCAAGATGGGCCCGCTCGAGCAGATCATCGGCATGCTGCCGAAACTTGGGCCGCTCGCTAACCTCCCCAAGGATGCGCAGGTGGACGAGGGCAGACTCAAGCGCGTCGAGGCCATCATCAACTCGATGACCGCTGCCGAGCGTGAAGATCATTCCCTCATCGACGGCAAGCGCCGCAAGCGCATCGCCAGTGGCAGCGGCACCTCAGTCCAGGAGGTCAACCAGGTGCTGAAGCAATACATGCAGATGCGCAAGATGATCAAGCAGTTTGGGCCTGCCGCGGCCAAAGGCAAGCTCCGCGGCCTGGGCAAGCTCTCCGGGCTCTCCTAGGATTTGCCTCATAAGCGTTTCGAGTTTTGCGTCAGGACGCGGTTTAGCCGATCCCGAGCCAGCCACGGCGGGCGAGGGATCTCTCATCAAGAAGTCTTTGAGCCGTCAGGTAAAAACCCCAAACCGGCTCAGTAGTTTTCCGTCCCCTGATTCCACAACTCACCGGATTGTGGAGACCCTTATTTTCCCGGATGTTATACGGAAAACTACTACCGTTTGGTAACTGGGACCGGCAAACTCAGCGATAGCCGAAATCGGTTTCACGGGCTATAATACCAAGCAGGAGGTACTAGCGAGTGTTGGCTATCCGCCTGGCAAGAATCGGCAAGACCAAGAAGCCGTTTTACCGAGTGGTGGTGATTGATAAGCGCCGGCCGCGCAACGGCCGGTTTGTAGAAGTGGTGGGAACCTACGACCCGTTAAAAAACCCGGCGGAGGTCAAACTAAAGGCCGAACGGATCCAATATTGGATCGGGTGTGGGGCGCAGCCCAGTGACACCGTCCGCAGCTTCCTGCGCAACCAGAAGATCGCCTAGTGCGTCTGGACCCCGCATCTCACATTTCGTTGCTGATCTCGAAGCCTGGATCAGGAGTACGTCCCACGTCCTCTGGGAAACGCACCGGCACACTCCCCGCTGCTCCGGTTCATTGTGGAGACTCGTAATGAAAGAGCTCGTTGAAGCGATTGCGAAGGCGCTTGTGGATAATCCCGACCAAGTTGTGGTCCGTGCCGTCGAGGGCGAACAGGTCACAGTACTCGAGCTACGCGTCCACCCCAGCGACCTAGGGAAAGTGATTGGGCGCCAGGGGCGCACGGCGAAATCCATCCGCACTATTCTGGGCGCGGCCGGGATGAAGCTGAAAAAGCGCCTCACGCTGGAAATCCTGGAGTAGTGCCCGGCGATTCTTTTGTGGGCGTAACCCTCGCGAGGATTCTGCGTCCGCGTGGGCGACGCGGTGAAGTGGCCGCAGAGATTCTCACCGATTTCCCCCAGCGGCTAACTACCCTGCGCGAAGCCTATCTGTGGGACGGCACAAACCCTCCCCGCCGCGTCAGCGTGCGCGCCTGTTGGCTGCACCAGCAGCAAGCCATCTTTCACTTCGAGGGGTCGGAGTCGATCGACGACGCTGCGCGCCTGCGTGGGCTCCAGGTGCAGATTCCACTCGCCGAGCGGATACCGCTACCCCCAGGCCGATACTACGTCACCGACCTTACCGGCTGCGAGGTGTGGGAGCACGGCGCATCGCAGCTCGCCACCAGCCGGTTGGGGGTTGTTCGCGACGTGCAATTTCTGGCCGCTTCGGGCAGGCCACGCGGCCCCTCCACCTCTGCCTCGACCCGCGAAAGCGTCTCTGGCACGCCGCTCCTGGTGATTGATACTCCGCAGGGGGAGTTGTTGGTCCCGCTCGCCGAGGAGATCTGTCCCCGCATCGACATCGCCGCGCGCCGCATCGAAGTCGCCCTTCCCGAAGGCCTGCGCGAGCTAAACCGTCAAGGATGAACCTGCCCGGCCCTTGCAGAGCCTCAGAATGACAGCCCGGCGAATGGAGTAGAATCTCTCCGTCCGCCATGCGCTTCGACATCATCACAATTTTCCCGGAGTTTTTCGATGGGCCACTGGACTACGGCATCGTGCGGCGGGCACGCGACGCCGGCCTAATCGAGGTCGGCGTGCATGACCTGCGCGAATTCACTCGCGATCGCCACCGCACCGTAGACGACCGGCCGTTTGGCGGCGGCGAAGGCATGGTGCTGAAACCTGAGCCGCTGTTTGAAGCCGTGGAGTCGCTGCTACGGGGATCAACCACTCCCCTTGACAACAACCCCGCCTCCGAAGAGGTGGGCTGCAGCACATCATCAGGGACAGCCATCGTGCTACTGTCAGCCTCCGGGCGAATCTTCCGGCAGGAGACCGCCCGCCGCTTTGCGAGTCTGGAGCGCATCGTGCTGCTTTGCGGCCGCTACGAAGGCGTAGACGAACGCGTCGCCGAGCACCTGGCGACGCAGGAAGTCGCTGTCGGCGATTTCGTGCTCTCGGGCGGCGAATTGCCCGCGGCGATGGTTATCGACGTGGTGACCCGCCTGCTGCCCGGCGCACTCGGCAATGAAGCATCAGCCGTGCACGAGTCTTTCAGTGCCATACCGAGCGGTGAGTCTTCAGCCCTCGGGGGTCAGCGTTCGGCCTGCGATTTACCAGCTCCAACCTCAGGCATCCAACCTCTGCCATCTGGCATTCTGGATTACCCGCACTACACGCGGCCCGCGGAGTTTCGCGGCTGGGGCGTGCCCGAGGTGCTGCTGGGCGGCAACCATGAGCAGATCCGCCGCTGGCGCCGCAAAATGGCCCTGGGAAAAACGCGGCGCAATCGCCCCGAGCTGTTGCCCCTGGCCCGTCTCACAGAGGAAGACTTCGCCCTCCTTGCCGAACTGCAAGCCGAAGAGAGAACCCGCGGGCAGTGAACCCGGAACGCCCACGGCGGCAGAGAAACATTCACCACAGAGCGCACAGAGAGGCACAAGGACTGGCGGAGAAAATAACTTGTCGCGGATTTTTCTGCGCGGCATCGAATCCCTTCCTTCGCCGGCAAACCCAAGGCGAGAGAAAAGAGCTTGACACCAGGCCTATACGGTCGCTATCTTTCAGGTCTCCAAGAGGGCCTTTCTACGTGATACCGAGTCGCACAAGCCGAACGATCCCCACCGCAGCATCCGTCTGCGCCTGCATGTGTATGTGTAGCTGTATGTGTCGCGCGACGAGCGGACGCGGAGGTCCTTCGGTTTAGCTAGTTTTAAATCAGAAGAGATCCCGAGGCCGCTCAAATCGAGCGGCCTTTTTATTTTTGCGGAGAAGAAATATGAAAAGCCCAACGCGCCCCATCGCCATTTACCACGAGCACCCCGACTGGTTCCGTCCGCTGTTTGCGGAGCTAGACCACCGAGGAACCCCGTATGTGCGGATCGACGCGCGTCACCATCAGTACGACGTCGCCTCGAAAGACGGCGAGTACGCGCTGTTCTTCAACCGCATGAGCCCCTCCGCCTACCTGCGGGGTAACGGGCAGGGAATCTTTTTCACGCTTCACTATCTGGCGCATCTCGAGGAACTCGGCGTCCGCGTCATCAACGGCCTCCGCGCTTTCACCATCGAAACGTCGAAGGCCTTGCAACTCTCGCTGCTGGAATCGCTCCGCCTGCCTTATCCGCGCGCCCGCGTAATCAACCACCCTTCCGAGGCCGCTGCGGCCGCCAAATGCCTGCGCTTCCCGGTGGTAGTGAAACCCAACATTGGGGGGAGCGGCGCGGGCGTCATGCGCTTTGACCGGCCCGATGAGCTGGAACAGGCGGCCGGGGAAGGCCGCCTGAACCTGGGCATCGACCACACGGCGCTGGTGCAAGAGTTCATACCGGCGCGCGGCGGTTACATCACGCGCGTGGAAGTGCTGGGATACAAGTATCTCTACGCCATACAAGTGTTTCTCTCGGGCGAAGGCTACAACCTCTGCCCGGCGGATATTTGCCAGACTGCTGGCGGGGTAGAGCTGCGCCGGGCGGCTTGCCCTGTGGATGCGCCGAAAACGGGCTTTAGAGTGGATGGCTACACGCCACCCGCGGAAGTAATCGCGGCAGTGGAAAGGATCATGGTGGCGGCCGGAATCGAAGTGGGCGGAGTCGAGTACGTCGTGGACGATCGTGACAGCCGGCTGCTCTATTACGACATCAATGCGCTTTCCAACTTCGTGGCGGACGCGCCGCGCGTCATCGGGTTCGACCCCTATGCGCGCCTAGCGGACTACCTGGAACAGGAGGCACGCTGATGCGCTACGGTTACTGGCTGCCGGTGTTTGGTGGATGGCTGCGCAACGTCGAAGACGAGAACATGGAGGCGAGTTGGGGCTACGCCAGCCGCCTGGCCCGGCGCAGCGAAGAGATCGGGTTCGATTTGACGCTCATCGCCGAATTGAACCTGAACGACATCAAGGGCCCTGAGGCTCCTTCGCTGGACGCCTGGTCCACTGCCGCAGCCCTGGCTGCGGTTACAAAAAGGCTGGAATTGATGGTCGCCGTACGCCCCACCTTCCATCTTCCCGCCTTGCTGGCCAAGCAAGCGGCAAACATCGATCACATCAGCCGCGGACGCCTCTCGCTCAATGTGGTGTCGTCCTGGTGGGCGGACGAGGCCCGGCAATACGGAGTCCCGTTCGAGCAGCACGATGACCGCTACGCGCGGACCGCAGAATGGCTAGAAGTGCTGGACGGCGTCTGGTCCCAGGACAATTATTCGTTCACGGGGAAATACTATCGCGTGGAAGAAACTATCCTGCAACCCAAACCGGCGTCGCGGCCGCGGCCGACGATTTACGCAGGGGGCGAGTCGCCCGCCGCCAAAGAGCTGATTGCCGCGCGGTGTGATGCGTACCTGATGCATGGCGATCCCCCCGCAAAAATCCGCGAAAAAGTCGCCGACCTTTCGGCGCGACGCGAGCGGCGGGGCTTGCCGCAGATGAAATTCGGCGTGGCCGGGTACGTCATCTTGCGCGACACCGAGAAAGAGGCGCGGGTCGAGCTCGCCCGCATCACCGACGTCAAGCAGAGCGCCGCTGGATATCGAAATTACCAGCAATGGCTGGCCGGCACACAGCTAGAGCAGAGCGTGTCGCTCGAGGACTACTCGGTTTCTAACCGCGGCCTGCGCTCCGGTCTGGTGGGCACCGCGGAGCAAGTAGCGGCGAGAATCGCGCAATTCGAGGCCGCGGGGGTCGATCTGCTGTTGCTGCAGTTCAGCCCACAACTGGAGGAGATGGAACGCTTCGCCGATGCCGTGATTCGCCGCCATGCGTCTTTCGCCGCCGCGGTCTGAGCGCGCGGCGCGTCATTCCACCCAATACAGCGAAAGCAGAACATTTCTATCCGTCACATCTCTGTTTTGATCAGCCTCTGTGTCCTTGGTGTTTCCTCTCCTTGCTAAATTCGCGCAGAAACTCTGAGTTTCCCTTGGCCAAAAGATCTGAAATCCGCTATACTCCCCGTTTGTCATTCATGCGCTGGCCCCACCTGAGCGGGTCTGCGGGGAAAAGCTACCATGAATCGAGTAGTCGCCAGAGTTCAAGAGGTGCAACTGCGAAAAGGCATCCCCCATTTCCGTCCGGGCGACACTGTGCGCGTGCACGTGCGGCTGAAGGAAGCCGAAGGGGAAAAGGAACGCATTCAGCCGTTCGAGGGCGTCGTGATCCGCAAGCGCGGGAGCCTGGCTGGGGCCAGCTTCACCGTGCGGCGGGTCAGCTTCGGCATCGGCATCGAACGCATCTTCCCGATAAATTCGCCGACAATCAGCTCGATCGACGTAGTCAGCCAGGGCCGCGTGCGACGCTCCAAGCTCTACTATCTGCGCGGGCGCAAGGGCAAGGCCGCGCGCATCAAACAAGCCGCCCGCGCCACGAGCGTCGAGGAGCCCGTTGCCCCCGCCGCCGGATAGCCTCTGCCGACTTCTGTTTCCCGGGTTTATTCTTTTCTTCAAAGGAACCTCAGACAAACACAGAGAAGCGTAGTTGAGGGAAGAATCATTTCTTCTTCATAGTGTCCAGCTGTAGTGTTTCCGCACGAATCCGTGTTCATTTCATCTGTGGTTCCAAAGGACCCTAGGCGCTGTGCTAAAATCGCGCGCCGATGGGCCGGCTTTGCTCTTCCCGGTACGAGCGGCAAGCGCGCCAGTGCGGCTGGCTGCGGATCGCCGGCCTCGATGAAGTGGGACGCGGATCGCTGTTTGGCCCCGTCGTGGCTGCCGCAGTCATCCTGAACCCCAGGCATCGGATCGTCGGCCTGGACGACTCCAAGAAACTTTCGGCCGAGCGCCGCGCCGTCCTGGCCGAGCGCATCCGCGAGAACGCTCTGGCTTGGAGCATCGCCGAAGTGGACGCCCAGCGCATCGATGCCTGGAACATCTATCAGGCCAGCCGGCAGGCAATGGCCGCAGCGCTGGCGCTGCTCAAGATCGCGCCCGACTATCTGCTGATCGACGCCCTGCGGCTTGACTTACCCATCAAACAAAAAGCCCTCATCAAGGGCGACGCGCGTTCAGTCTCGATTGCGGCGGCGTCCATCGTGGCCAAGGTGGCGCGCGACTTGCGAATGGTCGATTGGGACAAGGAATTCCCGCAGTACGGCCTCGCCCACAACAAGGGTTACGCCACCCTGGAGCATCTCGAAGCGCTGCGCCGGCACGGCCCCACGCTGCTACACCGGTTTTCGTTTGCCCCGGTGCGCGAAGCCGCCTGCTGGGCCGCCAGCGCCAGGCAGGAACCCTTGCCACTCCACGGAGCCGAGGCTCCGCCGCTTGCGGACTAACCAGAGCCATCGCCCTGCCCCTCGTCCCGCGGGCGGATTTCCGTTTTGCCAGCGGCTGGCTGAACCGTCGAACAGCGCCAGCAGGACGCTGGTACCTACGGCATCGCCGCTGGGCAGATGACGCTCTGGGTTCCTTAGGCGCGCTGAGGCCCTCTACGATTTCAATTCAACACCGGTGTCGAGCCTCCAGGTGATTACTCGCTGAAAGCAGGGACGCGGAGTTGCGTTGACGCGCCTGGGGGCGCATGCTAGCGTAAATTCGCTTCCGCTTGGCCTGCCATTTGCCGGCCTTCGCGGCGCCGGTGCGCTTTCGCGGGCCACAGCGCGGAGGTTTTTCGAGGCACGACAGGGCAAGCGCTGGAGTCCAGCGCGGGTGCGGCTGGGTTTCCCGCCACAGCGGGACAGGCAGAGCGTCACCGATGGCCTACAACAAGACCAAATCGGTCGAGTCCGCGCAGAAATATCTCAACCTGGGGAAAGTCTCCCAGGCCATCTCTGAGTACCAGCAGATCCTGCGCAACGAGCCCCGGGATCAGGTCACGCTGATGACCATCGGTGACCTCTACGTCCGCCAGGGCGAAACCTTCCAGGCGCTTGAATACTTCGAGCAGCTCGCCCAAATTTACTTGAGCGACGGGTTTGTCACCAAGGCCATCGCCATCTACAAGAAGATTGCCAAGCTGGCACCGGAGGAGAGCAAAGCACTCGAGAAGCTGGCTGAACTCTACGTCCAGCAGGGGGTGATGAGCGAGGCCCGGCCGCTATACTTGCAATTGGCTGAGGTCCACCTGAAGGCCGGCCGCAACCCGGAGGCGGTGACGCTGCTGCGAAAGCTGCTCGAAGCCGAGCCCGATAACCTACGCGTGCAATTGCGCCTGGGCGAGCTCTACCACAAGATGGGCCGCAGCGCGGAGGCGGCAGGCACGTTTCTCGGCGCCGCGCAGCGCCTGTTCGACCAGAAAGAGTATGCCCAGGCAGAAAATCTCGCCGAGAAGGCACTTAAGCTCGACCCCAAGCACACTGGCGCGCTGGCGCTGAGGGCGCGCGCGCTAGCCGCCCTGGGCAAGCGCGCCGACGCCGCCAAATTGCTAGAAAAGATGCCGGATCTAGACTCCAGATCCGAGGCTGTGGAGCTGCAACTCGACCTTTACCTGCAAGGCGGGGAATCGGAGCACGCGGCGAGCTTGGCGCGCAAAATAGTTGAGAGTAACCCGAAAAACTACGAACCGGTTTACAAGGTTGGCGTGGCTATGGTGGACGCCGGGGAGCTCGACAGGGCGCTCGAGCTGCTGGGCCTGATCCGCGAGGTCATGATCGAGGCGGGTGAGCAGGAACGCCTGGCCCAGACGCTGAGCAAGGCTGCCCAACAGATGCCTGGGCGGCTGGAGCCGCTCGAATGGCTCGTGGACCTCTACAACCGGACTAACGATTCGCTTCGGTTGCCCGACGCGCAGAGCCGACTCGCGGAAGCTGCCGCGGGCGCCGGGAAGCTCGAGCGGGCCAAACAAATCTACGAGCAACTCCTCGAACGCGACCCTGAGAATGAGGCCGTCCGGCCGCGACTGAATCAGGTGCGGGCGCAGTTGGGACTCGGACAAGTCCCAGGGTCATCGAGGGCGTCCGGCGTTGTCGCGATCCAGCCCGAAGCACCCGTGGTCGAAGCCAAGCCGCTGCCGCCGGTAGCACAGCCAGCGCTCGACGAGGAGACGCGGCGGTTCGTCGCTCAGGCGCTTACCGATGTGGACCTATTCTCCAGCTATGGGCTGACACAAAAGGCCACGGATCTTCTGGAATCGGTGCTCCAGCGTGCGCCCCGCCATCCCGCGACACTGGAAAAACTGCTGGACCTGAACCTTGGCGCCGGGAACGACCGCCGCACCGCCGAACTTGCCTCGATTCTCGAGCAGATCTACCTGGAGACTGACGAGCCCGGCAAGGCCGAGCGCTTTGCTGAATTGCGGCGACGTTTCCAACGGGCTGCCGGGGTGCCCGAAGAAGTGGCCCTTCCGAGCCTTCCAGACGCTCCCCCTGAGTTTCCTGTCCCGAAGGGGGAGGCCGAGCCGGCACCACTGGTCGCGGCACAGCCGGTGGTGGAAGAAGTTGAAGCGGTGCCCATCGGGGAAGCCGCAGTCCATGAGGTGGATCTCTCTGAGGAATGGGCGGCGCTGTCCCAGCAGATCGAGCAGGCTATGCACGCTTCAACGGCAACAATGGCACCTGCTGCCGCCGCGCCGGAAGTTGCGCCGCACGCGGAGGCGCCTGCTCTGGAGGCGGCCATCGCTGACGTGGGAGCCGCGGCAACGAAGTCTGCTGAAATTTCGGAGCCCGCCCCCGCTCTCGCAGAGCTTATTCCAGTTGCGCCTGCGCTCCATGCCGAGCAGGCCGGGCAGGAATTGGGGCAGCCCGCTGGGGCCGTCGCCAATTCACGGCCGGAGTACGAAGTTGAACTGGGGAGCGAAGGAGTTGTGGAAGCAGTTTTGCCGGACCAACCAGCTGCAACGCTGGGTGGGCTCTCCCCAGATCAGTTCCTCAACGAACTGGCAACGGAATTGGGCGCGCTGGCCGGCAAGCCCGCGGCGAGGGAAGAGCCGCGCGGCGACACTGTCCCCATCACCGGCCGTCCGGAGCCGCCGCCTGTTCCCGCAGAACCCCGGGAGGCAGCGGCCTCGCCAGTGCGCCCTGCGATTGGAGCGCCGGCCAGCCCACGTGAAAGCGACGCGTCATTGCGCGAGGTCTTCGATGAGTTCCGCGCCGAGCTAGGCGAACTGAGCTCGGAAGAGGAGGATCCGGAGACGCACTACAACCTGGGGATCGCCTACCGGGAGATGGGCCTGCTCGATGAGGCCATCGGCGAGTTCCAGAAGGTCGCCAAGGGGAACGATAAAGGCCGGGCATTCCGTTATGCGATGCAGTGCTGTACACTTTTGGGGCTCTCGTTTATGGAGAAGGGCCAACCGCAAATCGCCGTGCTGTGGTACGAGCGAGCGCTGCAGACGCCGGGCCTCGACTCGGAATCTGTCCTAGCGCTGAGGTATGATCTGGGCGTCGCCCAGGAACTGGCTGGCGATGAAGCCGCGGCGCGGAAGAGCTTTTCCCAGGTCTACGCCATGAACATTGACTACCGGGACGTCGCCGAACGCATTGCCACATTGGGGAAGCGCCGTTAAGGAGGACGTCCCGCCCCAGATCCTGCCGGGCGACCACCATTCATGAACCGCCTGCTGCACGTGCTAGTGACGCTGATCTGCTTCGAGGTGGGAGCGCTGTTGGTGTTTCTGCCGTGGTCGCATGCTTGGGAAAACAACTATTTTCTGAATCGCCATCCGGCGCTGATCCCGTACGTGCTCAATCCCTCTTTGCGCGGCGCCATCTCTGGGCTGGGCGTGCTCGATATCGTCCTGGCGGCGGGGATGATCCGGCGCCGTCCTCCCTCCACCGTTGTCACACGAAACTAGACCGATCCTATGTTACGTGACCGACTGGGCCGCCCTGTGCCGAGCCGCCGTGAGCAGAAGTGAGGATCCACGCGCCGATCCGCTTGCGGCGCTAATCCTTCTGGGGCGCATCGGCCGCACGGTCGCTGCCCGCGTGGATTGGATCCAGATCCGCGAGAAAAACCTGCCGGCACGGCCCTTGGTTGAGCTGGCGCGGGGCGCGTTGGCGCTAGTCGCGACCCAGGCGGCCTCAATTGCTGTGGCCTCGCCGTGCGGCTCCTCACCTCCCACAGCCTCCGCCCCGCGGCCGATTCCCTCCACCCGGATTCTGATCAACGATCGGATCGACGTCGCCGTGGCCGCCGGCGCGGCCGGGGTGCATCTGGGCGAAGAGTCATTGCCTGTGGCCGAGGTCACGCGGTGGCGGAAAGAGGAAAAACCGCGTGCAGACTTTTCCGTGGGAGCTTCGTGCCACTCCTTGGCCGCAGCCGTTGAAGCTGAGCGCGCAGGCGCAGACTACATCTTCTTCGGCCCGGTTTTCGCGACACCCTCAAGGCAGCCCATGGCCCGCCGCAGGAGCTGGAGAAGCTCGGCGAAGTTTGCCGCAGCGTGCGCATTCCTGTGCTAGCGATAGGCGGAATCACACTGGAGAACGCCGCGACGTGTCTCGACTCCGGCGCCGCCGGAGTGGCCGCTATCCGTTTGTTCCAAGAGTCAGCCGATCCCGCCGCGGTTGTGGAGCAAATCCGCTCAGCGCGCTGAGCAGAAATATGGAAGCCAAACCCTCGCCAACTCGCTCGACGCGCCGATCCCCTCGCGACGTGAAGCCTTTGCTGTGGCTCGCCACCGCGGTGATTGCGGCACTGGCCCTTCTGGTCGCTGGGACGAACTCGGGCCGCTCTCTGGCGGCGATTCGGCACGCCACGCCGGTTGCGACATCGGCGGCGTGGGAGGGGGCGCCGCAGGCCGGCACCGCGCAGAAACCTGCCTATCAGATCCTGGACGCGGATCTCGAAACGCTGCGGCAGCGCTTCAACCAAGATGCGGACCAGCCGCGCATACTCATGCTGCTCTCGCCCACTTGAGCGGTGTGCAGCCACGGCGTGACCGTGATCCGCGATCAGGTACTGGCCAAAATTCCTGGCCCGCGCCTCCGCATCTATGCTGTCTGGCTGCCGATTCTACGAACTGACGAAGACGATAAGGTGCCCGAGGCCACCTCAATTCTGGCGGCCGAGGCGCGCGCCAGCCAGTATTGGGACCCCAGCGGTGAAAGTGGTCGACGCTTTGCGCGCACCCTGGACCGCGCCGAAGACACGCTGGGAAGCTGCTCCACCCCCGCCTGTCTTCTGGATGCATCAACTCAGTTTCATGCCGTTCACCGAAGCCTGGCGGCGCTTCGGCAAGAAACGGCTGGACGGCGCCCGCTTCCGTGAGGAAGTTGAGAAGCTGATCGCCACGCTGCCCCCGCAGCGGAAGTAGCTGGGGATTACAATAGACTCTCCCACTCTGGCTATTGGCGTGCCGATCCGCCCCGCTCATCGAGCGCTCCTTGCGCATGAATCTTTTTGCCTCCTGGTCGTATCTCTTGAGTCGCGAATCGTGCGCGCTGGGATGACAGAGGGAGGGCCCCCCGGCAGTTTTCGTAAGTGTTGATTCCAGGGGAGTTTAACTCCTTTGATTTTGCAACTGATGTCATGAGACACGCGCCTCCTGGGCGAGAGTTGGTACTCTCGCCCTGAACCGTTCGGCTTCGGCTTGAACAGGAGGCGTGAATGGCAGTGTACATCGGAGTTGACTTGCATGTCCGCACCCAGACCGTCTGCTGGATGAATACAGCCGACGGAGAGATCCACCAACACACGCTCGACCACAGCCGCGACGACCTGCGCGCGTTCTACGCGCAGTTCACCGCTCCCGCAGTGGTGGGCATCGAGTCTTCGGGCTATGCGTTGTGGTTCCACCAACTGATGGAGCAAGCGGGCCACCGGCTGCTGGTGGGCGATGCCTACGCCATTCGACAGTTCGCCCGGCGCCGGCAGAAGTAACCGGCTCGAGCGTGTGCACCACC
>WNFG01001434.1_pt1 | contig 20763 bp, 19 predicted proteins | sample 5400431 | NCBI WGS metagenome assembly WNFG01 (sample SAMN13153346, study PRJNA577476) | soil metagenome | isolation source: 120 cm saprolite under Douglas fir tree site 2 hole 3 replicate 2 | place: USA:California | collected 2015-04-18 | reverse complement strand
TCCCGCACCAGCTCAACGATAAACCGCGAGACATGGCCTTTCGGCACGAAGTCCTGCACATTCGGCGGCAGAAGCAGCGTCTGATCGATATTCCAGGGGCGAAAATACTTGCTCATCGCCCAAGCTTGAATCAGACTCGTTCAGAATTGAACAGCGACTATTCGGACAGGCTCCTAGCCAATTCAATCTAGGCCACTGGGGGTTAAAACAGGCCAGTACCCAATGGCGGTGCAATAAAAATGCAGCGCAGGTTTTGGATTTGTTCTCACATTCGCCGTCTGTCCTCGAGAAAATTTCGGTACTGGCCCCTTTCCATCATTCGGATAAGGGATTGGTCCCTTTTGAAAAAGTGAAGTGGCCCCTTTTGAATTTAATCGACTACCGAACATAAAGGGGATCCACTGCCCCCATCACCGCCCCATCCCCGGCTTTTATCGGTGACTGAGAGTATTGCGCTCCCGTCTGATCCAAGGGAGCGGCCCCATGCCAGATTATCGCGCCTACATCGTCGACGGGCCCTTCAATTCCATTAGAACCGAATTCCTGCACAATCACCCTGACGATGCCACCGCCATTGAAGCGGCCAAACAACTCGTTGACGGCCGCGACATTGAGCTTTGGGACCGTGACAGATTCGTGGGTCGGTTCTCCCCGGAAGCGAAGTAAGGCCGCCTCAGTTGGCGGCCTCTTTCATTGCGGCACGAAATGGCGTCACTTCACCACCTCAGCCCGTAGCCACCTCTAGCCTCTCGCTAGTCTAGCGTCGGCCAATTCCTGAGTGTCCAACACCGCAATCAATTTGCTAATCGTTTCTTCGGCATCGCAAGTGTCCCGGCTCAAGGTGTTCGGCGATAATCAAGCCAGCTTGACGCAGCGCGTAGTCAATTAATTTCTGATTGATCATGCTCGCTTCCGAGTACGTGCCGCTGCGGGCTTGTCGGCTTTTTTAGCGTCTTGTTTGGCGGCTCGCTTACCGCTGATCGGCAATAGCATTTCTTTCTGACCTGCTGCGGCCTTGCGTGGCTTCTTGCCTTTCGTCGCTTGCGCTTCGTTGCCGATGCTACGTTTCAACGCTTCCATTAGATCAACAACGTTCTCGCCCTTCGGTCGCGCCTTCGCGGTGATCGGCTTGCCGCTTCGCTTTTGATTTATCAATTCGGTCAGCGCAGACTCGTAGTGGTCTTCGAACTTGGCGGGATCAAACGTCGCTGGTTTTTGGTTGACGATGTGCTTTGCTAGATCGAGCATATCTGGCGCGGTTACGACTTCATTCTGGTACGCGGAAGATACGTCATCCTTCGTCTGCGAACTCATGAGATTGTCTACATTATTGAAGGCTATCCTCCACCATTGCCGCACACATCGAGAATCGAATCGGCTTTGGTTGTTTTCGAACGAAAGTCGATCCGGTTTGAAAATTCCTGACATCCCCGAAGGAGACTCACCCGAACGAAGTGAGGGATTTGGCGGGCGATAAATGCCTCTCAACCGCCCTCCGGGCTCGATTGACCGCGAAGCCGTCGCCCCACTCAAGCATATGGGATGTCCGCTCTACCCCGATGAGCCGACACCGTCAGCTTGATCGCCTACGTCCGAAAAGTGCCAAAGGCCGACATTCGTTGACTATGACACCGCCGTGATTGCCAATAGTGCGACCACCAATGCTGGAGGCATGACAACAATTCCAAGTTTCAGGAACTGCCACGCTGTCACAGCTTCCCCTTCTCGCCTCAAGGCGATTAGCCACAGGATTGTCGCGAGCGAACCCGTCACAGAGAGATTGGGGCCAAGATCGACGCCTATCAATATCCCGCTTGTCACCTGCAGGGGGACATCGGCACTTTGGCTGACAGTGGCAGCGACCAAACCAGTCGGAAGGTTGTTCATTAGGTTTGAAGCGAGAGCGACGATGATGCCCGTACCGGCGGGCGTTCGCGTACCTGAAAGTCGAACGAGTCAGGCGAACCGTGATGGCCTTTTCTAAGGCCGCCTTCGCCTCGGCAGTTCGACCAAGTTCGCCCAGGGCAGCGGCGAGCCAGCGCATAAGGTGACGGAAAATCGGGAAATGATCGGATCGCCCGTTCCGCTGCTTCGACGGCGGCATCGTAGTCGCGGCAGAAATAATTAGCCAACGCGACCTGGTTCAAGCATGTTGCGATCCATGGGCGCCAGTTGATTGACCACGTTGCCGTCGATTGAGATATCGCCGGAGCTGATCGCCTCAAGCCCGGCGATCATCCTGAGCATCGTCGTTTTGGGGGCCGGGTCGGCGCCAACATCGATGCCGCAAGGAAGAACCGGTCCTTCGCAAGATCGGCGACGGACAGAGGTTCGGCATTAGTCAATAGGCTGTCCTCCATTGATTTTGTTTTTCCAATCAGAGGCGTCTGCCGCCATTCGGATCGAATACATGGACGCGACTGGCCGGAAAGCTGAGTGTGATGCGCTCGCCGGGGGCGGGCGCCCTATCCGGCTCACAAACTCCCTTCACTGCTTGACCGCCCACATCGACGTTGAGGTAGCAAATCGGGCCGATCGGCTCGACTAAAAACACCTCACCGTCGAGCCGCAGTTTGGAGCCAGAACCAGCGACAAGATCCGTCGGCCGCACCCCGAGGATCGCATGTCGTGCTTGGGCAAACCATTGCATGGAACCAGCAGAGACGGTGTCAATCGGGAGTTCGATTCGGTGCGCACCAAGCGCGCACAGAAGTTTGCCGTCCTGGCGCGCCACATCGACGTTGAAGAAATTCATTGTCGGGCTGCCGATAAAGCCTGCGACAAACAGGTTCGCAGGCCGGCGGTAGACCTCCATAGGCGGGCCGATCTGCTGCAACTCGCCAGCCCGCATGACAGCTACGCGATCGGAAAGGACCATCGCCTCTTCCTGGTCGTGCGTGACGAAAACAGTGGTCGTGCCAAGCTCTCGTTGGAGGCGTTTAATTTCCGTTCTCGTCTTGACGCGCAGCCCCGCATCGAGATTGGAGAGCGGCTCGTCCATGAGCAGAACGGCGGGATTGCGGACGATGGCGCGGCCAACGGCCACGCGCTGGCGCTGACCGCCCGAGAGTTCAGAGGGACGGCGGTCGAGCAGTGTGCCCAAATCCAACATCTCGGCTGCTGCCGTGACCTGCGTCGTGATAATTTTGGCATCAAGCTTCTTCTGGCGCAGACCGAAACTGATATTTTCCCGCACGCTCATGTGCGGATAGAGCGCGAAATCTTGAAAGACCAGCGCGATGTTGCGTTGATGCGGTTCAAGCTCCGTAACGTCTCTTTGGTCGAATAAGACAGCGCCCGCGCTCGGCTTCTCGAGCCCTGCCACGCAGGCAAGAGCAGTGCTCTTGCCGCAGCCGGACGGCCCCAGGAGGGTCAAGAACTCGCCCTGTGCAATGGCAATGTCGAGACCGTTGACGGCGCACACGCCACGGAATTGTTTCACGAGATGCTGCAGGGTGACACTGGCCATCCGCGTGAAGCTCAGCCTTTGAGGGAACCGGACAGCATGCCGCGCACCAGATATCGTTGGAAGGCTAAGGCGATGATGACCGGCGGGATCACCGCCAGCACGCTCGCCGCGAACATCGGTCCGTAGTCATAGAAGCGTAGTTGGACCAGGAATCCAGCGATCGTCACCGGAATGGTTTGCGAGGCCGGCGTGCCTGTCAGAATCAGTGCAAAGATGAATTCGTTCCAGCTGACGAGAAAACAGAAGATTCCCGTCGCGACCAAGCCGGGTCGAGCAACCGGAAGAACGATTTTCCGGATTGCCTGAAGACGAGTGCAGCCGTCCACCAGTGCGGCCTTTTCGAGGTTCGGCGGTAATCCGTCTAAATAACCCTTCATCATCCAGATTGCGAGGGGCAGGATAAGCGAACAGTACGCAATTACGAGGCCGGTCCGAGTGTCGATGAGATTCAGGGTCTTGAAGACCAGAAAGAAGGGCAGGATCAGGGCAAGCGACGGCGTCATGCGGGTGAGCATCAGCGCCCAGAGCGTGCCGCGCATGAGCCGACTGCGTGCAGCGCGCGAGTAGGCGTATCCGGCAATGGATCCCAGCACGAGATTGACTACCGTGACGCAAACTCCCACGATCAAGCTGTTTACGATCCCAAGGGGCACGCGCGTCGCCTGTACGCTCGACTGGCCATCGGCAACGCCTTGTGGGAACAACACGAACCGGTAGTTGACGAGCGTCAAAGGGCCTGGGATCACAGTGGGCGGGGTCCGCACAAGGTCCGCTGATTTTTGCAGGCTCATCACGACGAGCCACAAGAATGGCCCAACCGACCAGATGAAAATGGCGACGACGGCGAATGCGAGCGCAATGCGCCCGAGCGTCCTGCGTAGTCTTGGCGGCAGCATGGGACTTCGATCCGATAACGGCAGGCGCGCGAGGCTTTCACGCGAGGTGCCGATTTTTGCACCGAGCTCGTCGACTAAGCTCTCGACGTCGCGGCGGCCAGTCCGAGTGAAATCGGGTGAGACCGCAGCCGCACGCTGGCTTTCGACGCTCGGAAAAAACCATCTTGAGTAGGCCCACGCCAAGAGTAGACACGGGACAGTTAGCACGTAAAGAATCGCCGCGCCTTCCGCGAAGCGCAGGAACTGAAATGCATAAGAATAGCCCAGCCACGAAAAGACGGTAGTCGCGCTGCCTGGACCGCCCCTGGTCATTGTCCAGAACAGATCAAAGGCCATAATCGAGTTGATCGTGGTCAAGATCAGGATCAACAGCAACACCGGCCGCAGCCAAGGCAAAGTGATGCTGAAGAAGCGACGCAAACCCCCGGCGCCATCGATGCGGGCGGCTTTGTGCAGGTTCTCGGGCATCGACTGCAGGTTGGCGAGAACGAGGAGTGCGGTCAGTGGTGCCTGGTTCCAGACATAGACGAGTGCCACCAGATTGAACGCCGCCGTACCGTCTCCGAGCCAGTGGATCGGCCTATCGATCAGGCCAAGGTCGAGGAGCAGGCCGTTCAAGGCGCCGTAGCTGCCGTCGAAAATCCAGCCCCACAGCACGCCAACAGTGACCGGCGCCATGGCCCAAGGAATCAGTACGACGCCGCGCAAGAGCCCTCGTCCGGGGAAGTTCATGTTGAGGACGAGTGCCATGGCGACGCCGAGCACCAGGCCCACCGCTACCGTGATGGCCGCAAAATAGGCCGTTCGCTCCAGCGCAGATATGAATTCCGCCTGCGGCAGGATTTGCAAGTAATTGTCTAGGCCGACGAAAATCCACCGATTGGTCAGAATGTTGATGCGATGCAGGCTCAGCACCACGGAATAAACAAGCGGCACGCCTATGATCAAAAAGACAACAAGAAGTGCCGGTAAGCTTAAGAAGAAAGGGAACCAATCGCGACGCTCGTGTCGCTGGAGCACGGCCATCTCGAGAGCCGCGTCAGTAGATACCTTGTCGAGCAATGTGTTGGCCATGCCAATCACTCCGGATAGAGCGCCTTCACCTCGGCCGCTTTCTTCTGCAGCTTGTCGACGAGCTCATCTGTTGAACCTTGGCCGCGGATGTAGTCCTGGACTTCGCCCATCATGAACCAGTCCCATTCTGGGAACCACATGGCCTTCGCCACGTCGCGGGTAGTGGCAGTTTCGAGCTGCTGGGTAGCGATCTTCATGTCCTTCCAGACGCTGAAGGATTTTTGCACATCCGGATCCTCAATAACCTCCTTGTACGGCGTTCCTAGGCCGAACTCGAGGGCCCAGCGCCTTGCGACATGGTACTGGCCGTCTTTCGCCTTGCCGCCGAAAAATTGCATGAGATTCCATACGCGCATTTCATCGACCGGCTTGGCACCCATTTGGTAGACGGCCGTCCAGACGAATGTGGATCGTGTTTTCCCAGGCATGATGAAGTTTCGTGCTGCGCCGGCGATGTGTGACGTAGCAGGCGTGTTGAACACCTTTTGGTCGTAGTCATGCACAACCATGTAGGTGTGCTGACCGGTGGCGAAATTGGGCACCGACTCGCCTTGTTGAGTAAATACGTCTGGTGGAATTATCCTTTCTCTGTAAATCGTCCGATGCATTTCGAGGACCTTCTTGAAGGGTTCATCAAATACAGGATCGAAGTTCGCGCCGAACACTTTGGCGCCTTCGGAATACCAGATGGCGAAAAGGCTCCAGCTGAGGCTCGCCCACTGCCGGCCCCAGGCGCTGATGTAGGGGAACTCCGCGACTTTGTCCCTCTTCAGTTTTCGGCACTGATCGAGGAATTCTTCCCAGGTTGAGGGCGGCTGCAACTTTGCAGCATCAAGGTGTTTCTCGTTGGCGACGAACGAATTGAAGCCCGTGTAGTATGGCAATCCGCCGAGCCCGCCAGTCGGTAATGACATATCCTTAACGTTGACTGGATACATGGATGCCTTGATCGCATCGAGCCCGGGCAGACCGTCGAGAGTACGTGTCCATCCGGCTTTCTTCCAGCGAACGATACGATCCTCCTCCGAGTACATCATATCGATATGCTGGCCGGCCATCAGCTTTGTTTCGGCAATAGCGTGGTACTCGCCCGGTACTAGCTCATATTCGACATTCTCGTCATAAAGTTTTTTGAAAGTATCCACATTCTCGGAGACGATCTGGGGGTTGTACTGCCAGCCGATGAAGTGCATCGGTGTGCTGGGACCAGCGCGGGCAGTACGAGAGAAACTCGGTAGCGCGGCAGCTGCCGCTCCCCCCATGAGTATAGCCCGACGATTCACGAGGAACTGATGCAACCGCACCTTCTTATGGGTCTCGGTATCCATGCGAATGATGTCCTCCCTGATCGGTTCGCCGCGCCGCCGTCCGCTGCCCCTTCGCAGCGCCGATCGCCTCCGTCATCTTGGCCTCGAGCGCGGCCTGAAGCGCCGCATCCACCCGCATACCATGACCCTTCACCTCATCGGCGAATTTGCGTTCAGAGCGCGACCAAAGACACATCTGATGGTCGTGTCCCGGTCGTCGCGTTCTCCAGCAACGTGCGCCGTTGGTCAGGCGCCACGGCAGGCAGACTGACGAGGGGATCGTCGCGCAACGGCGCGATGGTGTACAGGGTCATGTAGTGGGCGCGCTGGACCGCCCACTCGTCGTTCTGCTCGAGGGGGCTCGCGTCGGCGAGCCGGACGATCGCCGCCTCGTTGGGGAAGATGCCGACGACCTCGGTGCGCCGCTTGATCTCGCCGTTGACGCGCTCGATCGGGTTGGTGCTGTGGATCTTCACCCGGTGATACTTGGGGAAGCTCATGGAGGCGAGGACGTCCGGCTCGGCCCCGTCCATTCAGCGCGGCGAGCTTCTGCACCTTGGGGCGGAGCTGGTCGGCGATCTGGCGCCACTGCGCCGTCGCCGCGGCCGCGTCCTCCTGGGCGAAGGCGGTGGCCGATGAGGGCCGAGACGAGGCGCCGCCCCGCTTGCCGGCATGCGCCAGGACGTTGCGCGTGAAGTGAAGGCGGGGCCTGTTGAAAAACCCAGCGCCTGACGGCAAGCTGACGGCGCTGCGCCAGGAGGCGTCGCGGCTCATGCACCTGCCGCCGGCCGAACAGCATCGCGGGTAGGCCAGCGTGCTGCGCGGCCATTACGGCGAATACGGCATGCCCGACAACTACCGGGCGCTCAGCGGGTTCCGCCAAGCGGCGCGGAACATCTGGCTCACCTGCCTCCGGCGGCGCAGCCAGAAGAGCCGCTCGATGGGCTGGGACATGTTCCAGGCTCTGACGGAATGCTTCCCTCTGCCCACGCCTCGCATCACCCATCCCTGGTCGGCGCGAACGGCGTGACGCGGGTCACCCTCGGGAAGAGCCGGGTGCGGGAAAAGCGCCCGCCCGGATCTGTGAGGGCGCAAGCCGAATGGCTAAGCTACTCGACCACGACCCATCTGATGCCCAGGGATGGCCCAGTCCGTGGAGATGTGCTAGCTTGGTAGCAGCCATGGCCTAGACCCCCATGGCGGCAACCAGATTGTCGCGCGAGGGCAGCAATTTGGAGTTACCCCTCCAGGGAGATCACAGTCCCGAGGTCCTGCGGGAGGACGGGGAACGCATTTTCTGTCGAGCGCGGCGCCTAGACGCTGACGGCAATCGCAGCTCCGTGCTGGCTGTGCTGCCCGCCGCCCCGCACCCACTCCCCGCCACCGTCGATCGCCTTTATCAGGAATACGGATTGAGGGACCAGCTTGACCGTGCGTGGGCTGTGCGGCCGCTGGAGCTTGCGCGCGAAGGCGGTCGGACCATACTCGTGCTCGAGGATCCGGGCGGCGAGCCGCTCGAGCGGCTGCTCAGCGCGCCGATGGAGGTCAGCAGCTTCTTGCGCATTGCCATCGGCGTCGCCGTTGCTCTGGACAAACTCCACCAGCGTGGTCTGGTCCACAAGGACCTGAAGCCGGCCAATATCCTGGTCAACTGTGCGGACGGACGAGTGCGGCTCACCGGGTTCGGCATAACCTCGCGCCTGCCGCGGGAGCGGCAGCCGCTCGAGCCTGCCGGATCGATCGCCGGCACCCTCGCATATATGGCGCCCGAACAGACCGGACGAATGAACCGTTCGATCGACTCGCGCAGCGACCTCTACTCACTTGGCATAACGCTTTATCAGATGGTGACCGGCCGCCTCCCGTTCACCGCGTCCGATCCCATGGAATGGGTCCACTGCCATATTGCACGGCAACCTGTGGCGCCCGGCAAGTGGGCGAAGAATGTCCCGCCCCCGGTTTCCCAGATCATCATGAAGCTGCTCGCGAAGACCCCAGAGGAGCGCTACCAAACCGCCGCCGGGGTTGAGAGTGATCTTCGGCGCTGTCTTGCCGAATGGGAGCGACAGCGGCACATTGAGGAGTACACGCTGGGCGAACACGACACGCCCGATAGGTTACTGATCCCAGAGAAGCTGTATGGAAGAGCGCGCGAGGTCGAAACCTTGCTTACGGCCTTCGATCGCGTTGTCAAGGGCGGCGCGCCGGAGTTGGTGCTGGTTTCGGGATATTCCGGCATCGGCAAATCCTCGATCGTGAATGAACTGCACAAGGTGCTTGTTCCAAGGCGCGGGCTGTTCGTATCAGGCAAGTTCGACCAGTACAAACGCGACATCCCCTATTCCACGTTGGTGCAGGCCTTTCGCAGCCTAATGCGATCTCTTCTAGGCAAGAGCGACCTCGAGTTGGCGAGCTGGCGCCGGTCCCTGCTGGAGGCACTGGGTCCAAACGGACGGCTTATTGTCGACCTCGTCCCCGAATTGAAGCTCATCATTGGAGAACAGCCACCAGTCCCGGAGCTTGAGCCACAGCAGGCACAACGCCGTTTCCAGCTGGTGTTCCGACGCTTCATCGGTGTATTCGCACGCCCCGAACATCCGCTGGTGGTCTTTCTCGACGATCTTCAATGGCTCGATGCTGCAACGCTAGACTTGGTACAGGATTTGTTGACTCGGTCGGATCTGCGGCACCTGATGCTAATCGGCGCCTATCGGGATAACGAAGTCGATCCCGCTCATCCGCTGGCGCGTAAACTCGATGAAATCCGCAATACCGGCGTATCGGTGCACGACATCGTGCTTGCGCCGCTGACTCTTGGTGATGTCGACCGCTTTATCGCGGATGCGCTGTACTGCGGGCAAGAGCGTGCCCGGCCATTGGCGCAACTGGTCTATGAGAAAACCGGTGGCAACCCGTTTTTCGTAATTCAATTTCTCGCTGCCCTCGATGACGAGAGGCTTCTCCACTTCGATTCGAGCGCAGGAATCTGGATCGCGGAGATCGAGCGCATCCGCGCCAAGGGTTACACCGATAACGTCGTTGATCTAGTGGTCCAAAAACTCTCGCGCCTGCGTTATCCGACGCGCCAAGTGCTAAGACACCTCGCCTGTCTAGGAAACGTCGCCAAGACCGCGACGCTCAGCCTAGTCGAAGACAAATCTGCGAAGGCCATCCATACTTCTCTGTGGGAAGCGGTGCACGCGAGGCTGATTCTGCGATCCGAGGACGCATACGCATTTCCCCACGACCGAGTCCAAGAGGCGGCCTATGCGCTCATTCCCCAAGGCAAGCGCGCAGCGGTGCACCTCCGAATTGGCCGGATACTCCTCTCCCAAACGCCCTCGAGCGAACTCGAAGAGAAGATATTCGAGATCGTAAATCAGCTGAATCGAGGAGCGATTTTGATTGAGTCTCAAAGTGAAAAGATCCAGGTTGCCAAACTCAATATGATTGCAGGTCGGAAGGCTAAAGCCTCGACAGCCTACAAGTCTGCGCTGAACTATTTCTCCGCCGGGATAGAGCTTCTTGGTGATGACATTTGGAAGAACCAACATGACTTGGCCTATCAGATCGGATTCGAGCGGGCGGAGTGCGAATATCTAAGCCGCAACTTCGATGAAGCGCTGCGCCGGTTTAATGCGCTGCTGGCGCAGGCGAGAACGACCATTGAAAAAGCCGACATCCATCGAGTGGTGGTCGATCTGCATACGAACACCGTCGCGCTGGACAAGGCCATTGCCCGTGGACAGGAAGCTCTTCGCTTGTTTGGGATCGACATCCCTTCTCATCCGAACCACGAGGAGGTGGCTGCCGAGTACGAGGCGATTTGGCAAAGCCTCGGTCATCGGTCGATAGACGAATTGATCGATTTGCCGCTGATGAGCGACCCAGAGATAAAAGCGGCCATGAGCGTCTTGGCGGTCCTCTTTGCTCCCAGCATAGCAACAGATCGCAACCTGTTGCTTTTATGCGGCTGTCGCATGGTCAACCTATCCATTCGCTACGGAAATTGCGACGCCTCCGCGATGGCCTATGGCTATCTTGGCATGAACTTAGGCGCGTTTTTCGGTGACTACAGGCAGGGCTTTCAGTTCGGAAAGGTGGGCTATGACCTGATGGAAAAACGCGGGCTTGCGGCCTACAAGGCTAAGATCGAGTTTATCATCGGGACATACATCAGCTTTTGGGTCCAGCCTTTCAATAGAGGCATCGAGCATCTCGTTTCCGCCTTCAAATCAGCTACCGATGCAGGAGATCTGAATGTTGCCAGCTATTGCTGCGATGTTATGGTGTCACACAAGCTCGTGACCGGAGAACCATTAGACAAGGTCTATCTCGAATCGGAAAAGCGTCTGAATTTCACTCGCGAGACTAAATTTGATCCAGCCAGTCAGATCATCATCAGAACACGGCGTTTCATTCAGGCCATGCAAGGGCTCACGGTAAGTCTCTCGTCCTTTACCGGATCCGAGTTCGACGAGGTTGAATATGACCGGGTCATGGAGCGCTATGGATGGGTAGGTGTCAGCTGTGGTTATTACATTATGAGGCTCCAGGCTTATGTTATGTCTGGCGATTACCCCGCGGCTATCGCCGCGCGAGCTAAGGCAGAGCCAATTCTCTGGTCGATGGTCGGCCTGATCCACGAAGCCGAATACCACTTCTATGGCGCGCTGGCCTTGTCCGCGCATGATGAGGCCTTGGTTGACGAGCAACTCCGACTCCGGACGAAATTGGAAGCTCACCACAAGCAGCTTGAAATCTGGGCGGGGACCTGCCCTGAGAACTTCCAAAATCGCTATGCCTTGGTCTCGGCGGAGATAGCCCGCATCGAAAAGCGGGATCTCGACGCCGAGCGCCTCTATGAAGAGGCCATTCGGCTGGCGCGCGAGCGCGGCTTTATCCAGAACGCGGGACTCGCCAATGAGCTGGCCGCGCGGTTCTATTCGGCGCGCGGCTTTCAGACGATTGCTGACGCTTATCTGCGAAACGCGCGGCACTGCTACCTGAGTTGGGGCGCTGATGGAAAGGTGCGGCAACTCGACGGGATGTATCCTCATCTCCGGGAGGAAGAACCTGTGCTCGGTCCGACGAGCACAGTCGGCGCGCAGGTCGAGCACCTAGACCTCGCGACCGTGCTCAAGGTCTCGCAAGCCGTTTCGGGCGAGATCGTCCTCGGTGAGCTCATCAAGACGCTGCTGCGAATCGCGATCGAACATGCCGGTGCCGAGCGTGGCCTGCTCATTCTGTTCCCGGGCGACGAGCCGCGGATCGCGGCCGAAGCGACGACCGGCCGCGGCCAGGTTGAGGTCACGCTGCGCGACGCGGCCCCGTCGCCGACCGAGCTTCCCGAATCCGTGCTGCATTATGTGATCCGGACGCGGGAAAGTGTGATCCTTGATGACGCCTCGGCGCAGAATCCGTTCTCGGCAGATGAGTACATCTGCCGGAAGCACGCCCGGTCGATCCTCTGTCTGCCCCTGATGAAGCAGTCCAAGCTGATCGGGGTGCTCTATCTCGAGAACAACTTGGCATCGCATGTGTTCACGCCCGCCCGGATCTCGGTGCTAGAACTGCTGGCGTCGCAAGCGGCGATCTCGCTGGAGAACGCCCGTCTGTATAACGATCTCCAGGAGCGTGAGGCCAGGATCCGGCGCCTGGTCGATTCGAACATTGTCGGGATCGTAATCTGGGATATTGAGGGTCGGATCATCGATGCCAACCAGGCCTTTCTCGACATGGTCGGATATGCCCGGGAAGATCTCGTCTCGGGTCGGCTGCGATGGACGGAGCTGACGCCGGCCGAATGGCACGACACCGACGAACAGATCATCGCTGAGCTAAAGGCGGTTGGAACCCTCCAACCGCGTGAAAAAGAGTACTTTCGCAAAGATGGCAGCCGCGTGCCAGTCTTGGTCGCCCGCGCTCTTTTCGAGTGGAAGCCAGACGAAGGGGTTTCCTTTGTCATCGACATGACCGACCGCAAGCGGTCAGAAGAGAAGCTGCGCGCCAGCGAGCAGCGCCTCCTGGAAGCCCAAATGGAGCTCGCACGCGTAACGCGCGTGACGACGCTGGGCGAACTGACAGCCTCCATTGCCCATGAAGTGAACCAGCCGCTCGCCGCCGTCGTCAATGCCGCGGCGGCCTGCCGGCGTTGGCTCGACCGCGGTAGCCCCAACCTGGACGAAGCGCGCAGCGCGGTGGACTGGATCGTCAAGGAAGGCAATCGGGCGAGTGAGGTGATCCGGCGCGTCCGGGCGCTCGCGAACAAGACCGACATTGAGAAGGTACCGCTCGACGTCAATGACGTCGTTAGGGAGGCCGTCGCGCTGGTGCGGCGTGAGCTGAACAGCAACCTTGTGTCGTTGCGAATGGAGTTGGCACCGGCTCTCCCCACGATCCTGGGAGATCGGGTCCAACTGCAACAGGTCATCATCAACTTGGTGATGAATGGCATTGAAGCAATGCAATCCGTCACGGATCGGCCACATGAGCTCGTGATCCGATCCCGCCAGGAGGAGAAGCAGCTAGTGCTCGCAAGTGTGACGGATTGCGGCGTTGGGATCTCCGCCGAGAATGCGGACCGGCTGTTCAACGCCTTCTTCACCACCAAATCCAGCGGCATGGGTATGGGACTCTCGATCTGCCGTTCGATCATCGAAGCTCACGGAGGCCGAATGTCGGCCACGAACAACTTACCCCACGGTGCTACGTTTCAGTTCACCCTGCCGGTGAACGCAGATACTGCGTCGTGAGATTTTCCCCGCAAGCCATCCACAGGCGCCTCGGTGGAGAATCCAGCTTTGGTCAATATCGTTCCGATCGATGGTCAGCCATTTCCGGTCTAGACCGATATCCGGACTATCGAGCTCGGCATGTCTGGAACGTGCCAAACAGCGTCGATGTCTGAGTTGGGTCAATCGCGTCACTTTGACCGCGCGCCGCTCACTTCCGCTCCACCCCGATGAGCGGACATCGCGCGGCACGAACGCCAAGTCCGATAGTGCCAATTGCCGACAAGCCTTGATTGCCTCATCATCCAAATTATGACCACTCACATACGCTATCTTACACACCCGCAAGTGAAAATAGATCCAGCTGTCCCTGTGCCGTCATGGGGCTTAAGTGATGTCGGAAGAACACGCACGCAAACCTTGGCGAACACCGGATGGCCCTCGGGTACAACGCAGATCATCTCCAGCGGCGAGCGAAAGGCAATTGAGACAGCCGAGATCATTGGAGGAGAATTGAACGTCACCGTCGAAGTGCGGGAGGCGATGCACGAGAATGATCGATCAGCGACGGGTTTCTTACCACCTAACGAGTTTGAGACGGTGGCCAATCAGTTTTTCGCACATCCCCTTGTAAGCATCCAGGGATGGGAACGAGCAATCGATGCTCAATTACGCATCGTCCGTGAGGTCGAACACGTCCTAGCTCGAAATCGAGCGGGCGACGTGCTCTTCGTCGGCCACGGCGCCGTCGGAACCTTGCTGTTCTGCCACTATTCTGGCTTTGCGATTGATCGAGCCCATGATCAGCCCGCTGGTGGCGGTCACTGCTTCGCGTTCGTCAAAGACGGGCGTCGCGTGCTGCATCCATGGCGTCGAATGGAAGACTTGCCTCGTAAGTGAGTGTGTAGACTTCCGCTGGAGTCATTCGCGTCATTTTGACCGTGCATCGATCACTTCCGGTCTACCCCGATACCGGAAGCGATGGCGCATACCGGCCACCGGGCTTTCTGTTCGGAATCGACCAACTCGGCGACATGGCGCATCGTGCCCGCTTGCGACATTTAGCGCTCCTGTTCGAAAAAAACGGCGGATTGCTCGATGCGTTTCCAGTCGATGCGGCGCTGGCGTTCGTCGGCTGCGGCTTTTGCCGCGACGGCGCGGGCGATGCAGGAATTAATCGTCTGGATGCACCCAAGGTGGCACTATTTCCCGCGTCTCGGTCAGCCGAACCGTATGGACTGGCGGCGAATAACGCGGTGTCCGACAAGATCGGCATTTTAGCGCCGCCTTGAGCTTCCAGATCGGCGTGGTTCGCGGACGCCGTATGGCATCGAGAGGCAGGCTGGCGCGCGTCTCGCAGCGATGGCACATGACCTCAAGCCAGCCGTAATCGCCATTCAGGCATTGGCCGACCTCGGGGATGGCTTCGCTGGCAATCGGCGTAGGTCCGGGGGTGGCCTGCAGCCCACATGGTGTAGGGATAATCGATGGCCTCAAGCTACGAGATGACGTGCCGGAGTGGGACGAGCCGAAGTTGAAGACTGGCTAGGCTGTGCGACCGGCAACTTCACCCGGCCACCAGCGCCCCATGCTTTAGGTGGCCGTCTTCGGTAAATTTTCGTCGGGGCCCTCGGTGCAGCATGATCTTTTCAATCGCTCCCTCGATGCGGAAGGGGATCTCTAGTGCGCGGTCCTGATGATCTAAATTCGAGTGCGAGTGAAGCGTGATAGGGACGGAGCCGTGAATAGTCACTTGGTAACGGTGGTAGGTGATCTTCTCTATGTGATCTAGGAGGAAGCCTCGCTTTGAATTGAAATCGGTGCATTTCTCGAGTTGCGCTGTCGCCGCTGAGCAGAATTGCGCGTGGCTCGCGTTAATAATGTCGCGGTCCATGCGTGCGTCAATGCGACTGACCAAAGCGGGGACGCTCAATCAAATGCTATCGAGTTTTTCGCTGGATCATTTCCTCGCTGCGTCTGCAGCAGCAATGAGGTGTGATCCACCTCACACTTGGCGGCCCTTTCCTCCAATATGATTGTTGGGTTGGGCACGTCCAGTTGGGTTAGGCGGTGCCGGGAAGGGGATCACGTAGCCCCAGTTTTGAGGAGGCGCAGTCATGAGTAAGGAACCGAAACTATCGCGCCCGCCCGACGTAGACATCAGGAATCTCCAAGAGAGAAAACTTCTTGAGGCGGAGTTGTTTAGCCTGAACATGCAGGTTCGCAATTTCGGGCGGATCCGCGATCGACTGTCGGCCGCAGGCAAGGACGGAGACGCCTACTATCGCAATATTCAGGCGCGGCGCGATCAAATTCTAGCGGCGTTGAAACGAGTTAGCACAGAGGCTGTCCGGCCGAACGTCAACGACCCACGGTTACCGTTTCATCGGCGCGACGAGTCGTTGCTAGCTCGTCCGATCGTGCCGGCGAGCTTTGTTTCCGGGCTTGGTGTCTTCGGCTTCGGAACGTCTGGCTATGTGCAGACAGCGGCCGCCAGCGAGGGCGTCAACGTCGTGGCACAGGGCAAGTATCCCACTTCAGGCGAGATCCAAACGATTGCTGGCAGCTACCCGGGCGAAGTCACCTTTGGCGGCGGTCTTAGCGTTGGGCCGGAAGAGATCTCCCCGGATCAATACGATCCGACCATCAATTACTTCTGGCTGCACAACTGGAAGTATCTCATTCCGTTCCCACCGCCCACCGTTACCTCGCGTTTCACGTATCGCTTCGACACATACGTGGGGGTCGACATATTTTTCCTCGGGGGTCCAGCGATGCTCATGTCGTTCGTATCGGTCGGCGAAACGGCCAACCTCACGACGGGCAACGATGTCGTGGTCAACATCGACGGGGGATGGCCGCTGGTGGCCGACTTAACGCAACCTGCGCCCCTCTACAATGGCCACTACGGCCACATCGACGGTCAGGTGGTGACGGTGCAGCGGTCGTTCATAGTACCGGCGGGCCACGTCCCGGGAGTAGCGGTCGTCGTGGGAGTCGTCGGGGAGTTGGCCATGATGAGCGGCTTCAACTTTTCCTTCTTCGAGTCTGGCTCAGCCATCAGTATTGGCTCTCAAAATGCGACCGGCCGCGTGGCCTACTCGTATGAGCCCCAGCTTGTAGCGCACCCCTGAGCGCGCTTCCGATCTTCGGGCCCGGCGATCGGCAAGGTCAACCACGCCGAGTGAGATTTGCACTCGGTTAATTTGAACCTAGCACCGGCCTCGACCCCACTTCAAACCGTTTCAATTATTTCGCGACAGCACTTAGCGCTTTGTCGAGTGAAAATCGGTCAGTCGTGCCAAAAGCTCGGCGCACTGGTTGACCGCACGCGAAAAGAGTTTGCCGAGGATGACGTCGCGAGGATAGCGAGAATCTATCATGCATGGCGCGAAGGCAAGGGCTACGACGATGTACCCGGCTTCTAACCGGTGTCAGAATGTGGTTGCGGCCTCTAACGTCATCTAGCTTACACCGCGCTGGGGTCAGATCGCGGATAGGTGCGCAGGCAGCATCGTATTATGCGAGTCGCATATCGGGGCAAGTCTCAATTCGTTCAAATGGACACCATTCATCCTCGTAGCCAAATCCGCCTGCCAAATCTTGATGGTACCGAGCCCGGTACCCCGTCCCACCGGTACCACCCTAGACCAACTGATCTCACTCGAATGATAGTGAATTGGGTTTGCCGGAAACCATCTGCCGGTTCGGCAGACCTGCGCTAATCGCGAGTCGATCAATAGCCCAGCCATTAGCCATCACACTTCAAATTCCTCAGGCTAAGTGATCGCAATTCACAACTAAATTCAATTCGCCTTTCTTTGGTGGTGGTACCGGGGGCACTCGACGTACTGGTGGGACTTGAGGCAAATGTAAACAGGCTGGAGAATTTACCGGACACCCCGCCTAGCGCGGAGTTTTTTATTACGGAAACACTATCGGATCGGTCAGCTCCAACATATAGTCTGTGCCAGGCACCGAAGCTGTAAAAAACGCCGCCTTTGCTGCTACGGCGGACCCCAGAGTAAAGATGTTACCAGCAGAGTTTCGGTTTTGAACATGTGATGCCCGTTTTCCGAATCCGTTCACATTGACGTTGAGCCCTCGTCGCCAAATCCGCTCGTCGAAGCTTGGTGGTCACTGCCTAGCCCGGCACCTCGTCCCACCGGTGCCACGCTAGACCAACTGGCTTCACTCGAATGAATCGAGTTTGCTGGAACCATCTGCCGGTCTCGCAACGGCAGACCAGCCGCTTTCTGGACGTTGAGCACGGGACAAAAAATTGTCCGTAGCGAACGGGAAATGGCTGACCAGCCGCGGCCCGCAGGTCCAATGCTTGTGGCCCGTGCGGCACCTACCGAGTACGGTCATTAGTCGAGCTGCGAGGAAAGGGATCTACAACACGACCCGCCGTCATGCGACGATCGGATATCTCAGCCGTGTTGAGAGAGCCGGTCCCGGAAATCTGCACAGGACGATAAGTGGAATTTCTGCCTGACCACGGCGATAATCGCCGCGAACAGGAGAGACCATGAACAGACGACCGCGCCGGAACCACACACCGGCTTTCAAGGCCAAGGTGGCGCTTGCCGCCGTCAAGGGCGACCGAACGGTGGCTCAGCTGGCCGAGCACTTCGACGTCCACCCCAATCAGATTACGGCATGGAAGGCACAGCTCGAGGGTGGCGCTTCCGAGGTTTTTGGATCGGGGAGCATGGCGCCGGCAGCGCCGGCCGTCGACGTGAAGTCGCTCCACGCCAAGATCGGTGAACTGACGCTGGAGAACGATTTTTTAGAAAGCGCGCTCACCAAGGCGGGATTGCTGAGCGCAAAGCGATGATCGACCGTGAGCACGATCTGTCGATCACGAAGCAGGCGGAGGTTTTAAAGATCAGTCGCGGCAGCGTTTATTATCTGCCCCGACCCGTATCTTGCGCTGACCTCGCGATCATGCAGCGTCTCGATCGGCTGCACCTGGAGTTTCCCTTCGCGGGCTCGCGGATGTTGCGAGGTCTGCTGGCTGCCGAGGGGTGCAAGATCGGCCGCCGGCATGTGAAAACGCTGATGCAGCGGATGGGGATAGAGGCGCTCTATCGCCGACCGCGCACCACCAAGCCAGCGCCCGGCCACAAGATCTATCCGTATCTGCTGCGCGGCATGGAGATCACGCGTCCGAACCAGGTCTGGGCCATGGATATCACCTATATCCCGATGGCCCGCGGCTTCGTGTATCTCGCTGTCGTGCTCGACTGGGCGACCCGTCGCGTTCTGTCATGGCGGCTGTCGATCACGATGGAAGCAGCTTTCTGCGTCGAGACCCTGGAGGATGCTTTGGCTCGCCACGGCAGGCCGGAAATCTTCAACACCGACCAGGGCTCGCAGTTCACCGGCTCGGCATTCACCGGCGTGCTCGCCAGCAACGCCATCGCCATCAGCATGGACGGCAAAGGGGCTTGGCGGGATAACGTGTTCATCGAGCGATTGTGGCGCAGCGTCAAGTACGAGGAGGTGTACCTGCGGGCTTACGAAACCGTCAGCGAAGCGCGCAACTCGATCGGCCGCTACCTCGACTTCTACAACCGCGCATCAGAACACCCATCTGTCTATGTTGTTGAAGAGAAGAGACTTTGCTGATTGGGATGCGATCCCGTGGGGTATCTTGGGTTCTGTCGCGCTCGTTCGGCGATAGATTGAGCAGAAGTTGTTATCAGCGAGGTGCGGGCGAAGATCCAAGGACCATCCGGCAGAGGATGGACGGCTTCGATCTCGCCGGCTTCAGCGGCCAGCCGGAGCGTCTTGGGCGCGATTTTCAGGAGCTTTGCGGCGTTGCCAAGGTTGAGCCAAGGTTCGATCTCGTCCTCGGCGGGCTTGAACACCGGGATGTGGTAGTTCGAGCGCATTGATGTAACCCGCTCGCGGGTCCAGCGATTGCCGTTGCCCGTCTTGAGGCCGTTGCGGTTGAGGAGGCCGGCAATCAGATCGTCGCTGGCGATCAGCACCAGTTGACGCACGGCTTGGATGATATCGGCAGAGGTGCTGTTGCGCTGCCCGCGCCGGCGCTTGGGCAAGCGCAACTCGCTGTGGGCGCCACCCACCCAGTGGACGATGAGAACGATCTCGGAGGCCGCGTCGTCGATATCGGCCACGACCTCATGGATGAGGGTGCGCACAACGCGCTTCTTGAGGCGAGCATCCGTCGTCGGTGCATCCCAGACCGTTTTGAGGTTCGAGGCAAGAACGCCGAGCGAAGCTGGTCAGCGGCATCGTATTGCCGGAAAGCCCTGTCGGCGGCATAGCGCGCCGCTTCGAGGTCGCGACTGAGAGCATCGCGCACCTGATCACGCCGTTCTCTGGCTCCATTGGCGGCAGCGGTTGCAGCGGCGATAGCGCCCGGACCGACGACGCCAAGCAGTGCTTCCTCGATTGCATCATCAACGCGCAATCCGCCGAAGCCGATGCAGTGAGGGCCGCCATTGTCCATCCAGGCGCGGCTGCAACTGTAGCGCGGGATATGGTGCTTCATGCCGGAGTACCGGAGTGTGAGCTTGCGACCGCAGCGCTTGCACCGGATCAGACCGGCCAGCAGCGCGTCACCATGCTTGGGCGCGCCGTGATGCCGACCGGTGGGAACGTTGCTGCTGACCATGGCGCGGATTGCCTCGAACCTCTCCCAGCTCACATACCCTTCGTGGGTGTTGAGCTTCAGCGTCAGCCATTCGTTCCGCGCCTTGCGGCGGATCTTCACGCTCACGCCCTCGGCGGTGTATCCCGCCGCCACAGCCGTCTTACCATAGGCATAGGCGCCGCCGTAGACAGGGTTCTCAATGATCCGGTGGATAGCGGAGTAACTCGGCCGCCGCCAGGCGGTGTCGCCATTGGACTGCTTCACCGGTAGATCGAGATTGTACTCGTGGAGCCAGCAGAGCGCCTGTCGCGCGCTGCCCAGTTCCTCGACCTTGTCGAACACCAGCTTGATCGCTTCCTGGACACGCCGATCCGGATCTTTCTCATAACGGTCGCCGGCCTTCACGAAGCCGACGGGTGCTGCCGCAACCAACTCGCCCCGGCGCGCCTTCTCGTAGCGGGCCGAGAGCGAGCGCTGGCGCAACAGATCCAGATCCAGCTCGTACTCGTTGAGGCTGCCCTTGAGTCCGAGCAGCAGGCGGTCGTTGCCGTGCCTCGGCGCATAGATGGTCTCCTGATCGACCAGAACGGTATCGACCACGCGGCACATCTCGATGAGTTGCTGCCAATCCCGGCTGTTGCGAGCGAAGCGCGAGACC
>WNFG01002912.1_pt1 | contig 20765 bp, 21 predicted proteins | sample 5400431 | NCBI WGS metagenome assembly WNFG01 (sample SAMN13153346, study PRJNA577476) | soil metagenome | isolation source: 120 cm saprolite under Douglas fir tree site 2 hole 3 replicate 2 | place: USA:California | collected 2015-04-18 | reverse complement strand
ATGCTGAGAAAGAGAGAGCAAGCCGCTTGAGTTTGGCAATACAGGAGTTCCCTTGGTATAGTTCCCGCCTGGATCAAGCACAGCCACAATACAGTATTGTTGTCCCTGCCTATAACGAGCGCAAGCGCATCGGCGCCACGCTGGACGAGGTGGTCACGCACCTCCGCCGGCAAAGGTGGAACGCTGAAGTGATCGTGGTGGACGATGGCTCGCGCGACGGGACTCCGGAGCTGATCACTCACTACGCCGCCGCGAATCCCGAGGTGCGTCTTCTCCGGAACCCGGGCAATCGCGGAAAAGGTTATGCCGTGCGCCACGGCATGTTGCAATCGCGCGGCAAGGTCCTACTGTTCACTGACGCTGATCTCTCTTCTCCGATCTCCGAGGCGATAAAACTTTTCGTAGAGATGGAAAAAGGCGCTGACGTCGCCATTGGATCGCGCTGGCTCGATTCGTCTCTTCAAGTGCAGCGCCAGCCGCTCAAGCGCCAGATTCTGGGACGCGTCTACAATCTATACTTGCGCAGGCTCCTGTGGTTTCCCTACCACGATACGCAGTGCGGCTTCAAAGCGTTTACGCGCGAAGCCGCGCAAAAGATCTTTCCGCTCCAGCGCATTGCCCGCTGGGGATTCGATCCTGAGATCCTGTTTCTCGCCCACAAGTTGAACATGAAAGTCGCGGAGGTGCCGGTGATCTGGTCCCATGACGAGCGCTCCACGCTCTCCGTTTATCAGGATGGACTGCGCATGGGAGCCGACGCGCTCAAGATCCGCTGGTATTCGTGGACGGGAAAATATCAGCGTGATCCGCGGCCCTAAACGTCATTACAAGAAGCGGGAGGCCGTCCTCCCGCTGGCTGGATGCACCAATCAGGGTCAAGACGCAGCCGCGCGCGCGAACTTTTGCTCCTTGGGAATAATTCGCACGCCGCTTTGCTGGTCGTAGGTGAGCGTCATGTCCGCGGAGCATGGGCCACACAGCCAGAAATGCTCCACGCGCTGCACTGGTTTCGCTTTGGTGGACGTTGGATTTTCCAACCGCGCCGCCGTTTCCGGTGCATGTTCCATTACAAAAAGCTTGCCCTGGCGCAAGTAGATCAGCTGGTTCGAGCAAGATGGGTTTGCGCATTTTGAAAGCATTGCACCTCCTTCTCGCTTATAGAACTGGAATCCGGGAGCGTAGGATTGGCTCCTTCGATCTATAGATGCAAGTTCCGCGTTCGCGTTCTGTGAAAATTTATGCAATCCGGCGCCTTCCCTGGCTCGGACAAACTCTTCGCCTGGAATCAGCAGTGAGCCATGAGCGGAAACATCGCCAGCAGCGCGGTAAGCCAGAGCACGATCCAGAACAGAAACCACTTGGGCCTGGCGCAAGGTTCTCTTTCGAATTCCATTGTGTGCCTCCGGTAACGAATTTGTCGTTACCGGAGATTTAAGCAATTCTGCCGCCAGCGTCCAAGCTATTGATTTAATAAGTAGTTAGCTTATGCATTCTCGAGGGTCAAGCGTGTCCGGACTTCCGCGAAGTGTGTCACAAAGGATACGGCAAGCGCGTCAGGCGTCGAGCACTTCGCGCATCTTCATGGTCAGCGTCTTGATAGTGAAAGGCTTCTCAACCAGGATGATCGTTTCATGATGTTCGGAGAACTTTTCCAGCTTGCCTTGGGGAAAGCCGGAAACGAAGATCACCTGGACATCGGGGCGTGATTGCAGGATTTTTTCCGCGACCTCCGGGCCGCTCATCTCAGGCATCACAACGTCCGCTACCAGGAGATTGATGACACCGGGATAGTTACCCGCCAGATGGATGGCCTCTGCTCCATTGGTGGCGGCAAGCACGCGATAACCCAGATCGCTGAGGAAATTCACGACCACGTCGCGAAGAGAGTCCTCATCTTCCACGAACAGAATGGTCTCCGAGCCTCGAAGGCTTTGCCATTCGGACTGCATCGGAGCCTCCTGTCTCGGCCGCCTTTCCACCGGCGGTTCGGGTCTTGCGCCGGGTGTAGTAAAAGATTTTCGCCGCCGTGGGATAGCGACCGCTACCAGACTTTGCAGCGGTCCTCGCGCACCATGGGCTGGCCGGCTTTGCACTGAAACGCTTCCTGAAATTGCGGCATGTTCACGGCTACTCCGTTGATCCGGTATTTAGAGGGCGAATGAGGATCAGTCAGAGCGCGCACGCGCAGCAGCTCAGGACGGTCGTTGGAACACGCCCACTGGGCGAATCCGACAAAGAAACGCTGCTCCGGCGTCAGTCCATCCGCAGGCTCCAGCTTTTTGTCCCTGGTCGCGTCTTTCCACGCGATATAGCCGAGAATCTCGCCGCCCAGATCCGCCACGTCTTCACCCAGCGTGAGCTTGCTGTTGATGTGAATGTCATCCACGACCACGTATTGCGCATACTGGTCGGAAATGCACTTCGTGCGTTCCTCGAATTTCTGTTTGTCTTCCGGGCTCCACCAGTTTTTCAGATTGCCCCTGGCATCGTACTTTGCTCCCTGATCGTCAAAGCCGTGCGTCAACTCGTGGCCGATGGTGCCGCCGGTGTTGCCGTAGTTGGGTGCGTCGTCCATTTTGGCGTCATAGAGCGGCGGCTGGAGAACACCCGCGGGGAAGTTGATGTCGTTCATCTGTGGATTGAAGTAGGCATTCACCGTGGGCGGGCTCATGCCCCACTCTCCATGGTCCACAGGCTTGCCGATCTTGTTGAGGTTGCGGTGGCGCTCGAACTCGCTGGTACGCTCGATGTTGCCGAGATAATCGCCGCGCGCTATCTTCACCGAACTGTAATCGCGCCACTTGTCGGGATAGCCGACCTTGTTGCGGATGGCATGCAGCTTGGTCAGAGCCTGCTGCTTGGTCTCAGGTCCCATCCAGTCAAGCTGCTGGATACGCAACTCCATGGCGCTCTCAATGCGGTGCACCATATCGAGTGTGGTGGCTTTCAATTGAGGCCCGAAGACCTTGGCAACGAACGCTTGCCCCAGCGCTTCGCCCAAAAGGCCGTCCGTTTGTTGTACACAACGTTTCCAGCGCGGCTCCTGCTCTTGCGCTCCGCGAAGGTACTTGCGATAGAAAGCAAAATCTTCATTCACAAAGGCGGAGGACAGATACTCCGCGTAGCCGCTCACCAGGTGAAAGCGCAGATAGCTTTTCCAATCGTCCACTGACGCGCTGCCAAGCTGGGCGTTGAGTTCCTTGAAGAACGCGGGAGGAGCGGCGTTCACGATCTCAAACTGCGGCGCCTTGAGCGCTACGAAATAGGCTTGCCAGTTGAAGTTCGGCGCCAGGGCCTGCAGCTCCGCGACCTTGATCTTGTTCTTGCGCTTGTAGGGATCGCGGCGCTCCACGCGCGTCATCGATGCATTGGCCAGCGCGGTCTCAAGACGCATGACCGTCGCGGCGCCTTTCTGGGCCGCTTCCGGACTATCGCCGAGAAGCTCGAACATCTTCTGCACGTGCTGCACGTAACGCTCGCGGATCTCCTTCGATTTTGCGTCGTCCTTCACGTAGTAGTCGCGATCAGGCAGCCCAAGCCCGCCCTGGCCGACGCTGGCGATCTGCGCTTCAGAGTTGTCGGGGTCCTGGTTTGATCCGGCATTGAAGAGAGTGCCCACGCCACCCAGGTGAAATTGCGCCACCAGCGGCGCCATTTCATTGGCTGATTTGAGTTTTGCGATCCCATCCAACTGCGGCCTGATGGCGGAAACGCCGCGCTTCTCCACCGCTGCTTCATCAGCGCACGACGCGTAAAAGTCGCCGATCTCCTGTGTCACCAGGTCACGCTTGCCCTTGTCAGAGGCTGCCTGCTCCAGGATTCCGTGCAGGAACTTTACGTTGTCCTGGTATAGCTTTCCGTAAACCGACCATGACGTCTGGTCAGGCGGGATGGGATTGTTTTTCTGCCATCCACCACAGGAGAACTGGTAAAGGTCAACACAGGGATCAGCGGAGCGATCCATGGCGCTCACGTCAAGGCTGGGCGTGTAAGGCAGTGCCGAATCATCCGCCGGCGCTTTGTTTTGCGCCAAAGAAAACGGTGCGAACGTTGGGACCAAAAGTGCGCATGCGCACACAAATATGGAAAGATTTTTCATGAGAATTTTGACTCGCAATCCAGTGAAAGGTTATCCAAGACAACGAGCGTGGGGCCCCGGACCCTCCGCTTACTCCTGAAAACTAAATGCTACTTTGATATTTCCGACCTCGACAATGTCTCCGTCTTTGAGCTCCTGCTGTCCGGTGATATTGTCGCCGTTGATACGGATCTTGATCTTGGCTTCTGAGGCTGCAATGAAATATTTATTGTCGCGCCGGCTGATCAGGGCCGCGGTATTCGGCGCGAAAAGTCCCTTCAACCGGATGGAAGCCATGGGCGACTTACCGATCATCGTCATCTTGCCGGCCAACACGTACTGCGGTTGATCGGTGCGTCCATCCAAAACGCTGAGCATGCCAATCCGCTCTTTCGCCGGAACCGCCGGAGCTGATGACGCCGCCGGAATTCCCGGAGCCGCTGGGGCGGGGCCGGCATTCATGCCCGCGAACAATTCCTGCGATTTCTTGGTATCGATCATCACCGTTGGATCGAGGTTGCCGACCGCGGGTTTCGGGGCCGGAGGAGGCGCGGCGGCCGGCTGCTCCTCGCGGAACTGGACTACATGCTTACCGATCAGCACCTGGTCGCCGTCATTCAGAGTGGCCTTGCCGACACGCTGATTGTTCACGTAGGTGCCATTGAGCGATCCCAGGTCTTCGATGATGTACTGGTTCCCTTCGCCCGTGACCTTGGCATGATGGCCGGAGACGGCAAGGTTGTCGATCTGCAGCTTATTGTCCGGTAGCCGGCCGATGGTCAGCGTGCCCGGCTCGAGGGTAACTTCCTTCAATAGCTGTTGTTCGAACTTTAGATAGAGTTTTGCCATTCACGGCCTCCGGGAAACAGCTTCCTAAGAATGCCTTTGTACCACGGACGGTCCACAATCCGCACCAGCAGACAGGTAATGTTATCGTCACCCCGCCGGTCTTTTGCCGCCTGAATCAGGGCGTCGCAGGCCTGCTCCAGGGAGCGGGATGAAGCGATCATCGCCTTGATTTCCTCGTCGCGCACCCTGCGGGTCAGGCCATCGGTGGTCAGGAGCAGCACATCACCTGGAAGCGCGATCAGGTCTTCCAGATCAGGCTTAATCTCTTCTTCCGAACCCAGCGCTCGCAGGATGATGTTCTGCAAGTCCGATTCCTGCGCCTGCTCTACCGTGAGATAACCGCGCCGCACTTGCTCCATCACCAGCGAGTGGTCTTCCGTAAGCTGCTCAATCGCGCCGTTGCGGATGAGGTAAATGCGGCTATCACCGACATTACCGATACACAGCGAATTAGAGCGCACCAGGGCCGCCACCACGGTTGCTCCCATGCCCGCCCGCGTTTTCTGGCCCTGGCCGGCTTCAAACACCGCGTGGTTGGCCTTGCGGAGCGCGGCGGTCAGGGTCGCAGCCAGCGGAGAGAGACCCTCCGCGGCGTTCTCCTGATGCTGGAAATCGTCTGGTCCGCCCGTCTGACGAACATAATTGAGGACCGTATCCACGCCGATTTTGCTGGCTACCTCGCCCGCGGCCTGTCCGCCCATGCCATCGCAAACCACAAAAATCCCGTAGCGCGAATCATAACCGAAATTATCTTCGTTATTCGCGCGAACGCTACCCACGTCGGTTTTACCCGCAACCTCGAGCGCAAGGGCCATGTAGGGTTCTGCCGTGAGAAATCCTAAACTAAGATTGGATTTCCACTAAGCAAATTATCCCGCATCTACACGCTTTTTCTGGGGAGTTACCCTCGTCCTCTGGCCCGCAGCATGGCATCCAGATCGTCAGGATGGAGAGCGTGCAGCAGTGCCTCCTCGCGATCAATGTGTCCGTGGACCAGCAACTCGACCAGCGACTCCTCCAGGCTGAATGAGCCGCTCTTCTTGGTCATGGTTATCTCCTGATGGAGGTGTTGCAGCGAGTTGCGCCGTATGTGCTGCTTGGCGCCGTAGCCGAGCATGAGCAGCTCGGCGGCGGGCACGCGTCCGCCATGACGGCTGGGCAAGAGGATCTGCGTGTGGACGGCGGCCAGCGCCATGGCCAGCTCCTGGCGGATAGTGTTTTGCCGCTCCAGCGGGAAAGAATCGCAGATGCGCGAGACGGTGGAAGCCACGTCGGTGGTGTGTAACGTCGAAAAAACCAGGTGTCCGGTCTCAGCGGCGCTCACCGCAATGCGCATGGTTTCAGGGTCGCGCATTTCGCCCACGACCAGGATGTCCGGGGCCTGGCGTAGCGCGGCCCGCAATGCAGTCGGAAAGTCGGGAGCGTCCGTACCGATCTCCACCTGCTCCACCACGCTGCGGATATTGGTGTGCTCATACTCGATCGGATCTTCAATCGTCAGGATGTGGCGCGGCTCGCGGCGGTTGATCTCGTGTACCAGCGCCGAAAGTGTCGTCGTCTTGCCCGATCCCGCCGGCCCGCCGATCAGCACCAGCCCGCGCGGCAATCGCGAAAGTGCTTCCACTTGCGCTGGAAGATGCAGGTCCTTGAGCAGCGGCACTGCAGAAGGCAGCGCGCGAATGGCCGCGGCGGCGTGTCCGCGCTCGCGATGCAGGTTGATGCGAAACCGTCCCAGCGCGTTTACGCGATAGGAAGAATCGGCAATCTGGGTCTCGCGATAGAGCCGCAGCCCATTCGAAGTAAGCGACGGCAGCACGGCGGCTTCAATTTCCTGTCCGCGTAAGGGCCGGCTATCCAGAGAAACAACTTCGCCCTTGAGACGTATACACGCTGGCGAGCCATGCACCAGCAGCAGATCGCTTCCGCCACGCTCAACCAGAATGGAAAGCCAGCGGTCAAGCTGCACCGTGGCGAGCGAGTCAGAGGATTTCGTCTCATGCTCGTCCGGGTCGCGGACCAGTTCGATTTTGAGCGCATCGTCCACTACTGTGAGATTAACACGGCGAAAGCAGCGAGGTGCTCACCACTGATTTGCACGGATGACAACTGATCTGAGCCGAACTGAGGTTTTCGGCGCAGGTCTAATACACTTGTTGTTCTGGCTAGATCGATGATCTTCCTCAGAGCATCTTCCTTAGATCAGTGTCATCTGTGCAAATCAGTGGTGAGATTTCCGGGCTAGTTGGAAGGCTTATAATCCTTGCGAATCCAAGAAAATCGCCGATGCCATGGCTCGCGCCCATTACGCTGACCGGCCGCCACGCAACGCTGGCGCCGCTCTCCCAGGCCCACCACGACGATCTGGTTGAAGCGGTGAAGGATGGCGAACTGTGGAACCTGTGGTACACCTCAGTGCCGATGCCGGAGAGAATGCGTGCCGAGATTGACCGCCGGCTCGACTTGCAGCGGCAAGGGACGATGTTGCCGTGGGCAGTGCTCGCCGCCGGCAAAGCTGTAGGCATGACCACATACATGAACGTGGATTCCGCCAACCGTCGCGTCGAGATTGGCAGCACATGGTACAGAAAGAGCGTCCAGCGGACGCCGCTCAACACGGAATGCAAGCTCATGCTGCTCACTCATGCGTTCGAGACACTGAATTGCATTGCCGTGGAGTTCCGCACGCACTTCTTCAACCAGCAAAGCCGCCGCGCCATCGCGCGGCTGGGCGCAAAACTCGACGGAGTGCTGCGCAGCCACCAATTCGCAACCAACGGAACGCTCCGCGATACTTGCGTTTACAGCATCATTGCCGGCGAGTGGCCCACGGTGAAGACACACCTGAGTTATCTCCTGCGGGAAGATATCGAACGATAAAATTCTTTTTAGAGTGTGGAGCGCAGGCGCCCCCCGGCCTGCGATGAAGGATTTCCAGGATGAACCACCGCAGGCGAGGGCGCCTGGGCTCCACGCTTTTTGGGGAAAAGGACGCTGAAATTGGCGGAAGCGTGTGAGAGTCGAACTCACCAGAGCCAGCAAAGCTAACTCTCGCCGGTTTTGAAGACCGGAAGGGTCACCGGACCCCATGCGCTTCCGCGGGCGGACTTTTAGTGTAGCAAGAAGCACTCAGCGGCAGATCGGGTGATCGGGTGATCTGAACCCGAGGCACTTCCACAATTCCTCACGCTGAATGCTGATCGCTGAAGCAGGTCCGGGTTTCAGATCACCCGATCAACCGATCACCAGATCACCCGATCTCTTCACTTGCTCACTATCCGCAAAATGTCATACTTCACTTCCACACTTCGCCCGGGAAACTCCGACTCGATTCGCTGCTTGAGTTCCTCCACGGTCGGTGCGCCGTTTTGGCCGTTGAGGCCACGGGCATCGTCCATCAGGATCACGTGGCCCGGTATCTCGTGCCGCAAAATGGATTCCAGTTCTGTGGTGAGTCTTTGTTTGTCGCCTTGCAAGCCGGCCCAGCCGTAGTAGCCGGCGTCGAGCCAGAAGAGTGCGGGCTGGCGAAGCGTCTGGAGCAGTTCCGGGATCTTTACCTGACTGTCGCCTTCCAGGATGTGTATATGCGGCCAGCGCTGGAATTTCGCTGTCGCGCGACGCGCCAGTTGCGGGTCATATTCCACGGAGTAGATCGCGTCAAAACGCTTGCGCATGGCCTGCACCATCTCGCCGTAGTACGTTCCCGTCTCCACCAGGATGCGCAGACTGTATCGGGCCGCGTAGTCGCGAACTGTCCTCTGTTTTAATAGATGCGGGGACCGCACCGGCTCGCCGCGCAGCTTCCAGTACCAGTAATCTGGATAATGCCCGGCGGCTTTGTAAGCGCCGTAAAACGGCGTGCGCTGCAGGAATTTTCGGAAGGCCTTCACGCGTCCTCGCAATTTGGACTTGTCACAGTCAAAAGTTCCCCAGGTTTTTCGGAGAAGAGTCATGGTAAATCAGAACCAGCGCGTTTTGCCCTTCGTCCAGCTCGATGTCTTCACCTCAGTGCCGCTCGAAGGTAACCAGCTAGCCGTCTTCACGGACGCGCGCGGCCTCAGTGACGACGAAATGCAATCGCTGGCCCGCGAGATGAACCTGGCGGAAACTACTTTCATTGTTCCCCGCGACCCCGCCATCGAGCGCGAACGCGGCGTGCGGGTAAGGATTTTTACCGTAGCCGAAGAGCTGCCCTTTGCCGGACATCCGACTCTGGGCACGGCCGTAGTGTTGCGCTCCGGCAATGGCGAGCTGGTTTCCCTGGACCTGAACGTCGGCAAGATTCCTGTGCGGTTCTCTGAGAGAAATGGCCTGACCTTTGGCGAGATGACGCAGCGCGCTCCGGAGTTTGGAAAAATCCACAGCCGCGAGGACGTGGCCCGCGCCGCCGACCTCGCCTTGGAAGATATTGCCGATGATGTGCCCATTCAAACCGTCACTACCGGCAATGCCTTCGCGATCGTACCTCTGCGCTCGCGCAAGGCGCTGGAAAACCTGAAAGCGACATGGCCCCGTATGCAGGGCTATCTGGAAAAGACAGACGCAAAATTTTTTTATTTTATTTCCCGCGATCCGCTGAATCCTGCCGCGCGACTCCAGGCGCGCATGCCTTTCTACAACGGAGAAGACCCCGCTACCGGCTCGGCCGCCGGCCCATGCATCGCCTGGGCCGTGCAATATGGCGTGATTGCGCCGGGAGAGCAGGCGCTGATGGAGCAGGGCCTGGAGATAAAACGCAAGAGCCAGATTTTCGTGCGCGCCGACAAAGAGGGTGACCAAGTCGTTAACGTCCGCGTTGGCGGTCATGCCGTGAAAGTTGTGCAAGGCGAAGTCTTGCTCTGAATCGCACGCCGGAGAAACCGCGTTTTTCGGCCATTTAACACGGCTTTCACACTTTCCAATTTTTTTCAATCAGTCCTTTCCACTGTTGGCTTTCAGGGTACTTTACACGGCTATTAGAGCGTCCTAATATGCGCTAACGTTGTTTTCAGTTTGTGAGCGTCTCCAGCCAAAAAATAAAAACAAGATCCACCGGCGTCCAGCTCTGGCGATCCGTGGGCGAGATCAGAAAGTTGGGTAGACATGCGACCGAAACGGACCATTCTCTGCGTTGACGATAACGAACAGGCCCTCTCCATCCGAAAAGTCCTGCTGGAAACGCGCGGCTACCGCGTGCTGGTTTCAACCGACGGACACAAAGCCCTGGAACTCTTCCGCAACGGAGGTGTCGACCTTGTGCTCAGCGATTTGATGATGCCGGGCTATGATGGCGCGGCCCTGATCACCAAAATGAAAGAGATTTCCCCGGACACTCCGGCCATCCTCTTTTCCGGACGCGTAAAGTTTTGCGACAAAGAAAATAAGGCCGACCTCTTTCTGCCTAAAGGCAGCCATGCTCCCGCGGAACTTCTGGAGCGCATACGCCTGCTGCTGATCAAGAAACGCGGCCCCAAAAAGATAGCCGTGGCCACGCAGAGCTCCTGGCCGGCGGCGTCGTAGAACAGATCGGGTGATCCGGTGATCTGGTGATCGGTTGATCTGAGGGCCCGGCTGGGACCCAACCTTAGCCTTCCGCAGTCCTGCAGCTTGAATGGTGAGCGTTATTTCCAACCATGCCGGATTTGGGTTTCAGATCACCAGATCAACCGATCACCCGATCACCCGATCTGCTGCACTCCTGCCGCACTTTGTCACGCTGTGCCGCGTCCGCACCGGCTCTGGGTCCGTCGCGACTCTGTTAAGATCAAGGATTCCATGGCCGCCATGATTCAAGCCGAGAACGTTGCCAAGATCTACCGCGTTGGCAAAGTGGACGTTCCTGCGTTGCGTGGCGTGAGCTTTGAAGTGCAGCCGCGCGAGTTTGTCAGCATTGTCGGCCCGTCGGGCAGCGGAAAGTCCACGCTGTTTTACATTCTCGGCGGCCTGACTCGCGCCACCACCGGCCGCGTGCTCATCGATGGCGACGACTTCGCGCAGCTCTCCGACGCGCAGCGCACCGAGATGCGCAAACGCAAGATCGGTTTTGTCTTCCAGAAATTCAATCTTCTGCCTACGCTCTCCGCCCGCGGCAACATTGAAATCGCGCGCGAGATTGCCGGCGGCAACGGCGTGGACCCGAATCTTTTTCGCGAAGTCACCGGGATGCTGGGCATAGCCGGACGTCTTGACCACCGGCCATCAGAACTATCCGGCGGCGAGCAGCAGCGGGTGGCGCTGGCGCGCGCGCTTATCAATCAACCGGCAATCGTCCTGGCCGACGAGCCAACCGGCAACCTGGATTCCCAGAACTCTGAGATCGTCTTGAAGATGCTGCGCGACGCCAACCAGAAATTCGGACAGACGGTGCTCATGATCACCCACAACCCTGAAGCGGCGAAGGTCGGCGACCGCATTATCCACATGCGCGATGGAGCTATCGTGCCGCCGGAAAAGGACCCGCAGTGGGTCGCGCGCTGATCTTTTGAAACTTCGACACCGTGTTTCGAATCCAACCAGGCGGCCACAGGAAAACTTTTCAGGAAGGACCCTTCTATGTCCAGGGGTGAAGCCGGCGAAGTTGACCCCTTTGTTTTCAGGACGATATAATCTTTCATGGCCTCTGAGCGGGAGTAACTCAGTGGTAGAGTGCGACCTTGCCAAGGTCGAAGTCGCGGGTTCAACTCCCGTCTCCCGCTCCATAAGTTTCAGGTTTTGTCGCCCTCGCCAGCGCGAGGGTTTATGCTCTCAGGGACAGGCTCGGCGACAGCTTTCAATCAAGGCGCGGTACCCAAGTGGTAAGGGAGAGGTCTGCAAAACCTTTATGCGTCGGTTCGATTCCGACCCGCGCCTCCACTCTTTCGGCCAGCAAAACATCTGACTTCTCCAGGGCGCCGCTTTGTCGTTTCCCGGCAAATGTAGAAGCGTGCCCACGCAGAGTTCCTGGCCGGCGGCGTAGTAGAACAGATCGGATGATCCGGTGATCGGTTGATCTGAGGGCCCGCCCGGGACCCAACGTTTAGCCTTCCGCAATCCTTCAGCTTGAATGGTGAATGTTATTTCCAACCATGCCGGATTTGGGTTTCAGATCACCAGATCACCCGATCTGCTGCACTGTTGCCGCGCGCGGCGCAGCCCAGTCGCACCTGGGGCGGCATCGGCGCGTGGGAAATGGAATTCGGCGGGCTCTAAGGAATCGCGTGAATTTCCTGAAGGGCGGGACCCCGCAATCGGCGCTGTGTTCAGCACAGCCCGGGACTACAGCTTGAGCCTTTTCCAGTTCAAGACCTTGACGCAGGCTGAGATCACCTGGCCGGGATCGTCGTTGTACTCCAGCTCCGCCATCGTGCGTATGAGTTCAAAAGTGCGCTTGTGCAACCGCATACTGATGCGCACGAAGCCAGGCGCTTTCAGATAAGAGACACGCTCGATCTCGGGAGGCCTGTCCATGCGTATCAGCACCTCTGTCGCAACCTGGAGCATCCTGCCCTGCGAACCATAAATCGGGCCGGCCTTTTTGATCTCCTTGGCGATGTCCGTCGGCACTGTGTATTTTGTGACCACTACCTTGGCCGAGTCACGGTTCGCGCCGCTGAGTCGTTTTTGCTGTGTCCACTCTGTCATTTGATTTCTTAGAATCTTATCATGCAATCAGCACCTGGCCGAATTCCATCATTGGCCGCGCCAGCCTTTGTTGTCGGATTACGAGACTCGGAGCTCCCGAACTGGCACGCCATCATGGACTAGATTGTAACAAAAATCGCGCGCGGCAGCTTGATCTCTGGTCGCCAGATGGAAGCCCACTCTAGCCCGTAAGTTTAAGAATCTAAAGAAACAAATCGATCGCGGCAAAGCAAGGCAGAGCCGCTGGCGGTCTTTCCGGGCTGCGTTCGCAGTGCGTTGCCCTCAAACATCGTTCTTGTACGCAGAAAGCGGCCATATCCTCGACTTGTGAGAAGTGACCCATTCAGGGTTGGCTGTCTCGACATTCAATCAGTGCACAAGGAGAAAACCAAAATGAAAAGAACCATCATTCGCATCGTCATGACCGCGCTTCTGCTCTTGGGATGCGGCGCGCCGTCTGTGCTAGCCGACGGGATACCAGTACCAATTTGCTACCCGACGCCCTGCCAGTAGCCGTCTATTGTCTCCGGTGAGTGGCTGGCTTATGCTGGCCACTCACACTTTTTATGCGAAATCTTGATCTCACGATCAGCCTGACCAGCATGGCTTTGGCTGCTGCATTGATCGCTGTGTTGGGCTGGCGAAGGACCTACCGGCAATATCCTTTGTTCTTTGTTTACGTAGTGTCCTCTCTCCTCATCGCGATCCTCCGATTTTCCGTCAGGGGTGACTACAGACTGTTTTTCAAAGTCTATTGGAGCACCGAGGCGATTTATGCGCTGGTCGCTCTGTTGGCTCTCTATGAGGTTTTTCGACGGGTATTCCAGTCTTTTTTTCCCATGTACCGCTGGTTTTGGGTGCTTTTTCCGGCTGTCGTGGCGATCGTCGGCGCCATTGCGACTCTGCATGCCCTTCAGCATCCTCCTGTCCAGGCCATCCCGATCATCGGAGTGATCCTTTCGGTGGGAATAGGCGTCAATGTTATTCAGTCCGGTATATTTGTACTGTTCTTCGCTACAGTCTCGTTTTTCAAGGTCCGCCGCAAGAACTATCCCCTGCGCATTGTGGATGGATTTGCTCTGATTGCCCTGTCTGGGTTGGTCTTTGAGTTACGCTCGATTTTCGGCACTGGACTTAATACCTTGGTGAAATATGCTCCTCCCGTGGCATATCTAGTAGCTATACTATTGTGGCTGTACACCTTCATCCAGCCGCCGGAGCCAGACCCAAAATGGGAATTGGAAATAAGCCCGCAGCAACTATTGGATGATATTCGCCGATATACTATAGTGTTGAGGAAGTTTCGAGGCGGTAAGCGATGACCACCGGACTACTAGTAGCGTTCGTTTTCTTGTTGCCAGTCATTGTCTGGGTGCGACGTCTCTATCGTGTTGACAAGCGAAGCTTCAATGATGCGGTCCCATACCTTCGGCGGGACAATCCAGAGCGGCTTGAAGAACTGCTGGATCATGTCCTGGAAGCAAGCTTGTTGCTCAATCTGGGGCAAAGGCAATTCCGCGAAGAGCAACTAAAGCGCATACGGCTGGCGCAGGAGTTCATCGCGCAAAGGGCGCACAATGCGGCCATTCTGCAAGAGTGGGGCAGCACGGAACAGGAAAGGACCCGGACGACCCTCGATAAGGACGTCAGGTCCGCCGCGCGAGCACTCATAGACGCCTGCATCGAATACCGGATCAGCGTGTTGTGGATCAGGGCGCTCTTATGTGGACATCAAGAAAGCTGCTGAACAACTGGCCGCCGCCTGCGGTAGTGACTATCGGCAACGCCTGACCCAGGTTTTGTAGTTACGAAAGTAACCAGGAAAACCCCAACAATCTTCCCATCCGGGACAGTCCCGAACTCTCTCTTATCTAAATATCTTCACGAACAAGGCAGGCTAGTGATTCGTGGTTAGAGAGCGTATAGACATAAAAGCTACGATTCTCCTGTACTGCCCGGACGGCCCGATGTATGCCATCCAGCAATACCAGACCTCCATAGCGATGGAGGATGATTCCCGGCTGGGTAGGATCGACGTGAGGCAGATGCTCGGGGACATGCTGCGTCACTGTCATCAGCCGCTTGATGGTCTGCTCTGAAAGGACTGTAGCCCGTCTTCCATCGGCTACGATCCGCCTGGCTTTCTCCACGTTGATGACATGCTTGTCCGGGCCCTTTCCAACCACAAATACTTCGGACGCGGCATTCCGGCGCTCTGAGCAAATCGGGCACGGTTTGGCAGAGCGCGGCATGGTAATGTGTTCGGCCGTACTTAAGGGGCAACCTGACATGGTCAATAAGGAAGTTATGTCACTGTATACGCCATCATAGACAATATTGCAAGTCCATGCTGCCGTAGATTTTGTCTAATCACAAATTGGCACAAACTCTGAAGGGCAATAGAGAGCGTCTCTGGCGGAAGAGGCATGGGAGACTTGCATCAAGGCCGGTGCAACTTTAGTTCGCGGCCTCAGCGGTACGGCGGACAATCAACTTCAAAGCAGCTCCCAAACACTGACATGGCCGAAACTGTCCCCAAACGCGATCAGCTTGCCATCCGGAGAGACGCCCACCGTCTTGATTGCGCTATGCGCGGTGGCAAAAGCGCGCATCTGCGGGTTGGAAGCAGACATAATGCCGGCAAACCCGTCGCCATTCGCGAACACAAAGCCATCACGGGTGGGAGCAGCCGCGTACATCAGGCCAACGCCGGTCACGGGCAGCGACACTTGTTTGGATTGCGGGTCGCCCGCGATGTACATGCTTGTAGACATGATTGAAAATTGCGCCAGCGCTTTGCCGTCTGGAGTTATGGCGAATTTATTTTGACTGCGCAGCGCAGGATAGGTGGCGACCGTCTGTCCTGAATCCAGGTTGGTTACAGTGATGTCGTGAGGTCCGGTTTTCGCGATCAGCCAGCCGCCATCGGGTGATTGCACCATGTACGCTCCGGCGGCCGAACGCAGTTTGCGCTCGTGCGCCACGTCCCACAAGGTGGCTTCGTTGTCGCCTGCCACGGCAAGAGAATCGTCGGCCGTGAAAGCCAAAGAACGCACATGCTCGGGCGCGCTAAGCCGGTGGACAACTTTGCCGCTGGCGATGTCCCAAATTTCCACGTTGCGATATGTGTCCGCAGCCAGGAGGTTTGACCCTTTCGAGATGGCAACGTGATAGGCCTGGACGCTGGGCGCAAAACTCGCCACCGGCTTTCCGCTGGCTAAATCAAATATCGTAATCGGCGAAGGTGGAGTGCCGTTCAAAGTGCTGCGGGCTTCCTGCGCCACCACCAGCCGGCTGTTGTCCGCGGAAAAAGCCAGTGCCGACACCTCTTCATACGCCTTGGAATTGAAGCTTATTTTGAAGCGCGCAACCTTCTGGTCAACTACTAATCGCAGCCACTGGGAAAAAGCTTCCACCGGGCGCTTGCCTATCCCGCCGCCGTGGCCGTACTTGACTCCCGGAGGTTTCTCCCCCTGAAAGCCGCCGTGGATGGAATACGCTCTGTGGTCCGAGGAACGCACCAGCGTCACGCTCCAATCCGCCCTGTAGCCCGACTCGCCTGTGTCGTACTTGCCCTCCTCGGTCAGGCTTTCTTCCACGCAAACCAGTGTTTGCGCCTTTGCCGGCAATGCCGCTTCAAGTCCAGGGGCTTTGATCAATGGATTGCGGGACCACAGCTTGCTTTTCTCGCGATGAAACAGAATCGCCACCGGACCTTCAGGCCAGCCATCGGCTGGCTCCCTGACCTCGTAAGGATCATCGCAAAGCTTCGCCAAGGCAGTGGCGCCGGACGCAGGTGCGCCGCTCTTGGGCAACGTCTTTTTCTGTTGAGCGGACAGCAATGCCGATAACGCAAGAAGAAAAAGCAAGCAACGTGAAAATCTCATGGATTGGCCGTGGAATGATTGGGACATGTGTTGCCAACCAGAGTAGCGCAGATCGGCAATCGTTGTCTTGAGTTTTTGGCGGTTGCCGCAGCCGCCGAATTCCACGGCTGCTGATAGTATTTCTGCATGGCTATGACACGCGAAGCTGTGATCGTCGACGCCGTCCGCACGCCACTGGGAAAGCGCGACGGCATGTTGAAAGGCTGGCATCCGGTAGAGCTGCTGGCCCATACGCTCAAGGGCCTGGTCGAGCGGAACCGCCTGAACCCGGAGTTGGTAGACGACGTAATTGCCGGCTGCGTGATGCAGGTAGGCGAGCAGTCGCTCAACATTGCGCGCAATGCCGTCCTTGCCGCGGGATTTCCCGAATCTGTCCCCGCCACCACGGTTGACCGCCAGTGCGGCTCAAGCCAGCAAGCCATCCACTTCGCCGCGCAGGGCGTGCTCGCCGGAAGCTATGACATTGCCATCGCCTGCGGTGTAGAAAGCATGTCGCGAGTGCCCATGGGCGCAGCCGCCGCCAACGGGCCGGGCAAGCCGTTTGGACCCTCGATGATGCGCCGCTACAACAACTCCCACTTCAACCAGGGCATAAGCGCGGAGATGCTGGCCGAGCGCTGGAGGCTCACCCGCACCGAGCTGGACGCCTACAGCCTGGAAAGCCATCGCCGCGCGGCGCAGGCGCGTGATGAGTGCCGGTTCTCTCGCGAGATCCTGCCGGTTGCAATCGAGACCGAGACCGGGACCGTTCAAGCTTCACGCGATGAGGGCATTCGTCCCGGCGGCTCGCTCGAGAAAATGGCCACGCTGAAGACCGTCTTCAAAGCGGATGGCGTGGTGACTGCCGGAAACTCTTCGCAAATTACCGATGGCGCCGCCGCCGTCCTGATCATGGAACGCTCCACGGCGGAGCGGCTGGGACTGCGTCCTATGGCGCGCTTTGTGGCTTTTGCTCTGGCCGCCGAAGATCCAGTATTGATGCTGGGCGCGCCGATACCGGCTACGCGCAAGATTCTGGAAAAGTCCGGGCTAAAGCTAAGTGACATGGATCGCGTGGAAATCAACGAAGCTTTTGCTAGTGTTGCCCTGGCGTGGCAGCGCGACACGCAAGCCGATCTCTCCAAAGTCAACGTAAACGGCGGGGCGGTTGCGCTGGGACATCCTCTGGGCGCCAGCGGCGCGCGGCTCATGACCACGCTGGTGCATGAACTGGAGCGTAGCCGCGGACGCTATGGATTGCAAACCATGTGCGAAGGCGGCGGCATGGCCAACGCCACCATCATTGAACGTCTGAACTAAAAACCAACGGAGACAGGGATGAAGATTCAAGGCAGAAATGCAATTGTGTCGGGTGGCGCTTCAGGACTGGGAGCCGCTACAGTCCGCATGCTGGTTGCGCAGGGTGCAAAAGTTGTTATCGCCGACATCAACGAAAAAGCCGGCACCGATCTGGCAAAAGAACTGGGAGCAGCCGCCAGCTTCATAAAAACCGATGTCACCAAAGAAGACCAGATGCGCGCTGCGGTGCAGCAAGCCGCGCAATCCGGCGGATTGCAGATCGCCGTAACCACGGCAGGCATTGGCGTCGCGGAAAAGCTGCTGGGCAAAAACGGCCCGCATGATTTTCAGCGCTTTGTCCGCACCATTCAGATCAATCTGATCGGAACGTTTGATCTTGCGCGCCGCGCTGCGGAAGCCATGAGCACCAACGAACCCGACGAAGACAACGGCCGGGGGGTGATTGTTACCACGGCGTCCGTAGCGGCGTTTGAAGGCCAGATCGGACAGGTGGCCTACTCCGCATCGAAAGGCGGAATTGTCAGCATGACTCTGCCGCTGGCGCGCGAACTCGCGCGATTCGGCATCCGCGTAATGACCATCGCTCCCGGAATCTTTCACACTCCTTTGCTGGGGAGCCTTCCTGAAGCAGCACAGGCCTCGCTCGCCGAACAGGTCCCATTCCCCAAACGGCTGGGCCAGCCTGATGAATATGCCGCGCTGGTGAAGCACATTGTTGAGAACAATATGTTGAATGGGTCAACGATCAGGATTGACGGAGCGATCCGCATGGCGCCGAAATGAGGAACGCCTTACCGCGGATTTACGCAGATGAACGCAGATCAACAAGCCGAAGTGCTTCTTTGAGCGTAGGAGAGTTGGACATAGAGTCCGGCGCAACTATTTCTGGTGAACGGTAGCCGACCTCTGATCCGCGTTTATCCGCGGTAGGCTTTTTGGTTCTTATCGTCCGCTGGATCCAAACCCGCCAGCCTTGCGGCTCGACTCAGCCAGATCGTCGACCACCTGGACCTCGGTCGTCAGCACGGGATACGGAATCAGGTTCGCGATCTTGTCGCCGGCGTGTATCTCGGCGGGAGCGTCGCCCAGATTTTCCATGAGTACTCGGACTTCGCCGCGATATCCGGCATCGATTACTCCGCCGGTCACGGTGAGCCGGCGCGCCGCCATGGAAGATTTATCGCGCAGCAAAGCGCCCAGCTTCTCTCCGGTCGCGGAAGTGCATTCCACGGCGACGCCGGTGGGAACAATGACATGCCCGCGCGGCGGAATGGTCAGCGTTTCGGAAGCAAAGATGTCATAGCCCAGATCTTCTCCCGGGTGCGCGATTGTGGGAGCCTTGGCGGCAGACGTAAGTAGTTTGACCTTCAACATTATTTTTTGCGGATGACCTTTCTCTCCTGAATCTCAATCTCTCCCGAAAGCATCAGCCCGATCGCTTCACTATACGCAACGTGCTCCTGCTCCAGAATGCGCGCCGAGAGCGAGTGCTCATCGTCAGTATCGAGGACGGGCACGCTCTTTTGCAGGATGACTGGCCCATGGTCCAGGTGTTCGTCGACAAAATGCACCGTACAGCCGGAAACTTTCACGCCATATTCCAGAGCCTGCTTCTGTGCGTCGAGACCAGGAAACGCCGGCAGCAAGGACGGATGGATATTCAATATCCGGTGATGAAACGCCCGCACAAACTCCGGCGACAACAAACGCATATAGCCCGCCAGGCAAACCAGATCAACCTGCGCCTCTTTGAGCGCGGCAATCACCTCGGCATCGTGCTCTTCGCGCACTCGGCCTTTGGACGCGATGAGTCTGGCGTTGAGCCCGCGCCGTCGCGCCGATTCCAGACCCGGAGCGTCACCGCGGTTAGAAATCACAATCGCTATCTCCGCGTTAACGCGCCCGGCGGCAACGGAGTCAGCAATAGCTTCGAAGTTGGAGCCGCGGCCGGAGAGCAGAATGCCAATTTTCTTGAGCGCTGGCATATCTACGTGTAGATGACCTTGCGGTCGCCCTTCACGATGCGGCCCATCAGGTACGCCTTCTCACCGCAGCGTTCGATCAGCGTTTGCACGCGCTTGAATTTTTTCGCCGGCACCACCAGTACCATGCCAATGCCCATATTGAAGGTGCGCATCATATCGTCCTGGGGAACGTTGCCGATCTTCTGCATGTGCGTGAACACCGGCAGCACTGGCCACGATCCCATCTCCACGACGGCGGCCGTTCCTTTGGGCAGCACGCGAGGAAGATTGTCCGTGATGCCGCCGCCGGTGATGTGCGCCATGGCGTGGACCACGTCTGCGGCGATCAGTTTTTTCAGTACCGGCCAGTAGCTCTTGTGGCTGCGGAGCAGTTCGTTGCCGGCCTGGGCTTTGATCTCGTGTACGTAAGTCTCAGGTTTGTATTTCGCAACGTCAAAAAAAAGCTTGCGCGCCAGCGAGTATCCGTTGGTGTGCAGACCGTTGGAAGCGAGACCAATCAGGACGTCACCGACGGCAACTTTTTCGCCGGTGATGACGCGGCCTTTGTCCACGATGCCGACAATAAATCCCGCCAGATCGTATTCGCCTTTGGGATAAAAGCCCGGCATCTCCGCCGTCTCGCCGCCGATCAGCGCACAGCCATTGTGGCGACAGGCGTCAGCGATTCCTTCTACGATCTTCGCCGCAACATCCGGATCGAGCACGCCTGTGGCGAGGTAGTCCATGAAAAAGAGCGGCGCCGCGCCCTGCACCGCAATGTCGTTGACGCAATGATTCACCAGGTCCGCGCCCACGGTGTTGTGGACGCCGGTCATGAACGCGACCTTCAGCTTGGTCCCGACACCGTCCACGCTCGACACCAGCACCGGTTCGCGAAACTTTTTCTTGTCAATGGCGAACATGCCGCCAAAGCCGCCAATTTCGCTGACCACGCCGCGGGTGTACGTCCGCTGCGCCAGATACTTGATGCGCTGCTTGGCGCGATCGGCGCGGTCAATGTTGACCCCGCTGTCGGCGTAGGTGATGGAAGATTTTCTCAAGCTTTGGGTCCATCGTATCTGATTGTCACGG
>WNFG01001788.1_pt1 | contig 20782 bp, 24 predicted proteins | sample 5400431 | NCBI WGS metagenome assembly WNFG01 (sample SAMN13153346, study PRJNA577476) | soil metagenome | isolation source: 120 cm saprolite under Douglas fir tree site 2 hole 3 replicate 2 | place: USA:California | collected 2015-04-18 | reverse complement strand
AGAGCTGAACTTCACGCAGGCAGCAGGGATCAATCTTCGTGGCGTTTCGAAACCACAGCAGGCGCCCACTTGGTGAGGAAGTCTTTCATTTTGTCGGCATTGTAATTCTCATTTGTCCGCAGATCGGTAACGAGTTGGGAATGCAGCAAGCTTCCGTCTTTCTCCAATACGAAAAAATGAGGGATACCAAGGACTTTAGAGTAGCGCGATAAAGCCTTTTCGTTCTTGTTGTCGGAACTGTAAAAAATGAGCACCGTGATGAAGTTCTTTTCGCGGAGTTGGAAAACGTCAGGGTGGTCCTGGAAAAATTGGTCCATCTGGTGGCAATACTGGCACCAGTCGCCCCCGATATCTAGGATGACGCGCTTGCCGGTCTTCTGCGCTTCAGCAATCGCCGCTTGAATATCCGCTGCAGCGTCCCTTTTGGGATCGAATTTCCGCACCGGGACGTAACTAGGATCGAATTTCCGCACCGGGACGTAACTAGATCCGTGGGGTGCAGATCTGCTTTTTCATGTGGGACACCTTTCACTTATTCACGTATACTTCTCTCTACCTATGAGCCACTTCAGGGTTGCACTCCTATTGTGTATGTCCGCCTTCTTTGCCGCGACATCTGTGGCCCAGAATGCGGAGACGCCCAAACCCAAACAACCCGTTGCCACAGTAGAGGGCCAAACCATCTATGACGAGGATCTGGCTCCGACCGTTGAGGGGCAACTTCAGCCGCTGCGCAATCAGGAATACGAAATCAAGAGGAAAGCCTTGGATAACCTGATTGAACAGAAGACGCTTGAGGCTGCTGCCAAAAAGAAAGGGCTCACCACGGAAAAGTTGCTCGATCAGGAAGTGAACTCCAAAGTTCCGGAGCCGAGCGACGCCGAGATCGAGGGGTACTACCTGGCACAGAAAGACCGATTGAATCGGCCGCTCGGTGACGTGAGGGCACAAGTGAAGCAGTCCTTGAAGCAGGCGAAAATCCAGCAGGCGCGCCAGGATTATTTGAAGACTCTACGGGCCGACTCGAAGGTGGTGGTCCTGCTGTCGGCTCCTAGAATAGATGTGGCTTACGATCCCGCCCGCGTGCGTGGAAATCCCAAGGCGCCGGTCATGATCGTTGAGTTCTCGGATTACCAGTGTCCCTACTGCCATCAGGTGGAACCCACGCTCAACCAGGTGCTGGCCAAGTACGGAGACAAGGTGAGCCTCTCCTACCGCGACTTCCCGCTCACGCAGATTCATTCCCAGGCCGAGATTTCGGCTGAGGCCTCGCGCTGCGCCCTGGAGCAGGGAAAGTACTGGGAGTACCACGACCAGCTGTTCACGGCGTCGAAGCTGGACAAGGATGCCCTGCTCGAATACGCGCGCAATTTGAACCTCGATGATAAGCAGTTTGGTTCCTGCCTGACCGGCGAGAAGTACAAGGCGGAGATTGATAAGGATCTTCAGGAAGGCAAGAAGGCCGGTGTTTCCGGGACGCCGGGATTCTTCATCAACGGAGTTGCGCTCTCCGGTGCCCAGGGCCAGGACGCGTTTGCGCGCGTTATTGATGATGAGCTGGCGAGGAAAAGTAACCGCCCGACTGCGAGCATACGCATCTCGCGCGTTGAACAGTAGAACGGCTTAATCCTGAAATGAAGTGACCGAAATAACCGCTGTCCCTGCCCGAAAGATTACGTAGCCTCCCGTGTACGCAATGGCACGTTTCGATTAAGCCTCTGAAGCTGCACATACCTGCTGTCCTCAACCCTCTCGTGTGCGACTGACACAAAGGTTGCTGTACCTCTGAGGTGCCCTTCCTATTTGCAGATTGCACTTCTGTGATCTCGCCGCACCTCGCCCAAGCTGACATCATTGGGACGAAAGGCGGCCTCATGGAAAAAGAGATCTCCCCCCGGATCTATTACAGTGTGTTTTGCAGAGCGTTGCTTTTGGCCGTCGTGGTGCTGTTTGGCAGCCCATTCGGTCTCGCCCAAACTAGCAAGACCGATGCCCCCGCCGCAGCAAGCATGCGGGCTTTGAATAACTCGCTGCTGAATCTGCACGGCCAGATGCAGCAGGCAGACGTCAATCACGCCCGGGTGCTGCGTGGTCAGGCAGCCACAGTGATCGCGCAACGTGCAGCGGCATTGACGTACCTGATCCAGAACAATCCCCACGACGCGCTAGCATTTGCGTTCTCCCCCGAACTGCTGGCGGACTTGGCGACGAAGTTTCCGCAATCCTCCTCCCAGCTTGAATCACACGCGACTGTGAGTGGACCGGTCCAGCACTGGATTGCCGATTATGCCAATCGCTCCCGCTCCTGGTGGAGCATGAATGCGAACGGAGGCAGTCTTTATTTGTACTTCGCAAACAAAGAGCCCGCAAAAAGTGGCGAACAAGTACTCCAGGCCACCGGCGTAGTGGTAGGAAACTTCATGGCCGTTGAAACGAGTGCTCCGGTGCCGCCCGGTGCAAGATCGAGCGTTTCACATTCCAGCCATTTACTTGCGGCAACAACGCGGCCGATGGCACATTTCTGGCCAACATCGCTGTTGGTGCTGGCTTGCGCCTTCGGCTGGCCAGTACTGAGCGAGGGAGTGCGCCTCTCGCGCGCACGACTGCTGTCCTTCCTTAAGCAGTTTGCGATCTACGGACTGGTGTTCGCTTTATGCGTATTCACCTCAACGTCGGGGTATGCCCAGAGTTCCTGCATGACATGACATGTTCTTTGGTGCGTCGCCCTCAGTGAACAGTTTCTGGCAGGAGACTTCGTATGGAACAACGTCCGCGACTGGAGATGTCTTCGGTTGGCTTACTCTAACTGGGACCTACAGCGGCACCGCTTGCCAGTCTCTCGCCGCGGTGCAAAGCGATGCCATGTCTGCTGCGGCCGCTTCCGGCGCGAATTTCCAAAACTACAACCGCGTGGTAGTCATCTTTCCCGATGTCCTGGGATGTGGTTGGTCCGGACTTTCGAGTATCGGGTGTTCTTCCCTGAGCACCCCGAGTGGCACCATCAACGCTTCAAGCTCTTATCTTTCTGCGGCCTATGCCTCGGTACAGGTAGCCACCCACGAATTGGGACACGGCCTGGGACTGTCGCACGCCTCAAGCAGAGGCTTCGCCGACAGTGGTGGCAACCCAATTCCCCTCGGGCCGTTGGCCAGTTCGGGTACTCTCACTGAATACGGAGATAAGTTCTCTGCAATGTCCTGCTGCACCGGAAACCTTGGCGGTGAATACGCAGCGCCGCATAAGGCAGAAATTCTGGGCTGGCTGCCGCCCAACGCCGGGTACCAAACCGTCCAAGCGAGTGGCAGTTACACCCTGCAACCTTACGAAATCCTTGGCGGACTGAAGGCCATCAAGGTACAGCGGGGAACGGGCAACGACGCCTGGTTATGGATCGAATATCGGCAACCCGACGGCAGTTACGATACGCCACAGTCTAGCGGGGGAGCGTTCCCCAGCCCAGTTAATACCCTCTTAGTTCCACAACCGTATTCGGGAGCACTCATTCACTACGAAGATTCAGCCACCGGGCTCCACAGCCAACTTATTAACTACACCCCGAGCGACAGCAGCTTCTTCTCGCCCGCTCTGCTTTCGGGACAGAGCTGGAGCGACCCATACACGAACCTCTCACTCTCGGTTCTGAGTGCTACTTCCAGCGGGCTCACGGTCGCCGTGAACTATGGGCCCACGCCCTGCACAGCAGCGGCGCCCAGCGTCACTGTTTCACCCTTGAACCCTAGCATTTATCCTGGCCAGAGCGCCGGCTACGCGGTCTCAGTCACGAATAACGACTCCTCCGGATGCTCCTCAAGCACCATAGATCTCGGCTCAACCGCGCCTTCGGGTTGGTTCACGTCACTCTCAGCCCCTTCGGTCACACTCAGCCCCGGCCAATCCGCATCTGTGACGATGGATAAAGGCGCACCTGCCGGAACACTGGCGGGTACGTATGCGGTCAACTTGAACGCCGCAACCACCGCCTCCAGCGCTTCTGGAACAGCGAATGCGACCGTAATGACTCCTCCATCGCTGGCCGTCAGCGTTTCTATATCCGGGGCGTCCTTTACCAGGCCAGGCACAGTTTCTATTACGGCGGCGGTAACCAACGGCGGAACCTCCAGTTCGGGCGCGAACGTGACCTTTTCGCTTACCGCGCCGAATGGCGCCAGCACAACACAGACTGCCACCACCAGCTCCAATGGCACTGCAATTTGGAATTACAAGCTAAATGCCAAGTCTTTAACGGGAACTTACTCGGTGGTAGCACAAGCGGCACTGAGTTCCGGGACAAAGAAGAACGCCACCACGACGCAGACGGCAACCAGCACCCCACTGGCCTTCACGGTCCAGTAGTCCAGCCAAGAGCAAGGGGGAGCCAGGAGCTCTTTCGAGGCGCTGTGCTTCAGGAACAGCACCTCCAACCTTCTCATCGTGTACCTTGTTCGGCGGCTTTGAAGCATGGAACTATTACTCCCCGTGGAAGTGCTGAGCCGCTGGGCACGCGGTCAAACCGAATGGACAGAATCACATTCTGGGACTCTTTCCCTACCTGGCGGCGAACGTAATACACAGTCATCGGAGTGCCTAGTGGAATCGCCTTGAGGTCCAGCGGTTTGTTCTGGCCTGACTTGGAGCCCGCGGGCAGCATGCACGTAGACTGTATGAAGCCAATAAAGTTTGTGGGATGGCCGTTTCTCTCGTAATGCACGGACAGGGATCGGGTTCCGTCCGTATCAATAAACCTACCCGCGATCTGTGGAGCGGGACGGGAGCGCGGAGGCGCCGGCTGGTTCTGGGCGAGTTCGGTCGCTACCAGGAACAGAATCGGCAGCACCCATACTGGCCATCGAATTTGGCCGATCAAGAATATCTCCAGTTCAGGTAGTCTCATCGTGGACAAGCGTAACACCGCAGAAGCGACGAAACTAACATACAGAAAACATCGAGGCGCCACATCGGTTAATGCGGCGCCTCTGGTGCTTTAGTCCTAGAGTGGGGCGGTGCTGTCTAGCATCGCCCCTGTTGGTTGCGTGCCCTATCTAGTCACCGTTCGAGCAACTGTTAGCCGGGCACAGGTGGCAAGTTGCCTGGGCTGGCAGACACTGACTTATGGTGCCTGCACCGAGCGCCCCAGTCCCCGAAGCAGTCAGAGTGTCCTGGAAGATGCACCTCCCGTCCGCTGACGGTGTGCACGTGCTGGTTATATAGCTCCCGCTGACGGTTGCGGATTTCCCCGGAGCTAGAGTCAAGCTGCCGTTAGAACCTGAGCAAGCGCTCGCAGGCTGGTTACCGCAGCTGACTGTGACCGTTTCACCGGCTGAATCGGTTACCGTGATACCGCTGACTATCACGTTCGCGGTGTTCATGACACTGGCGTCGTGCATACCCACTGTCACTGTGATGGGGTTGCCACTGGTAAGCGTCGTGCTGCACTGCTTGGCCAGGACCAAGCACCCACTAGGCGCGATGTGGCAAGCCGCGGCCACATTAGACCAGGAGGCATCGTGGGTTAGGGTTACGCCCTCAGGGGTTACCCCCGAGGCGGTGGCAGTGTTCGAAAGCGAATCTGATGCAAAGTTGGTAACGAAGCTGCCACTGTATGTAGTGTTATCGCACGGAGTAGTGGTCGGGCATCCCGCTGTTGAACCCTTTCCAGCTAGCGTGGTAAGTGTGGGTTGGTTGGTCACCAGGCTGCCGGTAATAACACCGCAGCCAGTGCCATCGCTCTGGCACTTAGTTCCGGACGCCACAAACACTCCTCCGTTCGGATTGTCGGAGACAGACACGCTGGTCAGTGTCCCGATTCCCGAGTTGTTGATCGTGCCATTGAAGTTGTATGTAGCAGTTGCTCCGTCGCTGTTAATCGCAGCGCTTGTGCAACTTTTGGTGTCACTGATACCGCACAGTGGGAAGCTCAAAGGCCCGACGAAGTCGCTCAGGGTTGAGGTGATACCCGTCCCCGAGGAGCGGCTCTCAGCAAAGAATGTGCTGATGCACGGAAGGGGCTTATTGAGGGATTGGAAGAGCCCCGTGAGGTCCAAGCCAACTTCGAGAAACTCCCCAGTGTCCATGCAGTTAGCCGAACTGGCGCATTCGCCGCCGCTGGCACTATGCTTTGCTGAGAAGCCCCAACCGCCAGTGGGAACTGGCACGCCGTTGACGGTCCCGCACAGACCCAGATCACCCGTACGCGGGTCGCACTGCCCGGCCGCGAGAGGGGGGTTCGAGCCAATGGTGGTGAACGGGCCCGTAATTGCGCCGCCCTCCCAGACAAACACCTGGATAATGGAAACAGCGCCCCCAACCGAGAACTGCGAGATAATCAAGAAGTCCCCGTCTGTGTGCGCGCCGCCCCAAGGGCAGCCACTGCCGACCGAGCACGTCGGCGGTGTCCCGACGACCCCGCTTCCCACCTTCGGGTCTTGGACGAACCAGAATCCTGCGGTGGCGGAGCCGCTGTTGTCGTAGCGGTCCACGCCCGCCGTGATGATTACGTGACTATCCGAGGAGCGGGTGTAAGCTGCCGCGTAGGCGTGCTCAAAATCGTCCTTGCTTTGCGGCTTACCATTCTTCCACAGCCATTGGCTGAAGTCGATGGTGTCCTTTGTGCTGCCTCCGGTGTAGATGGTGTCGACCAAGGAATTGAATAAATCGCTGCCAATCCCAGTGTTGACCACGCCGCTGGTACCGGCGGAAATCTTGTCCCAGTCCTGCGTCAGCCCGCCGAACTTGACCAGGTTTGTTGTCACCGAATTCCCTTTACTGTCGAGCACAACCGGGCAGGTGTTGCCTGCACCGGGTATGGCTTCAACCGGTCCAATGGGGCCAATCCCAAAACAGGTAAAACCAGTTGTGATTGCGTCCCCCTCGAATTGGAAGACGCCGTTCGAATCATCGACCCCGCCGCCAGGGCTGCTGAATTGAGCGAATGCCGTTTGCGACAGTCCGAAAACCACGAGAGCCATCGCAAACAGAGCTACAACTAACGAAAGCTTCTTACAACAACATGTTCGAGAGCTCATAACTTTTCTCCTCCTCAGAAGAAACTGGGTTTGGCTGGTTGTGAGTAACTTCAGCGTTTTGAAGCCACTCTGTCGGCGAACCCTTTATTGGGCGTTGCGGATCGAGATAGCTCCAAGCGTGTTCTGAAGGGCTGGATTGGCGATGGCCGGGTCTCAGATAGGAAGGGCTGACCTTAAGCCAGTCGCAGTTGGCTGGGAGCGATCGCCCCGACGATGCGTCTGTCCATGGCGTTATGGGCAGACGCATCGCGGACGCGACCGAAAAGACGAAGATGCGCGGAAACGGGGCCGTGTGTTCCACTAAAGCAGCGCTCCGATCTGTTACTCAGCCATCCAGGACTAGCCGTCGTTTCTCGGCTGTCCGGGGCCAGGGCTGATTCTTGCAGCGGGAACAAGGCGAACCCGGTCCCCGCGTCTTCGTGTTCACTCACAGCTTTTTCGTTCTTACGAAATCTTGGTTCGCGAAAGAAACTCGGGCGCGATCCTGAGGGAAGGAAGCTTGCACTCGCACGCCACAACAGGGCGTTTCGCACTTGCTTTGGGATCGAGCACTGGAAATCAGGCGTGACGACTGCTCTCCGCAAAACGCGATATTACGGAGGAACCAGCCTGATAACGGGACGTAGCATATCCCCGAGCTGCAGCGTTGTCAATCCCGCAAAAGATGCACATTTTGTCTGCAACTTTAGTTGTAAACGGCGTCGCGAAATGAGACGGTGGGCCGGACGGCCCGAAGTGTTGCCGAAGGTTCCCAGTACCTCGGGGGCGGGGACTTAAATGAGACAGGAAATGGGCTGCTGTACCAGTGCTGAAGCCCGCCAGCAAGGAGACACGGCGGTAATTGCCTCCAGAATAGCCTCCACATCACATATAATCTGGCTGCGAAACGATGCATGACTGCCCTCCCTTCACTTCTCGATGCAGTTGGACGCCGGCTGGCCTTGCGGCTGGCCGACAGCGAATCAATCGAGGTTGAGCGCGTTCTTGCCGTGGCGCGCGCGCTGCTGGCGGAGGTTTCCTTGTTCGCCATCACCTTCTCGCCAACTGGGCCGGGGCGCAGTACCAACTTGGCCTCGGCTTTGCTCCTGATGTATGTGGCCCACAGTCTTGCCGTGTTTGTGATTGTGCGCCTGCGCACGGAAGTGCCGCCTCGAGATGTTGTGTTCATTCACGTGGCCGATCTTCTCTGGCCGGCCGTGATCATCGTGTTCACGCGCGGACCGAACAGCCCGTTCGTTCTTTATTTCAGCTTCGCGTTGTTAGCCGCCGCATTTCGCTGGGGCATGGTCCCCGCTCTGGCCACAACCCTGGCCGCGCTCTCGCTCATGGGGTTGGAAGGGGTTTTGTTCGCGAGCAGCCTGTCCCATTGGATGGAACCGGGATTCAACTTCAACACCTTTATTTTGAGCGGAGCCTTCCTGGCGATCTTCGGCGCCCTGGTCGGTTATCTGGCCGAGGCGGAGAAACGCGGGCGTTCGCAAGCTCTCAGTATCTGGCAGGTTTCCAGCAGAGCGCGGGTGGAGATCGGGCTGAAAGCTACGCTGCAGGCGACTCTGCAAGAGCTACTCGGCTTGTTCGACGGCCGGAAGTTGCTGGTAGTAGTCAGCGAAGGCAATCCCGCGCAAGTTTATCTGTGGCGGCTCGAGGTATTGAAGATGCCGGGGGACGTGGTTTTTGCCGGGCAGCAGGTGGATGCTTCGGAAAATCGAATTTATCTGTTCGGGACGCCGGAAGAGTGCGTGGGGGCGGCTTGGCGCAGTCGCAATATGGCGAGCGCCGTGGCCATCGACAAAGGCGGGATCAGGAGACGGGACAAGCAGTGTAATCTCAGCTCCGAATTCGCGGCTAGGCATCCCTATCACCTGCTTCTGATGAGCAGCATTTCGGTGGCGACCGATGTTTCGGCGCGGCTGTTTATGTTTGAGCCCCGCCTCGGCGGTCTCGCCGAAAGGCAATTGCGCATCCTGCAAGATCTCACCAGCCGTGTTGCACCTGCGGTGTATAACGTGTACCTGCTTCGCCGCTTGCGTTCCCGTGCGGCCGCCGCGGAACGTGGCCGAGTGGCGCGGGAATTGCACGATGGGGTGGTGCAATCGTTGCACGCAATTGCGTTTCGTCTCTACGCGCTGCGCATAGGGCAGACAATCGATCCCGCCGAGCGCAATCAGGAGCTCACCGAGATCCAGCAGTTGGTGCAAAATGAAGGCGCAAACCTGCGCTCCCTGATTCGGCAGCTCAAACCGCTTGAATTCGATCCCAGGCACCTGATCGAATTCTTAAGCCGGATGATCGATCAGTATCGTTACGATACTGGTATTGGCGCGAAATTCGTGTGCGATGTTGCCGATGTAGTGCTGCCTCCGAGGACGTGCCGCGAATTGGCGGGCATCGTGCAGGAAGCCCTGGCCAATGTGCTGAAGCACAGCGGCGCTGAAAATGTCCTGGTGCGGCTGGCGTTGCAGCAGGGAGTCTGCTCGCTCACGATTGAGGACGATGGCCGCGGTTTTGAGTTCAGCGGAACGGTTTCGTCCAGGCAGTTAAGAAATTCCAGGCGGGGTCCTTTGGTCATCAAAGAACGGGTGCGAGCCATCGGCGGGGAACTCTCGATTGAGTCCACCCCCGGGCAAGGGGCGCGTCTGGAGATCGTATTTCCACGACAGGTCGAGTCGAATATTGCATAAACTTCACCAAGCTCCTATCAGGATTATCATCGCGGACGATCACGCCATCTTCCGTGATGGCTTGCGACGGCTGCTCGTAAGCGAAAAGGATTTCGTCGTGATCGCGGAAGCCTCGGACGGGAAAGAAGCCGTCTTACTGACCCAGAAACTCAAACCCGATATTGTTCTCCTTGATCTGGCCATGCCCCGCGTGCCCGGGATGGAAGCTTTGAGGGAACTGGCCCATGCCGAGGTATCCGCATATACGATTCTCCTGACTGCCGCCATCGAACCTTTCGAGATAAGTTGCGCCATGCGGCTTGGAGCGCGGGGGGTGGTGCTGAAAGCATCTCCACCGGAGTTGCTGCTGCGTTGCATCCGCGCCGTGTCGGAGGGCGAGTACTGGATCGGCAGCGGCCTGCTGAAGGACTGGGCCCATCTTGGACAAGGATCGGGTGCCGGTTCGGAATTAACATCCCGCGAAATTGAAATTGTTTCCGCTATTAAAACCGGCAGGAGCAACAAGGAAATCGCGTTGCAGATGTCGATCAGCGAGGAAACAGTCAAGCGCCACCTGAGCAATATTTATGCGAAGCTGGGAATTTCAAGCCGGCTCGAACTGGCGCTTCTCGCTAGTCGCGATCCGCTCAAATGACGCCCTTGTATCCTCCGCCTCAAGCAAGCGGATTCTCATCGGCCTTCGGCCCGTTCGCTGCGTCAGCATCCCAGCGGAGTCGCCCTCGAATCGTTGGGGCCTTTCGCCTGTTTCTGAGTGGCGAGGAACCCTGGCGAGTCGGAGAAATTGTCCCAGGCGTGTTCACGCCGGTGCTCGCAAAACACTCGATGTTGTTCCGCTCGTCGACTGTATGTTGACCGGATACGGCGCAACTTTGGGCTGATGCGAAGACTGGTAAAGGCGTGGCAGAGAGCGGAACTGATGGGCGTTACCGCCAAGGTGGTCATCTACGAGGCGTTTATCGAGGGCAGACTCGATGCTCCGGAGCACCTCACCCACAGTGTGCATGACCTCTACTTCGAGCCCAAGTACGAGGAATTCCGGCTGATGATCAGGACACAACACACTAACCCTTCGATGAGAAACGCGGTCATCTCAACCGTCACCCCCTATGCCATCTACTGGCAACCTCAACACTCTCACGGCGGTCCCCGATCATCACCTACCTGCCGGAGAAGGCGGAGAGCGTGGAAAATAGTTATCAATGCAAAAAAGCGTCGCCGTACGCAAGGCAAAAGTCGTTGGGTCATTCTCGGCTTCAGGCAGCAAAGAAAGTTTCCGGCGGCGATGATCGTCACTCACGACCCCGCTGCGAAACCGATTGACAAAGTGAGCCTGCAAGACTACAAGGTCTGAGTCGCATCTCGATTCGAACCGAGACCCATAACGACACTAGGGGGATTCCAAGTGGCCCTAGTGGCTGATGAGTGTCGCCTGGCTCGCCACGCACTTCCACTCGCCATTCTGCTGAATCCAGGTATCGGTAAAACGACCGGAGCGCACAACCGCCTTTCCTCTGACCTTTATCTTCTCGCGATATTCCCCGGTAACAACGGCAGCATTTCCGTACACGTGAACCGTCATCCCACTGTTGCCAAGCTGCTCATACTGATCGACTTCGTTCTTGACGTGAGCGAGCCAGTGGCTCTTGTTCATAAAGCTTCCATCAGAGTCCGTGTATTCAAACGTCTCCGCAAGCAACAAACTGAGAGCCCGGGCATCATGCTTGACTTCGGCCTGGTTCCAGGCGTTTTCGAGGGACAGAATCCTCGCGGATTCATCGTTGGCCACTCTTCCATTCTGGGCACCGACTACCAGACACATCGCCATTAGCAAGATACAGCCAGCAATCGTGCTTCGCATTGGACCGCTCCTAGTTGGGAGTTCCTTCTCACCAGCCAAATGTGTCTCCCGTGCAATCACGATGGGGCAAACCGACTCGCCCTGCAATCTGGGTAGAGATTCAGAGTTCACGAGTCTCTCTCGGTTAGAGGATCATCGGCCTCTTTTCAGCATGATCGAGTTATTGGTAGGGAGAAGTGAATGATGGGCTGCGAACTCGGCATGCCGCTCTCCTGGTTTGATCTACAATTCGGATGCTAGTCTGCGGAGCTGCGCGGTGCAGAACGCGCACCGCCGCGCCCCCATGGGTATTTCACTCAGGCATTCCGGACACTTTTCCATTATGGTCTCTGCCGAAATCGGATCCCGCCGGGCTCTAGCAATTAACGAGTTGACGGGAAGAACCACGAAAAAATATACGGCTGCTGCGATGAGCAAGAAGGACATCAGGGAATTGACGAAGTCGCCGTACAAGAATCGTACGTTATTGAACGTAAAGCTGAGGCTCGAGAAATCAGGTACCTTCGCGAGGACAGCAATCAGAGGTGCCAGCAGGTCTTTCACGAGTGCGGTGACGACGGCGCCAAACACCGCGCCGATTACCACACCAACCGCCAGAACCACCACGTTGCCCCTGAGCAGGAATTGCCGAACCTTTCATCGTGCACGCTCCTGATGTGCCGAACTCTCTGAAATTCTCCCCGTCCTACTGGATGTCTCGCAATTGTTGGAGCACAGCATCAATCCTCAGAATGATAGAGATGAGAGTATCCCGCAATGGCTCCGAAAGGATCACTGGATCGTAGCGCGCAGCGGGATTGCCGAGTTCCAAAGCGTCGTCGATTTCGTTGCGCCCCTGAATCAATTTTGCGATTACATGCTGTTTTCGGGTTAGGTCCATGGTGCATCCGTGTTGTTCTGGCGCCCTTTCAAGTGGTTTTTGCGCCGACGATGGGCGAGGAGAAGTGTTCATGAAAGATTCGCAGTCTTCCGTCGCTGTCGTAAGCAAAAACCTGGGTGGCGCGTCCCGTGCGAATGTCTTCGAATACCGTTCCTGAACCGAGTTTCTCCAGGCGTACGGCGCGGAAGTCGAAGTTGTAGGAAGCCACCGCGACATCACTGCCCAAGAGTTGGACGGCAATAGAACCGACCTCAGCATGGAGGCTCAGAGACACGGGGGAGTATTGGGCGACCCGGCGCGCAACAGCGACGATGCCGGTCTCCGCACGATCGCTCATCGAGCCGAATACCAGGGACTCCGTGGCGTAGAAGTCGCGCAACCCCTCTGCGTTCCTTGCGGTAAGGGTTCTCCAGTAACGGTGCACTTCCTCCTGGATCTGGGTTGAAGTCACAACGATTCTGGCTGCCATCGGCCGAAGGACACAGCGGCTGCCTCCTGGTCTGCTCCTGATGCGAAGGTCTGATTTTCGCTTCGTTCACATGGTGGCGGGTGGAGGCAGTCTTTGGAACTGGGAAAATTCCCAGTTGGGGAAACAAAGATTACGAGGTAGGGACCGATCCCCCGTCTCTGACAACCAGGGACCGAGGTAGACCAGAGCTACGAACGGGGCCACGGCCGGCTGCGTTTTGAGCTGATTCACCCAATCGAACCAGGATTCTCGCGAGAGCTGCGTACCCGAGGTCTGTAGCAATTGGACTTTGCTGGTGCGGGAGACAGAGATACACTAGCCGGACCAGAGGGCGGTCCTGTTTGCCCGAGCCGCCATTTGCCCAGGAAGAGATCTAGCGGTGGAGAGGTCTTCCAGTCGATGAGGAGATTCCTTGCGATTCTAGTTCTTCTGCTGGCCGTCGAGGGACAAGCACGCACCACCAAGAATGTGCTCATTCTTTTCGACGATTGGAGGGATTTGCCACCAAACATCATCGCTGACCAGCAGGTCCGAAAGGTGCTTGGATCGGAGTCCGATTTTGATGTTCAAATCTTCGAGGAGTACCTGGATGAAACACGTCTCGGTGGAAAGGGTTCACCTGCGGCTGCCGCAGTCTTCTTCCGTGAAAAGTATGCTGGAATGCAACCCGATGTCTTAATTGTAGTTGGGCCGTCCGCACTGGAATTCGGACTTCAGTATGGCAGGGGGTTATTCCCGAACGTTCCAGTCGTGTTCATGAATGTGGAGGCACAAGAACACGGTCCGCTGCCCAGAAATGTGACGGGGGTCCAGTATCACTGGGACTGGACTGGGACACTGAATCTGGCGCTGAGGTTGCACCCTGGGACAAAGCATGTTTTCCTTGTTAGCGGGACTTCTGATTATGATCGCGTGGTACACGCCGAAGCGCGTCGCGAGCTGCAACCCTTTGAATCGAACCTTGACTTCGAGGACCTCACAGATCTTTCGTTGGGCGACCTGTTAGGCCAGGTCGCGCATCTTCCGGAACACAGCATCGTGGTCTATTTAACGCTGTTCCGTGACGCGCAAGGCAAATCGTTCGTGCCATCGCAGATCTGTCCGCTTGTCTCGCTTGCGTCGAACGCACCTGTATATGGAGTTTATGAGACTGCTGTGGGCAAAGGAGTCGTGGGGGGAAGCGTTCTCAACGTGACGAAGTACGATGCTCGCGCGGCGAACATTGTGACACGGCTGTTAAGAGGTGAACCACTGCAGAATATTCCAGTGGAAGACGGTTTGTTCAGTGAGTACATGTTTGATTGGCGCGAACTACACCGCTGGCGCATTCCGGAGAGCCAGTTGCCAAAGGGGAGCCAGGTTCTATACCGAGAGGTGTCAGTTTGGGAACGTTACAAATGGCACATTTTGGGCCTGATAGCGGTGTTAGCGATCCAGTCATTACTAATCCTGACTCTCGTCATCGAGCGGCGTTCCCGCCAGCGGGCACAAGAAAACCTGGAAGGACGTTTGCAATTTGAAAGTCTCTTGCTTGAGATTTCGACAGATTTCCTGAAACTCCCTCCCGAGCAAGTCGAACTTGAACTATCTCAGGCGGTGGGGAGGATTCTCCGGTTTCTTCGAGTCGATCGGATCACATTGTTTGGCCGGGGTCGACCTGCAGATTATCTCGAACTTCTTTACAGTTCCAAGGCCCAAGGTATCGCAGACCCGCCGCCGAGGCTTGATCCGAAACAGGTTCCGTGGGCAATCGGAAAGTTGGACCGTGGGGAAGCAGTTGTTGTAACGAATCTGGATGAACTACCGTCGGAAGCATTGCGAGAGAGGGCATTTTGGGCGGAGTCAGGCGTCAAGTCTATTGTCATGGTTCCCTTAAGAACCGACCAAGGAGTGTTTGGCACAGTCGCGTGTCTTTCCTTGCGCAAAGAGAGAAGGTGGCCACAAGCTTTGGTCAATCAGCTACAGTTCGTTGGGCACGTCCTCTTCAACGCTCTGATGCGTGCCCGGACTGAGCGGGCGGCACGGGAGATTGAGCAACGTGCAGAAGAGGAACTGCGCGCGCTGAGCGGACGTCTGATCACGGCGCAAGAGGAGGAAAGGAGTCGGATTGCGCGTGAGTTGCACGATGACGTGAACCAGAAATTGGGGCTACTGGGCTTCGCGTTGGCGCAGCTCGCGAGAAAGTCTCCCATTTGCGCCGACGACTTAAACTTACAGCTTCTTGAGCTTTGGCGCCAGACGAATGATTTGTCGGAGAACGTGCATCGGCTGTCCCACAATCTCCATTCCGCGCCTCTGGAAAACCTTGGACTCGCGCTCGCTCTGGCTTATATGTGCGAGGAGTTCTCATGCCAACACAAAATTGAAGTGACTTTTGCTCCGGATGGGGTTTCACCCAAATTGCCCACTGACGTGTCGTTATGTTTGTTTCGAGTCGTTCAGGAAGGTCTAAGCAACGTTGCGAAGCATAGCGGTGCCCGCTCGGCTCGGGTGGGCTTAAGGCAGACGGATACCGACCTTCACCTCACAATCGAGGACACTGGGATCGGTTTTGATCTCGACAAGGCACGTGGCAGGGCGGCGCTGGGTTTGGTGAGTATGCGCGAGCGGTTGCGGCTGGCTAAAGGCACAATCCACATACAGTCTGCGCTCGGTCAGGGTACTTCGATCGAGGTATCCGTGCCGTGTAAGGCGGAAAAGCCAGTGCCGGTTAGACATCAGAAGGTCATCAGAGAAGCTGCGAGGGGCGCCTCATGAAACGTCCGAGAGTTCTTCTAGCAGACGACCACACGCTTTTCATTCAGGCACTTCAAAAACTGCTCGAACCGGAGTTTGAGGTAGTCGGAACGGTAGGCGACGGTCGCGCGCTGTTGGGCCTCGCTGTTGAACTGAAGCCGGATGCGGTAGTGATTGACATTGGAATGCCTCTGCTGAACGGCCTCGATGCCGGGAAGCGATTGAAAGAGATGCGGCCGGATACCAAAATCATCTATTTGACACAAAACCGTGACGGGGCCCTGGCAGCAGAAGCTTTCCGGAGCAAGGCATCGGGGTACCTACTGAAGAACTCGGCTGCCTGGGAGCTGGTAACTGCTCTTCATGAAGCAGTTGCAGGTCGCTGCTACATTTCTCCTTTCATCGCTGAAGGTACGCTGGATAGCATTTTCAAGCAGCCGCACGTGAAAGCCGACTTAACCCCTCGTCAACGCGAGGTACTACAGCTCTTGACCGAGGGGCACTCGATGAAGGAGATTGCGACTGTTTTGAACGTCACTAGCCGCACCGTGGAATTTCACAAGTACCGCATCATGGAAGTGCTCAAAGTCAAGACCAATGCAGGGCTGGTCCAGTACGCCATCAAGCATGGAATGATTTCAATCTGAGATCTCGTAACTTTTTTCCGCGAAACCGGGAGTCTTCCCAGTCGCATTTATCAGTCGAACCGGGCAAAAATGTGCAACAGGTCTTCCCGGAGTTTTGCGTGAACCGTCCGGCGTCAGCCCGGGTGAGGAAGGAATTCTGTGCCGCGCTCACGAGTCCTACTGGCGGATGATCACGAGCCCGTACTAACCGCAGTTGCGGAATTTCTCAAAGATCAGTACGAGGTAATTGCGGCGGTGAATGATGGTCAATCTGCTCTGATTGCGGTCTTTCGCCTTGATCCGGACGTGGCCGTGCTCGACATTTCCATGCCCAACATGACAGGCCTGGAAGCCGCTGCCAAGATGCGTGAATTGGGATTGAGGACAAAGGTGGTGTTTCTGACTGGGTACGGAGACCCTGAGTTTGTAAGAGCAGCCTTGGACTCTGGTGCTCTGGGGTACGTATTGAAGCGCCGTCTCGCATCTGATCTACCCCTTGCAATCGAAGCCGCAGTTATGGGCCAGCACTTCATTTCCTCCACTTTGGTTGCCGATCGCAACTGAATCCAAGGCCTTGGCCAGAGGACAACGCCCGAGCGGCAGGTCTGACAGAGGTGCGGACCCTGCAACGTTCTGGTACTAGCTATGAGCAGGCCATTGAATCGTATCGCGCCACGCTACTCCTTTGAGTTGCGCATTCGTATTCGTCTGCAGCATGGCGATCAGACTCGGGTCGTGGGAGGCTGGGCAAGAGACATCAGCGAAACCGGGGTTGGAGCCTTTGTCGCCGAGGAATTGGAGGTCGGAGAGCATGTCATCCTCGAGATTCCCCTCGCCAAAAACGTTAAACTAACGGTCCCGGCCAAGGTTGCACGCAGTCTGGGAACCGAGTATGGCTTCACATTCACCGCCCTGAGTGCCGAGCAGCGAGCCCACATCTTATCTGCAGTTCAAGGCAAAGTTGCTATCGCACTTCCACGTTTCAACGCATAGCGTTTGGTATTCGCACACGCACTCAGGCTGCAGTGAAGTGGTCACGCTGCACGGTAAAGGACAACGCGCGATCCCACACCCAGGATTCAAAGGATGATTGATTAGAGTTTGCAATTCTCCTTGGATGTTTCAAGCGAAAAGAGCGTGATCTGTCCTGCGAAAATGCCGCAATGTAGCCAAGTTTGGCAACAAAGACACGAAAGCCCCAGACTCTGGTTCGAGTCGTGGGGCGCTCGTCGAACAGCCCTCCCCCAGAGCTGCCCGTCGGGAGCCTAGATTCCTCCAAGCATTAAGTAAATGGCACCACCGTGCTACTTCGCCTGGAAAGGGGGCCCCTGTCTACAGGGGAAAGCGAGGGATTAGGACGTCACAAGTTTCATTGGCGTCGCTTCTTCAGTGGGCCTTCGGAACTCAAGTTGCGCGTGCAGGACGTCTAACTATTCGCCATACCTTCGCCGGGCCTCCTCTGACATGTGCGAGAGCTTGATCCCGATCTGGCCCTCGGCATCCGCCCAGGCGACTTCTCCTTTCGCTTCCATACGGTAGGGCTCGATGCTGGGCAAGTCAAACCTGAGGCTGGCCGTTCCCTCCAGCTTCAAGGACCTACTTAACCGAACTGCCAGCCCTTCCGCACTAACATTGATCAGCCTAGCTGCCGTGAGATCGTCCTTCTCAGCACCAACGAACAGCGGAAGACTCACTGTGTAGCGGAAGTAGCGCCGATGTTCTCTCTGCATGGCATCCAGCGCCTGGTTTAGCTGTGCCTTGATCGTTCCCGAAGAGACCGGCTTGCAGACGTTGAAGTTGGCGCCGCAGTTTTGGATTGCTCGCAGTTCCGTCATACCGTTGAGTATGGCAATGACAGGAGATAGGCGGTTCGAGGGCCCCGTGCGAATTTTCGTCAAGACTTCCTGAGCGCAAGCCAGGTCATCGCAGTCAAGAATGATTCCATCAAAATGGCGGCGTTCTAGGAGTTCAAGGGCTCGGACCGAATCACTGCGGAAATGGTAACCGACAATGCCCAAATCTTGAAGGGCGGCCCGGACAGCCTGAACCAGATTCGAATCTTGACTAAGAATCAGAATTTGAAGACGATCCAAGGTAGCTCTCCTGTTCCGTTGATCGAGGAGGGTGCAGCCGAGATTTCAAGAACCCCAAGCCGAAAGCAGCCTGGACTGGCAATCTGGCCAGGTTGTAGAGTCAATGGCACTCGCAATGACTACATCGACGATAAGGATGACCAGGGGTGCGGAGAAGATTACCAAGGTAACGAAGTGGTCGTGCTGCTGGGTTCTGGCGAAGCAACGTGCCTTGTTTTTCTACCGTCGACAGACGCCCCAACTCGATCCCTGTGTCATGCCTGGGCTTAGCCCGCAGGCACTTTTGGTATTCTTCTGCGTTCAACTGCGGCGCGGCAAGCTGATCTCGATAGATGGAGACTCCTTTTTCTAACGACGCAGCGGGTTCGGGGGATCGGATCTCACCCCGGCATGTGTTCGAGACAAGGATTCGGATTCGTCTCCAGCGGGACAGCCAGAGACTTACCCTGCAGGGCTGGGCGCGTGATCTCAGCGAAAGTGGTCTGGGGAGCGTTCGTTGCTCAAGGTTTGGTACTGGGCGAGTTCGTTTCGCTCGAAATCCCGCTGCCGGACTCCGACAGACAGGTGATCCCGGCGAAAGTTGCTCGTAACCTGCGAACAGAGTACGGTTTTCAGTTCACGGCGTTGAGCGCTGAGCAGCGGACTCGGATTCGGGCGACGCTGAAAGGACAACCGGCGATTCCCTACCACGGCACGGGACGATGACCCTAGAACAATTGAAGACGATATTGGCGCAGTGATTTGTCTGACGGCAGGCTAACGTTCTCCAGGGTCAGGGTAGTCTGCTGTACATTGTGCTTCTTCTAATGGGAGCGGAGGATGTAAAGATTCACAGTGAGAAGTCCCGGACGGTCCTGGCTCTGGAAAGCGCCTGGAATCAGGCGGAAGTGAATCACGATGCTAAAGCCCTCGAATTGTTGGTGGCCGACACATTTGTGTATACGGATTCTGAAGGAAGTTTCATGAACCGAAGCCGATGGCTGAGCCATGTGAAACTTGGAGTCGATGATTGTCAGCAGCTTAGCGACGAAGACCAGACTGCTCACCTTTATGGCGATACTGTGGTTGTGACCGGCGCATACCGCGAGAGAATTCGGATCATGGGAAAAAGTGTAGTCCGCCGCGGTCGTTTCACAGATACCTGGATATACCGGAATGGACACTGGGAATGTGTGGCTAGTCAGGCCACGCTCATAACTCCGTAGCCAGTCTTGGCAGGCGGTCCGCCACGACCATCTCAGTTTGCGGCTGCCGCCTTGGCCCTCAAAAGGGGTGGTTGCGATCCTGCCGCCCGGAAGTAAAGTTGGTATGAGCGGTGGATGGCATACATCACAGGCAGTGTGAGCAGGGGGATCTGCCAGCCGACATGCTGGCTGATCGTGGTCATGAGGGAAGTAATCCCTGTACTTAAGACATAATACGGAAACGATAGCTGGAAGATATGAAACCAGATGCGATGCACACTGCCGCCCTCGGTGAGGGAGATGATCGTTGCCACCGGAAAAGTCTGGGCTAGCAGCAAGCCCGTGCCCGCAACCACCAGCAGTCTTGACGTTGATGCCCACGCCGATAGGACATGAGCTCCGCCGTGGAGAATCCCGCTCGCCAGACCAACGGCAATCGCCATGATGCTGAGATTAAAAATGACCTGGACTGCTTTTATTTTGCCTCCGCCTTGGGGAAGGCTCTGTATCGCAGCCGAAAGCATCCCGATCACCAGTGCCTCAAAGGCGCTCAGAGTTACGGCTGCCAGGAGAATGAACGGCAAGTTCACCGACATGTTGCCATTCAAGCCCGGCAGCTTGAGTTTCAATCGGGAGGCGGGTACCGCGATCGCCAGCATGGCCAGGAAAGGCAAGTGAGGCCAGGCTCGAACAGTGAGCGCCACCCAACCTACTACAAGCGCGCCGCTGAGGCCCATCAGCCCAATGAATAGCTGCGCTGGCTGCGAGACGCGTTGAACTTCTGGAGTGTTCTTCGTCGTGGACATGATTCTCATCGCTCTCAAAATTCGTCACCCTGATAGGGCTTTGCTAAACGCGCATCGGACGAAGCCGACTGTTAACCGCCCCATACCGCAGAGGCGGCGGAAGCTGTAACCAGGGCCAGAACCATTCCTAAGATCACTAAGATCGCCGTTCCCAACTTCTTGAAAGTCTTTTTCATAACCTCTTCCTTCCCGGATCTTTCTAATTTTGTGAGACTCGTTTGGGCTGCGAACGCGGGCGGTGACTCTACTTGTCACCGCCGACCGCGACCGTCATGGCATCAGAGTTGGTTTTGGTTCCCCAAATCACGCTGGTGCCCCAGATGACGCTGAAGCCGCTGTTGGTACTCGTGCCCCAGCAAACCGAGCTTCCCCAGAGAACAGACTGTCCGGTGGTGTTGGTACCCCAGATCACCGAGGTGCCCCACAC
>WNFG01005590.1_pt1 | contig 20797 bp, 23 predicted proteins | sample 5400431 | NCBI WGS metagenome assembly WNFG01 (sample SAMN13153346, study PRJNA577476) | soil metagenome | isolation source: 120 cm saprolite under Douglas fir tree site 2 hole 3 replicate 2 | place: USA:California | collected 2015-04-18 | reverse complement strand
GAAGTAGAAGAAGGGCGCGGTGGCGAGCACGAGCGCGGCGGCGAGCCCGACGCTCCCGCCCCAGAGCCGGCGGCCGAGCGCGATGACCGCGAGGAGCGCGGCGAGGGCGGCGAGCACGGAGGCGAGCGGCGCGGTGACCTCGTTTACGACGCCGAAGGGCTTGGCGAGGAGCGCGACGGTCCAGAAGTAGAGCGGCGGCTTGTTCAGGTAGATCACCCCGCGCACCCGGGGGAGCAGCCAGTGGTGAGACTCGACCGCTTCCCGGGCGAGCAGGGCGAAGCGGGCCTCGTCCTGGTTGGCGAGCGGCCGACGCCCGACCGGCAAGGCGAACACCGCGAGGGCCGACAGGAGCAGCAGCGCGGTGAGCGCCACCACCCGGGCGCGGCTCAGAGCACTCCCGCGCGCCGGGCCCGCTCCGCGATCTTCCGGGCCCGGGTGAGATGCGGCATGTCCATCATCTGCCCCTTCCAGGCGAAGGCCCCGGCGCCCCGCCGCGCCTGCTCCTCGAAGGCGGCGATGAGGGCCACCGCCTCTTCCGCGTCCGCCTTGGACGGCGTGAACTCCGCGTTGATCACCTCGATCTGGCTCGGGTGGATGGAGATCTTGCCGCTGAAGCCCATGGCGACGCCTTCCCGGCACTCGCGGCGGAGCCCGGCCAGGTCCGGGATGTCGGTGAACACCGTGTCGACCGCCTCCACGCCCGCGGCCGACGCGGCCACCGCGCACATTACGCGCGCGTAGCGCGGGATGTCGAGATAGCGGCCCTCGTCGTCGCGGGTGCGGGGCAGCCCCATGGCCGCGGAGAGGTCCTCGATGCCCCAGGAGACGGCGGCGACGCGGGGGCTCGCGCCCGCGATCTCCTTGATATTGAGCAGGCCCTCGGGCGTCTCGGTGGCGATCAGGACCAGCCGCGTGGAGCCGAAGGGCACCCCATGGCGCTGCTCGAGCGCGTCGAGCATGGCGGCGACCCGGCGGACGTCTTCGGCCCGCCGCGGCTTCGGGACCACGTAGCCGTCCGGGCGCCCCGCGATGGTCTCGGCCAGGTCGGCCTCCGCGTGGTCGGTGAAAACGGGATTCATGCGAATCCAGCGCTCGCGCCCCCCGAAGTCGAGCGTCTCGAGCCAGCGCCGCACGATGGGCCGGGTGGCCGCCTTGAGCGTAGGCGTCACCGCGTCCTCCAGGTCCAGGATCAGGCCGTCGGCGGGCAGGGTGAGCGCCTTGGCGATCATCTTCTCGTTCCCGCCGGGCACGAAGTGGAGCGACCGTCGCATGCGTGGCCCGCGCCCTCAGGCGCCCCGCCGCCGCATCATGGCGGCGCGCCGGCAGGTCATCACCACGTCGCCGTGCTGGTTGCGCGCCCGGTGCTCGAAGATCACGATGCCCCACTGCGGCCGCGACTTCGACTCCCGCTTCTCCACCACCTCGGTCTCCGAGTAGATGGTGTCGCCGTGGAAGACCGGCTTGGGAAACTCGACCTTCTCGAAGCCCAGGTTGCCCACGGTGGTGCCGAGCGTGGTCTCGCCGACGCTCAGCCCGACCGCGATGCCCAGGGTGAGCAGGCTGTTGACGAGCGGCTTGCCGAACTCCGCCTTCTGGGCCGCGTGGAAGTCGACGTGCAGCGGCTGCGGGTTCATGGTGAGGCAACTGAAGAACACGTTGTCCGACTCGGTGATGGTGCGCCCCGGCTGATGCTTGTAGACCTGGCCCGGCTCGAGCTCCTCGAACAGCTTGCCCGGCATCGCTCGTCTCCTCCGGTCCCGGCGCTGGGTGGGGCGGGACGGCTCAGCGAGTGGGCACGCGGCTGGCGTCCAGCTCCGCGATCACCCGGGCGCTCGAGTCCACCCGCCCGAGCAACCGCTGGAAGTTCTGGCACGCGGCCTCGTGGAGCTGCCGGCTGGCCGCGCCGCAGCCGTCCTCCACGAGCAGGCAGCGGAAGCCGCGGTCGGCCGCGTCCCGCGCGGTGCCCTCCACGCACGAGTTGGTGGACACGCCGGTGAAGACGAGCTGCTCCACGCCCCAGGCCCTGATGAGCCGCTCGAAGCCCGAGGAGTGGAACGCGCTCATCGTGGTCTTGTTGAGCACGGGCTCGTGCGGCCGGGGCGCCAGCGCGTCCAGGATCTCGTGCTCCCGCCGGCCCCGCGTATTGCCCACCGCCTCCGCCATCGGCCGCATGTGGGGCGGCAGGTCGCTGTAGTCCGGCAGCTCCGAGCCCACCGTGAGGAAGATTACCCGCAGGCTTCGTTCGCGGAATGCGGCGAGCAGCCGCTCGATGGTGGGCACGAGCACGGCCTCGATGCGGTCGAAGCGCTCCGTGCCCTGCGCCTCGCGCCCCTGGTCCTTCAGGAGCCGGCCAAGGCCCTCGTGGCGCGAGCCGCTCGCGTACTGCATGTCCACCACCACCAGCGCCACCTTGGCCGGATCGAGCCGGAACCCCGGATTGAACTGGTGCGCATAGTCTGGCGACCCGCAGCCGGAGGCGAGGGGAGCGGATACATGACCTGCAACTCCCTCTCCCCTCTGGGGAGAGGGTCGGGGTGAGGGGCTCGCAGAGAGATCAGCCATGACGCGGGAAGCTAGCAGGCCGGACGGTGGAGCACGGCCGGGTCGATCCGCCGGAACACCAATTGACCGTCGCTCGGGCTGCCGAGCAGGCGGCCGCGCTCCGCGATGACCTTGCCGCGGAGCAAGGTCATGACCGGCCACCCCGACACCGCCCAGCCTTCCCAGGGGCTGTAGTCCGTCACGTGGAAGTCGTCTCTCGTGAGCGTCTTGCGAATCGTCGGGTCGATCAGCACCAGGTCGGCGTCGCTGCCGGGGGCGATGACGCCTTTCTTCGGATAGAGCCCGAGGATCCTCGCGGCATTGGTCGCGGTGACGTCGGCGAAGCGCGGCAGCGACATGCCGCGCTTGACCACACCCTCGCTGTAACCGATCCCGATGCGGGCTTCCGCCCCCACGTTGCCGCCGGTCACGTCCTCGATGGTGCGGCCCTTGAGCTTGAGCTCGAGGCTCGTCGGGTACTCGTCGGTGGCGAGCGTGGAGAGCCCGTCGCGCACGAGGCCGTCCCAGAGCGCCTGCTGGTCCTCCGGGAACTTGAGCGACGGGTAGGTGTGCGAGCAGAACCCGCGCGGGGTCTTGTAGTACTCGGCGCTGAAGCACGCGTACTGGTGCAGCGTCTCGCCGTACACGGGCAGCCCCTGCGACCGGGCTTCCGCGATCGCCTCGACGCCCTCGCGGGCGGAGACGTGGACGAAGTACACGCCGGCCCCGGTCGCCTTGGCGAGGACGGTCGTCCGCCGGAAGGCCAGCAGCTCCGACAGCTTGGTGTGGACGAGATGGAGGTTGCTCCCTTCCATGCGCCCTTCCTCGCGGAAACGCTCGTAGTTGAACTGCACCAGATCCTCGTCCTCGCCGTGCACGACCATGATGCCGCCCGCCTTCGCGACCTTCTCCATCGCGAAGTGGATGCGCCCGAAGTCGATGCGGTTGCCCGCGCGCTTGGGATGGGGCGGCAGCACGTTGGTGGTGAAGACCTTGAAGCTCGGGTACCCCGCCTGCACCGCCTCCCCGATCTGGTCGAAGACGCGGATCGGCAGCGCCCCCGCGAGCGTGAGATGGAAAGCGTAGTCCACGTAGGAGTTGCCCTTCCACCGCGCCGCGCGCTGCTCGATCACCGGTTGAATGTCATCGCCCGGACGCACGTAGGCGAAATCGATGTGGGTGGTGGTGCCGCCGCACGCCATGCCCTTCGTGTCGTCCTCGGGGCCCAGGGTGAGCGCGGGCTCCTCGGGATGCGACATGATGCCGTGGGCCAGGTGGGCGTGGGGCTCGACGCCGCCGGGCGAGACGATCTGACCCGCCGCGTCGATGACGCGGGCGCCCTCGGTGGGCAGCGTGCCGGGCGCGCCGATCACCGCGATCCGCTCCCCCTGCACGCCCACGTCCCAGAGGCCGACGCCCTGCGGCGTGATGACCTGCCCGTTGCGGATCACGAGATCGAGCACGAAGGGAGCCTAGCCCAGGTGACGCACGGCCGTCAACGACGGCGACCGATGGTCATCCACCGGTCACATTCCGAGGTAGGCGCGCTGCACGTGCTCGTTGTCGAGCAGATCGCGACCCGCGCCCGAGAGCACGACCCGGCCGTTCTCGAGCACGTAGCCGCGCCCGGCCAGGGCCAGCGCCTGGCGCGTGTTCTGCTCGACCAGCAGCACCGTGGTGCCCGCGCGGTTGATCTCGGCGACGATGGCGAAGATTTCCTGGACGATCCGGGGCGCGAGCCCCAGCGACGGCTCGTCCAGCATCAGGAGCCGGGGCCGCGCCATCAGCGCGCGGCCGATGGCCAGCATCTGCTGCTGGCCGCCCGACATGGTGCCCGCGGTCTGGCGCCGGCGCTCGGCCAGGATCGGGAAGAGGCCGAGCACCCGCTCGAGACTCTCGTGTCGGTGGACGCGGGCCGCGCGGGTATAGGAACCCAGTTCGAGGTTCTCGAGCACGGTGAGGCTCGCGAAGATCTTGCGGCCCTCGGGCACCTGCACCACACCCTGCTCCACCACCGCGTGGCAGGGCAGCCGGTCGAGGCGCGCGCCGTCGAGCACGATCTCCCCCGCCCGCGGGCGCAGGAGTCCGGAGATGGCGCGCAGCATCGTCGTCTTGCCCGCGCCGTTGGCACCGACCACCGAGAGAATCTCGCCGGGCTCGATGACCAGATCGATCCCGCGGAGCGCGGGCAGATCGCCGTAGGCCACGTCCACTCCCCGGAGTGTGAGCAGGCTCATCGGCGCCCCTCCACCGCCACCACCTCGCCCAGGTACGCCTCCCCCACGCGCGGGTCCCGCGCCACCGACGCGGGGGCGCCCCCGACGATGCTCTCCCCGTGGTGCAGGGCCACGAGGTGATGGGACAACGCGAGGATCGCGCGCATCAGGTGCTCGATGATCTCCGTCTCGGGTTCAGCCCACCTCGTCGAGCAGGAGCGGGCGCGGGCCGGTGGCGAGCCCGCGAGCCACCTCGAGGGGCGCCGAGCCTAGCACCCGCCCCTACCCTCGTCAACGCGCGGGCCCGCGGGCCCGCGCCCCCGACGCGCGGCCGCGACGGCCGGTGTAGAATCGGCGCGACTCCATGGCCGATCGCCCGCCGCTGGACCTGCTCATCAAGAACGTGCGTTTCGTGCGGCCGGGTCACCACCCGGTCGAGACCCGTGACCTGGGCATCGCGGACGGCCGCTTCACCCGGGTCGAGCCCGCCATCGACGCGGCCCTCGCGCGCGCGGTCTTCGACGCGCGCGGCTGCTACATTGCGCGCCCGGACTCGGCGCCGGGCGCTTCGTCGCCGTAGCCGGCGCGAGCGGGCGCGGGCCGGCGGTCTGTTCATCCACAGCTATCCACAGGGTTTCCCGCATCCCCAGCCTACCCACATCTTGTGGATAACCGGCTACTGGACCCCTACTCGTGGGGGTGATCCAGTAAGCTCAGAAGCCGAAAAGGTACATGTTGACTGGGGTTTGCGCTTCGACTAGAGTACCCCCTGTTCCCCCGCTGCATAACCCGTCCCCACGGAGGCGGATCGCTTCATGATCACGGTTCCCGCGCACCGCGTGAAACAGTTCGGCGTCGAGTTCTTCCAGGCGTCGTTTTCGGCCAAGGACATCGACCGGCTCGTGAAGTTCGAGGTCCTGGGTTACAGCGGGGCCGAAGAGGCTCCGACAAAGCCCAAGCAGCGCGCCAACCGGGCGCGGGTGAACTGGGAAGCGCTGGAGAAGCGGATCGGGGAGAGCGAGACCGCCTACCAGCGTCCCGTCATCCGCCGGAAGATCGACGAGCTCGTGAGCTACTACCGCGACTGCAAGGACGCGGGGACCCTGCCCGCCATCCCCGGCGCGGTGATCATCACCTCGGAGAAGCGCTTCACCTTCACCCCGATGGCGAGCCAGCACGACCTGGGCCTGCTGCAGATCCCGGAGGAGCACGGCGTGCTGCGCGTGCTGGACGGCCAGCACCGCCTGCTCGCCCTGCACGCGCTGACTCAGGCGGGCGAGAACCTGGGCATCGAGGTGCCCGCGGTGCTCTTCGATCGGCTGGACGCGCGCCAGATCGTCGAGCTGTTCGTCACCATCAACGCCAAGCACACGCGGCTCAACCCCTCGCACATCGTGAGCCTCGCCGGGCGCAAGCTCTACCCGGATCCCAACCAGGCCCTCGCCCACGACGTGATCCGCTCGCTCAACGAGGACGAGACCTCCCCCCTCTCGGGCGACATCAAGATGCTCGGCACCGGCCGCGGGCGCGTCTCGCAGGCCCCGCTCGCCGAGGAGATCGTGGACTTCCTGGACGCGGTGGAGAAGATCGGCGGCGGCGCGCGCATCAACGAGGTGCGCCACCACGCCAAGCGCTTCTTCCTGAACTACGTGAAGGCGGTCGCGGGCGTGTTCCCGACCGCGTGGGCGGGGCGCAAGTACTCCATCAAGACCGGCGCGGCCCTGCGCGCGTTCATCCGGGTGGCCCCCGACGTGATGGCCCGCGCGCGCGAGCTCAAGCGCGACGCCTTCGACTTCCATGCCATCCGCGACGCGGTGAAGCCCTGGGGCGACCGCCTCAAGGACCGCCGCTTCGAGACCGAGGGCGAGTGGAAGAACAAGCTGCAGGGCGGCACGCGGGGGACGGTCGAGGCCCTCACGCGAGAGCTACGGGAGGCGCTGCGCAGCTAGCAGAGCCGGCGGGCTAGTGCTGCTCTAGCTTGAAGTTGGCTGCGAGGATGTCGAAGGTCTTGTTGCCAGCCGGGAGCTGGGCGGTCACGGTGTCGCCGACCTTCTTGCCGATGATGGTGCGGGCGAGCGGGGACATGATCGAGATCAGCCCGCGCTTGGGATCCGCCTCGTCCGATCCCACGATCTGGTAGATCGCCTCCTTGCCGTCCTCGTCCTCGAGCCGAACCGTGGAGCCGAAGGTGACCCGGTCCCCGGAGGTCGGCGGATCGATCACCTCGGCGGTGCCGACCTTGCTCTCCAGATCGGAGATGCGCGCCTCGATGAAGCCCTGCCGCTCGCGCGCCGCGTGGTATTCCGCGTTCTCGCTGAGGTCGCCGTGGGCCCGCGCCTCCGCGATCGCGCGCACGATGTTGGGGCGCTCCTTCTTGAGCCGCTCCACCTCCTCCCGCAGGTGCTCGTAGCCCGGGCGCGTCATCGGAGTGCGCTGGATGCTCATGCGCCGGTCCATGCGCCGATCACCTCGGCAGTCCGCTTCACCTCGGCGAGGAACCCGTTGAGGCTCCCCAGGTGGGTGCGGTGGACCTGATCGTGGGGGATGACCGCGCCGTCGGGCCCCGTGACGTCCATGGCCGCGGTGGCGTCGGAGAGGAGCGTCACCTTGAAGCCGCGATGCGCCGCCTCCCGGGTGGTGGTGTCGCAGCACATCTGGGTCATGAACCCCGAGACGATCACCCGCTCGATGCCGAGGCCCCGCAGCTCCGCCTCGAGCGGCGTATTCGTGAACGAGCCCGGCAGGTGCTTGGTGATCACCGGCTCTCCCGCCGCGGGCGTCACCGCGTCGTGGATCGCCAGCGCCGGGCTGCCCGGCACGAAGGTGGCGGCGCCCGGCCGCCGGCTCTCGTGCACGATGTGGAAGATCGGCATCCGGCGCGCGCGCGCCCAGCGCAAGGTCTCCGCGATGCGCGCCACCGCCTTGGGCCCGTCCGGCAGGACCACCTTGCCGATCGGGGCGAAGTACTCCTGCTGGGCATCGATGATGAGCAGCGCGGTCTTGTCCATCGCGGCGACCTGTTCGATCAGCGGGTGAGGGTGGCGGGCTGGCCGCCGACCTGGACCTTCGAGCCCGCGAGCCGGCCCCGGATCCAGTTGTCCCACGCGAGCGCGCGCTTCTCCTCGAGCACCTGCTTCTCCAGCGCCGGGCGCTCCTTCTCGAGGCCGTCGGCGGCGGCGGCCGCGCGCTCCAGCGTCTTGACCACGTAGACGCCCCCGTCGGCGCGCACCGGCTCCGCGACCTGGCCCACCCGGGTCTGCAGCGCGGCCACGAGCACGCCGCCGGGCAGGCTCCCCCGCTCCTTCGGCGGGTCCGAGCGCGAGAACAGCGGGATGCTCCCGATGCTGAAGCCGTCGGCCTTGGCGGTCTCCGCGAAATCCCCGCCCTTGCCCAGCGTGGTGATCAGGGCCTTGGCTCGGTCGGTCACCTGCTGCTCGGCCCGCTCGCGCTTGATGGCCTCCATCACCCGCTCCCGGATCTCGGCCACCGGCGGCACCCCGGCCGGGATGTGCTGCACGACCTTGACGATCGCGAAGCCGCCCGCGGTCTTGATCGGCATGGAAACGCCGCCGACCGCGAGCCCGAAGAGAGTCTCGTCGAGCTGCGGATCGCGGCCCGCCTCGCCGAGCGCGTCGCCCCGCCCGAAGGTGGCCTCCTGGGCCTCGAGCCCGAGGCGCTTGGCCTCGGCGGGGAACTCCTTGGCGGAGAGCAGGCTGGCCCGCGCCTCGTCGGCCCGGGTCTGCGCGGCCTGCTCGCTCTTCTGCGCGCCGAGCGTCTCCTTGATCTTGGGGGCGACCTCCTTGAGCGGGGTCTTGCCGCCCTCCTTCACGTCGATCACCCGGATCGCGTGATAGCCGAAGGGGGTGCGGACCGGAGCGGAGATCTCGCCCTTCTTGAGGGCGAAGGCGGCCTGCTCGAAGGGCGCCACCAGCTCCCCGGGCCCCACGAAGCCCAGATCGCCGCCCTGGACCGCGCTGGCCTTGTCCTCGGAGATCTCGCGGGCGAGCTTGGCGAAGTCCTCGCCGCCCTTCGCGCGCTTGATGACGTCCTCGACCTTCGCCTTCGCCGCGTTCTCGGCCTCGCTGCCGCCCACCGGCGGCACCCGCACGAGCACGTGGGCCACCCGCAGGCGCTTCGGCTCCTCGAACTCGGCGGCGTGCTCCTGGTAGTAGGCCTCCGCCTCCGCGTCCGACACGGTGCCCGCGAGCTTCTTGGGGTTCACGATCACGTACTGCAGCTTCCGCCGCTCGGGCTGGCTGAACTGCGCCGGGTGCGCCTTCACGTAGGGCGCGACGTCCGCGTCGGCCACCTGCACCGCGGCGATGACCGGCTTCACATCCGCGTAGGCCCACGCGGCCCGCACGCGCTCGTGCCGCTGGCGGTAGGCCTGCCGGATCTCCTCGTCGGACACCTTCACGCCCTGCTTGATCAGCGTCTCCATCTTGCGGCGGATGAGCTGGCGGCGGACCTCGCTCTCGAACTCGCCCGGATCGAGCCGGAGCTGTTTCAGCACCTTGAGGTACTCGTCGCGCGAGAAGCGCCCGTTCTCCTGGAACTCACGGATCTGCTGGATGGTCGAGCGGAGCTCGTCGTCGCTCACGCGCACACCCTCCGTGGCCGCGCCCTGGATCACCACCGCCTCGGTGACGAGCTCGTTGACCACCTGCTGCGAGAGGCCGATCCGCTCCGCGAGCTCGGGGGTGAGGCGCTGGCGGGACATCCGCTCGTAGGCCGCGATGAGGTTGGACTGAGCGCGCCGGAACCGCTCGAACGGGATCTCCTCGCCGTTGACCACCGCCACCGCGTTGCTCCGGGCGCCCTCGAAGGGACCGGTGCCGAAGTAGAAGAGCACCCCCGAGGTCAGGATGAAGACCACGATGACGATCAGGAGCACGATCTTCAAGCTCCTGGCATAATCCCGCATCACGCTGATCACTGCCGCGACCTCCTAGAAGGACCCTTTGGTGAACACGGTCAAGGCCTTAGCCTACCACAGCCCGCCACGCGTCCCGGCCGGCCTCAGCCGAGGAGCCAGCGCTGGATCAGGGGCAGGGCGAAGTAAATCACGAAGGCGAGCGCGGCCGCGTACATCATCGGCGCCACCTCGCGCCCGCGGCCGCGGACGAGCTTGATGAAGCAGTAGCTGACGAAGCCGGCCCCGATGCCGTTGGTGATCGAATAGGTGAACGCCATCATGGTCAGGGTCAGGAGGGCCGGGAAGCCCTCCTCGAAATCACCGAAGGGGATCTCGCGCACCACCCGGCTCATCAGGTAGCCGACCACGATGAGGGCCGGCGCGGTGGCCTGGGCCGGGACCACCCCGGCCAGCGGCGCGAAGAAGAGGGCGAGGAGGAAGCCGGCGCCGGTCACCACCGAGGCCAGCCCGGTGCGCGCCCCCGCCGCGACCCCCGCCGCCGACTCGATGTAGGTCGTGGCGGAGGAGGCCCCCGCCGCGCCGCCCGCCACCGCGCCCAGCGAGTCCACCAGCAGGACGCGATTGAGGCGCGGTAGGCGGCCGTCGCGCGTGAGCCAGCCCGCCTCGCCGCCGATGCCGATCACGGTGCCCATCGTGTCGAAGAAATCCGAGAGCATCAGCGCGAAGATCGTGACCAGCGCGGTGATGAGCCCGAGCCGGGCGAAGACCGAGAAGTCGAAGCCGGCGCCCAGGCTCGAGAAGTCGGGCCGCGCCACCAGCGCCGCCGGCCACACCGCCTGAGAGGGTCAGCAGCAGACCGAAGAGCGCCACCGCCACCGGGGCGGCGGTCAGGTCGCCCAGGGTGACCGGCACCCCCGGAGGCCCCGGCTTCACGATGCCCGCCGCGCCCAGACCGATGAAGAGGATGAACAGGCCGATGCCCACCCCGATGGCGCGCTTCAGCGCCACCGGGATCGCGTGCATGATCGCCTCGCGGAAGCCGGTGAGCACCAGCACGGTGATCGCGAGCCCTTCCACCAGCACCACCCCCATCGCGGCCGTCCACGGCAGCTTGAGCGCGGCCACGAGCTGGAAGGCGACGACCGCGTTGATCCCCATGCCCGAGGCGATCGCGAGCGGGTAATTGGTGGCCAACCCCATGGCAATGCTCATCGCGCCCGCCACGAGGCAGGTGGCGGCCTGGGTGGCCGCGAACGACGGGCCCTGGCCCTGCAGCGGCGGGATTCCCGCGAACGAGAGGATCGCGGGATTCACGAAGATGATGTAGGCCATCACCATGAAGGTGGTGAGGCCGCCGCGGATCTCGCCGCCCACCGTCGCGCCCCGCCGGCTCAGCTCGAACCAGCGCTCGAGCACGGGTCAGTCGCTTTCCGGGTCCGCCACCCGCGGGAGGGCGACGCCCTCCTCCGGCACCACGCGCCGGGCCACCGTGAGGAACCCGGTGTGCGCGACCATCCGGTGGAACGGCCGGACCGACGTGCCGTCGATGTTCCACGGCCGCAGCAGCGTCTCGAAGGTCTCCACCAGCGCGTAGCCGCGGTGGCGCCTCAGCGTCTCGGTGAGCTGGTGCGACTGGATGATGGTCGGCAGGTAGGACAGGAAGATCCCGCCCGGCCGGAGCACGGTCGCGACCAGATCCACGAGGCGCCAGGGCTCCGGCAGGTCGAAGACCGCGCGATCCACCGGCTCCTCCTCGGGGAGCCCGTCCTCCACCGGGCGGATGCGCACGTTCAGGTTGCCGACCTCGCCCATGCGCAGGTGGATATTGGCCAGCGCGCGGCGGCAGAAGTCCTCCCGCTGCTCGTAGCTCACCACGCGGCCCTCGGGGCCCACCGCGCGCAGCAGCGCGAGGGTGAGCGCGCCCGAGCCCATGCCGGCCTCGAGCACGCGGGCGCCCGGGAAGATGTCGGCCCAGAACATGACCATCGCCAGGTCCTTGGGATAGATCACCTGGGCGCCGCGCGGCATGTCGAGCACGTACTCGGCCAGCGTGGGGCGCAGCGCGAGGTACCGCGTGCCCTTGGAGGTGCGCACCCAGGAGCCGTCCGGGTGCCCGATGATGGCCTCGTGGCTCACCCAGCCCCGATCGGAGTGGTAGGTGTCGCCCTTGCGCAGCAGCAGCAGGTGCCGCCGACCGCGCTGGTCGATCAGCAGGACCTGCTCGCCGTCCTGGAACTTATCCAATGCCACCGGTCTTGGGATCCGGGAGGAACAGGGCGACCAGGAAGCCGGCCAGCGGCATGACCGCGGAGATACCGAGGGCCGCCGTGAGCCCCCAGTGATCGGCCACCCAGCCCAGCGCGCTCGCGCCGACGCCGCCCGCGCCGATCGCGAAGCCCACGATGAGCCCGGAGGCCATGCCGGGATGCTTGGGCAGGTAGGCCTGGCCGAGCACCACCGACACCGTGAAGGTGGAGACGAGCACGAAGCCGAGGAGGGCCAGGAGCACGAACACGAGCGGGCCACCCGTCACGAACAGGAAGCCCACCGCGAGCGGGGTGGCGAGAAGGAACACGCTGACCACGTAGCGCCGCACGCCGATCCGATCCGCGACCGGCCCGGCCACGAGCGTGCCGATGACGCCCGCCCCCAGGAACACCGCGAGCAGGGTGCCGACCAGCCGCGGGTCGCCGTGCAGCACGTCCTTCCAGTAGAACGGCATGAAGGTCGTGAAGCCGAGCTGCGTCCACGAGCGGATCGCGACCACCAGGATCAGCAGGCTCATCGCGCCCACCATGGTCTGGGCGCCCGCCGCGCTCGCGCGGTCGCGGGCCACCGTGGGCGCGGGCGCGGACAGCCGGGGCAGCACCGCGGTGAGCAGCGCGGCCACGAGCAGCCCGGGCACCAGCATGCCCAGGCTGCCGGGCAGGCCGTAGGTGGTGAGCAATACCGTGAGCAGCGGCGGGCCCAGCGCGATGCCGATATTGCCGCCGGTGGAGAAGATCGAGACACCGGTGGCCTTGCGGTCGCCCGCCACCGCGGTGGCGGTGCGGTAGCCCTCCGGATGATAGGCGGCCACCCCGAAGCCGGTGATCACCACCAGCGCGAGCACCGCCCCGTAGGACGGGGCCAGGCCGAGGAAGCCCAGGCCCACCGCGGAGAGCAGCACCGAGATCGGCAGCAGCCAGCGCCGCGCCGTCTTGTCGGCCAGGTAGCCGAAGAGCGGCTGGATCAGCGACGACGTGATGTTCGCGGCCAGGACGATCATGCCGGTGGCCGCGTACGAGAGATTGAGCGCGTCCTTGAGAAACGGCAGGATCACCGGGAACGAGCCCTGATTGATGTCGATGACCATGTGGCCCAGGGCCAGAAACCCGAGCAGCCGCATGTCCGGCTTGGCCCGGGCGGCCGGCGCGATCATGCCGGCGGGCGCGGGCAGGGCGACGGAGGGCGACGACGGGTCGGGAGTCATAGGGCCTTATGCTACACCAGCCGAGCCCCTCACCCCCGCCCTCTCCCCGATGGGGAGAGGGAGTCCGCCTAGCCACCCTCTCCCCATCGGGGAGAGGGTAGGGTAAGGGGCTCAGATGGTGAGGGGTCAGATCCCGAACGCGTCGAGGCCCGTGATGTCCCGGCCCACGATCAGGGTGTGGATGTCGTGGGTGCCCTCGTAGGTGTTCACCGTCTCCAGATTCATCATGTGCCGGATGATCGGGTGCTCGTCCACGATGCCGGCCGCGCCCAGAATGTCGCGCGCAAGGCGCGCGCCGTCGAGCGCCATCTGCACGTTGTTCATCTTGGCCATCGAGATCTGCTGCGGCCGCACCCGGCCCGCGTCCTTTAACTGGCCTAGCCGAAGGCACAGCAACTGGGCCTTGGTGATCTCGGTGATCATCCACACAAGCTTCTGCTGCACGAGCTGGAACGACCCGATCGGCTTGTTGAACTGGATGCGCTGCTGGGCGTACTGGAGCGACCAGTCGTAGCAGGCCATGGCCGCGCCGATGGCCCCCCACGCGATGCCGTAGCGCGCCTGCGAGAGACAGGACAGCGGGCCCTTCAGCCCCTTCACGCCGGGCAGCTTGTTCTCGAGGGGAATGCGGCAGTCCGCGAAGGCGAGCTCGGAGGTGATGGACGCCCGCATCGAGAACTTCCCGTGGATGTCGATCGCGCTGTAGCCGGGCGTGCCCTTCTCCACGAGGTAGCCGCCGATCTCGCCGTCGTCGCCCTTGGCCCACACCACCGCCACGTCGGCCACCGAGCCATTGGTGATCCAGAGCTTGGTGCCGTTGAGCACGTACTCGTTGCCCTTCTTCAACGCGCGGGTCTTCATCCCGCCCGGGTCGGAGCCGTGATCGGGCTCGGTGAGGCCGAAACAGCCGAGCGCGGCGCCGGACTGCAGGCGCGGCAGCCACGTCTCCTTCTGGGCGTCGGAGCCGTAGCTGTAGATCGGGTACATGACGAGGCCGCTCTGGACCGAGGCGAAGGACCGCAGGCCGGAGTCACCGCGCTCCAGCTCCTGCATGATCAGCCCGTAGGCCACGTTGTCGAGGCCGGCGCAGCCGTAGCCCTTGAGGGTGGCGCCGAACACGCCCATCTCGCCCAGGTCCCGGGCGAGCTCCATGGGGAACGTGCCGTCGCGGTGGTGCTGGATCACGAGGGGCAGGAACTTCGCCTCCACCCAGTCGCGCACGGCGTCGCGCATCATCCGCTGCTCTTCGGTCAGGAGCTCGTCGAAGCCGTAGTAGTCCACGCCGCGAAACTTTTCCATACGCCTGTCCTTCTCGAGCTGGGGCGTTAGAGGTTGGTGGGGTGAGCGGGCCGGTCCTCGCCGAGCGCCTCGTTCAGCGCCCGGGCGAGCTGCTGATCGTGCTCGTGACTCATCGCGAAGATGCGGCACTGGGCGACCTTGCCGGGCAGGTACTTCAACAGCTCCTTGAGCGGCTCGGCCGAGACGCTCCGGTCCGCCGCGTCGTAGACGTAGATCTGGCGGTCCTTCATGCCGATCGGGTTCAGCGGGCGCGGGTCCTGCTGGGCCATGTCGATCTTGAACGGAAAGTTACGGAGCCCGGGCGGCAGGAGGTCCTTCACCCGCTGCTCGACCTCCTCCGCCTTCATGAAGCTCTGCCCGCGCCGCGGCTCGAAGAGATCGAGGACCACCTCGTGGGACATCCGCCACTTGAGCCGGCGGTCGAGGATCTGCCGCCACTCCCGGCCGAGGTCCCGGCGCTCCCCGTCCTCGGCGTGCTCCCAGCGCGCGACCTCCTCGAGCAGCGTCCATTCCGTCATGTTCAGATACGGCTGGAGCTCCTTGTTCAGGTCGTGGGGGAAGATCAGCCGCATGGTGTCGCGGAAGATGTCCTTGAGGTGCAGGTCGATGCCGCGCGTGGTCCGGTGGTAGTAGACGTTGGTGTAGAGGTAGAACCGCGCGTTCAGGAACATGATGAACGCCTGGATGCCGCCGCGGTCGAGCGTGAGCCCCTTCTCGCTGAAGAAGGAGTAGTACATGATGCGCTCGATGTCGATGGGCCCCACCGCGACCCCGCACATGTAGGAGTCGCGCAGCACGTAGTCCATGTTGTCGGCGGTGTAGATGCCCGAGAGCAGCGGCTTGAGATGCGCGAGCCAGCGCGGGTGCTCGGCGGTGGGAAAGGTGTAGCTCTTGCCCATCAGATAGCAGATCCACTCGGGGTCGATGCGCTCGCCGCTCTCGAAGGGCCCCGCCGGGCTGCGCCGGAGCCCGCGGATCAGCTCGCCCAGTTCTTCTCGGATGATTCGTTGCCCCACTTTCTCGTGGGTGAGATCGAAGTCGGCCAGGAAATTGTCGTCGAAGAAGTGGCCGAAGGGGCCGTGGCCCACGTCGTGGAGCAGGCCCGCCATGCGGAGGAGCTCCTCGAAGAGCGGCGCCGAGGGGGCGTCGGGGAACTCGGCCTTGAGCGAGGCGTGGAGCTGCTGGGCGAAGCGCCCGGCCAGGTGCATGGCGCCGAGCGAGTGCTGGAAGCGGCTGTGCTCGGCGGCCGGGAACACCCAGCGCGCGGACTGCAGCTGCGGCACCCGCCGCAGCCGCTGCATCCAGGCCGAGTCGATGAGATCCTGCTCGGTGGCCTCCCCGGGCGCCCCGTCGGGCCGCGTGTAGAGGATGTACTGGTGGATCGGGTCGGCGATGAGACCGCGACCCTGGTAGGTGTCCACGCCCTTCATGGCTAGAGCCTAACCTACTTGTCGGAGGTGCGATAGAAACGGTAGCGGTCCATCGGCCGCACCGTGATGGCCTCCATCCCGCCCGCCCGGCGCACGGTCACCCGCACGTCCTGATCCATCGGCGACTGCCAGAGCTCGCGGTAGAACTCCTCGCGGCTCGCCACCTGCCGCCCGTTGAACCGGACGATCACGTCGCCCGCCCGCAGGCCCGCCGCCCGCGCCGGGCTGAGCGGCGACATGCCGGCCACCACCACCCCGCCGTCCACCGACTCCGTGTAGAGACCGAGCCAGGGCCTCGGCGCGCGGCTCGTGACGCGGCCCTGCGCCAGCAGCTCGTCCTTACCGGCCAGGAACTTCTCGATCGGGATGGCCAGGTTCACGTGGGGCGCCTCCCCCAGGCGCAGCGAGGTCACGCCGATCACGCTGCCCGCCGCGTTGACGAGCGCGGCGCCGCCGAAGGCCGCATTGTACGGGGTCACGATGAAGGCCCGGTCCAGCATGTACTCCCAGGCGGCCGCGAACGGCCGCACCGCCTGGATGCGGCTCGGGGTGGCCACCAGGTCCCCGGCGTCCGACACGCCCACCGTCCCGGTGGTCTCCCCGACCGCCACCGTCGTCGAATCCCCCAGGGCCGCGGCCGGCCACGGGCCGCGCCCCTCGAGCCGGGCCACGCCGACCCCGACCTCGAGATCGAGCCCGATGAGGCGGGCGGGCACCTTGCGGCCGTCACGGAGCGAGACCTCGATGCGCGCGGCGTCGAGGAGGACATAGCTCACGGTCAGCACGTAGCCCTGGTCGGCGTCGAAGATGACGCCGCTGCCCCAGCGCTCCACGCCGAGCGTGGCCGCCGACGGCCGGTCGCGCGGGACCTCCACGCGGATGCCCACCACCGCCGGCTCGACGCGGCGGATCTGGGAGGGCAGCGGGGACACCTGGCGGGGATCGAGGCGGCGGTCCGCGTCGCGGGGCGCGGCCGCCGCAGGGAGAATCAGGCCCAGCAGGGCGACGGCAGCCCAGGCGATCGACGCGCGCGGCATGACGGTTACCTCGCGGTGTACTGCGCCTGGTAGTACTGCCGAAACGCGCCCGACTTGATGGGCTTCCACCACGCGTCGTGCGTGCGGTACCACTCCACGGTCGCGGCCAGCGCCTCCTCGAAGCTCGCGGCGGGCGTCCAGCCGAGCGCGCGGATCTTGCCGGAGTCGAGGGCGTAGCGGCGATCGTGCCCGGGCCGGTCGGCCACCGGCGTGATGAGGCTCTCCGGCTTGCCGAGCAGGCCCAGGATCCGGCGGGTCAGGGTCACGTTCTGCACTTCCGCGGCGCCGCCGATATTGTAGATCTCGCCGGCCACGCCCTGGCGGAGGACGAGGTCGATCGCCACGCAGTTGTCCAGCACGTAGAGCCAGTCGCGCACGTTGCGGCCGTCGCCGTAGAGGGGCAGCGCCCGGTCCTCGATCGCATTGGTGACGAACAGCGGGATGACCTTCTCCGGATACTGGTAGGGCCCGAAGTTGTTGCTGCTGCGGGTGATCAGCACGGGCAGCCGGTGGGTGGTCCAGTAGGCGCGGACCAGGAGATCGGCCGCCGCCTTCGAGGCCGAGTAGGGATTCGACGGGTTCAGCACGTCGCCCTCGCGGGCCGCGCCCTCCGCGATGCTCCCGTAGACCTCGTCCGTGCTCACCGCGAGGAAGCGGCCGATCTTGAGCTCGCGCGCGGCCTCCAGGAGGGTGAAGGTGCCGGTCACGTTGGTGCGGAGGAAGTCGTCGGCGCCCACGTTCGACCGGTCCACGTGGGTCTCGGCCGCGAAATGCACGACCGCATCCGCCCCGCGCATCGCCTCGCGGACCACCGGCCCGTCGCAGATGTCGCCCTTCACGAAGCGGTAGCGGGGATTCGCTTCGACGTCCCGGAGATTCTCCAGATTGCCCGCGTAGGTGAGCTTGTCGAGATTGACGACCGCGTCGCCGGGATGGCTCGCCAGGACGTGCCGGACGAAGTTGGAGCCGATGAAGCCGGCGCCGCCGGTGACGAGGATCTTCATCTTATCTCCCTCTCCCCGCTGGGGAGAGGGCAGGGTGAGGGGTGCTCATCCCCGCGTGACGTTCCAGATATCGGCCCCGGCGAAGTCCCAGGGCAACCGCCCCTCCTCGGTCTGATCGGGATCCGGCGAGAACTGGACGTCCACGAAGTAGATGATGCGGCCGCGGGAGGGCGCGAGGTTCTTCACCCCGTGCGCCACCCCGGGCGGGATGCGCAGCAGCCGCGACTGGCCGTCGCCCAGCACGATCCGGCGCTGGGCCCCGTGGCTCTTGGTGTGGGCCCGGACGTCGAGCAGGACCACGAGCATCTTGTCGTCGGGGGGCACGAACCACACGTCGGTCTGACGGCGATGCAGGTGAAAGGCCTTGATCACGCCCGGGTCCATCTCGCTGTAGTTCACCTGGCGGCACTCGAAGCCGGGCAGGGCCGCCGGCATGCCCTGCTGCAGCCGCGCCAGCTCCATGAAGGAGCCGCCGTCGTCGGTGACCCGCTTGAGCTCCACGAGCTGGACCCCGTCGATCTCGGGCGCGGGCCCGTAGGTCTGCTGCGCGAAGGCGCGCTTGGCCGTGTCGCTCAGCTCGATCGGGTCCCGGGACGCCATCAGATCAGTCCCACCTCGCTGCGATCCCCCAGCATGAAGTTGAAGGAGCGCGGCTTGGACGCGGTCCGGTAGATCGACACGTTGCGCCCGATCAGGCTCGACTCGATGCGCCCTCCGACGTCGGTCACGCTCGCGCCCTCGAGGATGATGGAGTGCTCCACCTCGCTGGCCCGCAGCACCACCCGGTCGCCGATCGAGGTGAACGGCCCCACGTAGGCGCTCTCGATGACCGCGTCGCGGCCGATGATCGCCGGCCCCCGCACCGTGCTCTTGATCACGCGCGCCCCCGCCTCGATCACCACGCGCCCGACGATCTCGCTGTCCACCACGGTGCCGTCGGTGCGGGGCAGCAGGGTGTCCAGGATGATCCGGTTGGCCTCGAGCATGTCCTCGAGCTTGCCGGTGTCCTTCCACCAGCCTTCGATGACGTGGGGCCGCACGAGGTAGCCCTGGTCGATGAGCCACTGGATCGCGTCGGTGATCTCGAGCTCGCCGCGCGCGGACGGCTTGATGGCCTTGACCGCCTTGAAGATCGTCGCGTCGAACATGTAGACGCCGACCAGCCCCAGATTGGACGGCGGATCCTTCGGCTTCTCCACCAGGCGCACGACCTGCCCGTCCTTCAGCACCGCGACGCCGAACTGGGTCGGATCGGGCACGGCGGCGAGCAGGATCTGACAGTTGGGCTTCTCGTCGCGGAAGCGCGTCACCAGGGGCTCCAGCCGCTCGCGAATCAGGTTGTCGCCCAGGTACATGCAGAATGGATCGGTGCCCAGGAACGGCTCCGAGACGAGGACGGCGTGCGCGAGACCGAGCGGCGCCTCCTGCTCGATATAGGTGACCGCGATGCCGAACCGGCTGCCGTCGCCGACCGCGTCGCGGATCTCCTGCTTGGTGTCCCCGACCACGATGCCGATCTCGCTGATCCCCGAGGCGGCCAGGGCCTCGATCCCATAGAAGAGGATGGGCTTGTTGGCCACCGGCACGAGCTGCTTCGCCGAGGTGAACGTGATCGGGCGGAGGCGCGTGCCGCGGCCGCCGGAGAGGATTAACCCTTTCATTTAGCGGCCAATTATAGCAGTCTTACGCTGCCTCAGACAGTGAACCCGGGCGGCTTCGCTAGATCCGACCGGAATGGGTGGTATTATGAACCCACTGAAATTGCTGCAGGTTTCCTCAAGGAGCCGGGGATGAAGACGTTGAAGGAGATGTTGGCCGAGGCCCGGCAAGTGGTGCCCGAACAGGGGCCGGCCGAGCTGAAGAAGCGGATCGACGCCGGGGAGCCGCTCGTCCTGATCGACGTGCGCGATCCCGACGAGTACCGCGACGGCTTCATCGAGCCCGCGACCAATATCAGCCGCGGCTTCCTCGAGTTCCGCATCGGCGGCGCGGCCGCGGATCCGACGACCCCCATCGTGCTCTACTGCCAGAGCGGCCTCCGCTCCATGCTCGCCTCCAAGGTCCTCAAGGATCTCGGCTACGAGAACGTCACCAATCTGCAGGGCGGCTTCCAGAAGTGGGCGCAATCCGGCCTGCCGGTGGCCAAGGACCGCCCGATGAACGCCGACCAGATCCAGCGCTACAGCCGCCACTTCCTGCTGCCCCAGGTGGGCGAGAAGGGCCAGCGCAAGCTGCTGCGCTCGAAGGTGCTGCTGATCGGCGCGGGCGGGCTCGGTTCGCCGACCGCCCTGTACCTGGCGGCGGCGGGCGTCGGCACGCTCGGCCTGATGGACGGCGACGTGGTGGACGTGTCGAACCTGCAGCGGCAGATCCTCCACACCACCGCGAACGTGGGGCGACCCAAGGTCGAGTCGGGCACCGAGATGATCCGGGCGCTGAACCCGGACGTGACCGTCATCCCGCTGCCGACGCGCATCGACGTGGACAACGTGATGGACATCATCAAGGACTACGACCTGGTGATCGACGGGTCGGACAACTTCGACACCCGCTACCTGATGAACGACGCTTGCTACCTCGCGGGCAAGACCAACGTGCACGGCTCGATCTTCCAGTTCGAGGGCATGGCCACCGTGCTCGCCCCGAACCAGGGCCCGTGCTACCGCTGCCTCTACCCGACGCCGCCGCCGCCGGGCCTCGTCCCTAGCTGAAGCGAGGCCGGCGTCCTGGGCGTGCTCCCAGGCATCATCGGAGTGGTACAGGCCACCGAGGCCATCAAGATGCTGCTTGGCATCGGCGAGCCCCTGATCGGGCGCTTGCTGACCTACGACGCCCTCGGCATGCGCTTCCGCGAGGTCAAGCTGCGACGGGACCCCAAGTGCCCGCTCTGCGGCGAACACCCGAGCATCACGGATCTGTCGA
>WNFG01003883.1_pt1 | contig 20824 bp, 19 predicted proteins | sample 5400431 | NCBI WGS metagenome assembly WNFG01 (sample SAMN13153346, study PRJNA577476) | soil metagenome | isolation source: 120 cm saprolite under Douglas fir tree site 2 hole 3 replicate 2 | place: USA:California | collected 2015-04-18 | reverse complement strand
ATACTGTTGCCCATCTTCTGGCAGAACACTTCTGGTTGGCGGGACTTGCTGACCGCGCTCGACCTTATGCCTTGCAAGAGGCTGACCGTGCCAGCCGGCTCTGTGCTTTTTGGGAGGAACGCTACTATCTCAACATGGCGCAGGCCAGCCTCCCCGCAGACAGCCCCGAGCGTTTGTCTTTGCTACAACGCCTGGGTATAGTAAGCTTGGGCCTCTACGATTTTCCTAACGCACTGTATTGGTTCGATCTGGCGAAGGCTGGCTACGAGCGCCTGGGGGAGCATCGCCAGGCTTTGCAGATCCTGGCAAATATGCTGCTTCCTAAATGGCATCTTGCCAGTCGGTCTATACCTGAGATGCTCGCCGAGCTGGAAGCTGCAGTCGAGCCTGCCTTTGTACATTCTGATCATGCAGACGGGAATGTAGAGACCCTGGTGATCTCTTCGTGTATCTCGCTCTACCAGGCCACTGTTTGCCAACATCGTTGTGCCGCGCTGTGGATTGATCGCAGCGTCGCCTTATTTGAGTCACTGAGCGACCCTCGAAAAGTCGCTGCGATCCAAATCTGTTACGTTGCTCGTAGCTGGGTCAAGGCTCATCAGTATGTCACAGTGGCTGAGGAAGGATTAGCCGAGTTGCGCAACGTGCTCAACGTTGCTCGCCAGTATAGTTTCCCCGATGTCATTCGGCTCAGCTACGACTGGTTGGCGATCATTCTGACCCATTGGGGGCGAAGCGACGAAACCGAGCAAGTCATGAAAGAGGCAATGGATTATGAGCAGCGTTCTGGGATGTCGCACGCCTCAACCGTCATCGCGTGGGGCTGGCACCGCTTTTTCTGTGGTGAGCAGTGGGAGCAAGCAATCGAGCTGTTGCATGGCGATATCGAGTGCATGGATCAGGCGCATATTCCTGCTTATGCCGCTATAGAACGGGTGACGCTAGCGCACTTCTTGCTTGCCAGGAATGAACTATCCCAGGCATACATAAATCTTCAAACCGCCCAACCTGCACTCGAGCTAATGAGTGATTACTGCTACACCACTAAGATGTGGTGGGGCTTTGCCAAACTGCATACCGCTCAAGGGGATCTCCTCCAGGCACAAGCCTGGTACGAGCGTATTCTGAGCCGCTGGAAAACCACTGAGGATACCCTGGTCATTCTTTCCATGCTGCTGGATGGCATCCTGTTTTACGCCGATACAGGCAACTTCGCAAGAGCCAGGCACTGGTTGTCTAAACTACAGAAGGTGGTGCGTATAACTGCCAACCCCGTTGGCGCTGCTGCTCTCCTGGAAGCCCAGGGAGTGGTAGCTGCTAAGGAAGGAGCGTTGGAAGAAGCGATAGTATCATTGCGACAGGCCGTGGACTCCTGGAGCAAGGTCAAGCGGCGCTACCAGCAAGCCCTGGCCTCTCAGCGTCTTGCCGGGTTGCTTTTGAACCTGGCAGGGAGCGGATCAGTTGGACAAGCAAGAAAAGAAGCCGCCCAAGAAGAGGCCGAGATGCTATTGAGTTGGGCAGAGGCAGTCTACGAACGACTGCATATCCAAACGGGCCTGCAAGCAGTGCAAACATTGCGTTCCAGCACATGTCTGGAAACACAGCGTAAGCATCGGAGAACGTTGGTGGCACGTAACACCATGCAGGGCTTAACACAGCGGGAGACGCAGTTGCTCATCCACCTGGCTGCCGGGAAAACAAACAAAGAGATTGCAACAGTATTGAACATTAGCCTTGGTACAGTTGAACTTCACGTTACGCATATCCTCCATAAGCTCAGTTGCGAAACCAGGACACAAGCTGCCATTTACGCTATTGCTAAAGGCTGGGTAACCACCTAGATCTGGCATTATTGGTGTCGCTTACTACGGTTGGCAAAAGGAGAGGTCTACGTGACCTGGCTGATCTCGAGGAGGTGGCCGTCCGGGTCCCGGAAGAAGCAGCGGATCTCTCTGCCCCAGTTGACCGGCGGTGTCAGGAAGACGGCACCACGGGCCTTGAGCGTCTCGTAGGCGGCGCGGCAGTCGGGTACGCGGATAGTCAGTTCATGGCTGACGGTATCGGGGTTCTCAGGCGGCGCAAAGGTGACTGTGGGCTTGTCCTGGGTGGGCCCGCCACCGGTCACCAGGAGCAGCCAGTTCCCCTGGAAATTGAGGACGCACGATGTGCCCCCATACTCGCGGTAGACGGTGGCTCCCACTATATCTCGATAGAAATGGCGCGAACGGTCAAGGTCGCTGATCACCAACAGGTGGGTGAGCGCAACTCCTTCTGTGGGAAATTCGGCTTGCGTCATCATATGACCTCCTCAGGTGGTTCCGGTAGGCACGTGCGACAAATCGCTGCGCTGCTTACCGCCGGGGTGATATCACAGGGCGGTACCACTCCAACGCACGTTGCATAGGCCGTATATCCAGGCGGTCTTTGTTTGTACACGTGACAGTGTACCACAGGGGGACGGCGGGCGACCATAAAGGCCCACCTGGTAATATGAGTGAAAGGTTGAAGGGTTGCGGACGGAATGATCGAAAATCGACGGAATCTTCGAATGTGACATTGGGAGGGCCTTCACATGCCGCTCCACAGCCGCTTTTCTTCTGCTGATACCGTGTAAATTCACTGCATCGGTGGGGCTGTTGATCCTGGGAACATTCACGTTTTTTGCACGCTGGGCGACCTGTCCAAGATGGCGGGCCACTCCATTTTTTATCCCTTCCTGGTGGAGCGATTGGGACGGAGCAATTGTAGGAAAATCAGCAGGCTGCTCACCAGCAACGCCGGCACATAGATGGCCACAATCACCCAATTCACGCCAAGCGCATACGTGAACACACTGTCGCGCACCGATTGAATAATCGCATTCACCGTGTCCAATGTCCCCACAATGATACACAGCCAGACCAACGCAATGGCTCCGGGGAAACGGTTCCGTAGGGCGATCAATGCCAGCAGGGCCAGGACAGCCGTTGCCAGGTCACCATATCCGATCATCACGCGGAACGCCATTGGCACTCTGACGTCGACAGCACCGGGAGCCAGGATCGTCCCGCCGACGATGCGAAAGGCATGGATCCACAGTAATGGCATTAAGGCTCCCTCCCGTGGTAGCCCGGACAGACGAGGTACGACATACCAGAATGCGATGAGCGTATACGCTACCAAGCTCAAGGTGAATTGAATTCCGAAGAGCACCGTCGGTTCCATGAATCATTCCTCCTCTGGGTCATACTTCTCTGTCACTCCATCCGAGCAACACACGCGGCTTCCGTGTGTCCTTTCTCGCGTGACGAGGCTTTCGTCTTCAACGGATGCGTCATGCTGGCTCTCCCCGTTCATTGCAGCGCCCCGCTGAGCGTCTCCGGGCGCGCCATGTCCCCCTCCACGATCTCCACCTTCGACAGAGAGGACAACCCCTCTGCCCTGGTGGCGCTGCGCACCAGGGCGCGCACGGAGACACCTCTTGTTGGGAGTCGACGTACCAACTCGTTTCCGTTCAGCCCAGTGGCACCGGTTCCAAGAATCATCTTCTGCTTCCTTTCGAAATATCTAGAGAACCTGTGAACTCCGGCCGTTCGCTAGCTTGGCCCCTGAGTATGAATGGATACTGTTGCTTAGTAGGATTCCGTCTGATTGGTCCCTACGACAACTGCCGCATCATGCCGGCCAGGTCGAACAACCCCCAATGTTCCGCAATCAGTCCCTCTTCATTGAAGCGGCAGATGTCGATATTGCGGACTTTGAAATGCTTGCCTGAAGCTTTCGTCCCCAGGAACTCGCCCTGATGCGTTCCTTCCACCATCCCATACGCGACGACCTTCTCCCCTTCAGCAACCATGAATTCAATGTCGAATTTCTGGTCTGGGAAGGCGGCTCGAAACATGCGAAAGAAGAGCTTGAAGCCCTCCCGATCCCGAGTCATCTCAGGTGGCAGGCTGAGATCATGGTCCGGGCGATCAGGAGTGATATACACGTCGGCCCGCTCGAGATCACCCGTATTGATGACTTCATCGTAGAGACGCTGAAACTGTTGCTTATTGCGTTCCTGAGTACTCATGCTTGATCCTTTCTGATGTGGTTTCTTTTTTTTGACATATCCATGTGTCGCATTCCTCATGTTCAAATCGTAACGTATCCTCCGGCCCCGCGATCAGAGCCGATCATATCATATGGCCTCTTCTCCTTTTTCGCAGATGATGATGCCAAGGAAGTCGGGCCAGGTGTCAGACCTTCGGCGCCGGCTGCTCGCCGCGGAAGATCGCGGCATGGCGCATAGCAAACTCATCGAAGCTGGTCGGTTGCCATCCGAAAATCGTCTGGATGATCGGTGAAACCTGCGCCTCCTTGCCCCTGCGTCGCTCGGCAAAGAGTTCGGCCAGAGCATCAGCCGTGAATGGGGGCACTCCGGCGGCAAGCTGGGCTCTCTTTGCTTCCTCAGAAGCTACATTTACATACCGAATCCTTTTTCCGGTGGCGGTGGAGAGCTTCTCCGCCACCTCTGCCATGCTCAGCGCCTCGGGACCGGTAAGAGGGTAGATTTTTCCCTCGTGCCCAGGGCTAGTCAGGACGGTGGCAGCAACCTCGGCGACATCGCGGATGTCGATCGACGCGATCCTCGCATCCTCCATGGGCAGAAACAAGGCCCCCCTGGCGACGATCGATGGCACCTGCCGAAAGTAGGCGTGCATGAACTCACCGGCGCGCAGGTGCGTGAACGCCATCCCCGAGTCCTCCAGCCTGCGCTCAATCTCGCCGTGCATACGGGCGAAGCGAAAAGGGGAGTCGAGGTCTGGCATGATGCCGGACAGTTTGACGACGTACTTGACGCCCGCCTTGCGGGCCTCTTCGATGAAGTTCGATTGCACCTCAAGCATCGCAGGATCTGAGGATGAGATAAGCATCGCCCGATCCACCCCGCGCAGCGCCCCGGTGAGCGTCTCAGGGCGCGCCATGTCACCCTCCACAATCTCCACCTTCGGCAAAGCGGAAAACCGCTCGGCCTTGGCGGCACTGCGCACCAGCGCGCGCACGGGGACACCCCTTGCCGATAGTCTCTGGACCAACTCGCTGCCGTTCAGCCCAGTAGCGCCCGTCACGAGAATCATCTTGCGTTTCCTTTCACTATTCCTGCCGCCTTTTCCTCTCCCCAGAGAAATAATACACACCTACATGCAAATTGACAAGTAGGGACAAAAATGATACCATGGATTTGAATAGGGACAAAAATGAGACGATCGGAGGAATGAGATGAAGAAAGCGCAAGCAGCTACCCTAGAGCGAACGCGATTTGAGTGTCCGGTCTATGGATTTCAGGAGATGATCAATGGGAAATATAAACTCCGCATCATCTGGGCGCTCCAGGAAGGCCCCCGCCGCTATGGGGAGATTAAGAAAGGACTCTTACGCGATATCAGCGGCAGCCAGGAAATTGCGCCTCGGGTGCTGAGCCGCGAACTGAAGACCCTGGCAGCCTTTGGGCTGATCAAGCGGACCGAGTATCAGGTCGTGCCTCCCAAAGTGGAGTACAGCTTGACACCGCTCGGCCAGAGCCTGCTGCCCATTCTCACGCCGATGGTCGAGTGGGGCAGGCAGCACTTGGTCGGCGATGCTGTTCTTGTTGAGTGAGCTAACAGGTAGCTCGTTCTAGCAAGCGTTCAGCTTGCCCCCGTTCTGGAATGGTCTCGACCTTTCGACACAGAAGGAGGCAATTTCCATCTGTCTTTCGTCCTTGGCCCTTTCCCAATTTCCAAGCGTCGTGAGCAAGAACGCAGGTCTGGAGCGGATTGGCAGACGGATGAACGGCCAAATTCGAAGATTCCGTCGATTTTCGATCATACAGTCCGCAACCCTTCAATCATTCAGCCAATTTACCACCACCCCACCACGCTTCACCACCCTCGCCCCACGGAAAGGGTATTTCTCACACAAGGAGAGAGCCAGAATGCACAGTTCTTGATTATCTAGCTACAAAATGTTATATTGTTACATAGTTACATTGTTAATATTATCATATTAACCTGCGTATTAGTAAGTTAGTATTGAAGGGAGGACATTATGACCAGGCTTGAAGAGAACTCCCGCAGCGAAGATAGCGGCATCCCTGTAGAGCGTGTGCAGATCGGCGTGAGAATGGAAAAGAGAATGGTAAAGGTTCTCAAAGCACTTGCGGAATATTTCGACATAACCCTCGGCGACCTGCTCGAGGGGATTACTTTGCATGCTTTTGAAAGCAAGATTCCCTTTAGCGAGGAAACACTCCAGCGAATTGCACAGCTCAAGGAAGTCTATGGTATGGATTATGGTGTGAGCGCGAGTCACCGGTTTACGGAATATGCGCTGAGTACAGATCAAAAAGTGAGCCGCGAGGAGGATCACAAATGAAAGATGTCATCTTGATTGGAAGAGGAGAAATGATTCTCGAAGTCCCTGCTGAGGAATGGAGAAAGCACCTCGCAGCTGTACGACACCACTCGTCAACGAGGCTAAGCTTCATGACGGGTGACCATCACCTGGTGCGGAATTTCGTCGTAAGCGAGTTGCCTCGCAATCATGACAATGCCTTGAGACCGGAAGACATCTCGCGCAGGCTAAACCTTCCCTTTCCCAGGGTCACCGCTATGCTTGAAGATCTCCAGAAGCATCTGTTCTTCCTGGTTCTCAACAGTGCTGGCGAGGTAAGCTGGGCGTTTCCGGTTACCTCGGAGAAAACACCTCATCGTTTGAGCTTCGGCACTGGTGAGGGTATATTCGCTGCTTGAGCGGAAGATGCGTTAGCAACGCCTTTCGTGCAAGGGCGCTTACGTCACGAAAAACTCTCGATCGAGATCGAAACCGTGTGTGCCCACTGTGATCAGGGGCTTCACCTCATGTTGGATAGCGAGTTGCAGTGCAGCGTCAAGGAGCCAGGCGCCACGCCGCTTTTGTTCGTGCCTGATGTTGACTGGGCGCATTTCACAGGGCCAAACATTATTCACGACTATTGACGGAACTCGGTATTCTTCTGGTCAGAAGAACACGCCAGGGCATTTCGCAAGAGTCGGCAGCAAGTTGATGGAATATACCTGACACTGGCTCAAAGTGCTTATCAAACGAGGACTGCTCAATCCGGGCTTTTCGGGTTTAGAGAAGAGGCTGAGGGCATTTCCTGACTTGTAAAAGAGTGTAGTTTTATCCAAATGCTAGTTTCTTCGCATCTTCGCTGATTCAGCGATGCTACTTATTAAGGCAACTCCACATGAAATGAGAACGCTTTGTGCTAATTGCTGACAAGGAATGAGAACTGTAGTACGCTACCGTTTGTAAACAACACAGACAAACAAGGAGCGCACTCCCGATGCTTGACAAAGCCACCGTTCTCACCACCATTTTTACCATAGTTGATGACACAATGAAAGGAGCAGCAGTGATCCAGCACGCCTTGAAGCGGCCTGGTCCAGCCCCACGTCTCTCGGACAGTGAGCTGGTCACCATCGCCCTGTATCAGGAACTGATCGGTGAACCCCGAGAGGATCACTTCTTCCGACTGCATCAAGCCAGTCTGCAGACGTTCTTCCCCGGACTCAATGAGCGCAGTCGCTACACTCGCAGAAAGCGTGACCTCTGCTCGGTGATCCTGGCCGTACGGGTGAGCTTGCAGCTCGTGCTGGAGGCGCTGCAGTTGGAAGAGACGGCAGCGATTGACTCGGCTCCGGTGCCTTGCGTTAGCTACAAACGAGCAAAACAGGCGAGTGATTTTGTCGGCAGTGCCGACTATGGCGTGTGTAGCAGCAAGGCCATGAAGTACTTTGGCTACAAATTGCACAGCGTGGTCAGCCTGACCGGGATCATCATGGGCTTCCTGCTCACCGGAGCCAGCCGCTACGACAACCAGCCCGTGGTAGAACTGCTGGATGCGTTTTCCCATCACCTCAAGCGGCTACTTGGGGATGGCGCCTACAATGATGCGGCGCTGCAGCGCTATCTTGCACAGTATCGCTCGCTGGAACTGCTAGCTCCTGCCAAAGTGAACCAACCGTCACAACGGTCGAAGCCTGCTCAAAGACAGCTCAACCGCTTGCGCTTGATCTGCGAAACGGTCAATGCGCAGTTGCAAGAGCAATTGCACTTGTCCAAACACTACGCTAAAAGTATCTGGGGCCTGATGACCAGAATTGCTGCCAAGGTGACCGCTCATAGTGTCGGCATGATGGTGAACCTCCTTCTGGGCAGACCGGTCCTCAAGTTAGCTGATCTTGCCGTCTAAACAACTCGCACAATGCGTATGTGAATTATGTGAATTATAGCGTAGCTGCCGCCTTATGTTAAAGCTGATCTGGCTAAGCGTTCTTTGTGTATGGTACGATACGTGAGGCGACAGGTGTTGTATGCATTGGATTTGTAGGCGAGGTTCACTACTGGCGGCAAAGATGTAATCGGGAGTGCACCGGGGATATGGCTATGATGCTGCTATCGCACATAGAGGCATGGGTGGTAGAGCTTGAGCGGGTAGTCAACGCATTTGAAGACGCGGTGGATGAGGTGGAAGAGACGCTGGACAAGGCAGAGCAGGCGAGCGAATATGACGATGCGCAGATTCGCCGGGATCGGGACCTGCGGCAACTGGAGAATGCACTTGAAAGCGCGCTTCGAGTAGCGGGATTGGTGAGAGCGGCCAATACTGCCCTCGATGAGGCCATCGACGCGGCGCGACTGGTAGTGATCAATGAACGGCTTGAAACCTCCAAAGCAAAGGGTGATGCCCTCGATGGGCAGCTACAAACCGCGCCACGCAGTACTGAACTGCGCCATTCCGAGGCGATTCCTGATTCGATGGCGGGTTCTCTCGATCCGTTGCCAGAGGGCAGCATCGTCATGCAGGGGAGATACCGCCTCGTGCAATTGCTCCAGCATCGTCCGCGCCTGCATCTCTACCTGGCACAGCGTCTTACTGATGGATCTCCATCGTTTAGGGGGACGGCGGGCGACCATAAAGGCCCACCTTTCCCAACCCCGACTCCCTCGCCCACGTGCTGGATAAATCCGCACTCTACGGAAGGGTATTTCCCCCACAAGGATGCAGCGCCTACTGATCAGTCCCTGGTGGCTATGCGAGAACTTGTGCTCACAGGTCTCTCTCCAGAGCTGCGGAGGCAGATTGAACGCGCTGCCTTCGAAGAGTTTGCTTCTCCGCTGGTACTTGGATCGCCTCACTTGCCAGGGGCAGGTGACCGGGCCTGCATCGAGAACGAGCGCCACTATCTGGTCATGCAGCTTCGCCCGGCACGTGGTCAACGAGCGGCAATCGCTGTGACACTCGCTGGATTGCTATTACAGCAATCACGGTGGCCCTCCTGGCTGGATATCGGGACTAGCGTGGAGGGGGTTAGACGATTGAGCCGCGTCGTCGCGCGCCTGCATCGTATGGGCGCGATCCTTGGAGACTTGAATCCAGGTACGGTGCTGGTCGATGCCGAGAGCGCGGCGGAATGGGCTCCTGTAATGCTTATCTCCTGGCCCCCACCTTCCCAGTTCTGGAGTGACTCATCAAATCGTGCATTGCCCGGGCAGGTATTTCCTATAGCCGAAAGCTCTCCTGGCAATGCCTTTGCTGCGCCTGAGACCTTGAACGGCATATATGATGAGCGCTCGGATGTGTATTCGCTTGGGGCAATACTCTATTTACTGCTCACGCGCTATACGCCAGCCCCGGCATCGCTCAGAGAATTACTCCCGCCTCATCTCTTCAATTATCGCATTTCAGCAGAGCTCGAGCAGGTGGTGATGCGTGCTCTATCACTCGATGCCGCCGACAGATACCCCTCGGTCTACGCCCTGTTAGAGGCTCTGGAAAGCATCGACCTTGAAAAAAGTCGCGCCGAGATTGTATCAACAAAACAGAGTATACAGCGAGAGCCAAAGGCTACAAAGGTAGTAGAGTGGCTGAAGCGCGAATTGATCGAGTAGCCTAAACCAGCACAGTCGCTTTCACCGAGTAGATTGGTGGCAGGAAATCCGCGACCAGGTGCCAGCTGTCGCCGCGATCATTGCTGGCAAAGAGTTGACCTGTGTTTGTCCCGACATACACGCCGCATGGGTCTATGCTGTCAGTACACATGCCGTGCCGCAAGACGCCAAGACGTACGCCAGGCCCTGCAGGCAATCCCTCCGTCAAAGCATGCCAGTGCTCACCGCTGTTCTCGGTGCGGTAGACTGTAAACTGCTCACCAAAGTTGTTTCGACCGTCCGGGTCCTCAACAATAACGTACAGAGTATCAGGATGGTGGGTGTCGAGCGCAATTGGAAAACCAAAATCGGATGGCAGGTTCTGCCGGATATCGATCCAGTCATCTCCCGCGTTGGCGCTCTTGTAGACGCTGCAATGGTTCTGCTGGTACAACACATCCGGCCTGGTCGGGTGCTGTATCAGGCGGTGGATACACTGCCCGAACTCGGGATACTTTTCAGGCTGGAAGTCCGCGCGCGTATTCTTATTGGCGAAAACCCAGTTCTGGCCGCCATCATCTGTGCGCATGCAGCCTACCGAGGAAATGCCCACCCACATACGAGAAGCATTAGAGGGGTCTGCGACGATCGAATGCAGGCATAACCCGCCCGCCCCTGGCCCCCAGAGCTCACGTGTAGGGTGATTTGCCAGTCCTGCGTTGAGTTCCCAGTGCATGCCGCTGTCCGTACTGACCCAGAGGCTCGCTGGATCGACCCCTGCATAGACTGTTCCAGGTTCATTGGAGCGGCCAGGTTCAATTACCCAGATATTCTCGAGTTTCTGCTGGCTATCTTCGGGGAACTGAATGCCTTGCTCCGGCTCGTGCCAGGTCAAACCAAAATCGTCGCTGTAACGCAAAAATGTACCGAAGAAATCGCCGTTGTCTGCCGCGAACAGGCGACGACCGCTGCGCTGGTCGAGAACTGCGTAGAAAATGCGATGTCCTTTCAAAGCTGTAGCTTCGACTTCCCACATTTTCCGGTCGCGCGAGGTCAAGAGGAATAGCCCGCGCTTGGTACCAACCGTCAGCAATACTGTACCCGGTGTGTATGCCTTCATAAGACTGCCTCCTTAAAGCTGGGACCTGGCACCCGCAAGGGGTGCCACTACATTTCGACGTGTCAAATCAAGCGTAACAGAATACTAATTGCCTATTGATGTTGTTATCCTCCGGCTACCGACTGTAAGATGTGAATTTTAGAGCCATGAGGTACTGGTGTGTCGAGACCTTGAAGTTGGCGGATATTTATACGGTCGAGGAAGATATTCACAAAAGGACGAAGCTCGCCGGTTTCGTGACAGAGGTTGAAGCGAAAGCCTGGAAAGTCATGCTCGAGCGCGGCAATGATTTCGCGTATGGTTGAGCCGGTAACCATCACTGACGGGCGGTTGCCGGCTTTTGGCCGGAGCACATGCGGCAGGATAACGGTTGCGCCAGGTTTGTCAGCCGGTGAGTCCATAAATTCCTCATTTCGATGCGAGATGTGCGTTATTCAGCATTAAAAATAACGCTCAGGCAGGGTTACTTGTCACGGCAAGATTATGCTTTTTACCTTGTTAATCGGGATGTCGGAACATCCAGCAAGGGCCGATAAACCGGCTGTGGGCGCGAAGTAGTGATACGCGCTCCGCTTCGCTGAGACCCCTACGGGTATCCGGATTAATTTGTCAAAGTGGATTATCTGGCAATTTTGACGGCTGGTGCTCAACATGGTGTACTGATGGTTGTGAGCTAGAACAAGTATACTATATTTGACGAGATTTTGCAAGAGGCGAGCGGTGTTTCGGATGAGGTAGGATTTTTGCATCGAGCGAGAATAGAGGAACATCGAGCGAGAATGGAGGAGCCCGGCGGGGCTTACCTCGCGCATGATGTGTTGTGCAATTTATACAATGATCAGGCAGGAATTTTTGGATAAATTGACTGTAGTATCGCGGAGTGCAACTGAGTATTTTGGCAAGAGATAAAGGAATCGGCATATTGATGAGAAAATCAGTCCTCTCATATGCAGGATGCCTGTATCAATGGAGGCAACGAAGCCCCAGAGGAGGCCAATGACGATGCCCGACCCGGTTCGATTTCCGGTTGACGATGCATTCGAGCAGGCGCCTGTCGCAGAAGCACGGGCAGCAGGAGGCGATTTTTCGCTCGCTCAGTCACTTGAGGTTGTTGTTCTGGAGCAGGATGCGCCGTCGTCAAACGCCTATCACCGCTATCATATTGAGACCCAGAATACCCCGGATATTGTGCCCCTCCCCCCGAAGTTCCAGGTCAAAGTAAAAAAGCATCGCCTGATTGCGATGGTGCTGAAGGAACTCTTCGAACTCAAAGGCGACCTGCCGGTCGCATTGAGCCGTCCCTGTGTCTACGGCGTCTTCTCAAGGCCGGTTGGTGGCCTGGCGCCACGCGAAGAACTCTGCGTTGGCTGTCTGCGCTGCACGGTCCAGTTTCCGGGCATGGTGCAGATTTACCCGAATCCAGAACGGCAGCGCCTGGGTGATTCACTGGTCAGGCCCGAGGACATTGACACGATCCTGTACGAGGCGCGCACCGGGCGTGTGCCGGTGCGCGGCGCGGGCTACCGAGGCCCCTTCGGCGGCGAAGGCTGGGATGGTCTCTGGACCGATATGTCCGAAATTGTGCGCCCAACCCGAGATGGCATTCATGGCCGGGAATTCATTTCGACGGCGGTCGATATTGGCGAAAAACCGGCCTTTCTGCATTTTGACGAACACGGTGAGGCAGTTGGCCCGGTACCTACGATGATTGCAGCCCAGGTACCGTTCCTCTTTGATATGCCAGCTAATGCTGCCAGGTCGAAAGCGCTGTTGTCGATCTTCGCCGAAACGGCACGGCAGATTGAAACGCTGGCGCTGATACCCATACCGTCCGTGATTCAGTTTTCGCTAGAAGGTCAGCACGTCGTGCCAGTGATTGCGAAGTCCACGTGGAGCTGGCTGGACCGGCTGTCGTGGTCGCCGTGCATGGTCATGCTGGACGGCTGGGATCGCGAGTGCTACGACGAGCTACGACGCCGCTTTCCCGGCAGTATCGCCTGCGTCCGCGTTCCAATGGATACCGATGTCCTGGAGCTGGTGCAGCAGGGTGTGCGGGTGTTTCACCTCAGCGCCAATTACCACGGATACGCAGGCGACAGGTTTGTGATGGACCTGATCCTGCAGGCTCACCAGCGCCTGGTGGAGACTGGTGTGCGGGAAGAAGTCACGCTGATTGGCAGCGGCGGCATTTTCATGGCCGAACATGTACCGAAGGCGATCATTTGCGGCCTGGACGCGGTCGCCCTGGATGTTGCTCTCGCGGTGGCGCTACAAGCCCGCTTTAATGGCGAATGCCTCGACCGGGAGACGGCTGCCCTTTCCTTCCCGCGCTTGGATACGGCCTGGGGCATGCAGCGATTGAAGAACCTTGCCGCATCCTGGCGAGATCAGTTGCTGGAAGTCCTGGGAGCGATGGGGCTGCGGGAGGTGAGGCGGTTACGGGGGGAGATCGGGCGCTGCATGTTCCAGAAAGATTTAGAGCGGGAGGCCTTCTGCGAGCAAGGAAGCGAACTATGAAGGCGCATGGCAAGACAACCGAGGAACGCATTATTGCAAAACACCAGGAGGCACTTCACCGGGGCTTCCTGGCCTGGTCCAGCCTGGCATACGACCGGCCCCCAGCGATGGGAGACGCGCGCTGGACAGCCGACCTTATACTGGCGACCTGGATACAGGCCGAAACGGGCCGCCCTCCCACTAATGGGTTGGAATACAAGGTGGGCCAGTCCGGTGGTGGTTTCGATGCTCTAACATTCAAGTTCCTGCCTGGAGAGCAATGGCTCCCTGAGCAGGAAGCCATCGATACGTCGATCCCGTTGAACCGTCGCCCGTATGACCGGAACATCCAGATCCCGGTTCCCTGGTATGGGGCCGGTATGTCCTACGGCTCGATCAGCGAGCAGATCATGCTGGCGCGGGCGAAAGCGGCCAGGCAGTGGGACACATTCACGTCCAGCGGCGAAGGCGGTTACCCCGAATCGCTGGTTCCTTACCGGGAACATGTGATCACGCAGGTCGCCACCGGCATGTTCGGCGTGCGGGAAGAGACAATTTTATGGGCGCCGATTGTCGAATTCAAATACGCCCAGGGAGCAAAGCCGGGGCTTGGTGGTCACCTGCTGGGGGATAAGACCACAGTAGCCGTTGCCAAAATGCGTGAAAGCGTGCCGTGGGTCAGCCTGTTCTCGCCGTTCCCTTTCCACAGTGTCTATTCGGTCGAGGACCACAAGAAACACATCGACTGGATTAAAGCCATTCATCCCGACGCGCTCATTGCAGTGAAGGTATCGACGCCCACCGACGTTGACATGGTAGCCGTGGGAAGCTATTACGCTGGCGCACATATCATCCAGATCGATGGCGCGTATGGCGGCACAGGTGCAGCGCCCGAAATTGCCAAGAAGAACATTGCGATGCCCATCGAACTGGCAATTCCGAAGGTGCATCGTTTTCTCGTCCAGGAGGGCATCCGCGAGGAAGTAGTGCTGATGGCCAGTGGTGGTATCCGCACCGCTGATGACATTGCCAAGGCCATCGCCCTGGGTGCCGATGGCTGCATTCTCGGCACGACCGAGCTGGTTGCGCTTGGCTGTACGCGCTGCAGCAATTGCGAGCGCGGGCGAGGATGCCCCTTTGGCCTGACCACGACCGACCCGCAACTCTCCCAACTGGTCGATCCTGATTGGGGGGCCGAGCGGATCAGTCACCTGTATGCCTCGTTCCAGTTGCAACTGCGTGCTATCCTGCGCCGTTTGGGACTGCGAAGCGTGCAGGAGCTGCGAGGCCGCAGGGATTTGCTGATTTATCGAAAAGAAGGACATCATGAACCGGCAGCAACTCATTGAAAGCTTGATCGCTTCACGAAGCCCTCTGAAAGGGACGCTTCAGCTTCGACCCGGCCAGGCCGAGGTCGAAGGTGGCTGCGGTGTCATCGGCATGGCTGCCAGTGTGCCTATCTCTGGACGACACCTGCTGCAAGCGCTGCAACAGATGCGCAACCGGGGCAACGGTAAAGGAGGAGGGGCCGCCGCCGTGGGATTGGATGCCGATTTCTTTGGGGTCCAGCCGTCGATCCTGGCGAACGATTACCTGCTGGCCGTTGCCTACCTGGATGGCTCGGCGCGTTCGCAAGTGGAATCTACCTTCATCGAGCCTACCTTCATCGTCGATGGGACGTTCCAGGTTCCTACGCTGCCCGACTTTCGCTCGCTTCCCGGCCTGGAGATTCAACCGCCGGATGTCCGGTGCTACTTCGTCAGGGTGCGGCCTGATGTGCGGGTGCGTTTCCAGCAACAGCACGGGATCGCGGATGACCACGATACCGCCGTCGAGGACGAGATCGTCTACCAGAACACCTACCAACTGAATCGCACCTTTTACGCTGCGACCGGCGACAAACGGGCTTTCGTCCTGTCGCATGGGAAAAATCTGCTCGTGCTCAAGATGGTCGGCTACGGCGATGATGTCTTTCGCTATTACCGGCTGGAAAACCTGCGCGCGCATGTCTGGATCGGTCACCATCGCTATCCGACACGAGGCAAAGTGTGGCATCCCGGCGGTGCACACCCGTTCACCGGCATGCACGAGGCGCTTGTTCATAACGGTGATTTTGCCAATTATACATCCATCTGCACCTACCTGGCCCAGCGGAACATGTATCCCCTGTTCTTGACCGATACTGAGGTGGCTGTGCTCGAGTTTGACCTGCTGCACCGCATCTATGACTATCCACTGGAATACGTCATCGAGGCGATGGCGCCGACAACCGAGCGCGATTTCAGCCTGTTGCCGCCGGAAAAACAGCGGCTATACCGGCAGTTACAGGCCGTCCACATGCACGGCTCTCCCGACGGTCCGTGGTTCTTCCTGATAGCACAGTCAGATGTTCGAAAGCGTGCCTATCGCCTGATCGGTATCACCGATACATCGATGCTGCGGCCACAGGTGTTTGCCCTGCAACAGGGAACGGCAGCGATCGGTTTTGCAGCTTCCGAAAAGCAGGCCATCGACGCGGCGCTGGAGAGCCTCGCGAGGGAAGACTCACGGTTCTGGTCACGAGCGGATCTCTATTGGAACGCGCGCGGCGGCAGCCATACTGATGGAGGCGCTTTCATCTTCACCGTGCATGCCAGCGAAAGCGGCGAGGCCACATTGCAGTGCATGGACAAGTTCGGGCAATTCATTGAGCCTGGCCAGGCGAAGCGTTCGCGGGGAGACGGATTGGGCGACCACTCCTCTGTTCAACACAGGGTAAGCCCACAAGTGCTTACCCAACAAGACCTCTCTCCGGCGGATCTGTTCGACCAGGCGCGCCAGCTGTTGCCGACGTGGGATTATGACGATGTGCGCTCCTTCCTGGAGGGCCTGGAACGAACGGCGCAAAATGATGATGGCCGTGACCGCGCGATCAAGGTGCTGACGCTGCTGATGGATCGCCACTATGCAACGGGGAGGATGAAACGAAGCTACTTACTTGCCCTCCTGGACCGGAGTTTTGCTCAGGTGGTCGATTGCATCCGTGATATTCCTTCACGGCGGTATACCTGGGCAGGCTATGGAAGTCCTTTGCCGGAATACAGAGATGTTACTGTGGCTCTCGATGCACGCGGCTACCCGGCAGAGGGGAATGGTTCGCTCTCGCGTGCAATTGTGGAGCTGTACCGGCGCGGCTTTCGCCGCTTAATCGTCGCCAATACCCGGGGCCAGCGATTCATCGGCTGTGGCCTGGGACCCGAGTCGGATGGCTTACGGATCGATGTGTACGGGTCGGCAGGGGACTACCTGGCTTCTGGCATCGATGGAGCCGAAGTAATCGTTCATGGCAGCGCGCAGGACCAGCTCGCCCAAATTATGAAGGGGGGCAGGCTGGTCGTGTACGGTGACGTGGGCCAGACCTTCATGTATGCCGCGAAAGGTGGACAGGCTTACATCATGGGAAATGCCGCCGGACGTCCGTTGATCAACGCCGCTGGGAAGCCCCGCGTTGTCATCAACGGGACATGCCTGGATTACCTGGCCGAGTCGTTTATGGCCGGTGACTCGCTCAATGGCGGAGGGTTCGTCATCGTGAACGGTATCCGGTTCGAAGAGGATGGTACCATCCGCGAGCTGGATACTCCTTATCCCGGCGGGAATCTCTTCTCTCTCGCCTCCGGTGGGGCCATCTACATTCGAGACCCAAAACGCCAGATGAGCGAGGATCAGCTCAACGGCGGCGAGTTCGCTCCGCTTAGCAACCAGGACTGGGAGCGGATCCGGCCTTATCTTGAAGAGAATGAGTCTATCTTTGGTATTCCCCTGAGCCGTTTGCTCACCGTGGACGGATCGCTGCAATCCCCTACAAGGGTCTATCGTAAGATCCGCCCGGCCGGCCATAAGGCTCTGATGCCGGAAGAGAGCTGGGTGAGACGCGAGGCTTAAGTTGATGGGCTTTTCGTTAGGTTGATGCGGTTTGGGCGACCACGAGAGGCCGCCCAAGCCGCTTGTTGATGAGATTACACGTTCAACTTCGAGCGTCTTCTTGCCAGGAAGATCAGGGCCAGGCCGCTGCCCAGGCTCAGGAGCACGAGCGCTATCAGGATCGCCTGGGGGGTTCCAATGGGCAGCTTGGGCAGCCAGGCTGGAAGTTCGTGGGATACCTGGCCATCAACAACGGCCATCGGTGGCGTCCCAAAGGGGGCCAGCCGGAGCACGCCTGTTGAACTGACACCTAGATCATAGGTGACTGCCGAGGCGGGGGCATCGAGGTTCAGGTAGGTTACCCAACTGTTCGGCCAGACCCAGCCCATGTTGCGATCGGTTGACAGGTCGTGGTAAAGGGTGGGATTCATCTTCTCCTGGAATGAGATCTGGAACCCTGGCGCGCCGGGTACCTGCGTGCCCACCGGGGACTGTCCCACGAGTGCGCCAAAATCGCTGGTGTTGACCGGCTCATCGGTCAGCAGGTAGAGGTCGGCCTGCACTTGCTGGCCGTCGATCGCCAGCACCTCCAGGGGTACCCAGATATGCGCTGTCCTCATGGTAATCAGGATAGGCGTTCCATCTCCTTGAAGTTGACCGCGCGCTCTGGCGGCAGTGGTGTCGAACTTTGCGGCCATGAAGATGGGGCTGGCATTGGCGTAGGTGAGCAGGTGATTGCGCGTCTCGTCGTTCAGGAAGAAGTTATTGCTGCGTGCCCAATTCAGTACCTCCTGGCCGCTGCCGCGCAGGACCGTGATATTGAGGGCTTCGATCTTGACTTGCTCAAGCACCTGTGCGGAATTAGCGGTTGCTGCGGCACCGAAGGATACTTGGTCTTGTACCACGGGGTGGGTTTCGAGCTCAAGGCGCTGCAGTGTCCAGGCGCCACCTTCTTCGACGTTGATCGGCACTGCCGGCAGGGGTACAATCCATCCGACGTTTTTGGCATTCCCCTGGTAGGTGAAGCTGGTCAGGTAGTGTTCGATGCCGTTGTGCCAGGCGACAAAGGTGGTGGCGCGTGCCAGGTGAACATCTCCGTCGGGAGCGATCAGCCCGCCGCACGCGAGTGCGGGTAGGGCCTGGAAGGCGAATAGTCCGAGGGCGATGGCGGTAGCGATTGCAGGGACAAGAAACTTCCTGCGCATCTTAGTCATGGTGGGTTCCTCCTTTTTCTCTTTTCCCTTAATCGGGATATTCCACTATGACGCTAGCGACGCCGAGAAAGTTCCTTAAAGCTTGTGGAGCATCAATTTGATAACGAGCTTCCTTTCACGTCTATCTCTAAAGAGGGAGTTGTGAAAGGAGAAATAACACGATGACTTACCTTTATATGTTCTGGATCGCTCTTTTGCTTCTCGTAGTTATTGGTACTGTTCTCAGTACCTTCTTATATGCTCGCTACAGAAAAAGCAACCGGGCACAAGGAAGTAGGCTGAATACGCTCGATAGTATGCTTTTTCAACACTAGCGTGTCTGGTTGTGCTCTAGTGGCTGTTCCTGCCAATACGCAAACAAACGCAATAGGAGCTATGCGCTCCTATTGCGTTTGTTTGCCTGATTAAGTGCTGTTTGCCCATCACATCTGTGATCTCTACCATCAGGATGAACACGAATCTTTCGGCTGATATACCAACGACGCTCCAGCAACTTTTCCCCTTTTGAGGCCTTCTCATTAAATTTACTCCCAATTTGTTGTAATATTTCGCTGTGCTAAACGATAGTTAAGGTGAGTTACTCAAATAACACGAGGGAAATGATGCAAGCAAACAAGCATATGGCACAGGCGGAGCAGGAGATGGCTCTCCTGTACAGGAAATACGCACCGGGTCTGCTTACCTATGTCCGTATGCGCGTTCCCTCACCAGAAGATGCGGAAGACCTGGTGGTGGAAGTGTTCCTGGCGGCTATCGCGCATGCAACATTTGCCGCGCTCTCGGAGAAAGAGCAGCAATTGTGGCTCTGGCGAGTTACCCGCAACAAAGTGATTGATGCCTACCGGCGAGCGAAAACTCGTCAAAGCGTGACCCTGGATCACGTAGCTGAAGGTCTTTTTGAAGATGAGATGTTCAGCCCCGAATATGCAGCTTTGCGGCAAGAAGATTACATGGATTTGTATGCACACCTGCAAAGCTTGCCCCCGCTTCAACAGCAGATTTTACGCATGCGCTTTGGCCAGGATTTATCCTGTAGTGAGATCGCGACCACGTTGGGAAAGCAGGAAAACGTTGTGCGCGTCACGCTTTCACGCAGTTTAAATCTTTTACGGAAAATCTATCGACGAAGAAGGGAGGAGCAGGAAATTGGCTGAGAAGGATGAGTTTTTTGTACCTGAAGAAGTAGACAGGCAAATTGAGCGTGTGAGCCAATTCAAGGAAGGCGATCGAAGAGACGCGGAGGCAATGGCGTATCTACGCAGCTTTTACCAGGCCGATGCCCTGCAGGAGCAGGAGACCCTGGATCGGGTCTGGAACCGCATTGCGCATGCAACTCCTTCTGAACACTATGAACAAGAGCATGAGAAAGAGATATATATGCAAGATCAGCAAACTCAAAACAGCAGTATGGGCCGCTTGCGCCCACAAGGTCCGCAGCGTCCACGGCGCACTACGCTGGTACAGCGGCTCGGTATGCTGGCGGCGGCTGTCTTCCTGGTAGCCCTGGTTGGCAGTCTGGCAGTTGTTTTTTACGCGGTTCGACATAATAATGGAGGTGCTGCCTCTTCTAATTCAACACCGGTAATTTCAACTGCGCGTGTGCCATTGAAGGTCACCTCGGTCACGATGTCGGTAACACCTGGATCGATTGCGGGCCTATCCTGCGGTACGAACTTGACCGTGACCTATACGGCGCTCTTCCATGTCAGGCCGAATAGCGTTGGCGGTACTGTCCAATTTGCGTATACGGTCAACAATGGGCGCGGACAAACCCCGGCCAGCATCCACTTCAATCCAGGAGAGACTACGAAAGCTTACACATTTACATGGAGTGGCGCGTTGCCTATCGACCATACCTACCCTGGGCCAGGTGGTGTCCAGGTGACCAGTCCCAATCAACTGACTTCTCTACTGGTTGGGCCAGCAGGGCAGTGTACGCCTGCGGCGTTTCAAGTCACGAAAATTGCTATGGCGGTGAGCCCCACATCCATTCAAGGGCTGTCGTGTGGTACTTCGATAGTTGTGACCTATACAGCTACCATTCACGTTGCACCCGGCAGCTCAGGTGGCACTGTCAAGTTCAATTACACGGTCAACAATGGGCGCGGTCAAACCCCGGCCAGTATCAACTTCAATCCAGGAGAGACCACCAAAACGTATACTTTTACCTGGA
>WNFG01002241.1_pt1 | contig 20839 bp, 20 predicted proteins | sample 5400431 | NCBI WGS metagenome assembly WNFG01 (sample SAMN13153346, study PRJNA577476) | soil metagenome | isolation source: 120 cm saprolite under Douglas fir tree site 2 hole 3 replicate 2 | place: USA:California | collected 2015-04-18 | reverse complement strand
AGCGGAGCGCCTCAATGGGATCAATAGAGGCCGCCCGTCTCGCCGGGTACAGCGCCGAAAGCACCGCGATCGTTCCCAACAATCCGGTCGCCACCAACCCAGTCGTCCACGTTGGCAGCAATCCCGCGAAGAAGTCCGGCATGGGCAGCAGGTTCACCAGCGAACAAATCCCATATGCGATGCCCAGTCCGATGCCGCCGCTGATCACCGCAATCAATACTGCCTCAATAAAAAATTGGCGCAGGATGGTATCTGCGGGCGCACCCAACGCCTTGCGCACACCAATCTCCCGCGTCCGCTCGCGTACCGCGACCAGCATCACATTCATCACGCCCAGACCGCCGAGAAATAACGTCACAATTCCGACCGCGCCCAGAAAATACTTCATGCCATCGGTCATCTGACGAAAAGCTTTTGCCTCTTGCACCGTATCCCAGATAGGACACGCCTCTTTGTCGAGGGGATCGAAATTATGCATGTGCCCCAGCGCTCGCCGGATCTCGCGCTTGCAGTCTTCATGCTGCTCCACTGACTTGGGTGTCACCAGCAACTGATCAAAAGTGGATGGCGTTCCGGGGGGCTTATCGGGAAAATCGCGGTGCATGGCGGCAAAAGGAACAAAGATTTTGTTCACATCCCAGCCGTCATAACTCGAGTCCTGCTTCTTTTGCGCCATCACTCCAACCACGACGTAAGGAATCTCATTGAGGTACAAGTTCTGCCCCACCGGATTGCGCCCTGGGAACAGTTGTTTGGAGGCATCGGTCCCCAGAAAGGCCACACGACGAGCCTCTCGCTGATCATCCCAGTTATAGAAACGTCCCTCGCCAACTCCCAAACTACGAATGTCGCCGAACTCCGGATACGATCCCGTCACCAATAGCGCCGCGTTGTTATAGGCGCTATGGGTACGTACCGAATCCTGCTCCAGTTCTGGAATAGCATATTCGCAATCCGGTGATTGGACCTGCACAAAGGGTACGTCAGCGTCCTCCCAGTGCACGACGCGCCCGGCCCGCTGCCCCCCGGCTTGCAGGCTGGTGCGCCCGTGAAACACAATCATGATGTCTTTACCCAAATTCTTGGACTGGTCTTCCTGCCCCTTGCGCAGGCCTTCCCCTGCGGCGACCATCAGCACAATCGACACAATTCCCCATGCAATTCCGAACATGGTGAGGAAAGTGCGCAGCTTATGCGACCATAAGGTACGGACGACGTCGCCAATGAGATCGCGCAGGACCATGGTCAATACGTTTGACGCGCTCGCCCGTTGAAGGTGAGCCTCGTGAGACACGGGTTCGCGGCCTATTCAGATACGTTTTTCAGAGTGAGTTTGTTGCAGATATTAGATCCGGGATTGCCTTCTCAATGGGACAACATGGGCCTCCGGGGGTCCTGGCCGGACTCGGGCAAGCCTAAGCAACAAGGGAAATCGCGCAGAACGCGATCTTGGAAATGGGGGGATTCCCCGCATTTCTCTTGGGCTCAGTGTCTCTGTGCCTCCGTGGCAAACGCCGCCACCATCCCGACCCGGTCCATCCACCCGTCAAACTCTTGCAAGGCTCGTTCGCATTGCAGGCGGTGCCGTTCCTGGCGGTCGCGAATTCTCGTTTCCAGGGCAGGCAACAGGTCGAACGTGATGTTCGCCGGCTGAAAATTCTTTGGGTTGGCGTGCGTGACGTAGTGCATCAGTGATCCGAAGGCCGAATGGCGCGGTGCTGCCAGAGGCTCCGTCCCGCTAGTCAGCGCGGCAGCATGAATTCCCGCCATCAGGCCGGTTGCAATCGACTCCACGTATCCTTCGACGCCGCAAATCTGTCCGGCAAACAGAACTCGCGGATGTTCCCGCATCTGCAGCGTCTCGCTCAGTAACGACGGAGAATTAATGTAAGTGTTGCGGTGTATCTGCCCGTATCGCAAAAATCGCGCGTTCTCCAGGCCCGGGATCAGCCGCAGTACACGTGCCTGCTCGCCAAACTTCAAATGGTTTTGAAACCCGACTAGGTTGTAAGAATCAGCCCGCAGATTTTCTTTACGCAATTGCACTACCGCGTAAGGTTGCTGCCCGTTCCGCGGATCTCTTAATCCCACAGGCTTCATGGGGCCAAACCGCAGCGTATCCCGTCCTCGCCGCGCAATTTCTTCGATGGGCAGGCAGGCTTCAAAGTAATTCAGCTTTTCCCATTCGCGTGCCTCTACCGATTCAGCCGAAATCAGCGCTTCATAGAATCGCTCATACTCTTCCTTCGTCATCGGGCAATTGATGTAGTCCGCCGATCCCTTGTCATAACGTGCTGCCATATACACGCGTGACATATCGATTGAGTCCGCTTCCACAATCGGACTGATCGAGTCATAGAAATACAGACGCGGATTTCCGACGGCAGTCTCGCTCGATAAGCCCTCCGAACTCGCGCTCAGCCGCGCAATTTCCTGCGACAGCGCATCGGACGTCAACGGCCCACTCGCAATGATCGTGATTTGATCTTCGTCAATGCGCGTGACCTCTTCGCGTCGCACGGTAATGAGTGGCTCGTTCGAAATCATCTCGGTCACTCTGGTTGCGAACGCAATACGATCTACCGCCAGCGCATGTCCAGCAGGAACGGCACACTCCCCCGCGATATCAATCAGCAGCGAGCCCGCCCTGCGCAGTTCCTCCTTCAGCAGCCAGGGCGCTGTGTTCTCCGTCTCGGATTTCAGGGAATTGGAGCAGACCAGTTCGGCGAAATCACTTGTCTGATGCGTCGGCGTCGACCGCAACGGCCGCATCTCACAAAGTTCAACAGCTATGCCACGGCGCGCGCATTGCCACGCGGCTTCCGAACCAGCGAGGCCCGCGCCCACAATCCTGATGTTTGGGATGTTAACTTTCACGACAGGTGACCGCTTCGACGGCGTGGATCAGTCTTTCTAATTGCTCGGTCTCATATGGAGTAAGTTCATCGCGCGCGAATGTGCGGACATCTTTGAGCGACACCCCAACATTCGACCAGTCATCCGCCAGGCCTGACGGCATCGGCCACGCTTGCAGTAAATAGCGCAGCGCTTTCAGGCAGCGGCGGTGGCACCACGCATTCAGAAGGCAGTCGATGTAATCCGACAATTCCTGTTTACGGCTCTCTTCGACACTATCCACAATACAATATTATACGGTTGCGAGATCCCAACGCGGGGAGGCGTTATGGCGCGTATATCGCTGATCGAACCTGAGCAGGCCAGTCCCGCAGTCAAAGAAATCTACGAGAAACTTCTGCGTGGCAAGCCAGGCAACTTCCACAAGGCTTTCGCCCATCGCCCCGAGTCGCTAAAAAACTTTGTCGCCTTTTATGCCAGCGTTGGCCGCTTGCTCGATCGCAAACTCTACGAGATGATTTACATCCGCGTCTCGTGGATTAATCAATGCAACTATTGACTACAGCATCATCTCGCTTCGTCGAAGCGAGTAGGGTTGACGGCAGATGATTGGAAGGCACTTAAACAGGGCGACTACAGCCGCTTCAGCGAAAAGGAGCGCGTCGCACTTTCGTACGCGGAGAAGCTGACCAAAAGCTTGCAGGAGATTACCGATCCCGATGTGCAAGCGCTGAAAACATATTTCTCTGAGCCCGAGATCGTCGACCTGCACCTGCTGAGCGGTCTCGTCAACCTGACCAACCGCTTTACCGATCCGCTGGGATTGGAAGTGGAGTTTCCCGAAGAGAAAATCTAGGGGAACTTAGAAGGAGAAGTCAGAATGCAGAAGTAAGGCCCATCCAGTTCGGACCAGTCGCGGTGTCCCCGCCACATGAACATGCGGTCCTATTTTCACAGCGCGTGAATAACCGACGATCGGTTCCCAGGGTGCCCCGCTCGAAATGTTCTGCCGTTGCATGCTTCCCTCCAGCGGGGCTCATTGTATCTGTCCCTCGGATAAAATGTACTTACTCCGGCATCGCCACTGTATTCGCAGTCGCGCCCACCTGTATAACGCAAGTAACTTCACTTAGCAGTCGGCGGTCTAGATTGCCAGTCAAACCGCCCGGAAACCTTGTGGCTGTTTGCGCCTTCTAATTAAGTGGAGAGTTAATTGTGACTGTAGTAACAAAAGTCACTTGCATTGCGCCTCAGGCTGCGATATGACTCGCGCAATGCGACAGTGAGTTGAGGCGACGGCAAGGAGGAGCCCCTAAACATGATTCCGGAATCGCATCCGCTGCAGCAGCTTTTTATAGAGATGGTAGGCCGCCACTACGCTCATGAAATCGGCCTGCGCGATCCCCAGCTCGTGGGCTATGTCGCGCACCTGCTGGCAGAGTTCTGTGATACCGAGCAGCTTTTCAAGATTCGCAACGCCGCAGAGCGTCCGTTGGCGGATGTCGGCGAAATGCTCATGGAATCTGATCCCATATTTGGCCCTGCTCCTTCGTTTGATCGTGAGCGCCAGGTGCGCAAACACATCGGAGACTACACTCTCTTCTTCACCGGCATGTTTCCGGAAAGCATCAATCAGTTCCGCTTGCGCCGCCAGCGACTGGAAAATTTTGTGGACTGGATGAAGGCCGGCAAGGAGAGCTATTACATTGTCTCCAAGTTCGAATATTTCGAATATGCCAAGGTTGCGCCACTGTTTGCCAGTCTCTCCCAGCATTTCGAGCAGTGCGTATATGGGCTCAATATGGTCAAGAACGAACTGCAGGAAATGCAGCACCCTATCGTGCGCCGGACGAATGAACTGCTGATGTAACTCCGGAGAGGACTCCACGAGTTTTCTTTAGAACTCCCCCTGAAGTATGGAGCGACGATCATCCGCTCGTTCAGATTAGGCAAGCCGGTAAAAGCTTAGAGCTGCGTCTCCCTGCTCTAACTTGCGATAGCGTTGCAGGCCCCCGAACCTCTCCCCTGGATCGAATTTCCGCTCGTGTTCCGCGATGACGACGGTCGTCTGATGTAGCAAATGCGACAGAGCGAGAAATGCGAGAGTCTGGGCATATAGCTTCTGCATTCGATAGGGGGGGTCGAGAAAAATAAAATCCGCATCGGCTTGCGAAGTATTCAGTCGACGCAATGCCGCGACTGCATCCATTTTCATGATTTCAAATCCCTCATGAATCTCGAGCGACCGCAAATTCTGTTGCACCAGGTCCGCTGCATCCCGCGAACGTTCCACAAAATACACACTTCTCGCTCCCCTGCTGAGGGCCTCTATGCCGACCGCGCCTGTTCCCGCATACAAATCGACCCATGTTGTTGCTTCTAGAGCAGATGGATTCCCGGCGGTCAGGACGTCAAAGAGGGTCTCGCGCAACCGGTCTGAAGTAGGCCGTATATCCATGCCATGTAAGGAACGTAACGGACGGCTACGGTACTTTCCTGCAATAACTCTCAATACAGTCTCGCTAAGTTATCTATAAATCTGGTGCCTTGGGACGACTGTTGCCCGCTGGCGTGTCGCACCGGCCCAAATCGGTCAGGTTACGAAAAACCCTAATACTTTCGGATGGCTGAACCACAACTGTCCGGTGCCCGTTGGCGTCTAAATATATAGAATGTTGATGTAGGGTGGCCCAGAAGGTCTTATGAGGAACTGGTCGGTACCTGCCGGACGCGTGTTTGGGGTCGAAATCCGCATCCACCTCACATTTTTGTTCTTACTGGTGTTCGTATGGATGACTGAATCCGCCTCGCACGGAACCAGCGGCGCCCTTCACGGTCTGGCACTGGTAGGCATAATTTTCACTTGCGTCGTACTCCATGAACTTGGGCACGCTCTGGCCGCAATGCGCTCTGGAGTGCCTGCCAAGTCTATTATCCTGCTGCCCATTGGCGGGGTGACGCTGCTGGACGATTCCCGGCAGATGGCGGATGCGGCGCCCACAGTTTTGAATTGGAAGCGCGATGCACGGATCGCGCTCGCCGGGCCCGTAATTAATCTGTTGATAGCTTTCGTCGCCGGCGCCATCGTGCTGATAGCCGTGCCCGAAGTTCAGCTCTGGACCAAGCCCTACGTCCATTCCAATCACCTGGTACGAAGCCTGGTGTGGGCGAATTTCTATCTAGCGTTAATTAACCTGCTGCCCGCCTACCCCATGGATGGGGGGCGTGTTCTGCGGGCGTGGTTCTCCCGCCGAATGGATCCAGTGCGGGCGACCCGCCGAGCGGTAACTATCGGGCAGAGTTTCTCCATGCTTTTCATGCTGGTAGGCATGCTCTCGAACATCTGGCTCACCATGATCGGATTCTTCCTGTTCATCGCCGCCCAGCTCGAAGAGCGCTCCGTAATCTTCCAATCGGTGTTGGAGAAGGTGCATCTGGAAGACATCATGCTCACCGATTTCGCCACACTGTCCCCGGCCGACACTCTGGAAGATGCCTTGGATAAGGCTGTGCATTCACTTCAAGATGATTTCCCTGTCATCCGCGGTAGCGACATGGTGGGGGTGATTTCAAGGCAAAAAATTCTGGATGCTTTACGGGTGGAAGGAAATGGTTACGTGCAGGCAGTGATGAATCGTATCTTCGAGGTAGCAACCCGGCAGGAATCCCTAGCCTCTGCGTTTCGCAAGCTGACGGCCCGCAATCTGAGCATTATCCCGGTCGTGGAAGATCAACGCCTGGTGGGCATTGTGACGTTGCAGAACCTCATGCATTCTATGGCCCTGCTGGCTGAAAGCCGGAAGCTCCGCAAACAGGCCCTGAATTCCTGAATCAACCAGCGCTGCATCTCCCGACCTTTGTGTCCTCTGTGGTTAATGGGTTTTCACGAGCTTAGAACTTGAAGACAATGCCTAGAGATGGCTCTGCCATGTGGCCTCTCGCTCCTGTAAACAAGTTCTGGAGCTTGAAATTCGGCGCTGAGAATAACAAGCCGCGGTATTGCAAACGGAGCGCGAACCGTGAACCCACGCGTGGCAAGCGGTAGTCGACGCCTCCTCCGTATAGAAAGCCCACTTGCGTCTGTCTGACGCCCATCATCGAAACCGGTATGAAATCGATGTATTCGTAATAGGGATTGAAAACCACTGCTCCCGCGCCGCCGAGAAGAAAAGGTCTAAACCTTTCGGTCTCAAGCGGACTGAAAACATAAGCTCCACTGAACTCAGTGACATTGGTCTGAAAGCGGTAATCGAGCGTAGGGGTGGTGTATTTCTCAGCCGTGTAGGAGCGAGCGTAGTTCACTTCTATCGAGTGCTTCGCGCTCATGTTCAGTCGCAGCGTGGCCAGAAAACCTCGCCCGTTTGTTGGAGTCTGTGTAACTCCGTTGCCGGTGGTCTTCTTGTTGAGCACAGCCGACGCATTGAGGCTGATGTCCCAACGGTGCTCCTGGCCCACCGCCATGAGACTTAAAGACAATAAAAACGCGACTACAATACCCGCACGCTTAACCATTCCGCGTCCTCGCCTTCCTGTAAATCTGTCGGCAAAAGTACTCAGAACAACCGCATGGCCCTCGCCTGCTCGACTGCCGGAATCTTTCGCAGAGCTGTCAATACGGGATCCGGAACCTGACTATCTACGTGTACCACCGCAATCGCTTCGCGTGCAGCAGCCGGTTTGGCGCTGACCAACCGGCGCCCTAGAGAAAAATCCGCGATGTTGATCTTGTGCTTGCCCAGAATCGTGCCTACCTTGCCGATCACCCCGGGAACGTCCTGGTTGCGCATGAAAATCAGGTTGCGTTCGAGCGGCGCCTCGATATCGATTCCATCCACTGACAATAGGCGCGGCGCACTTCCATGTAGCACCGCCCCCTTTACCAAGTGCTCTTCGCCGCTGGTCTTGAGCAAGATCGAAAGCACGCTGCCTGCGCCGCCACTGGAACTCTTAGGCTTGTGGGCTTCATGGATTCGCAACCCGCGAGAGGATGCTATGGAGGCCGCGTTCACCAGGTTGGCCTTCTCTTCCAGTGCCTGGTTTATGACGCCTTTTATCGCTGCATTGCGCACCAGTTCAGTTTTCCATTCGGCAATATGACCACTGTAGCGTATGGAAATCTCTTCCAGCGTTCCTTCCGATGCTTGCGCCAGAAAGGCCCCCAATCGTTCCGCCAGCACAATGTAGGGCTGCATCTCAAGGTATTCATCGTGAGAAACCGAAGGCACGTTGACGGCATTCTGAATTACGCCGTGCTTCAGGTATTCCTTGACTTGTAATGCGATCTGATACCCCACAGCTTCCTGGGCCTCATGCGTCGAGCCGGCGATGTGCGGCGTAAGGATCACATTCTCAAACGCGAGCAAAGGCGAGTTGTGGGGCGGCTCATCGCTAAAAACATCTAACGCTGCTGCGGCGACCAGCCCTTGTTTGAGTGCTTGGGTTAAGGCCCTCTCGTCTATCAGCTCGCCACGCGCACAGTTCACCAGCCGAACTCCACGTTTCATTTTCTTAATCGAATCCGCGTTGATCATGCTTGTCGTTTGTTGCGTCAGGCCGACATGTAGGGTGAGGTAGTCGGCGGCAGCATAGAGTTCATCGAGCTTGGCCATGCGAATAGCCTGCTCTTTTGCCACGCTTCCCGAAACGAAAGGATCATGCGCGATGATTTCCATCCCAAACGCGCGTGCCCGGCGGGCAACTTCCATCCCGATGCGGCCCAGGCCAACGACTCCTAGAGTCTTCCCGCGCAGCTCTGTCCCTTGCAGTGTTTTTTTCTCCCATTTTCCAGCATGCATCAGCGCATCTGCGCGTGGGATGTGCCGTGCCATGGCCAACATCATCCCCAAAGTGTGTTCCGCGACCGCGACCGCGTTTGCACCAGGCGTGTTCATTACCGCGATCCCCTTGCGGGTCGCGTCGTCCAAGTCAATGTTGTCTACGCCAACCCCGGCGCGACCGATTACCCGCAGCTTGCGGGCATGCTCCAGCAATGCCGCGTTTACTTCAACCGCCGAGCGAACAATCAGTGCATCCGCCGTTGCCAGGTGCTCAGCTAGCTTGCCGTTCAACTGTTCGGCGGTCACCACGGTCCAGCGGGGCTCCCGTAATAAGTCCACAGCGGAAGCGGAAATTTTCTCTGCAACGACGATCTTCATGAAAGTGTCTGGGTCGCTTTGATTTTAAGGCGGACCGTCTCAAGTGCCCATTCAGTGTCGCACATTCATTCCGGCATCGCGACAGTCGGAGGGTTTTCCCCTGGAACAATCGAGCACAATTTCATTCCGATCGGTATACCATCTCTCCGCTCACAATGGTTGCCACCACCTTCCCGATGAGTTGCCAGCCGTCGAAGGGAGTGTTATGGGATTTGGAGCGCGATCTGGTGGCTTCAAACCTCCATCGCTTCTTGGGATCGAAGATGGTTAGGTCGGCGAAGCTTCCGCGCGCCAGTGAGCCGCGCCCGCGCAGGCCGAAGACACGGGCGGGACCGGAAGTGAAAAGTTCTACGATGCGGGAGAGAGGAATTCTCTTGTCGCGGTGGAGACGAGTGATGGCGAGACCAAGCGCAGTCTCAAGGCCAGTGATGCCAAAGGGAGCACGCTCAAACTCCACCTGTTTTTCATGCAGCGCGTGTGGGGCATGATCGGTAGCGATGGCGTCAACGGTTCCATCAGCGAGGGCGACGAGGAGGGCTTCGCGATCAGAGGCGGAACGTAACGGCGGATTCATTTTGAAGTTGGTGTCGTACTCACCGATCGACTCGTCCATAAGAGTGAAATGATGAGGAGTGACCTCGCATGTGACGTGCGCTTTGCTACGCTTGCCGCGACGAACTGCCTTAAGCGCGTCGGCGGTCGAGAGGTGAGCCACGTGCAGCCGTGCGCCGGAAAATTGCTGTGCCAGTTGCACGTCGCGTTCTACGATGCTGGCTTCTGCCGACGCCTTCATCCCGCGCAACCCCAAGCGGAAGGCAGTCGGGCCGTCATTCATTGAGCAGCCTTGGGTAGCGCGAGTGTCTTCAGCGTGCTGCACGATGGTCAGATCAATCTCGGCGCTCTGTCGAAGCGCTTCTCGCATGATGTCATCGTTGAGAATCGGTCTTCCGTCGTCCGTGATTGCGACCGCACCGGTACGCTGGAGTTCACGGAAATCAGTAGGCACAGCGCCCTTGCTAGCTCGAGTCGCAGCCGCAATGGGGAAGACGTTTACCACCGCCCCGCGCTCTGACTGACGCAACCATGACACCCATTCTGGCGAGTCCACGACCGGCGAGGTATTGGGCATGCAGCAGACGGATGTAAATCCACCGGCAGCGGCGGCAGCCGTTCCGGTTGCGATAGTTTCCTTGTGGCTCTGGCCCGGTTCGCGCAGATGCACGTGCAGATCTATAAATCCCGGGGACACGATCAGCCCCCGAGCGTCGAATTTTTCATCAGCTCCGCCACGAGTTTTGTTTGGCGGAGCGATTTCGGCGACCCGGTCGTCGCGCAATAGGATGTCCATGGGTGCGTCAATCCGCACCGCAGGATCGATAACGTGGCCGCCGCGAATCAGCAGTGATCTGGACTTCATTTCCCTTTACCTACTGCGCGCGCCAGGATTGCCATGCGCGTGGGCACACCATTCTGGACTTCCTCCAGGATTTTGGATTGTGGCGAATCGGCGACTTCGCCAGTCAATTCCAATCCGCGAATGATCGGCCCGGGGTGCATAACGATAGCGTCGCGTTTTGCCAGCTTCAGCCTTGCAGACGTCATTTGATAGCGCGCGATGTATTCGGACAATCTGATCTTCAAACCAGAAAGCCTTTCTTTCTGCACGCGCAAAAGCATGATTACGTCCGTCCCGCGAACTGCTTCTTCCAGATGACGAGTGACGCGGACGCCGGTCGCGAGCGTAGTCGCTAGGTCTGGCAAAAGTTCCGGCGGTCCACACAGAACGATCTTGACCCCGAACTTGCTAAGTAAGTGGACGGCGCTGCGCGCCACTCGGCTGTGGTAAATATCGCCGATGATGGCAATTTGCAAGCCCTTGAATGTCTTCTTGTGTCGCAGGATGGTATACGCGTCCAGGAGGGCCTGAGAAGGATGCTCGTGCATGCCGTCCCCCGCGTTAATCACGGGGACATCGAGATGCGATGCCAGGAGATGAGGTGCGCCAGCGCAGGGATGCCGAATCACGATTGCGTCCGCCCCAACCGCACGCAGAGTGTAGCCAGTGTCGAGAAGCGATTCGCCTTTCTCGATACTGGAACCGCTCGACTGAATGAGCGTCGTGATCGCGCCGAGCGACTTGGCTGCCACTTCGAAAGAAGCTCGGGTGCGAGTGGAAGCCTCGTAGAAGAGGAGCATCACCCGCTTGCCGCGTAGCAGCGGCCGGGGCTTGAGCGGGTTCATGCGCCGAACCAGTTTCAACAACGCAAGGATTTCCGGCGCTTGTAGATGTTCAATGCTAAGCAGCGAACCTCGCGCGACCTGGCTCATTTACTGTCCTGGCAGATTGCTTCTGACAGCACGCCGGCAAACGGCCTCTCCGGATCCCCATTCATCCGTTCCTCTCCATCAGCAGGACTTTTTCGGCATCATCCACTTCGCGAAGTTTGACTTCAATAATCTCCTTGCGGGTCGTCTGCACCTTGCGTCCTACAAAGCTGGCTTCAATCGGCAACTCGCGGTGTCCGCGGTCAATCAAGGCACAGAGCTGAACTTTGCTGGGCCTGCCTTCGCGGAAGAGGGCGTCCATAGCCGCGCGGGTGGTACGGCCGGTGTAGAGCACATCGTCAACCAGCACAATGTTTTTGCCGGTAATGGAAAACCCAATTTCAGTCTTCTGCACGACCGGCCTCGGGCCCAGGGTGGAAAGGTCGTCACGATAAAGCGTGATATCGAGCATGCCGACGGGTACAGGGGTTTTTTCAATGCGACCAATCATATGGGCCAGACGCTGAGCCAGAGGAACTCCCCGCCGCCGGATGCCCACTAACCCTAAGTCTGCGACTCCGTCATTTCGCTCAATGATTTCATGGGCCAAGCGTACTAGCGTCCGTTCGATTTCCGAAGACGACATCAGTTGTGCCTTTTCGTGAATATTGGACTGGCGGGCAGGCAGCTTGGAGGCCATGAACGCTGCATCATACGCGGGCAGAGCACTACGGGGCAAGGTCGCGAATTTGAGATTGAAAGGAAGAAAACTAACGTCAAACTACAACCGCGCACTTGCCAGTGGTTCCGATAACCCTTGTTACTGCTTTCGCTTACTCAGAAGGGCTGCGCTGATAGCGCCGCCCATACTCGAGCAGAGCATAAATAGCAAGAATGTGACCAAGATGCCCAGGGAAAGCATAAGAGCAAGGCCTTGAGGAGACCTCAGAAACTCCACCGCTTGCTGGGTCTGAGGATCCGTACCGGCGTGGTTGGCCGCCTGCTCGATAGATTGCAGAAGAGTAGAGCGCAATTCTTGCCGCAGTTGGCCGCCGGTATGAAGGAATGCCATTTCGAGGGAGAGCAGGAGAGCCAGCGCTACAGAGCTGATGAGTCCCGTCACAGCGCCCAATCGAGCGCCTACACCCGCGCTGAGAGTGGTGTGAGGGCTGCGACGGTGGTAGATGAGCACAGCGAATGCTCCAGACGCCAACATGCCTAAGCCGAAACCACCACCGGTGATCGCCATCGCGACCGCCGCGACAAGTCCAGCCAAGGCAGCAGCGGGCAACCCGTGCCGCCATTCGATTGCGCCAGGAAGGGCTTTCAAATAAGGCGGCTGTGAGGGTAAATCCTCGACGGGTGCGGGCGCGGAAGCTGGGGGTTCGAGTCCTGCCACACGGATTTGAGGAGCATTACACTGGCGGCAGAATGCAGTTCCGTCCTCGACCAGCACGCCGCATTGATAGCAGGAATGATCCACTTTATTTCAAGTTACCGCAGCGAGCGCGGGGAGGCAAGGAAAGGGAGCCGCATCGATCTTCGCATGCACTGACGGGCAAGGGGCGCGTCAATACGATCTAACCGTTAAATCTCGCCTTGCTTGCCGTGAGTCTGCACGTACACTATCGCGAAGTCCGAACCCTTGCCTTGAGGCTCAATAGAAACGATGTGCTGATTGTCCTCCGTGCCAACCTTCAGTTCGATGGTGCTGCCACTGTTGCTACCTTTACAGGTCAACTGGCCTGATCCCCTACTGCCATCGCTCTTTTCGTCACGGCCCATCTTATTAACCTCCACATCGCCGCCGTGTTTGCTGGTGTGGCACTCGAGCACGCTTCCATATCGTTTCAGTTTATCTTTGTAATAGGCGACGAGTTTGTCGGGCGAGTCGTCAGATAAGTATTCGATGGCTACAACTTTCACGCCAAAACCGGGCCCCGAAATGTTGACGTTTGCGCTCTTCTCTTCTCCACTGTTGTCTTTTTCCTTTTTACGTGCCCCTGGGTAGACGGGAAGGCCCGTATCCCGCACGTCCGCATCTTTACTAACGTGAATGCCTCCGATTGGGGTTTCGATGTCTACTTTCTTGTCTTCGCCCTCGCCATTTTTCTTCACGTTGATACTGCAAGCAGGCAGAAGGAGAACTGCTGTGATCGCCAGGACGAAGACCACGACCCAGGACTTAGCCGCTGGACCAGGGAATTCTGCCGGTGCGGTTAACGCTTTTCGCATACACATGTTGAGAACCTCCAGCCGCGAACTAGTGGCTGCCGCTTGATTGTGCCGGGCCAGACGATTGCCGTTCGATGCCGGCACCTCGCTGGGCGACGTTAGGAATGCTGACCGGCAGATGGCCGCGGATGGCGATTTCTCCAAAAAGCGCCTTCACCGCGCTGACCTCCGAGACCGTTGCATTCGAGAACGTACAAACATAATTCTGGATACCCGGAAAGTCCTGCGCGAGGTAAGGATTTCCCATCGCCACGACAACCGTTTTTTCCGCGGCATGATCGAGGATTTGGTCAAGTAGCGCGCCCGTCGCGTCGGCCAAGCCAACAGAATTTTTGGCTCCGCCTTGTGCTTTGACCACCTTACCCGCGGTCGGAATTACATAAACGGGAACAATGACCGCCTGAGCCTGATCCACGGCTGCTAGTACATCGTTCGCCATGCCACCAGCCACGCGTGGATCTACATAAATCACGTTAGTGTCCGGTACGCGGGAGTGAAACTCGCGCTCGAATGTGCGCCCCGACTCGCTACGCACATCGTCAGAGAAAATTATTACCACGACGTGATTGCGCACCTCTTCCACTGATTGGTACGGAAGGCGAGGTTTCGCAGTTCCAGCAATCTGCTGGGAAACGGATTTGAGGGGCAGGAGCTTCGAGTTTTCACGGACTAGGGTGATAGCATCATCGGCAATCCGCTGTCCGATAGCTAAATTCTGCGGCTTGCCCACCTCCTTGGAAACATCATCCATGTTAACTAGACGAGCTTTATGAAGGCCAAGGGATGCCTTGGTTTCCAAGACCTTAAGGACGGATTCATCCAGCCGGGACGAGGAAATTTCGCCGCTGTGGACGGCATCGAGCATTGCCCTGTACGAGGCATCGAGGTCGGCGGGAATCAGCAATAGGTCGTTGCCGGCCTTGAGGGCATCAACGGCGGCGCGACCGATATTGTTGGCGTACAGACGAGTCAACCCCGCCATATCGAGGGCATCGGTCACGACGACGCCTTTGAAATTGAGTTGCTTCTTCAGCAGGTCGGTAACGACGGCGGTCGAAGTTGTAGCCACACGATTGGGGTCGGGTTCGAGCGCCGGGACAGTGACATGTGCCACCATAACCGAGTCCACTCCCGATGCAATTGCCTTCTTAAACGGTGGCAACTCGATGTTTTGCAAGTGCGCGAGATCGACGTTCACCCGCGCGACGCCGAGATGGGAGTCAGTGTCAGTTTCACCATGTCCCGGAAAGTGCTTGGCGGTAGTGAGCATGCCGCCTTCATGTGCGCCGCGAATGTAGGAAGACAACAAGTCGCCGACTTGCTGCGGATCCTCTCCGAAAGAACGGGTATTGATGATGGGATTCGCGGGATTGGAATTGACGTCCGCAACGGGAAAGAAATTCCAGTGAATGCCGATAGCACGCGCTTCTTGCGCAGTGATGCGGCCGAAATCTTCGGCATAATCCAGCTTTCCGGCGGCGCCGAATGCCATAGCGTGGGGGAACACAGTGGTGCCGTAAAGGCGCATCGAAAGGCCACGTTCAAAATCGGCTGCGAACATCAATGGAAGCTTAGATTCATGCTGTAGCCGGTTCAAGATTTCGGCGGCTTCGAGCGGCTGGTTTCTGAGCAGGAAGGGTCCATCCACCGGGACGGACACAGCCAGCGAACCAATGTGATACTTGCGAATGTCGTCGCGAAGCTGGAGGTAATCGGGATTTTCCACATTCCAAAATTGCACTCGCACCCAAATCATGAAGAGCTGGCCAACTTTTTCTTCGGGCGACAGCTTATGCAAAGTCTTCTCCGCCCATTTTTTCCCCTCACTGTCGAGACGAATCGGGCCAGGCTGCTGGTAGCGTTCTTTGGCCACCGCGGAGGAGAAGAGCAGGCACGTGAGCAGAAGCGGGCTAAGTACCTTGAGCATTTGGAGACGATAGCAGAAGAAAGTCAGAACTAAGAAGCCAGAAGTGAGAAGTCACCTTAAGTGATATGAGCGGGTCCGCGGCATTCCGATGAATGCGGGTTAATTCTTGGAGAGCTCCTTCTGAACTTGCGTCATCCCTACGTTTTGTATTGCGGGGTCACCTCCGAAGCCCGTCAGCCAAATTACGTCTGGTTCGCGGCCGAACCATGTGATTTGGCGCTTGGCATAGTTGCGGTGGGCCTGCTGCGCTGCCGAGATGGCTTGCTCCAAATCGATTTCTCCCCGCAAAAGCTGTACCGCCTGCTTGTATCCGAGTGATGATAACGGGGCCGCAGCGCTGCCGTACTTAGCCAACAGACGCTGAGTCTCTTCCACAAGGCCACAGTCGAACATTCTTTTGGCGCGCGCGTTGATGTGTTCATACAGAGCTTGGCGTTCGGGATTCAGGCCTAGGCGGAGGATCCGGAAGCCTGTCAGGGGATCGCGCCCTTGTTCCCAGATGTCAGTCATCTTCTGGCGGGACTGGAGGCATACCTCGATCGCCCGAATGAGCTTGGGTGTGTCATTGGGATGAATCCTTTCAATGGCGTGAGGATCAAGGCGACTGAGAAGCCGATGCAGGTATGCCGGAGTTTTGGTCTGGGCATGCTGCCGCAGGCGTTCACGGAGATCTTCGGAGCGCTTCGCCAGTCGTGCGTAATCGCCGGCCGTGATGTAGCCCGTTGGGTCGACAAAGTCGAGCAGATGGTGCAGAACGCGGGCACGTTCGGTGGATGTCGGCTTAGCCGTGCCAATTTCAAATTCCCGGTACATGGCAACGGAATCGCAATTCACGATTTCGCCATTGAAATGTTGTGCCAGAGAAACGGAAAGAGCAGTCTTGCCGCTCCCTGTGGGGCCCACCACGGCCACCAGCAGCGGCTTCTGCTTTTCCGCAGGCGCGGTCAGTGCGCGCTCCAATTGATATTGTTCCAGTAACGAATCAGGGTGAGGATGAGAAGCAGTATCGCGATGAGAAGCAATCCGGTGGTCTCGAGTGCATAGACCGGATGCCTAGGTTTTTTGTCTTTAGGTTGCACCTTCTGAGGCGTCGGGGCAGACACGCGGATATTGTAACCCTGAGTAGTTGCCACGTCCTTTTCTACCGCCGATGATAAACTACGGCAGCTTTCGCTATGCCTACGCCGCAGCCCAGTTCCGCTGGAAGGATTGTCCGATTCGGGGTTTTTGAGCTTGACCTGGTTGCGGGCGAGCTACGCAAAGGCGGAGCGCGCATCCGATTACAAGAGCAACCCTTCCAAGTGCTCGCGACGCTTCTCGAGCGTCCCGGCGACCTGGTGATGCGCGATGATTTGCGCCAGAAGCTTTGGCCGGCTGACACTTTTGTTGACTTCGATCATAGCCTTAACACTGCCATAAATAAAATTCGAGAGGCGTTAGGAGATTCAGCTTCCAATCCACGATTTGTTGAGACATTGGCCAGGCGAGGTTATCGGTTTGTCGCGCCGGTCCAACGGGAAGAGCCAAGGATAGCGATTGGGCAGATTGCTGCGGCGCAGCCGGAAGTTGGCACTCTCAATGATAGTGTACGTCTTACGTCCGCCACATCTCCGGCGACCATTTATTCGGACACAGAGTTGCCGGTTACCCACCGTGGCGCAACGCGCGGCTTGTTCGCACTCATTCAAGTGATGTACTTAGTTTTCTACCTCGCGGCCCTGCTCCATCTCGAGAGCTTGGACCTGATTGCGGATTCATTTCTGCCAGGCTGGGGTACCCTGACGATTGTGGCGACGGCATTAGTAACCGCGGGGGCGGGAATTCCACTGCGCTGTTACCTGCTATCAGCAGTGAGCTTTGACTACAGGAGGACAGGGGAGAAGTTTCGCAAGCTTTTCCCATTTGTGTTGCTGCTCGATGAATTATGGGCAGTGGCGCCGTTTCTTCTAATGCAGAGAATCGGTCTGGGAGCGGCGTTTGCGGCCACCGCTGGATTGTTGTATCTGCCATTTTCAGAACGGACGCTGGTGCGGATGGCCTATCCCGATCGCGTTGACCGTTCGGGGCAGGATAACCCCCAATCGTGACGGAACTGTGCTTACCGAATTTGCGTATTTGCGTCTGTAATTCAGGGGATAAGTGTCCATCTCGGTTTCGAAGGAGATTTAATGTGAAACACATCATTTGGATGCTCGTGGGACTGGCCCTCGCGGCGGCACCCCTTGCCCACGCCGACCAATGGGCAAAGATTTTTACCATTAGTGGGAAGCCGGAACTGCGAGTTGAGACTACAGATGCCAACATCCACGTCGACACCTGGGACAAGAGCACAATAGATGTCCAGTTGACAACGCAACGCTGGAAAATTGGAGAGGATGGCATCAAGATCTACGAGCACCAGACCGGCGATGCCGTAGAGCTCGAGGTCCGCTTTCCGCATCGCAACGTTGTCTTCAATTTCGGTGGGCGGCGAGTAGACATTGACATTCACATGCCGAGAGAAGGCAAAGTGGACCTTCGAACCAGCGATGGCCACATCCGTTTGGCTAATTTCAAGGGAGAGATGCAAACCGAAAGCGGCGATGGCCACCAGGACATCGATGGTGTGGACGGTTCGCTGCGGGCCCACGCAGGGGATGGCTCCATCCGAGCCAACGGACGCTTCGATGCGCTGGATCTCAGCACCGGCGACGGTCACGTTGAGGCTCGCGCCCTTGCGGGGTCGAGGATGGCCAAAGGTTGGAACTTGCACACCGGAGATGGGAGTGTCACGCTTGAAGTCCCCCAGGACATTGCGGCAGATGTGGATCTGCACACCGGCGATGGGCATATAACGCTTGATCTGCCCATCGTGGTGGAAGGCAAGCTGGCGGAAAACAGTGTGCGGGGGAAACTAAACGGTGGCGGCAACCTGCTGACCATTCGCACCGGCGATGGCTCAATTCACTTAGAGAAGTCCTGAACCGCGGTTGTGCCCAGCTTCTGGCTTTTTGTTCTGGCTCTCGGTCGTTAGCTCAACAACGCTACGATATTTTTAAATTTGCTCAGGAAACGAAATGCACATTCGAAAAATTACTTTGTTTCTCTCTGCTTTCCTGCTTGCTTCCCTCGTTGTCATGGCGCAGACACACACTGCGAAACAGCCTCCGGTGCTTGATGTCAGCTCGATGGACAAGAGTGTGGGCCCGTGCGTGGATTTTTTCGCGTACTCTTGCGGCGGATGGATTAAGAAGAATCCAATTCCTCCTGACCAGGCGAGCTGGGGTGTCTACTCCAAACTGCAAGATGACAACAAGGCGGAACTGCGGAGCATTCTGGAAAGCGCTGCCTCTGCTGGTGCGCGGCGCGGGGACGTAACGCAAAAGATCGGTGACTATTATGCCTCGTGCATGGACGAAAAGGTGATCCAGGCCGCAGGTGCGAAGCCGCTCACGGAAGCCTTAGAACGAATCGAAAAGCTGAGCTCGAAAGGTGACATCGCCGATGTCGCCGCCTCCATGGGCTATCTCGGGGTGAGTTACCAGAGTGCGCTTTTTAACTTCAGCTCCGACCAGGATTTCAAGGATTCCACGCAAGTCATTGCCGAGGCTGACCAGGGCGGCCTCGGCCTGCCTGACCGTGATTTCTATTTTAAGGACGATGCGAAGTCGCGGGACCTTCGCAGAGCCTACCTGGACCATGTTCAGAAAATGCTTCAGCTTCTTGGTGACAAGCCCGACGTAGCTGCCGCCGAAGCGCAGACCGTGATGCAGATCGAAACTGAACTGGCGAAAGGCTCGCTAACCCGCGTAGAAAGGCGCGATCCGAACAATCTTTATCACAAGATGACGGCGCAGCAACTGGAGCAGGAGAGTCCGAGTTTTCACTGGGCGCACTATTTCACCAGGGTGGGGTTCCCTTCGCTGACCTCGTTGAACGTGACCGCCCCCGCCTTTTTCAAAGCTTTGAACACGGAGTTAGAGAAAGAGGACCTTTCTCACTGGAAAACGTACTTGCGTTGGCATGCGGTGCATGGCAGTGCGCTCTATCTTTCCTCAGCGTTTGTGAATGAAGATTTCAATTTCTACGGGAAGACGCTACAGGGACGAGAGCAACTCCCGCCACGTTGGAAGCGCTGCACAGAGGACGCAGACAACGATTTGGGAGAGGCCCTCGGTCAGGCTTACGTAGCAAAATATTTCAGTCCCCAGGCGAAGCAAGAGGCGCTGAAAATGGTGAAAGAAATCGAGGCAGCCATGGAAAGCGATATCAACTCGCTGCCGTGGATGACACTAACGACCAAACAGCATGCCCTTGAGAAGCTTCGTGCTGTCGCTAACAAAATTGGCTATCCAGAACAATGGCGCGATTACAGCAAGCTTGAGATCGTTCGCGGGGACGAGATGGGCAACGTAGTCCGTGCACGACAATTTGAGTTCAGCAGGCAATTAGCCAAGATCGGCAAGCCCGTAGATCGCAATGAATGGCAGATGACGCCGCCAACCGTGAACGCTTATTACGATGGGCAGAAGAACGACATCAATTTTCCGGCCGGCATATTGCAACCGCCGTTGTTCAGTCCGGAGTCCGATGCTGCACCTAACTTCGGCAATACCGGCGGAACGATCGGCCATGAACTGACCCACGGCTTCGACGATGAAGGCCGCCAATTCGATGCGCAAGGCAATTTGCGTGACTGGTGGACTCCGGAAGACGCCAAGGAATTTCAAACCCGCGCTGCTTGCATTTCAGACCAGTACTCGCAGTACACCATCGTGGACGACATCAAGATCAATGGAAAACTCACGCTCGGCGAAGATGTGGCGGATCTTGGTGGCCTGATCCTCGCATATATGGCATGGAGGAGTCATACCCAAACACAAAAGCTCGAACCCATTGAAGGCTTTACGCCAGAACAAAGATTTTTTATCGGATACGGGCAGAGTTGGTGTGGGAACACGCGGGATGAAGCCAAGCGGTTGCGGGCGACGGTTGATCCGCATTCGCCGGACAAGTATCGTACCAACGGCGTAGTCTCAAATATGCCAGCGTTCCGGGAAGCGTTTCATTGCAAGACCGGCTCCCCCATGGTGCGGGAGAACGCATGCCGGGTGTGGTAGGGATATGTGTCAGAGCGTCTGGCGATCGCTCATCACCGTTATTCGAGATCGGCCTTGTCGGGGTTGTAGTAAAAGCGAAATCGGAGACCCAGATATTGCCCGTGGAAATTCTGGGGCAACGGCTCGAATGGGTTCGACCCAGTGATAGACCCCCACGCGGGGCGATCCAGGGCAACATCACCGGAACTACCCTCTAACTTCATGCCCGCCACGCTACCATCTTTCAAAATCGCAAAGTCAATGGCAACTTTGCCTTTCTTCCATTGTGCGCCTTCGGGAATGATGTTATACCAGTGCTGTTT